>OJJF01000012.1_pt1 | contig 318499 bp, 302 predicted proteins | sample 1596121 | NCBI WGS metagenome assembly OJJF01 (sample SAMEA4350135, study PRJEB24818) | metagenome | biome: human; feature: gut; material: faeces | place: Denmark | collected 2013-09 | reverse complement strand
CATCGGGAGGGCGAAGTTCTTCAGATTACGAGTACCCGGATGAAGCTTGTTCCACTTGCCTTTCGGATTATCAACCTTGGAAAGGATGATCTCAAAAGTCTTCTTTGCTATGTCCGCATATTCCTGACTACCAGTTGCAAGACTCAGCTGTCCGAAGGCCATCGTGGCGAAAGTATATGAGAAAATATTGTATGGTTCTACCAGTGGTCTACCCGAACGGTCGAGTGAAAAGTACCAGTTATAATTCCCGTCATGTCCGTATTTTTTTAAGAATTCACCACCCTGAACGGCACAATCCAGCCATTCCTGTCGTTTTTCCACTTTGTTGTAAAGCATGGAGAACATCCACACCTCACGTCCCTGCAACCAGATGAACTTATCCGTATCGAAAACCTTCCCTTCACGGTCCAGGCAGCTGAAATAACCGCCGTATTCACCGTCCTGGGAGTGCTCGAGCCAGAATGGAAGGACATTGTCCAACAATTCATCCCGGTACTGATTCGCTAGTTTCTTAAAATCCATAATATTGTTTTTATTATAGATAGGTATAGGGTACACCGAAGGCGGGAAACGTTTCTTGAATGGCCATGCAGAAAACCGCCTGCGGCTTCTCTATACTTCTCAGTTGTTGTTAGTTTACTGTTATTAAGGTCTCTTTCTTTCTTCTACTGTTCCGACCGGGTCCAGTATCTTTCAATCTCTTCCAGTGACTTTCCTGTGGTCTCCGGCACGAGTTTCCATACGATGAGCATATACGGCACGCACATGACTGCGAACAGGAAGAATGTTCCGGCGGGGGTGAGATTCTGGAGCATCCAGGGGGTTAGCTGTCCGATCAGGTACGTTCCTATCCACAGGGCGAATCCTGCAATGGACATCGCCAGTCCGCGCACCTTGGTGGGGTACATCTCCGAAAGGAGCACGAACACCACGGCACAGATGGAGACGGCACAGCAGAATACATAGAACAGGAAGAAAACGAGCAGGAAGAGGCTGGAGACTCCCCAGGAATCACCGAAGAGGAAGTAAATGCCGATCAGCAGGAGGGAGACAACCATCCCCGAAACTCCGTAATAGACCAGTTGCTTGCGGCCGACCCTGTCGATGATCACAAGAGCAAGAACGGTGGTCAGAGTGTTGACTAGTCCTACGAGAACTTGGTAAAAAACGCAAGTTTGTCGCTTTGACTGTTAAATATATGCAGAGAAAATCTTATCTTTGCCTTCGTTAAACTAACTAATACCCCCATTTATGAAAAGAAATCATTATTTATTTACCCTTATTCTCTTGTTAGGGTGCTCTATCTTTGTGAAAGCTTCAGACACCGTTTTTGTACATCAGACGCAAATTCCCATTTTAATTGAGCGGCAGGATAACGTATTGTTCTACTTTCGTTTAGATGCAAAAGAAAGCCGGATGATGGATGAGATCGTTTTGGATTTTGGAAGGAGTGTCAATCTGTCGGATGTACAGGCTGTCAAACTCTATTATGGCGGTACGGAAGCTTTACAAGATAGAGGAAAGAACAGATTTGCACCTGTTGATTATATCTCCAGTCACCGTCCGGGGAATACATTGGCAGCAATACCATCTTATTCGATAAAATGTGCGGAAGTCTTGCAGCCTTCTGCAAAAGTTGTTTTGAAGAGTCATTATAAGTTGTTCCCGGGGATTAATTTCTTTTGGATCAGCTTGCAGATGAAGCCGGAAACTTCTCTTTTCACTAAAATAAGTTCCGAACTTCAATCAGTGAAGATAGATGGTAAAGAAGCCATTTGTGAAGAACGGTCACCGAAAGACATTATTCATCGAATGGCAGTGGGTGTCCGCCACGCCGGTGATGACGGTTCGGCTTCTTTCCGTATTCCCGGATTGGTAACTTCAAATAAAGGAACGCTGCTTGGCGTATATGATGTCCGTTATAATAGCAGTGTCGATCTGCAGGAATATGTAGATGTCGGTTTGAGCCGAAGCACGGATGGCGGTAAAACATGGGAAAAGATGCGCCTTCCTCTTTCGTTCGGTGAATACGATGGTTTGCCAGCTGCACAGAATGGAGTAGGGGACCCTTCTATTTTGGTAGATACCCAAACGAATACAATCTGGGTTGTTGCCGCATGGACACACGGAATGGGTAATCAACGTGCCTGGTGGAGTTCTCATCCCGGAATGGATCTATATCAAACGGCACAACTGGTGATGGCAAAAAGTACGGATGACGGTAAAACCTGGTCGAAACCGATTAATATAACCAAACAAGTAAAAGACCCTTCTTGGTATTTCTTACTTCAGGGACCGGGACGGGGAATAACAATGAGTGATGGAACTTTAGTATTCCCTACTCAGTTTATCGACTCTACCCGTGTACCTAATGCCGGTATCATGTATAGTAAAGACCGCGGAAAAACATGGAAGATGCACAACATGGCACGCACCAATACAACCGAAGCGCAAGTAGTAGAAATAGAGCCCGGAGTGCTGATGCTGAATATGCGGGATAACCGTGGAGGAAGCCGTGCTGTGGCAATTACAAAAGATTTGGGCAAGACATGGACAGAACATCCTTCCTCTCGGAAGGCCTTGCAGGAACCTGTATGTATGGCTAGTTTGATCCATGTGGAAGCTAAAGATAATGTACTTGATAAAGATATTCTTTTGTTCTCGAATCCGAATACGACCAGAGGACGCAATCATATAACTATTAAAGCTAGCCTGGACGATGGGCTGACCTGGCTTCCCGAACATCAGTTAATGCTGGATGAAGGAGAAGGCTGGGGATATAGCTGTCTGACAATGATTGATCGGGAAACGATTGGTATCTTGTATGAGAGTAGTGCAGCCCACATGACATTTCAAGCTGTAAAACTGAAAGATTTGATTCGATGAAAAGTCTTCGAATCTTTTTGGGGATTGCATTTTTATTCCATACCTTATATATATTGGGGGCAGATCATTTGCGTCTGCTTCCTCAACCTCAGCAATGTGTGCTTGCAAAAGGATATTTTGTCGTGGGGAAAATGCAGCTTTCCACTCCTGTGCTTTCGCTGGAATGGAAGCAGTTTGTGACGGAAATGGGAGGTACTCTGACTGATCAGTCGGCATCCTCTATCAATATAAAATTGGTTGATGCGATTGGCAATGTACCTGTCAATCAGGATGAGGCTTATCGTCTGACTATTACTCCAAAGGCAATTACTGTGGAGGCTGTAGCAGAGCGTGGAGTATATTGGGCGATGCAAACGCTATATCAGCTAAAAGAAGAAAAGGGAAAGAAAATCCGGCTGCAATGTGGTACTATCACTGATTGGCCGGCTTTCAGGATTCGGGGTTTCATGCAGGATGTAGGGCGTAGCTACTTGTCTTTGGAGGAGTTGAAACGTGAGATAGCCATATTATCCCGATTTAAAATCAATACCTTTCATTGGCACTTGACGGAAAATCAGGCATGGCGTCTGGAAAGTAAAATCTTTCCGATGTTGAATGATAGTGCGAATATGACTCGTATGGCGGGTAAATATTACACGTTGGAGGAAGCGAGAGAGTTGACCAAGTTCTGTAAAGCTCATCAGGTACTGTTGATTCCGGAGATTGATATGCCCGGACATAGTGCGGCATTTATCCGTACTTTCCGTCATGATATGCAAAGTCCGGAAGGAATGAAAATCCTGAAACTCCTGCTGGATGAGATTTGTGAAACGTTTGATGTTCCATATCTCCATATTGGAACAGATGAAGTGCATTTTACCAATCCGCAGTTTGTGCCCGAAATGGTGGCTTATATCCGTGATAAAGGGAAAAAAGTGATTTCCTGGAATCCCGGATGGAAGTATAAGACAGGTGAGATCGATATGATGCAGCTTTGGAGTTATCGTGGCAAAGCCCAACAAGGTATTCCCGCTATTGACTCCCGTTTCCATTATTTGAATCATTTTGATACGTTCGGTGATATAATTGCTCTATATAATAGTCGGATTTATAATGCAGATATGGGAAGTGATGATCTTGCCGGAGTCATTATGGGTATCTGGAATGATCGTTTAATCGACAAAGAGTGGAATATGGTTCTGGAAAATAACTTTTATCCGAATATGCTGGCTATCGCAGAGCGTTCATGGCGGGGAGGAGGAACTGAATATTTCGATAAGCAGGGAACAATTCTTCCTGTAGATGAAAACTCTGAGGTCTTTCGTAATTTTGAGGACTTCGAAAGTCGTATGTTATGGTATAAAGAGCATCTGTTTAAAGGGTATCCATTTGCCTATGTCAAACAGACTCATGTAAAATGGAACATTACAGATGCTTTTCCGAATGAGGGGGATCTGACTAAAGTTTTTCCACCGGAAGAAGAGCTGAAAGATTCATATACCTATGAAGGGAAGCAATATGGAGTGCGTCCTGCCATAGGAGCCGGTATCTATCTTCGGCACGTATGGGGTAAGATTGTGCCGGCTTTTTACAAAGATCCACAGGAGAATCATACTGCTTATGCTTACACGTATGTCTATTCTTCTAAAACACAGGAAGTAGGCTTATGGGCTGAATTTCAGAATTATGGACGTTCAGAGAATGACCTGCCGCCATTGCCGGGAAAGTGGGATTATAAAGAAAGCCGTATTTGGATTAATGATCAGGAAATACTGCCCCCGGTATGGTCTGCTACTCATCTCGTGAAAAGCTCGGAAACAGCCTTAGGTAATGAGAATTGTGTGGCACGTCCGCCACTACGGGTTCATTTGCATAAAGGCTGGAATAAGGTATTGCTGAAACTGCCTGTCGGCAAATTCTCAACGAATGAAGTACGATTGGTTAAATGGATGTTTACTGCAGTATTTGTGACTCCTGACGGCGATAAGGCCGTAGAAGGGCTGATCTATTCTCCGGAAAAGAAAATGTAATTGACTTTTATATGATGAAAAATGTATTATTGATTGTTGTTTCCATCTTGTTTATTACAGCAGCGAGTGCACGGGAAAATCGTATTAAAGTTGCCTGCATCGGGAATAGTATCACCTATGGTTATGGATTGCCCGACCGGACTACACAATCGTATCCGGCGCAATTACAGAAGATGTTGGGAGAGTCTTATCAAGTCGAAAACTTCGGCAAATCGGGTGCTACCTTGTTGAATAAAGGGCACCGGCCTTATATGCAGCAAGATGAGTATCGCAGAGCGATCGACTTTGGCGGAGATATTGTGGTTATTCATTTGGGCATCAATGATACAGATCCCCGTGATTGGCCCGATTATCGTGATTTCTTTGTGAAAGATTACATTGAATTGATCGATTCTTTTCGGGCGGCTAATTCTAAAGTCCGGATTATGATTGCCAGACTTACGCCTATTGCCGATCGGCATCCTCGTTTCCTGTCAGGGACACGTGACTGGCATGGAGAAATACAATTGGCTATTGAGAATGTGGCACGCTATACCGGAGTACAGTTGATCGACTTTCATGAGCCGTTGTATCCATACCCTTTCATATTGACGGACGCCGTACACCCTGATCCCGAAGGAGCGTTTATTATGGCTCAGACCGTATATTCCGCCATTACCGGAGATTATGGCGGACTGAAAATGTCGTTGCTTTATACAGACAATATGGTATTGCAACGGGATGTTCCGTTGACGGTTCAAGGAATTGCCAATGCCGGGGACCGGGTTACTGTAAGCATAGCCGACCGGCAAATGAAAACAAAAGCAGGTCTGAATGGAAAATGGTCGGTAACGCTGCCTCCTTTAAAGGCGGGTGGTCCTTATACCTTAAAGATCTCAACGGATGAGACGGGTTTTCAATATCAAAATGTGTTAGCGGGTGAAGTCTGGCTTTGTTCCGGTCAGTCAAATATGGAGTTTATGCTGAAACAGGCTTCGACTGCCCGAGCCGATATTCCACGTGCCGTAGATCAGCAACTTCGTTTGTATGATATGAAAGCACGTTGGCGCACAAATGCCGTCGAATGGGAGGCGAACGTACTTGATTCGTTGAATCATCTCCAATATTATAAGGATACGGAATGGAAAAATTGTACTCCGGCGACAGCTTCTGATTTCTCGGCAATTGCATACTATTTTGGTAAGATGCTAAGAGATAGTCTGAATGTTCCGGTTGGATTGATTTGCAATGCCGTTGGAGGATCACCTACAGAAGCCTGGGTAGATAGAGCTAGTTTGGAATATCAGTTTCCCGCCATTTTAAAAGACTGGACTAAAAATGATTTTATTCAGGAATGGGTGCGCGGACGGGCTGCTTTGAATATAAAAAAGTCAGCAAATAGCCAGCAGAGGCATCCGTATGAGCCTTGTTATTTATATGAGTCGGGGATTCGGCCTTTGGAACAGTATCCGATACGAGGAGTAATCTGGTATCAGGGAGAATCGAATGCACATAATTGGGAAGCTCATGAAAAATTATTTAAACTGCTCGTGAATAGTTGGCGGAAGAATTGGAATGATGCCTGCCTGCCTTTTTATTATGTACAATTATCCAGTTTGAATCGCCCTTCCTGGCCTTGGTTCCGTGATAGTCAGCGTAGAATGTTGAATGAAATTTCTCATATCGGAATGGCTGTATCCAGCGATCATGGTGATTCTCTGGATGTGCATCCTATCTGTAAGAAACCTGTGGGAGAGCGTTTGGCGCGAGGGGCTTTGAATAAAACGTATCAGAAAAATGTCATTCCTTCCGGTCCTTTATTTCGTGGTGCAAACGTTCGCGGTGGGAAAGTCTTTTTATCTTTTGATTATGGAAAAGGGATGCGGAGTTCAGACGGAAAGCCTTTACAATGCTTTGAAGTAGCGGAATATGATGGTATCTATTATCCGGCAACGGCTGAGGTTGTAGGAGACCAGGTGAAGGTGTATAGTAAAGAAGTGCCAAATCCCCGCTATGTACGTTATGGCTGGCAACCTTTTACGCGGGCTAATCTGATCAATCGGGAAGGACTGCCTGCTTCGACATTTCGTGCCGAATTTTCGATGAAATGAGATATTTTGTAGCTTCAATAGGAAATATTTAACAAAAAAGCAATATCTTTACTCCGTTAATATCTAATGCCCCCACTATGATCTTAAATTTGACAGGAAAGATAGCCCCGATAGCATGTGGATTGCTATGTTGCTGTAGTATGGTTTATGCTCAAGGTAATGACACTTCGGAAGTCATGCTACTGGATACCGGTTGGGAATTTTCTCAATCAGGGACTGAAAAGTGGATGCGAGCCACGGTTCCTGGTACGGTTCATCAGGACCTGATCAGTCATGAATTACTGCCGAATCCTTTTTATGGGATGAATGAAAAGAAAATTCAATGGGTGGAGAATGAGGACTGGGAATATAGAACCTCCTTTATAGTCTCCGAAGAGCAATTGAATCGTGACGGAATCCAACTTATTTTTGAAGGTCTTGATACCTATGCAGACGTATATCTCAACGGCTCATTACTGCTGAAGGCTGATAATATGTTTGTGGGGTATACACTTCCTGTAAAATCTGTGTTGCGGAAGGGCGAGAATCACTTATATATTTATTTCCATTCACCTATTCGGCAAACGTTGCCACAATATGCTTCCAATGGCTTCAATTATCCGGCGGATAACGATCATCACGAGAAACATCTTAGTGTGTTCAGCCGTAAGGCTCCGTATAGTTACGGTTGGGACTGGGGCATCCGAATGGTGACAAGTGGTGTCTGGCGCCCGGTTACTCTTCGTTTTTACGACATAGCTACCATATCTGACTACCATGTCAGACAATTATTGCTGACAGATGAAAACGCTCGTCTGTCTAATGAACTGATTGTAAACCAGATCGTTCCTCAGAAAATTCCGGCTGAAGTAAGGGTCAATGTATCGTTGAATGGAACTACCGTTACAGAAGTAAAACAGCAGGTGACCCTGCAACCCGGGATAAATCATATCACTCTTCCTGCTGAAGTGACGAACCCTGTACGATGGATGCCAAATGGTTGGGGAACTCCGACTCTGTATGATTTCTCGGCTCAGATAGCTTGTGGAGATCGGATTGTTGCGGAACAATCTCATCGGATTGGTTTACGAACGATTCGTGTGGTAAATGAAAAAGATAAGGACGGAGAATCTTTTTATTTTGAAGTCAATGGCATACCGATGTTTGCCAAAGGAGCTAATTATATTCCTCAGGATGCACTGCTGCCTAATGTTACTACGGAACGCTATCAGACTTTGTTCCGTGACATGAAGGAGGCCAATATGAATATGGTTCGTATATGGGGCGGTGGGACATATGAGAATAATCTTTTCTATGACCTTGCCGATGAGAACGGGATACTTGTCTGGCAGGATTTTATGTTTGCGTGTACTCCTTATCCATCCGATCCTACTTTCCTGAAACGGGTAGAGGCGGAGGCTGTTTACAATATTCGCCGTCTTCGGAATCATGCCTCTTTGGCGATGTGGTGTGGTAATAATGAAATACTGGAAGCTCTGAAATATTGGGGTTTTGAGAAGAAGTTTACTCCGGAGGTTTATCAAGGATTAATGCATGGTTATGATAAACTGTTCCGTGAGCTGTTGCCTTCAATGGTTAAAGAATTTGATTCGGATCGTTTTTATGTGCACAGTTCGCCTTATCTCGCTAACTGGGGGCGTCCGGAGTCATGGGGGACAGGAGACAGTCATAATTGGGGAGTCTGGTACGGAAAGAAGCCATTTGAGTCTTTAGATACCGATTTGCCGCGTTTTATGAGTGAATTTGGTTTCCAGTCATTTCCGGAAATGAAAACCATTGCTGCTTTTGCTGCTCCTGAAGATTATCAGATTGAGTCTGAAGTGATGAATGCGCATCAGAAGAGTAGTATTGGTAATTCGTTGATCCGTACTTATATGGAACGTGATTATATCATTCCCGAAAGTTTCGAGGATTTTGTGTATGTCGGATTAGTCTTGCAAGGACAGGGGATGCGGCATGGATTAGAAGCTCACAGACGCAATCGTCCTTATTGTATGGGGACATTGTATTGGCAGTTGAACGACAGTTGGCCGGTAGTATCCTGGTCAAGTATTGATTATTATGGTAATTGGAAGGCATTACATTATCAGGCAAAGCGTGCTTTTGCACCGGTCTTGATCAATCCTATACAGCAGAATGACAGTTTGAGTGTTTATCTGATCTCAGACCGGCTTGATACAATGGAGCAAATGACATTGGAAATGAAAGTCGTGGATTTTGATGGAAAAACGCTGGGTAAGAAGATACAAGTACATTCGTTGGAAGTTCCGGCAAATACTTCAAAATGTGTTTATCGTGCAAAACTGGATGGCTGGCTGACTCCCGAAGACTGCCGACGTAGCTTCTTGAAATTGATACTCAAAGATAAATCGGGACATCAGGTGGCTGAGAGCGTCCATTTTTTCAGAAAGACGAAAGATTTGCAACTTCCTCCGACATCAGTATCCTATCAAATGAAGCAGACGGATGGTAAATGTGAATTGACTCTCTTTTCATCAATGTTGGCAAAAGATATTTTTATTGAGACTCCATTGCAAGGAGCCCGTTACAGTGACAACTTCTTTGATCTCTTACCCGGAGAACGTAAGAAAGTAATTATCACTTCTCCCCGGATAAAGAAGGGAGAAGAATTACCTGTCAATATCAAGCATATTCGAGAAACCTATAAATAAAACTAATTTATTAACTACTAACACCTAATTTTTATTTTATGAAACAACTCCTAAAATTAACAGGATGTGTGGCACTGGCAGGACTGATGAGCTCTTGTGGCTCGGTACAAGAAGAAGCCAATTATCAGATTATCCCATTGCCACAAGAAATTGTAACATCGCAAGTAAACCCCTTTATTTTGAAAAGCGGTGTGAAAATCCTTTATCCGGAAGGAAATGAGAAGATGCAGCGTAATGCGCAATTTTTGGCTGATTATCTGAAGACTGCAACCGGAAAAGACTTTTCGATTGAAGCCGGAACTGAAGGTAAAAATGCTATAGTGCTGGCGTTAGGCTCAGAAGTAGAAAACCCTGAATCTTATCAGTTGAAAGTCACCGATCAAGGTGTCACGATAACTGCCCCTACAGAAGCCGGAGTTTTCTATGGTATTCAGACTTTGCGTAAATCATTGCCTATTGCTTTGGGTGCTGATGTAGCATTGCCTGCTGTTGAAATTAAGGATGCTCCTCGTTTCGGTTATCGTGGTGCACATTTCGATGTTAGTCGTCATTTCTTCACAATTGATGAAGTGAAGACTTATATTGATATGCTGGCTTTGCACAACATGAACCGTTTGCACTGGCATATCACTGACGATCAGGGATGGCGTCTGGAAATCAAGAAATATCCGAAGTTGACGGAAATAGGTTCTCAAAGATCGGGAACGGTCATCGGACGTAACTCCGGTGAATATGACAATACACCCTATGGTGGATTCTATACACAGGAACAGGCTAAGGAAATTGTAGATTATGCCGCAGAACGTTATATCACTGTTGTTCCTGAGATTGACCTTCCGGGACACATGCTGGCTGCCCTTGCCGCTTATCCGGAATTGGGTTGTACCGGTGGACCGTATGAAGTTTGGAGACAATGGGGAGTAGCCGATGATGTACTTTGTGCCGGCAACGATCAGGTTCTGAAATTCCTGGAAGATGTATATGGCGAATTGATTGAAATCTTCCCTTCAGAGTATATCCATGTAGGTGGTGACGAATGTCCGAAGGTAAGATGGGAGAAATGTCCGAAATGTCAGGCACGTATCAAAGCGTTGGGCTTGAAATCGGATAAGAATCATAGTAAGGAAGAACGTTTGCAGAGTTTCGTTATCAATCATATAGAGAAGTTCCTGAACGATCACGGACGTCAGATTATCGGTTGGGATGAGATTCTCGAAGGCGGACTTGCTCCTAATGCAACAGTTATGTCATGGCGTGGCGAAAGTGGAGGTATTGAAGCTGCCAAGCAGAAACATGATGTGATCATGACCCCGAACACTTATCTGTATTTTGATTATTATCAGGCTAAAGATACTGAGAATGAACCTTTCGGTATCGGAGGTTATTTGCCGATGGAAAGGGTGTACAGCTATGAGCCGATGCCGGCTTCCCTTACTCCGGAAGAACAGCAGTATATAAAAGGTGTACAGGCTAATCTCTGGACAGAATATATTGCTACTTTCTCTCATGCTCAATATATGGTCTTGCCTCGTTGGGCTGCTTTGTGTGAAGTCCAGTGGTCAACACCTGATAAGAAGAACTACGAAGATTTCTTGTCTCGTCTTCCACGACTGATTAAGTGGTATGATGCAGAAGGATATAATTATGCAAAGCACGTATTTGACGTAAAAGCAGAATTTACTCCGAATCCGGCTGATGGTACTTTAGACATTACACTTACTACAATTGACAATGCGCCAATCCACTACACGCTAGATGGTACAGAGCCGACTAGTACTTCTCCCGTTTATGATGGCGCTTTGAAGATTAAGGAAAATGCAGACTTCTCGGCTATAGCTATTCGCCCTACTGGAAATAGTCGTGTCGTTTCTGAGAAAATCGATTTCAGTAAATCAAGCATGAAGCCGATTGTTGCTAATCAGCCGGTGAATAAACAATATGAGTTCAAAGGTGTCTCTACGTTGGTAGATGGCTTGAAAGGAAATGGTAACTATAAAACCGGACGCTGGATTGCATTTAGAGGAAATGATATGGATGTGACTATTGATCTCAAACAACCAACAGAGATTTCAAGCGTTGCCATTTCTACTTGCGTAGAGAAGGGAGATTGGGTTTTTGATACAAGAGGACTCTCTGTAGAAGTTTCAGAAGACGGCACAAACTTCACGAAAGTGGCATCTGAAGCTTATCCTGCAATGAAGGAAACTGATAAAAATGGTGTTTATGACCATAAACTAACATTTACACCTGTAACTGCACAATATGTGAAAGTTATAGCTTCACCCGAGAAAAGTATTCCGGAATGGCATGGTGGTAAGAGTTATCCAGGCTTTTTATTTGTAGACGAAATCACAATTAATTAATGAATATAAGAAAGAGATACACTAAAGTTTGTCTTTTCTTATGGGTAATCGGGATGTGTCTTTGTGCACATCCCATTAATGCACAGTCCGTAATTCCTGTTCCCTTAAAGATGGAACAGGGTACGGGCTCTTTTTTACTCTCTGAAAAAACAAAGCTTTATACAAACTTACAAGGAGAAGAAGCTATTCTTCTGGGCAACTATCTGAAAACTGCATTACCTGTACAATTTAAGGAAGGGAAAAAGAAAGATAAACAGAATGTCTTGTCTTTATTGATAACAGAAAAGAAGCCTCAGTTGGTGTCACCGGAAAGTTATATTTTATCCGTTACTCCTGAACATATTCTGATTCAGGCTTCTTCCGGTGCTGGGTTGTTTTATGGAATTCAGACATTGTTGCAGTTATCTCAGCCTTTGGGCACGGGTTATTCTATAGCTTCTGTTGAAGTACAGGATACCCCTCGTTTTGCTTATCGTGGGATGATGCTGGATGTCTCCCGTCACTTCTTCTCTAAAGAATTTGTGAAGAAACAGATAGATGCATTGGCATTTTATAAACTAAACCGTTTGCACTTGCATTTGACGGATGCGGCAGGATGGAGACTTGAAATAAAGAAATATCCTTTATTGACGGAATTTGCAGCCTGGCGTACAGATGCCAACTGGAAGAAGTGGTGGAATAGTGGACGGAAATATCTCCGTTTTGATGAGCCCGGTGCTTCCGGTGGTTATTATACTCAGGATGACATGAAGGAGATTATTGCATATGCGCAGCAGCATTATATCACAATCATTCCTGAAATCGAGATGCCTGCCCATTCAGAAGAAGTATTGGCTGCTTATCCGCAACTCTCCTGTTCGGGTGAACCTTATAAAAACGCAGATTTTTGTGTTGGAAATGAAGAAACATTCACTTTCTTAGAAAATGTGCTTACTGAAGTAATGGAGCTTTTTCCATCGGAATATATTCATGTAGGAGGCGATGAGGCTGGTAAGGCGGCTTGGAAGACTTGTCCGAAATGTCAGAAAAGGATGCAGGATGAACATCTTTCTAATGTAGACGAGCTACAAAGCTATCTGATTCATCGTATTGAACTGTTTCTGAATGCACATGGACGTAAGTTGCTGGGTTGGGATGAAATTCTTCAAGGTGGTCTGGCTCCTAATGCTACTGTAATGTCATGGCGTGGCGAAGAGGGAGGTATTGCTGCTGTCCGTTCCGGTCATCAGGCAATTATGACTCCCGGTCAATATTGTTATTTGGATAGTTATCAGGATGCTCCGTATTCTCAGCCGGAAGCCATCGGAGGATATTTGCCATTGGAGAAGGTTTATTCATATAATCCGGTTTCAGATTCTTTAACTGTAGAACAGGCAAAACTTGTTTATGGTGTGCAGGCAAATCTATGGGCAGAATATATCCCCACTCCGGAGCATATGGAATATATGATATATCCTCGTATCCTTGCTTTGGCAGAAGTGGCTTGGTCGGCTCCCGAACGTAAATCATGGACAGACTTTCATAATCGTGCATTGAAAGCAGTTGATGATTTGCAAGCGAAAGGATATCATACTTTTGATCTTAAAAATGAGATAGGAAGTCGTCCGGAGTCTTTGAAGCCGATAAGTCATTTGGCTGTGGGGAAAAAGGTGATTTATAATGCTCCGTATAGTCCTCACTATCCTGCGCAGGGAAATACAGCTCTTACTGATGGTATTCGTGGCGACTGGACTTATGGAGATGGCTCCTGGCAAGGTTTTATCGATAAAAAGCGATTAGATGTTACCATTGATATGGGTACGGAAACTGCTGTCCATTCTGTCTCTGCTGATTTTATGCAAGTGGTAGGGGCAGAGGTCTTTTTGCCTGAATCTGTCACTATTTCCATTTCTGATGATGGAACAAACTTCACAGAATTGAAACAATATACTTTTGAAGTAAATAGAAAAGAAGCTATTAAATTTATTAGTATTTCATGGGAAGGCAGTGCTGAAGGACGGTATATACGTTATCAGGCTTGTGCCGGAGAAGAGTTTGGCGGATGGATATTTACAGATGAAATAGTAGTGAAATAATCAGATGTATAATTTATGACTATAAATATTAGATACTTATTAGGAATAGCCCTCCTTTTTTCTTGCTCTGTGATCAGTGCACAAGTACGAACCTCGTATACTTTTGAGAAAGGGTGGAAGTTTACACGTGAAGATAATGCTGATTTTATTCAGCCTGACTATAATGATATCAAGTGGCAATCTGTGGTAGTACCCCATGACTGGGCTATTTATGGACCTTTTGGTATAGATAATGACAGGCAATTGACAGCCATTGCGCAAGACGGACAAAAAGAAGCGATGGAACATGCCGGACGTACAGGTGGTCTTCCTTTCGTCGGAGTGGGTTGGTATCGGCTGAATTTTGATGCTCCCTCTTTTGTCAAAGGGAAAAAGGCTACATTAATTTTTGACGGAGCTATGAGCCATGCTCGTGTGTATATTAACGGTCAGGAGGCTGGTTATTGGCCTTATGGATACAATACCTTTTATCTGGATGTAACTCCCTATCTGAAAGAGGGGACAAAGAATACTTTAGCTGTTCGTTTGGAGAATGAGACAGAATCTTCCCGTTGGTATCCGGGAGCCGGACTTTACAGAAATGTACATCTGGTAGTAACGGAAGATGCTCATATTCCGACATGGGGTACACAGTTAACTACTCCGGTAGTGAAGGATGATTATGCGAAAGTGAATATAAAAACGACTTTGGTCGTACCTTCCGGAAAACAGTTTGATGCATACCGTATAGTGACTGAACTTAAAGATAAGGATGGAAAAGTAGTAACTACTGATGAAAAACAAGGTTCCCGTTTTGATGATAATATCTTCAGCCAGGAACTTGTTGTTAGTCGTCCGGCTTTATGGAGCCCGGAAACTCCTGTTCTTTATCAGGCTGTCTCTAAAGTCTATGAAGGCAATATACTGAAGGATGAATATACAACATCTTTCGGTATTCGTACTATTGAGGTCATTCCCAATAAGGGCTTTTTCTTAAATGGAAAGAGAACTTCATTCAAAGGCGTATGCAATCATCATGATCTCGGCCCCTTGGGAGGCGCTGTGAATGATGCTGCTATTCGTCGTCAGATTCGTATTTTGAAAGATATGGGTTGTAATGCGATTCGTACTTCTCATAATATGCCTGCTCCTGAGTTAATCAGAGCTTGTGATGAGATGGGAATGATGGTGATGGCGGAATCGTTTGATGAATGGAAGGCTATGAAGGTTAAGAACGGCTATCGTCATGTTTTTGACGAATGGGCAGTAAAGGATTTGACGAACTTGCTACGTCATTATCGTAATAATCCGAGTGTGGTGATGTGGTGCATCGGAAATGAGGTTCCCGAACAATGGGATGGAAATAAAGGACCTAAGATGTCTTATTTTCTACAGGAACTTTGTCATCGTGAAGATCCGACACGTCCTGTCACACAGGGGATGGATGCGCCGGATGCTGTAGTCAATAATAATATGGCGGCAGTAATGGATATTGCGGGATTTAATTATAGGCCACATAAATATCAGGAGAATTATAAAAAACTTCCTCAACAGATAGTCTTGGGTAGTGAGACTGCTTCTACGGTTAGTTCGCGTGGAGTATATAAATTCCCTGTTACCCGGCAATGGATGAAGAAATATGACGATCATCAGTCTTCCTCTTATGATGTGGAGTCTTGTTCATGGTCCAATCTGCCTGAGGATGATTTTATTCAGCATGAGGACTTACCTTATTGCATAGGAGAGTTTGTTTGGACAGGATTCGATTATCTGGGTGAACCGACTCCCTATTATACAGATTGGCCCAGTCATTCTTCACTATTTGGAATTATCGATTTAGCAGGGCTGCCCAAAGACCGTTATTATCTCTATCGTAGTCACTGGAATAAAGAACAGGAAACACTTCACATTCTTCCTCACTGGAATTGGGAAGGACGCGAGGGAGAGATAACTCCTGTCTTTGTATATACCAACTATCCTTCAGCCGAATTATTCATCAACGGAAAGAGCCAGGGGAAACGTACCAAAGACCTTTCCGTAACCATTGATAATAGTGCTGACTCTGTTTCCATCATGAACTTGAAACGTCAGAGCCGTTACCGCCTGATGTGGATGGATACAAAATATGAGCCAGGCACGGTGAAAGTCGTGGCTTATAATGCTGACGGGAAAGCTGTAGCTGAAAAAGAACTCCATACAGCCGGCAAACCGGATCATATTGAATTGGTAGCTGATCGTAATGTAATCAAGGCGGATGGAAAAGATCTATCTTTTGTGACAGTGCGAGTGGTAGATAGAGACGGTAATTTGTGTCCGGATGCCTCACATGAAATCAGTTTCAAAGTGAAGGGAGAGGGTAGTTACCGTGCAGGAGCTAATGGTAATGCAGCTTCCTTGGAATCTTTCCAGCATCCGAAGATGAAAGTCTTCAGCGGTATGATGACTGCTATTGTATCTTCGACAGAGCAGCCAGGCAAAATAACCCTTGAAGCTACGGGTAAAGGCTTGAAAAAAGGAGTCTTAATCATTGAAAGCCGTCAGGAAGCTAAGAAGTAAGAAATATCGTTGTAATATGTGTAATTCCTCTAAGTGTTTCATTGCGATACACTTAGAGGAATTTTTGTTTAAGCAGGCAGGAGTTTAACATCTTTGCAGGCAAAATAAAAGCTGTAAAAGTATGTTCTTTTATTAAATTGTATTACTTTTGCATCGTTTTAGTACTGTATCCGTTTCTCTATGAACCTTGGTTCTTATATGGAGATAAGATAAAAAGGCTAAATCCTTAAGAGATGCGCTACTGCTTCATAAATGGATTTCATTTGTGAAAGTCAGGGCGCTTTTGTCTTTTAAGTAAGTGATGAAATAAAAAACAAGGGGTAATGGGTGATAATGAATGATTTGGACAAAGAACGACAAACAGAGGGAAGGAAGGCATGGTATGCCGTACAAACCTTCTATTGTAAAGAAGAACATTTGGGGAAATATTTGGAAAAAAAAGGGGTAAACTATTTTATTCCGATGCGATATATCGAGCATGAGACGCTTGATGGTAAAAAGCATCGGAAACTGACTCCAGCTGTACACAATCTGCTGTTTATCGAGAAAGAATTTACGGAAAAAGAACTATTAGAAAGGGTAAAAGATTGTACTATACCTTTTTTGCTTGTTCGTGACCGGAGTACACGGCGGTGTTATGAGATTCCAGACTGTGAGATGTTGGAATTCCGTGCCGTATGCGATCCTAATTATAAAGGAACTCTTTATGTCGATACAGTAACAGCAGAAGCCCGTCCCGGACAAGCAGTTCGGGTGATCCGTGGCCCGTTTGCCGGACTTGAAGGCAAACTCACGCAATACAAGAAGAGCTATTACGTAGTTGTTACGTTAGCTACTATCGGCGTCATGCTACATATTCCCAAGTGGTATTGCGAAAAAATCAACTAATCATAACATTACGATCATCTACTCAACACCTTGTTGTCGGACACTTCATGTCTGACCTTTAGAACTGTTTTTTTAATCTCGGAAGGTAATCTATTTATTTAATAAAATATTCATTTTTTTGAGTGGAAGGATATATACCCTGCCACTCAAATCTTGAGTACTAATAACAAATCAATGAAAGGAATTGTTTTAGCCGGTGGTTCAGGTACTCGTTTGTATCCGATCACAAAAGGAGTGAGCAAACAACTGCTCCCTATCTTTGATAAGCCAATGATTTATTATCCTATTTCGGTATTGATGTTGGCTGGTATACGTGAGATTCTGATAATTTCGACTCCTTATGATCTTCCGGGCTTTAAACGTCTTTTAGGAGATGGCTCAGATTATGGTGTACATTTTGAATATGCAAAGCAACCTTCTCCGGATGGATTAGCCCAAGCATTTATTATCGGAGAAGAATTTATCGGTAACGATTCCGTTTGTCTAGTACTAGGTGATAATATTTTCTATGGTCAGGGTTTCACCCATATGCTGAAAGAAGCTGTGCATACTGCAGAAGAAGAGAATAAAGCTACTGTTTTCGGATACTGGGTTGCCGATCCTGAACGTTATGGTGTTGCTGAATTTGATAAAATAGGGAATGTTCTGAGTATAGAAGAAAAACCTATTCAGCCAAAATCTAATTATGCAGTAGTCGGTCTTTATTTCTATCCTAATAAAGTGGTGGAAGTAGCTAAAAATATCACACCATCTTCGCGTGGTGAATTAGAGATTACGACGGTGAATCAGCAATTTCTGAATGATCAGGAACTTAAAGTGCAGCTGCTAGGTCGTGGATTCGCTTGGCTGGATACAGGAACTCATGATTCTTTATCCGAAGCCAGTACTTTTATTGAAGTTATTGAGAAACGTCAAGGGTTGAAGGTAGCATGCTTGGAAGGTATTGCCTTACGTCATGGATGGATTACTACTGATAAAATGCGCGAACTGGCCCAGCCTATGCTAAAGAATCAGTATGGACAATATTTGTTAAAGGTAATTGATGAGTTAACACAGAAATAAACTTAATACTTAATTTTCAAAATAATCACAGTGGAAGTTATTAAAACAGCTATAGAAGGTGTGTTCATTATTGAACCTCGTTTGTTTAAGGATGATCGTGGCTATTTCTTCGAATCTTTCTCGCAACGGGAATTTAATGAGAAAATTCGTAAAGTGAATTTTGTACAAGATAATGAGAGTAAGTCTGGTTATGGGGTGCTACGAGGTTTACATTTTCAGAAGCCTCCTTATGCACAAAGTAAATTAGTTCGTGTTATTAAAGGTGCTGTTTTGGATGTTGCGGTAGATATTCGCAAAGGCTCACCAACGTTTGGAAAGTATGTATCTGTAGAACTGACAGAAGATAATCATCGTCAATTTTTTATTCCTCGTGGTTTTGCTCATGGATTCAGTGTGCTGACGGATGAAGTTATTTTTCAATATAAATGTGATAATTTCTATGCTCCGCAAAGTGAAGGGGCTTTGGCATGGGATGATCCTGATTTGGGTATTGATTGGAGAGTTCCGGCAAATGAGATTGTTTTGTCTGAGAAGGATAATCATCATGAATTATTGAAAGATGCTTCTTGGTTGTTTAACTATAATGAAAGTCTATATTAAATAATGAATATTCTAGTAACTGGAGCTAATGGGCAGCTTGGTAATGAAATGCGATGCATAGCAGCTACAAGTTTGAATAATTATATATTTACTGATGTTGCAGAGTTGGATATTACAGATTTAGATGCTATTCGTAATATGATACATTTGGATAATATAAAGGTAATTGTTAACTGTGCTGCTTATACGAATGTAGATAAAGCAGAAGATGATTATGATATGGCAGACTTATTGAATAATAAAGCTGTAGAGAATTTGGCTATTGCTGCAAAAGAAGTTAATGCTACTTTAATTCATATTTCGACTGATTATGTATTTCAAGGTGATAAGAATATGCCATGTGGAGAAGACTGTGAAACTAATCCTTTAGGTATTTATGGTAAAACAAAAAGAGCAGGAGAACAAAGCATCCAACGTGTGGGCTGTAATTATTTGATTTTTCGTACAGCTTGGCTGTATTCTCAATTTGGTAAGAATTTTGTTAAGACTATGCGACAGTTAACCGCTGATAAAGATAAATTGAGAGTTGTTTTTGATCAGATTGGTACACCTACATATGCAAAAGATTTGGCTGATATTATTTATAGAGTGATTGAGGGGGATCAATATCACAAACAAGGTATCTATCATTTCAGTAATGAGGGTGTTTGTTCATGGTATGATTTTGCTAAAGAAATCTGTGAATTGAGTGGAAATAGTTGTGATATTCAACCTTGCCATAGTGATGAATTTCCTAGTAAAGTAAAACGTCCTCATTTCTCAGTATTAGATAAAACAAAATTGAAGCTGGCTTTTGGTGTAGAGATTCCTTATTGGAAAGATTCTCTTGTGAAATGTATTAATGAACTTAAAGAAAATAATTAATCATGAAATTCTCAAGAAATATAATGATCACTGGTGGTGCTGGTTTCATTGGTAGTCATGTTGTACGTTTGTTTGTGAATAAATATCCCAACTATCGTATTATCAATTTGGATAAATTGACATATGCTGGAAATCTGGCTAATCTGAAAGATATTGAGGGCAAACCTAATTATATTTTTGTAAAAGCTGATATTTGTAATTATGATAAATTACTGGGTTTATTTGAAGACTATAAAATTGATGGAGTCATTCACTTAGCAGCTGAAAGTCATGTGGATCGTAGTATTAAAGATCCTTTTACTTTTGCTCATACTAATGTGATGGGCACAATTGCTTTATTGCAGGCTGCAAAAACTTATTGGGAATTGCTTCCTGAAGGCTATGAAAATAAGCGTTTCTATCATATTTCTACAGATGAGGTTTATGGGACTTTAGAATTTGATGGCACTTTTTTTACAGAGGAAACGAAATATCAACCTCATAGTCCTTATTCAGCAAGTAAAGCTGGCAGTGATCATTTTGTGAGAGCTTTCCACGATACTTATGGTATGCCAACTGTTGTTACTAATTGTTCTAATAATTATGGTCCTTATCAATTCCCGGAAAAATTGATTCCATTATTTATTAATAATATTCGACATGGCAAGTCACTGCCTGTTTATGGTGAAGGGGAAAATGTAAGAGATTGGTTGTACGTGGTTGATCATGCACGTGCTATCGATATTATTTTCCATGAAGGTAAAATTGCTGATACTTATAATATTGGTGGCTTTAATGAATGGAGAAATATTGATTTAATTAAAGTTATTATTAAAACAGTTGATCGTTTACTTGATAATTCAGAGGGAACTTCAGAAAAACTTATAACATATATAACTGATCGTAAAGGGCATGATTTACGTTATGCCATTGATAGTAATAAGTTGAAAGATGAGTTAGGTTGGGAACCTTCACTCCAGTTTGAAGAAGGAATAGAAAAAACTGTAAAGTGGTATTTGGACAATCAAGAATGGGTGGATGATGTAACTTCAGGAGATTACCAAAAATATTATGAAGAAATGTATAAAGGAGAAATGAAATAAATTCAGTAATGTGATATTATTGATCAATTTTAGATTAATAATGTATGAAATATGGTATTACATAGAGTTTATTAGAATAATTATGAGATGGTCGAAAATAAAATAGACGGTAATCGTATTGCAAAAAATACTCTATTACTCTATTTAAGAATGTTATTTCAATTGGGGATAGCACTCTATACCTCAAGGGCCGTATTAAATGCTTTAGGAGTTATAGATTTTGGGATTTATAATGTGGTTGGTGGAATAATTGTTATATTTAGTTTTTTAAATAATGCAATGGCCAGTTCTACTCAACGTTTTTTGGTCTACCATTTAGGGACAAATGATAGCCGAAAGCTGAAACAAATATTTTCAAGTGCTATTATAATTCATTTTGTAATGGCCGTTGTCGTTGTTGGATTAGCAGAAATAATGGGATTATGGTTTCTTCAAGCGAAAATGATAATTCCAATGGAACGTTTGGAGGTCGCAAAATGGGTGTTTCACTTATCTGTAATTTCCTCTGCTATAACGATTCTTAGTGTACCATATAATGCTGCTATAATAGCGAATGAAAGAATGGGTGCATTTGCCGCTATATCTATAATAGAAACATTACTAAAGTTATGTGTTGCTATTTTTATTAGTTTCTGTAATGGAGATAGATTATTATGGTATGCTGGATTATTACTTGGAGTTTCGGTTATCGTTCGGACTATATATGGAGTATATTGTTCTAAATCTTTTCCTGAAGCTAAATTGATTTTTCCTCGAAATAATAAACTCTTATACAAAGAAATGACAAGTTTTGCAGGATGGAGTTTAGTTGGTAATTTGTCTGTGGTTGGATATACGCAAGGTATAAATCTGCTGTTAAATATATTTTTTGGTCCTGCGATTAATGCTGCTAGAGGAATTGCTGTACAAGTACAAAATGCAGTATATGGATTTGTTAGAAGTTTTCAAACTGCGGTTAATCCTCAAATAACTAAAAGCTATGCAATAGGTGACTTGAAATCTATGCATTTACTTATTTATAGATCTTCAAAATTATCTTTTTATTTAACGTTAATGCTTTCTTTACCTATTATAATTGAAACTCCATATGTTTTATCATTATGGCTTAATATAGTTCCAGATTATACAGTCGCTTTTTGTCGTTTAACGTTCATAAGCTGTATGATTGAATCTATTTCAAATCCGTTTATGATTGGTGCTTCTGCTACTGGTAAAATAAAAAAGTATCATCTAATTATAGGTAGTATATTATTATTGATTGTTCCAGTATCTTATATTTTTCTGAAATTAGGCTTTGAACCGATAATTGTCTATATTATTGATATCCTTATTCAATTTATAGCACAGATTATACGATTGTTTTTATGTCGACACTTATTTTCATTGAATATTTTATTTTATATTAAAGATGTTATTTCTAGGATTGTAGGTGTTGCTGTATTATCTGTTGTTTTTTCTTTATTAATTGATTCTCTTTTTATCGAAATAAATTTTATTAATGCAATTGTTGTTGCTTTTTTTTCTTTTATAAGTGTATGTGTTGTAAGCTATGTGATAGGACTTACAAAAAGTGAGAAAACTTTTTTTAATAATAAAATGTTGAAAATATTTCATAGATGAGAAGAACGCTTTATTTTATTGGCATTTTATGTGGCTTATTTTATACAAATAAAATAAATTATATATTTCAAAGAATCAGCTGTTTGTTCTATTCAGGATTAGTAAAAAGAAGATTTAAGCGATGTGAATCCAATAGATTATTTCCTACATTTAATGTTGTAAATCCTCATTGTATTGAAATTGGTAATCAAGTTGAAATAAAACCTTTATGCCGAATTGAAGCAATTTGTTCATATAGGGGACAAGAATTTTCTCCTTTAATAATTTTATCAGATAATTCTGTTGTTAATGCTTATTGTCATATCGGTTGTGTGTATTCTGTATATATAGGTAAATATACAACCATTGCTGAAAGGACATTAATAACTGATCATACTCATGGAATACCTATTAAGGAAGAGATGATGCTTCCTCCACGGCATCGTCCTTTACATAGTAAGGGAAACATCGTGATAGAAGATTTTGTGTCTGTTGGAGAAGGGGTTGTAATATTAGGAGGTGTAACAATTGGTCATCATAGTATCATTGGTGCAAATGCAGTAATAACTAAAGATATTCCACCGTATAGTGTTGTTATTGGTAATCCTGCTAAAGTCATAAAAACAGTTCTATAAGATTATATGATTTCTGAAATGAATAGTTATTCTGTTATCATAATAAATATACTATTGTATATTTTGTTCCTATATTTTAATTATAGAAGTGGTTATAAAGGTAAAAATCTAATAATAATAATAGCTGCTTTATTTCTGTTGTCTTCTATTTGTACCTTGTTGTTTTATGATACCTTTTTGTATCAAAATTTGACAGAAAAGAGGCATGCTCCATTTTCTCTTTGGGCAATTCTTTATTTATTTATCAATTTTGTAATATACAGTTCTCCTATTCAGTCATTTAATATGAATGGTAACGGTATTGATATGCCTAATTTGAAATATTTTAATTATACAATTTGTTGCTTAGGTCTAATTTCTATAGTTCCTTTTTGGGAGAATATGAAAGCTGTTTTAGGAATGAATTCAGTGAGTTTGGTTGATTCTTATTATGATAAGATATCGGGAGACTTTAATGCGCGTAAACATTTGTCTTCGATAGGTCGAATATGTAACGGAGTTATTCTTTGGTTTCAATACATTACTCCGATTCTCTTTTTTTATACATTGTTATATAGCAAAAAAAAAGTATATATATGTCTCAGTTTCATTGCTTTTATAAATCCTGTATTACTAGGTATTTTAGGTGGTGGCCGTGGGGCGCTTTTTCAAACATTTTGTGTGCTATTATTTAATTATATTCTATTTTATGACCACTTTTCAAAGAGAAGTAAGCAGTATATAAATATAATAGGTATAGTTATATGCCTTTCAATTACAATAGTGTTGATATACATAACTTTTTCAAGGGCCGAAGGGAATTTTGATTTTGCATTGCAGCAGATATATCGATATTTGGGTGAAGGATTTGCTAATTTTGGGGAAGTCGGTTGGTATGTCCAAAATCATACAAATGGTCATAATGTAATTAATGGTACAGGAAATACATTTATAAGTGATCTAACAGATTATTTTGATAGTCGAGATTATGAGAAGTTAGCATTGGTTACTAAAATGCGAATGTATGTTTATTATACCGTGTTTGGAGATTATTATATCGATTTTGGAGCGTTAGGAGGAATTCTTTTTAATTTGCTTCTTGCATGTATATTTAAATATGTGACAAGTGGGAAAGAAAATTCTATATCTTCTATAATATTGCTCAATTTATATGCACGAATTGGGTTTAGTGGTATTTTTTGTTTTGTTTATATGTATCGCATTGATTTTATTCTGTTTACTTTATTGGTGGTTTTTTTATTAAGAAGGTTAGAAAAAAAGAATACTTGTTTTATTCGAATTGTTAACTGAAGGCTTAAATATAGTATATGAAGATTGTAGCAGGGATAATACTTTATAATCCAGATATTGACCGTTTGATGGATAATATATCTGCAATTTCTCCGCAGGTGGAAAGCATTATTATTATTGATAATAATTCTATTAACATAATTGAATTTGAAGAGAAACTTACAAGAAATAATAAAATCAAACTTGTAAAAAACACTAGTAATCAGGGTGTTGCGAAAGCCCTAAATCAACTTGCTATTGCTGCAATTGGTTTTAATTATGAATGGCTTATAACTTTAGATCAAGATTCTGTTGTACCTGAAAATCTTGTTGAAATTTATTCTAGATATATTGGAATAGCTAAAGTTGGGTTGATTTGTTGCAAAATAATTGATCGAAACTTTGGTGAACTTTCCTCTCAACAAGAAAAAAGAAATGGGTGGGAATTTGTTGATTTGTGTATAACTTCGGCATCAATGATTAATTTATCTGTTTGGCAATCTGTTGGTGGATTTTGTGAAGAGATGTTTATTGATTCTGTCGATTTCGACATTTGTTATTTAATAAAAGAAAATGGCTATAAAATACTAAGAACTAATGAGACTGCTTTACTTCACGAAGTAGGGAAAAGTCAGAAAAAAGAATTTTGTGGACGTGAAGAACTGGTATTTAATCACTCACCATTACGCTGTTATTATATAATAAGAAATTCTTTATTACTTGGTAAAAGGCATAATAGGCGTTTATTCTTTATGTGGGTAGCTCTTAAACGTATTTGTTTAGTATTAATATATGAAGATGATAAATGTAATAAAATGAATATGATGTTGAAAGGTTTTTATCATGCAATGATTGGAAGATATGGACAGTTGTAAAATTTCGGTGATAATGCCAGTGTTTAATTCTGGGAAATATTTAGAAACTGCAATCAATAGTGTCCTTTCTCAAACTCTTAATGAGATTGAATTATTTTTGATTGATGATGGTTCTATTGATGGAAGTTCTGAATTATGTGATAATTTCGCTCTCAAAGATAAAAGAGTAAAAGTTATCCATCAGAAAAATGCAGGAATATGTAAAGCAAGGAATGTAGCTTTAAATATGACGCATGGAGAATATATTGCATTTATTGACCATGATGACGAATATCTCCTAGATTTTTTAGAAAAGGCTTATAAGGTTGCTCAAGAGGTAAATGCTGATATAGTAAAACTTAGCAAGAAAGAGATAATTTTCAGAGAACAAGTGGTAGTACGAGAACGCTATTATCAGTTGAATAGTCAAATATTAGAAAAAAAGGATATAAAAAGAAACTTTTTCAGTTTACTTGAAAATGGGGTCTTTACATGTGTATGGGATGGGATCTACAAAAAGGAAATAGTTCTAAATAATGGCGTGAGGTTTGATGAGTTTTTTAAAAATGGTGGGGAAGATATTGATTTTATGATGCAAATTGTCAAATATGTGGAGCTGTTAGTTACTGTGCCAGATATTTGTTATTTGCATTATATACGTAAGGGATTCTCTACGTCTGCTAAATTTAAAATTCAGAAAGTTGATCATTTGAAAGAATTGCCCAAAAGAGTAAATAACACTTTGGATTATTTAGATCTTCATATTAGTCAATATGAAGATGCCTATTCTTATTATTTAGTAAAAGAATATATATCTCCTATTGTAGCATTATACGCTAATCCTCGTTGCAACTTTGACTATTTGGAAAAAAAAAGAATGATAGAAAAAGTTAGAAATGCCCACTATATGATACCTGGCTTTTTTCGAAGAAAGACGTGTCTAATATTTAAAAAGTCAATAAAAATGGGGACTGTATATTTTTTATTTAAATATAAAATGTATAGATTATTACTGCTTGTGTTTTCATTGAGATCAAAATATGTGTGATTAGTTTGTAATATTTGTGTGATGGACAAAATGTCAATTATAGTTCCTTGCTATAACGTACAAGATTATTTAGAGGAATGTGTGGAATCAATTGTTAATCAAACATATTTAAATTGGGAGCTAATTCTAGTTGATGACGGTTCTAAGGATTTAACTTCTCAAATTTGTGATGATTATGCAAAAAAGGATAGTCGAATTAAAGTAATTCATAAACAGAATGGTGGACTTGTATCAGCCCGTAATACCGGATATGATGCGGCAACAGGTGATTGGCATATGTATCTAGATGGTGATGACTGGATAGACATGGATACTTGTGAGAAACTGATATCCTATCTTTCAAGGCATACAGATGTAGATATTGTATTTTGGAAATGTATTCAAGAACTGGGTGATATTTCCATCAAAGGAAAATGGGAGTGGATATGTTCAGAACAAGAGCATATTTACATTGAGGATGAATGTCATGATTTAGCCAGGCATACCCTTATTTATAAAAGTGGCATTGCAACAGCTTACTGTAAACTGATACGGACTGATTATGCAAAAAAGAATGGGATAAGACATGACGACCGCTTGAAACAGGGAGCTGAAGGGTTGGAATTTTCCTTGCGCTCGTTTTATCATGCAAAGAAAGCTCTTTTTGTGAATGAATATTTTAACCATTATCGTTATAATCCTAACTCTATCTCGAAGAAGGTGGATGAAAGAAATACTAGGTGTTTAATGGATTGCTTTGATGTGATTCAAGAAGATATCAAGATGTTTTCTGATAAAGATATATTTATAGAACCGCTATACCAGCGAGTGGCTTATGTGGTTTTAGCTATAGCAATGAATACTTATTTCCATCCTGAGAATAAGGATTCTGTATTTAAGAAGATTAATAAGTTTGTAAGAGTAATTAAAGAGAACGATTTATTTTCGACTTCTGTCTTTAAGTGCACTACTACGGGAATGGATAAACAACGTAAGTTGACACTAATGTTCATTAGACTACATATATATTTCATGCTTCCCGTCATCGGTTGGCTAAAGCAATATTATTTAAAAAGAGGAAAGTATAATTATTGACATATCATTATGACTAATAAAAAGTTAGCCCTTATTACTTGCTATTTTCAACCCAATTATGGCAGTCAGTTGCAAGCGTATGCCACACAGTTGCTATTTGATAAGATGAAAGTAGAAAATGAAACAATCTGTATTAATGGGTTGCAAAGTGAGATTAATAAAGCGAAATATCGCTATTTTTTAAGTAGAATATGGGATGTTAATACAGTAATGGATAAATGGGCTACTGTCAAAAAACTACTGGCTGCTCATACTAAAGGAAATGAATATCGTGACAACATAGCTTTACGCAAAGATATGTTTAATAATTTCAGTCAAACTAAATTTCATATATCCAAGGTTTATAACTCGAAACGGGAGCTTACTAATGCTGCACACCAATATGCAGCTTTTGTGGTAGGCAGTGACCAGTTGTGGCTACCTTCAAACATTGAAGCTGATTACTATACATTAAATTTTGTACCAGATAATGTGTCTAAGATAGCTTTATCTACTAGTTTTGGTATATCAAAGCTTCCTAAGCGGCAGGCGCAGAAAGCTGCTAAATTCTTGAAACGTTTAGATTTTTGCTCTGTACGTGAATTGAGCGGACAGAAAATTGTGAAAGATCTTACTGGAAGAGATGTGCCTGTGGTTTGTGACCCGACTATCCTTTTCACTGCCGAGGAATGGGGTTGCATCACGGAAAATGAACGTTTCATTAAGGAACCTTATCTGTTCTGTTATTTTCTTGGTAACAATCCAGAGCAGAGGGAGTTTGTGAAACGTTTTAAGGATAAAACTGGTTATAAGATTGTGCAGTTACAACATTGTGACGAGTATATAAAAAGTGATGTGGAATTTCCTGATTACACTCCCTATAATGTTGGACCTGCCGAATTTGTACAGTTGATTAGAGATGCAGAGTATGTGTTTACGGATTCGTTTCATGCATCCGTATTCTCTCTTTTGTATGAGAAACGTTTTTTTACTTTTAGGCGGTATAATAATGACAGTATTGTTTCTACCAATGGCCGTTTGTATTCGTTGCTATCAATGGTGGGACTGGAGGAGAGACTTTTAAAGGCAGACGAAGACGTGGAGAAATGTATGTTGATGTCGATTGACTATAAAAATGTGCATATAAAATTGGCGGCATTAAGGGAATTTACAAAGCGGTACATAAAAGGTGCTTTGTCACAATTGGGTATAACTTATGATAACTATTAAAGACAAAAGGGAATGTTGTGGCTGTTCGGCTTGTGCATCTGTATGTCCGAAACGTTGCATAACTATGTGTGAAGACAATGAGGGTTTCCTTTACCCATTTGTGGATACGGATATATGTATAGAGTGCGGATTGTGCGAGAATATTTGTCCTGTGATTCATGCACAGCCAGATGAGAAGAAAGAGCAGAAAGCTTACTTAGTACAGCACAAAAATGCGCAAGTATTACGTGAGAGTACTTCAGGTGGAGCGTTTACGGCTATTGCTAAATGGGTACTTGATAGAGGAGGTATGGTTTGTGGTGCAGGTTTTGACGCTGATTTTGAAGTGGTACATCAATGGGCAGACTGTTATGAAAACTTGAAGAAGTTTCGTAATAGTAAATATGTACAAAGTAGAATAGGCGATACCTACAGGCAGACGAAGCAGTTTCTTATGGAAGGAAGATATGTCTTGTTCAGTGGTACTCCTTGTCAGTTAGAAGGATTGTTTTCCTTTTTAAGGAAATCTTATGAGAAGTTAGTTACGGTGGATGTAGTCTGTCATGCTTGCCCTTCTCCATTGGTTTATCGAAAATATCTGGAAGTACAAAAGAAGAAGATTGGTTCTGAGTTTACAAATGTTTTGTTTAGAGACAAATATCATGGATATAAATATTCTACTATGTCTATTATTTGCCGGGATACTTCCATAAAATATCATGAAGGGATTGATACAGATGTGATGATGCGTGCTTTTTTTGCTAATATGAGTGTTCGTCCTAGTTGTTATCAATGTGCATTTAAAAAGCGTTATCGTAATACAGATTTTACAATATGGGATTGCTTCGATGTTGATAAGTTTAGTAAGAAATTGGATAATGACAAAGGAGTAACCCGTATTTTGGCACATTCAGATTTAGCTAATGTCATATTGAAAGAATCCAATTCTCAGTTAGAAGTGCTGGAGATAAATCCCAATAAAGCTGTAGAGGGTGTGAAAGAGATGTTTTATTCCGTTAGCGTGAATCCCAAGCGTGATGCTTTCTTTACAGATTTAAATATATTGGATACAGAGACTTGTTTTCGTAAATATTTTCCTATAACCTTACGGCATCGTTTGGAAAAGCAAGTTCGTCTGTGGACTGTTCGGTTGGGATTGTATAAACATATGAAAAAACTATTCAAGGCGATTATGGGGAGTCGGGAAATTAAAAGATAGCTACAGCAAAAACTTGGAGAATAAAAATAAAATTTTATGAATATATTATTTATCGGGGGAGCAGGTTTTATAGGATCTAGTTTGGTGAAGCGTTTTATTTCTGATGAAAAGCATTCAGTATTTATTCTGGAACCGGAGTTTGCCAATATATCGAGACTGAAAGATCATAATCTAAAGGTCTTTAGGAATTCTTTGAGTAATATAAATGAAGTAAAGAATATCCTCTTAACTAATAAAATAGAGGTGGTGGTACATTTGGTATCAACACTGATTCCTGGTAGTGCTTACGATGATTATATCAATGAATTTAAGAATGTGATATTTCCTTCAATTGAGTTGATGGAATTTTGTGCAAACGAAGATATTAAGTTCGTTTATTTTTCTTCAGGGGGGACAATTTATGGTAATAGAACAACTCTTCAATCGTTTGTAGAAACTGACAGTATGGAACCAATATCCTATTATGGATGGTCAAAGCAAATGATGGAAAATAGTATTTTGTTTAAGAATAGAACTCAGAAGTTAAAGTATCTCATCGTGAGGCCTTCAAACCCATATGGGCATGGGCAAAATCTGTATGGGAAACAAGGATTGGTAGCAGTGGCTATCGGTAAAATTATAGAGAATAAACCGGTGGAAGTATGGGGGGATGGTTCTGCCATTCGTGATTATATCTATATAGAAGACCTTGCCAATGTCTTTTATCAGTTAATAAATAAGGATGTTTACAATGAAACAATCAATTTGGGGAGTGGCAGAGGTTTTTCAGTGAACGATGTACTTGCTTTTTTGAAAATTATTTCAAAGGCAGACTTTAAAATCGAGTATAAAAATGCACGCCCTGTAGATGTTTCCAATATGGTTTTGGATATAGAAAAAATGAAACAGTTTGTGGATGTGGCTTTGACACCAATGCTGGATGGAATTTCTTTGTTTTATCATGAATCTATAAAGAAATAGTAATATGCTAAGAATCGCTATAATAGCCGGTGTACTGCACTCTGGGGGGAAACGTAATTTAATAATGGAGTACTATCGCCACATAGATCGTACAAAAGTGCAATATGACTTTATTTGTGACTCTGATTCGAATGGTATTCCTGAAGAAGAAATTAAATCTTTGGGAGGAAGAGTCTATAAAGTAGCACCTTATAAGAATCTTATTCCACATTTAAAAGAAACATATAAGATTCTTAAAGAGAACCAGTATGAAGTGATACATGCTTTTGATAATACTCTCAATATATTCCCTATGTTTTTGGCTAGGATAGCCGGAGTTAAAGTGAGGATATCCGAAAGCATATCGAAAGGTGATAAGAATGAAAAGAAAACACTCATTAAATATGTCTTGCGCCCTTTCTCTCATTGGTTTACAAATTGTTATATGGCCAATTCAATCGATTGCGGTATTTGGCAATTTGGTAAGAAGACCTATGATAAAGGAGAGGTCAGTATCTTTAAAACAGTGATTGATGCAGATGTTAATGCTTTTGATGACAAACTGAGAGAAAGTGCTCGAAAAAACTTTGGATGGGAAAATAAAGTGGTATATGGCTTTATTGGCAGATATGTTCCTCAGAAAAATCCACTTTTTTTGATAGATACTTTTAATGAGATTGCAAAGATACAGGAAAATGCGGTTTTGGTTATGATTGGATTTGGAGAATTGGAGAACGAAATGTGTAATAGAATTAAGGAGTATGGGATTACTGACAGAGTGATGAATTTGGGCCGGAGAGATGACATAAAGCAGTTTTATAATGCTTTTGATGCTTTCTTGTTACCCAGTTTGTATGAAGGAATGCCTGTGGTAGGAATAGAGGCACAATGTGCGGGACTTCCGATCTTTTTTTCTAAAAATATCACAGAAGAAACTACAGCATCTGAACTTGCGCATTACATTGGATTAGAAGTCTCCCCAAGTGTATGGGCTGATAAAATAGTAAAAGTAATTGAGGATTATACGCCTAAACGTAGAAGTTATGCAGAAGAAGTGAAAAAAAATGGATTTGATTCTAAAAGTGAAGCATTAAGAATGCAGAACTTCTATTTTTCCAAAATAAGTCAATTGAATGGATATGATCAGAATCTCTAAAGACTTATTATTAACTATAGCAGACGTAAATATAAAATATTATTTGTCAATATATAAATAAATAATTTATGCAGGAAGTCCAACGTTTCAATAAAGTCCTAAAATTTATTGTCCTTTTAGGAGATGTTCTCTTATTGAACTTGCTGTTATGGGGATTTGAACTGACTTTTGGAAACAGGTTCTATTTAGGCGTTACTTCTTCTCTTTATCAAGGAATGGTTGTGCTTACTCTCTGCTATTTGGTTTGTAATATTCAGTCAGGAGTAATCTTGCACCATCCGGTTGTCCGTCCCGAACAGATTATGATCCGTGTACTTCGCAATATGGTACCTTTTGTTTTATTTTCTATTTGCTTTTTGTCTCTTTTTCATTTTGAATTTTTCCGTTCCCGATTATTTGGCTTGTATTATGTTGCTTTGATGCTAATCTTAATTTGCTATCGTCTTTCTTTCCGTTATTTTCTGGAGCTTTATCGGAAAAAAGGAGGGAATGTTCGTTTGGTTGTATTGGGTGGCAGTCATGAGAATATGCAGGAGCTTTATCATTCGATGACAGACGATCCTACTTCCGGCTATCGTGTTATGGGATATTTTGAAGATTCTCCTTCCGATTGTTATCCGGAAGAAGTTGCATACTTGGGACAGCCAAAAGAAGCGATTGAATATTTGGAACAAAATGCAGGCAAGATAGCGCAACTCTATTGCAGTCTCCCTTCTGCACGAAGTGCGGAGATTGTTCCGATCATTAATTATTGCGAGAACCACTTGGTACGTTTTTTTAGTGTCCCCAATGTTCGTAACTATTTAAAGCGCAGGATGTATTTTGAATTATTAGGTAATGTACCGGTATTATCTATTCGTCGTGAACCATTGGAACTTCGTGAGAATCGTGTTTTAAAACGGATTTTTGATATAATATCTTCATTGATATTCTTGTGTACTATTTTCCCTTTTGTTTATATAATAATAGGGATTGCTATCAAAATCAGTTCGCCGGGCCCTATCTTTTTTAAACAGAAACGTAGTGGTGAAGACGGTCGTGAATTTTGGTGTTACAAGTTTCGTTCTATGCGAGTAAATGCACAATGTGATGTTCTTCAAGCTACAGCGAATGATCCTCGCAAAACACGTATTGGTGAGTTTATACGTAAAACGAGTATTGATGAATTACCACAGTTTATTAATGTTTTGAGGGGAGATATGTCCGTTGTCGGTCCTCGTCCCCATATGCTGAAACATACGGAAGAATATGCTCAGGTAATTAATAAGTTTATGGTTCGTCATTTTGTAAAGCCCGGTATTACAGGTTGGGCACAAGTGACGGGATATCGGGGAGAAACAAAAGAGCTTTGGCAAATGGAAGGCCGTGTGAGTCGTGATATATGGTATATTGAACATTGGACGTTTATGCTTGATCTGTATATAATCTATAAAACAGTCTATAATGCTATCCATGGAGAAAAAGAGGCATATTAAAAGTTTAAATTAATGAGTAATCAAAACAACTAAGTATAAAAGAGTAGATATCTAATTCATCACAGTTATGAGAATATTGAATAAATTGATTTTTGTAGTGTTACTGCCTTTTCTGTTTGCGGCCTGCCAGTCCTACAAAAAAGTACCTTATTTGCAGGATACGGAAGTAGTAAATCAAATAGAACAGAAAGAAAAATTGTACGATGCAAAGATCATGCCTAAAGATCTGTTGACTATTGTAGTGTCTTGTACAAGTCCGGAATTGGCAGCACCTTTTAATTTGACGGTTGCCAGTCCTACAAATTTGTCTGTAGCCAATACTTTGGCTACTACACAACCTGTGTTGCAAACTTATCTGGTAGATAATGAAGGAAAGATCTCTTTCCCTGTATTAGGAGAATTAAAGTTAGGTGGATTGACAAAGAAACAAGCAGAGCAGATGATTGTAGAAAAGTTGAAACCATATATGAAAGAGACACCTATTGTTACAGTACGTATGGTCAACTATAAAATTTCAGTAATTGGCGAAGTAACACGTCCCGGTACTTTTACTATTTCTAATGAAAAAGTGAATCTGCTGGAGGCACTTGCCATGGCGGGGGATATGACAGTATATGGTTTACGCGATAATGTAAAGCTGATCCGTGAAGATGCCACCGGCAAACAAGAAATTATAACTTTGGACTTGAATAAATCGGAAACAATTCTTTCTCCCTATTATTGGTTACAACAGAATGATGTCGTTTATGTAACCCCCAATAAAGCAAAAGCCCGTAACTCAGATATTGGTAACAGCACAAGCCTGTGGTTCTCTGCTACCTCCATTCTGGTGTCTTTAGCCAGCTTATTATTTAATATCTTAAAATAACGTTTTGAAATAATGAAAGAAGAAATAGCAAACGTGAGACAACGTGAAGCTGATGACGAAAAAGTAGATATTCAAGAATTACTTTTTAAGTATATTATTCATTGGCCGTGGTTTGTTGGTGCAGTTTTAGTTTGTCTTATTGGAGCATGGATATACCTGCGTATGGCTACTCCTGTTTATAATATCTCAGCTACAGTCATTATTAAGGATGATAAAAAAGGTGGTAATACAGGCAGTATGGCAGGATTGGAAGAACTGGGATTAAGTGGTCTAACGGGGTCTTCCCAAAATATAGATAATGAACTTGAAGTTCTGCGTTCCAAGACTTTGGTAAAGGAGGTGGTCAATCTGTTAAATCTGTATGTCTCTTATACAGACGAAGATGAATTCCCTTCCAAGAATATGTATAATACTTCTCCTGTTCTGGTTAGTCTGACTCCACAAGAAGCAGAGAAGTTAAGTGATCCGATGATAGTTGAGATGTCATTGCATCCAAAAGGTAGTTTGGATGTAGGAGTAACAATTGGCAAAAAAGAATATCAAAAGCATTTTGAGAAACTTCCTGCTGTCTTTCCTATGGATGAAGGAACTTTAGCTTTCTTCCAATCACCGGATTCGCTGATGGTAAAGAAAGATACAACCGAAGAATCTTCCACTCAAAATATCCGTCACATTACGGCTAAGATCAATTCACCGATGAAGGTAGCCAGAGCATATTGTGAGAATCTGAGAATTGAGCCCACTTCTAAAACTACTTCAGTAGCAGTAATATCTCTAAAGAACTCCAGTCTGCAACGTGGACAGGATTTCATTAACCAGCTATTGGAAATGTACAACCGTAATACCAATAACGATAAAAACGAGATCGCTCAGAAAACTGCTGAATTCATAGACGAACGAATTAATATCATCTCGAAAGAACTGGGAAGTACGGAAGTGAATCTGGAGAACTTCAAACGTAATGCCGGTATTACCGACTTGACTAGTGAGGCTCAAATTGCCTTGACCGGTAACGCCGAATATGAAAAGAAGAGAGTAGAGAACCGGACACAAATCAGCCTTATTGAAGATTTGCGGAAATATATAAGAGGAAATGAATACGAAGTTCTTCCGGGTAATATAGGCTTGCAAGATCCAGGATTGGTTGCAACGATTGAACGATATAATGAAATGTTAGTTGAACGGAAGCGCTTATTACGTACTTCTACAGAAAATAATCCTACGATTATCAATCTGGATACAAGCATCCGTGCCATGAAGTCGAATGTGCAGGCGACCCTTGACGGATCATTGAAAGGTTTATTAATTACAAAAGCTGATCTTGAACGTGAAGCAAGCCGTTTTTCTCGTCGTATTAGTGATGCTCCCGGACAAGAACGTCAGTTTGTAAGTATTGCCCGTCAACAGGAAATCAAAGCCGGACTGTATTTGATGCTTTTACAAAAGCGTGAGGAGAACGCCATAGCATTGGCAGCTACTGCAAACAATGCAAAGATCATTGATGAAGCTATCGCTGATGATATCCCTGTTTCTCCTAAGCGTAGAATGATTTATCTGATCGCTTTAGTATTAGGCATTGGCATCCCCGTAGGCATCATCTACCTGATCGGTCTGACCAAGTTCAAACTCGAAGGTCGTGCAGATGTCGAGAAACTGACAACTATTCCTATCGTCGGTGATATCCCATTAACCGACGAGAAGAACGAAAAAGACGGTTCTATTGCCGTCTTTGAGAATCAGAACAACCTGATGAGCGAGACCTTCCGAAACATCCGTACCAACCTTCAGTTCATGCTTCAGAATGACAAGAAAGTGATTCTTGTGACTTCTACCGTCAGTGGAGAAGGAAAATCATTTATCTCCGCCAATTTAGCCATCAGTCTCTCTTTATTAGGAAAGAAAGTAGTAATCGTAGGGCTTGATATCCGCAAACCGGGATTGAATAAAGTCTTCCGTCTTTCGACGAAAGAGAAGGGGATTACCTTATACCTTGCAAACCCGGAAACAGATTTGATGAGTCTGGTACAACCTTCGGATATTAATCAGAATCTGTATATACTTCCCGGTGGAACGGTTCCTCCTAATCCGACCGAGCTGTTAGCGCGTGATGGTCTGGACAAGGCAATAGAGATATTGAAGAAGAACTTTGACTATGTGATTCTGGATACCGCACCGGTAGGTATGGTTACCGATACCTTGTTGATCGGTCGTGTAGCGGACTTGTCCGTCTACGTATGCCGTGCCGACTATACTCATAAAGTAGAGTATACATTGATCAACGAACTTGCCGAAGAAAAGAAACTGCCTAACCTGTGTACTGTAATCAATGGCGTAGACCTGAAACGCAGGAAGTATGGCTACTACTACGGCTACGGTAAGTATGGCAAGTACTATGGATATGGCAAACGCTATGGCTACGGATACGGTTATGGACAGGAAAAAGGTGCTAAATCGTAATCCGGTTCTAAGAATAAACCTGAGAATAAACGATAGCCTGTTTCAGTCTGATTGACCACAGTATATCCCCCAAGATATAGTCAGTCAGATATAGCCGACCGCTTGATTTTCCCCAATCAAGCGGTTTGTTGTATTCATCTACGTTGACAATATAATTTTTATATCCCATATCAAAGAAAAGCGGGTATCCGGACAACCAGATGCCCGCTTTTTTTGTTATATTTGTATTATCCCTTAAAAAATGATAATTATGAAACAACACTACAGACTTACTATTTGGAGCCTTTTCTTTCTGATCACTTCCAGTGGAAGTGCCTTTGCCCAGAGAAAAACGATCACTCCGATAGACTCTCTGATAACGGTAGGATACGCCACCGGAAGTTTAAAAACCATATCCGGATCAGTGGAGAAAATCACGGAGACACAGATGAATAAAGACCAGATCACGAATCCGCTGGAAGCCATACGCGGACGAGTACCGGGCCTGACCATCCAGCGTGGGACAAACGGTCCCGCCGCCTTAGATGCAGTCCGCCTGCGAGGAACCACCTCATTGACCAGCGGAAACGACCCGCTGATTATCGTCGATGGAGTCTTCGGCGATTTGAGTATGCTTACCTCCATTTATCCTACAGACATAGAGAGCTTCACCATCCTGAAAGACGCTTCCGAAACGGCACAGTACGGATCACGAGGCGCCTCCGGTGTCATCGAAATCACCACCAAGAAGGGCATGGGCGGTAAAACGCAAGTGAGTTATAACGGCATCTTCGGTATATCCACCGTCTATAAGAATCTGAAAATGCTGTCAGCAGATGACTTCCGCCGGGTCGCATCTGAACGTGGCATCTCCATACTGGACAAAGGAAACAACACCGACTTCCAGAAAGAGATAGAACAGACAGGATTGCAACAGAACCACCACATCGCCTTTTATGGAGGCTCGAATGAATCCAGCTACCGTGTCTCCCTCGGTTTCATGGACCGTCAGGGAGTCATACTGAACGAGGACATGAAGAACTTCACCTCTAATATGAACATGACCCAAAGGATGTTCGACGGTTTTCTGAACTGCGAACTGGGCATGTTCGGTTCTATCCAGAAGAATCACAATCTGGTAGACCTTCAGAAAACCTTCTATTCTGCCGCCACTTTCAATCCCACATACCCCAATCACAAAGACCCCGATTCCGGTTCATGGGACGGAATCACTACCGCCAGTCAGATCACGAATCCGTTGGCATGGATGGAAGTACAGGATCATGACGCCACCTCGCATATCAGTACTCACGCTCGTCTGACTTTCAATCTGATGGACGAACTGAAACTGGTTCTCTTCGGTGCTTATACCTATAACATAGTCGAAAATTCCCAATACCTGCCCACCTCCGTCTGGGCGCACGGACAGGCATACAAAGGCACGAAAAAGATGGAATCCCTCCTGGGTAACATGATGCTGACCTACAAGAAAGGCTGGAAGAAGCATTACTTCGACGCGCTGGCACTGGCGGAACTCCAGAAGGAGACATACACCGGATTCTATACCACAGTCACCAACTTCAATACAGATAAATTCGGCTACCACAATCTGCAAGCCGGCGCTCTCCGTCCGTGGGAGGGAACCAACTCGTACTACGAGCAACCGCATCTGGCCTCCTTCATGGGACGTTTCAACTACACCTATGCCGACCGCTACAGTCTGACAATGACCGCCCGTACCGATGCCTCCTCCAAATTCGGAGCCAATCACAAATGGGGATTCTTTCCCTCCGTCTCCGCTGCATGGGTGATCAGTGAGGAAAAGTTCATGAAACGCCTCCCCGTGATTGATAATCTGAAGTTCCGTATAGGTTACGGTTTGGCTGGTAATCAGAGCGGTATCGACTCCTACACCACGCTGAGCCTTGTCAAACCGAACGGAGTGATTCCCGTAGGAAACTCGGCAGCCGTGTCATTGGGAGACTTGCGAAACACGAATCCCGACTTGAAATGGGAAGTGAAACATACCTTCAATACAGGTATTGACCTTGCCATGTTCGGCAACCGCCTGCTGCTCTCCGCCAATTATTACAACTCCAAAACGACGGATATGCTCTACCTCTACAACGTAAGCGTACCGCCCTTTACCTACAACACTCTGCTGGCGAATATCGGCTCCATGCGCAACAGCGGTCTGGAGATAGCCATCGGCATCACCCCGTTGAAGACTCAGGACATGGAACTGAACATCAACGCCAACATCACCTTCCAGCAGAACAAGCTGCTTTCTCTGAGCGGTATGTACAATGGTGAACTGATTTCCGCCCCCGAATACAAGAGTCTTGCCAGCCTCGACGGAGCCGGCTTTCACGGAGGTTATAACCACATCGTTTATCAAGTAGTAGGCCAGCCGCTGGGTGTCTTCTACCTGCCACGTGCCAACGGACTCGTTTCCGACGGAAACGGCGGCTACACCTATGACATAGCCGACCTCAATGGCGGCGGCGTCAGCCTCGAAGATGGCGAAGACCGCTATGTAGCCGGGCAAGCCGTACCAAAAACGATTCTCGGATCGAACCTCAGTTTCCGCTACAAGCGTTTCGATATTTCAGTACAGATCAACGGCGCCTTCGGACACAAAATATACAACGGAACCTCCCTGACCTATATGAACATGAATATATTCCCCGACTACAATGTGATGCAGGAAGCTCCCGCACGCAATATCAAAGACCAGACCGCCACCGACTACTGGCTGGAAAACGGAGCGTATGTCAATTTCGACTACGTGACACTCGGCTGGAACGTATCGATAGAAAAGGTGCAGAAACTAAAGAAATATGTCCGCTCCCTGCGACTGGCATTTACAGTCAACAACCTTGCGACGATTTCCGGCTATTCAGGTCTTTCGCCCATGATCAACAGCTCGACGGTCAACTCCACTTTGGGGCTGGACGATAAACGCGGATATCCGTTAGCGCGGACTTACACGTTGGGATTGAGTATTAACTTTTAACGGAGGAGGAAAACGATAATGAAAAAGATAAAGCGATATTTGCAGCAGCAAGGATGGTATTTAGAGAGTAAATCTCTATATGATGGAAAAGCAACTCTGCTTGGGGGGAATCTGCTTGAGGGGAAGATGAACCTGAAAAAAACAGTTGTCTTTCTTATTGTGTGCATTACCTTCTTCTCGTGCGACAAGTTTCTGGAAGAGAGTCCCAAAGACAAACTGCCGGAAGATGAAGTCTACAACAATATCTCGGATGTATATCTGAATGCCGTAGCCTCACTTTACACCTACATCGGCGGTTATAGCGACAGTCAGGGATTGCAGGGGACGGGTAGGGGAGTCTATGACCTGAACACCTTCACCACCGACGAAGCCATTATCCCCACCCGTGGCGGCGATTGGTACGACGGCGGCTTTTGGCAAGGTCTGTTCCTGCACCAATGGGGAATAGAAAACGATGCCATCCAAGCCACTTGGGAATATCTTTATAAAGTGGTGATGCTGTCCAACAAATCCCTCGAACGAATAGACAAATTCAGTGCTACCCACGCAGACGCCGAACTTCCCGCCTATCGTGCCGAAGTACGCGCCATGCGGGCGATGTATTACTATTATCTGATGGATCTGTTCGGACGTGTCCCGCTTGTACTTACCTCATCCCCATCGATGAAAGACGTAGTGCAGAGTGAACGGAAAACGATATTCGACTTTGTATTCAAAGAACTGCAAGAATCCGCCCCTTTGCTGGCCGAAGTCCACAGCAACCAGTCCGGTCCGTATTACGGACGAATCACCCGTCCTGTAGTTGTTTTCCTCTTGGCAAAGCTTGCCTTGAATGCCGAAGTCTATACCGACAACGACTGGACGGACGGCCAGCGTCCCGACGGAAAGAATCTCTTTTTCGAAGTAGACGGCAATCGCCTCAATGCCTGGCAGACAACCATCGCTTACTGTGACCAACTGCAAGAAATGGGCTATCGTCTGGAACCGGATTACAAAACCAACTTTGCCGTATTCAACGAACCGTCTGTCGAGAACATCTTCACCATCCCGATGAACAAGACCTTGTACACCAACCAGATGCAATACCTTTTCCGTTCCCGCCATTACAATCACGCCAAAGCCTACGGACTGAGCGGTGAAAACGGACCGAGCGCCACTATCGAAGCTCTGGAAACCTTCGGCTATGAAACGGCGCAACAGGACCCGCGTTTCGACATCTGCTATTTTGCCGGAGTCGTATATGATTTAAAAGGAAATGTAGTCCGTCTGGACGATGGAACCATTCTCGAATATTTGCCGTGGAAAGTCGAACTGAATATCTCGAACACTCCCTATGAGCAGACGGCAGGAGCACGCATGAAAAAGTACGAAGTAGACGAAACGGCTACCAAGGACGGTAAACTGATGGAAAACGACATTGTACTGTTCCGTTATGCAGATGTCCTGTTGATGAAGAGCGAAGCAAAGATTCGTAATGGGGAAGACGGAGATGCCGAACTGAACGAAGTACGCGGGCGTGTCAACGCTTCCTCCCGAACGGCTACATTAGAAAATATCCTTGCCGAACGACAGCTCGAACTGGCTTGGGAAGGTTGGCGACGGCAGGATCTGATTCGCTTCGGAGCGTTCACGAGAGCATACAGCAGTCGTCCGCAACTTCCTGCTGAGAATAATGGATATACTACTGTATTCCCGATTCCGGAAAAGATACGGGTGATGAATACAAAACTGGAGCAGAATCCGGGATATTAGCCGGATTCATCCATTCATTTGCTATAATATCCCAATACAAACTAAAAGGCTTCGGCATTCATAACGAACACCGAAGCCTTTATTATATCTCTGTGTGAATGACTATGATCTTAAAAACAGACCCAGCCAAAGAAAGCTAGTCAAAGAAGCTCTTGAACTTCTTGAAGATCTTCTCCTTCACCGACGTACTCGGCTTGAAGTTGTCCGAAGCCTCCATCTTTTCCAGCGTGCTCTTTTCCTCCTTGTTCAATGCTTCCGGTACATAAATGCTGATATTGACCAGCAAATCTCCCGTACCATAACCATTGACATTCGGCAGACCTTTGCCGCGCAGACGCAGCACTTTACCCGGTTGAGTACCCGAGTCGATCTTCACTTTCACTTTGCCGTCGATTGTCGGAATCTCCACGGCACCGCCCAGTGCGGCAGTCGGGAAACTCAGCAGCAAGTTATAGATCAGGTCATTCTCGTCGCGGATCAAGTCCGGATGCGGTTCTTCCTCTACAAGAATCAGCAAGTCGCCCGGCACACCATTATGCTTTCCGGCATTACCCTTGCCGCCCATCGAGAGCTGCATACCTTCTGCCACTCCGGCAGGAATCTTCACCGTCACTACCTCTTCGCCATATACGATACCGTCGCCGCCACACTCTTTACACTTGTTCTTGATGATCTTACCTTCACCGTTACAAGTAGGACAAGTGGCGCGGGTCTGCATCGTACCCAGAATCGTCTGCTGGTTACGGATCACCGAACCGCTACCCTTACAGGTCGGACAAGTCTCCGAGCCGCCGTCGCCTTCGGCACCCGTGCCATGACAGTGATTACACGGCACATATTTTTTCAGTTTGAATTTCTTTTCTACTCCTGTCGAGATTTCTTTCAAAGTCATCTTTACCTTGACACGGAGATCGCTGCCCCGATAACGACGTTGCTGTGAACCACCGCCACCGCCACCGAAACCGCCGAAACCTCCGAAGCCGCCGCTGAAACCACCGCCGCGACCTCCGAAGATGTCACCGAACATGGAGAAGATATCATCCATAGACATTCCTTCGCCACCGAAACCACCGAACGGACCTCCATTGCCTGCCGCACCGCTTACTCCCGCATGACCGAACTGGTCATAACGCGAACGCTTGTCCGGATTGCTCAACACGTCATACGCTTCGGCAGCCTCCTTGAATTTCTCTTCCGCTTCCTTGTCACCCGGATTTTTGTCGGGGTGATATTGGATCGCTTTTTTGCGGTAGGCTTTTTTAATCTCTTCTACTGTGGCGGTCTTTGTCACCTCCAGCACTTCATAATAGTCTCTTTTTTCTGCCATGCTTCTTAACTAAACTAACTTTTGTATTTACTCCCCAACTACCACTTTCGCGTGACGAATCACCTTGTCATTCAGCGTGTAACCCGTCTGTACGCAGTCCAGAATCTTACCTTTCTGCTTTTCCGACGGGGCAGGGATGACGGCAATGGCTTCGTGATAATCGGTATCCAGCGGCTGGTCTTTCGTTTCAATGACCTTCACGCCGTTCTGTGCAAGAGTAGCCATGAACTTATTATAAATCAATTCGACACCTTCCTTCACGGCTTTTACGTCTTTGGCAGTTTCCATCGTTTTGATGGCACGCTCAAAGTCGTCGATCACCGGCAGAATGCTGCTGATGCTCTTTTCGCCACCATTCAGAATCAGTTCCGCCTTCTCCTTCATGGTACGTTTGCGGTAATTGTCAAACTCGGCGGACAGGCGCAGATATTTGTCCTTTTGCTCCTCGATGACAGCCTGAGCATCTTCCAGCTCCTTTTCGAGCTGCTCCTCATGAGTCAGGGGAGCGGCCTCTTCTGCCTGATCGTTTTGCGGTTGTTCTTCCGCCGTATTCTTTGTTTCTTCCACATTCAGCTCTTCAGCCATCTTTTCTTTTTCTTTTGGATCCATATCTTATTTTTATTTTTTATTCATAATATCAATTTCCCAAGCAAAAACTTTGCCAATCTGACCGTTTTGCCAAAAAACGTGGCAAAGGTAATACATTTATGCCAGATTGACACATTCCGGATAGCTCATAATTCATTTTAAATGTCTACCTTTGCACGCTCAAATAATAATATAGTAACTGGTAAAATAGTAAATAATAGAAAATGATTACAGTTTCAAACGTTTCGGTGCAGTTTGGTAAAAGAGTCTTGTTTAATGACGTGAACCTGAAATTTACAAGTGGCAACTGCTATGGTATTATCGGCGCGAACGGTGCGGGAAAATCCACCTTCCTTCGTACAATCTACGGAGATCTGGACCCGACGACCGGTACGATTGCCCTGGGACCGGGCGAACGCCTGTCGGTGTTGAGCCAGGACCACTTTAAATGGGATGCTTATACGGTAATGGACACCGTAATGATGGGGCACACCGTGTTGTGGGACATTATGAAGCAGCGTGAAGTATTGTACGCCAAGGAAGACTTCACGGACGAAGACGGACTGAAAGTATCCGAACTGGAAGAGAAATTTGCCGAGCTGGACGGATGGAATGCGGAGAGTGACGCAGCCATGCTGTTGAGCGGTCTGGGCATCAAGGAAGACAAGCATTATACATTGATGGGTGAGCTGAGCGGTAAGGAAAAGGTGCGTGTGATGCTTGCGCAAGCATTGTACGGCAACCCCGACAACCTCCTTCTGGACGAACCTACCAATGACCTCGATATGGAAACAGTGACCTGGCTGGAAGAATACCTTTCCAACTTCGAGCACACCGTGCTGGTGGTAAGCCACGACCGTCACTTCCTCGACTCCGTATGTACGCACACCGTAGACATCGACTACGGAAAGATCAATATGTTTGCCGGAAACTACAGTTTCTGGTACGAATCTAGTCAGCTGGCGCTCCGTCAGCAGCAGAACCAGAAGGCGAAGGCTGAGGAGAAGAAGAAAGAGCTGGAAGAATTTATCCGCCGTTTCAGTGCCAACGTAGCGAAGAGCAAGCAGACCACAAGCCGCAAGAAGATGCTGGAAAAACTGAATGTAGAAGAAATCAAACCTTCTTCACGCAAGTATCCGGGCATCATCTTCACTCCCGAACGCGAGCCGGGCAACCAGATCCTCGAAGTTTCCGGACTGAGCAAGAAGACGGAAGAAGGCGTAGTGCTGTTCAGCGACGTGAACTTCAACATCGAAAAGGGCGACAAAGTGGTATTCCTTTCACGCAACCCGCGTGCGATGACCGCTTTCTTCGAAATCATCAACGGAAACATGAAGCCGGATGCCGGACAGTTCAACTGGGGAGTAACCATCACAACGGCTTACCTGCCTCTGGACAATACGGACTTCTTCAACACTGACCTTAACCTGGTGGACTGGCTGAGCCAGTTCGGCGAAGGTAACGAAGTGTACATGAAGGGCTTCCTCGGGCGTATGCTGTTCTCCGGCGAAGAGGTACTGAAGAAAGTCAGCGTACTTTCCGGAGGTGAAAAGATGCGTTGTATGATTGCACGTATGCAGCTCCGCAATGCGAACTGTCTGATTCTGGATACTCCGACCAATCACTTGGACCTGGAATCTATTCAGGCTTTCAACAACAACCTGAAGACGTACAAAGGAAATATCCTCTTCTCTTCGCATGACCACGAATTTATTCAGACGGTTGCCAACCGCATTATCGAACTGACTCCGAACGGTATCATCGACAAGATGATGGAATATGACGAATATATCACTTCGGATCATATCAAGGAGTTGAGGGCGAAGATGTACGGTGATAAATAGCGTGTTGTATCAGCCGGATACACTGACTTTTGCACCTTCTTACTGTCAAGGAAAGGGAAATGCTTGTTAACTGTCGTAACATTGCTTTTCCCTTTCCTTTTCATTGCTTGTTAGCTTCCGTAACATCCTATCCTACATTCACGGTCGAGTGTGCTTACTGTTTATTGTTTATCATCCCGAAGCTCCCCGTTTTTACAACTCAAACTTCCCCTGTTTCGGCAACTGCGGCAATGTCGAATTAGCCTTGCGCTCTTCCCGCGAATACTCTACTACCATATATTCCGTAACGCCGTCCGAGGTGACCCGTTTATGGAAATTATTCTTTTCGAGCACGGTGACCAGTATCTTTTGTGCCTGTTGGTTGGACTGGGTGCGTCCGTTCACGCTCAGTATTGAAAGGATATAAGAAGCGGGATACCATTGCGCATTTATTTCTCCTCCTTTAGCCGCACGGAAATAGAAAAACAGATTTTCCTCCACCGGGTCCTTCAGGCGGTAATTCTCGTTACGGTCGTTCAGGAAGGTGATCTGTTCTTTATCATACCAGTACTGAAATCCTTGTTGATAAAGCGCCAACGCTTGTGAGTATACTCCTTCGTAATTTATAGGGTTACGATAGTCGACTTTCAGGATAGTGTTGAAGAGAATACGTCTGTTTTCCTTGATATCCTGCAGGCAGTGCGGATTATTGGTGCTGGCTATAAACGAGGCACGACGGACGTAGTTGTATGTCTGTATGTCGTAAACTTTCCGCTCTGTCACCTCATCTTGTGTGATGAGTCTTTTCAGGTCCTGCATGTGCCAGGTTGAGATGCTGTCAAATTCATCCAAGTCGATGATGAGACAGGAAGAAAGCTGTAGCAGATGGTCTGTTTTGTCGGGTTTGATCATGCCGTGGCGGTAATACCCCTTTAGTTCCGGAGGCAGAAGACGCCGGATAAAGACGCTCTTACCTTTCCCTTGTTCGCCATAAAGTAACATCAGTTGGTGGTTTTGCGCGTCATCGTTGATGGCGCACGCCACCATGCCTACCAGCCAGTGGCGGAGACTGTCCTCAAAAAAGGACTGGTCTGCTGCTTTGACCGTTTTTGCCAGTTGGGTGATGTAATCGGTTTTCCCGTCCCACGATGGGAGAGAATAGAAATAGTGGGTGAAGGGGTTGAACGGTTTCGAGTAATCCGAATCGACCAATGCTTTGAGGAAATTTTGCGAACAGCCGACTCTCTTCATTTGCGCATTGATATAGAATGTGTTGATGTCTTTGGTGCGTAGGGTGATGAAGGCGGAGGGGGCGGCAGTCGACGCCGATCTGGGGCGGAACTCGATTTGTTCTTTCACTATGTTTCTGCGGAACTCGTAATATTGGTCCAAGAATCTGATGACTTTGAAGATTTTCGGCTCCTTAGAATCCTCTTCTGCCTGATCCGTCTTCGAGGTGTATTGGTAGGCATTGCGCAGAGGCGGTTCGAAGTCGAAGTCGGGAAGGTTGCCGAAATAGCTGCGTGTCAGGCTGACGGCTTCTGCTTCCATGATGTGGCGGCGGTAACACTGGTTGCCGAGGCAGTAGAAGAAGTTGTCGCGGTTGCCGGGTTCGAGGCGTTCTTTCCGTTTGGTGTATTCCACGGCTTTGCGGAAGTCGAGCTGCACTTGCAGGTCGATCGGGGTCGCGTTCTCTTGTGCGGGGAGGAGAGATGGGAGTGAAAGAGGTTTCTTGCGTTTCTTCTTTTTGCATTCTTCTTCGGTCGGCAATGTCAGGGTGACCGTGAGTGGTTTCACATTCTCCAGTCGTTCCAGAGACAGAAAGGCATCCGGATCGTGCGAGACGAAGACTCCGCGGCTCAGGTCGCTTCCGCTTGTATCGACTTTCGTGTTGAGCAGTTTCTGGTACTTGTCGGCTGCCAGGGCGAACATGCGGTGATGATATCGCTCTAAGGTGGGAAGATCGATGGTTCCTAGTGCGTTCAGTTCGGCGCGTAGAGCTTCCGGCTCTTCGCCGGTGAGGTAGACGAAGATTTTCAGTCCGTGCTCGCGGGGGCTGATGAAATTTCCCAGCGTGTCGGGACAGTCGTTCGCCAACCGGCGGTATTCCGGGATTTTTTCTACCTCCATATCATCAAAGTCGAGAGTGATGATATCCTGATAAGTTTCGAGGCTGTAAGCGAGTCTTTCATTGCTGTAGGTGGCTGTGACGGTGCGGTAAGGCAGTTGCTTCTTCATCCGGTCTGCTTTCCCGGTGTCTCCCGACGTTAGTGCCTCCCGGATTCTCCGGACTCTGTCCCGATATATCTCTCCCCGCATATGTTCGAATAATTTGGGGAGGCTGATACTTCCTGACACCTGCGATAATCCCCTGTATGTGGTTACAGTAATCTTTTCCATTTTCCTTGATGATTTTTAATTGTTTTCGTTATTAATGTTTTGCAAAGGAATAGCTTTTGGTTGTAATAAAAAAACTGCTTTTAGGAGCCTAAAAACAGTTTTTTAACGTAATCTGCAAAATGTTAATCGTCGGACAGGAGCCTTTTCATCTTTTGTATCTCATAATCAATTTCTTCTATGCTTAAAGATTCATTAGACTGATCGTTCTTCCGGAAGTTTACTGTCAGAAACAACAACTGCGCGAAGAATTTAGGTCCTTTAATGTTAAAAGGAGAGGAAGGGTCGTAGCAGAGATGAACGATGGGGGCAAGAAACTTCTTTCTGTCAGATGGCTTTACCTCTATCCTGTTGATGTACATGCTGTTGACATTGTCCAGCAGTTGAGTGATAAACGGGGAGATGGCGGGGAATTCTCCCTTCTCGAGCGTTATAGCCTGCTTGTTCTGGTAGACAAAACCTTCGGAGAAAATGTCTTTTTACTCATTATTTTAATAATTAGAGTTGTTGTTAAAAAGTGTTATGTTTAAAAATGCCGCAAAGGTACAACTTATTTTTTGTGTCTGTTTAATCTCTGTATTCTATTCTTTATATACAATATATTTAATATGAAAAAAGCGTGTAACTGAGGGGAAGGACCTTACCCTCAGTTACACGCTTTTTTTAGTATTAAATAGAATGTTCTAACGCGCCTGCGTGTATATAATAATGTAGAAATCTCCGAAAGTGAAGCTTCAGTGCTTATGGAGCCTCCAGATACCTCACTATAATAGCCACTTGTCTTTTGCTGTATGCCTGTTCGTTCTTCCCTTCCGTGCCTGCATACAGTTCGCGGTAGAGGTCGGGGTTCCGGTGAATCCATTTTCGCATCTTTCTCAATGCGGCTTCGGGGTCTAAGTGGGGTGCGTACAGTTGTGCCAGTTCTGTCTTCAGGTATACCCGGATTTGAAATTCTTCTTGTGCAGTTTCCATCATTGGTATTCTTTATATCGGCTATCCGCCTGATTGATTATACGGTAAAGATATATATTTATTCTGACAAATCAAAGCCGTTTGGCAGAATAATGTTCCTTTGATGGAAAGATAATGATACGGGTATGGATAAGTAGGTAACAGTAGCATTCATTTCGTCAAACTACGTCTCAGTACTTACTTGTAGAGACCGGTATGTATATATACGTACCCTCGTGGATAGCCTGTTCACTACCTTTGTCGTGTTCCTGAGAGGAGAAGCCGGAAGACGTCACCGCAACCTTCATCCGGGGAACGAAGAGAAAATAACAAGAAATTCATTCATTAAAAAGAGAAGAAGAAAACAATGTCTGTAACATTTAAAAAGATTTTACGAAAGTCTCCATTTGACAAAGAGGGTACAGGCAAGTATTATCCGCAGCTGATCACCTGGGGAAAACCTGCCACACTGAATACCATTGCCAAGCAGATGAAGGAGAAGAGTTCGCTCACCCTGGGCGACATCAAGAGTGTACTGACCAACTTCGTGGAAGTGACACGAAGCGAGTTGTACAACGGCCATGCCGTGAATATTGAGAATTTCGGGGTATTCAGCCTGTCCGCCACCACGGTGGGTACTGATACGAAGAAGGCTTGTCTGCCGGAGAACATCCGCTGGGTTCGCATCAATTTCCGTGCATCCGCCAGTGTACGTCCCAATCTTGCCGCCACCCGTGCGGAAGACCGTCTGGATTTTGTAGACTTGGAACAGCAACTGAAGGCGCTGAACGGTGGTGAAGGCGGTTCCGGCGACGGTGGCGAAGTTCCTGATCCGAATCCGAACCCGGACGATGGTGACGAAGAAGCTCCGGACCCAACGGTGTAAGAAGTGGAGAGTTGAGAGTTGGTAATCAATGTACGAGGGTTTGATAGTTAGAATTAATGACTTTATGAGGAAGATTCATTTAATCGTGATTCATTGTTCCGCTACGCGGGCAGACAAGGAGTTGACGGCTTTTGATCTGGATACGATGCACCGCCGGCGGGGATTTAACGGGACAGGTTATCATTATTATATCCGCAAGGATGGAACAACGCTTATTACCCGTCCGGTGGAACGGATCGGGGCACATGCGAAAGGTTTTAATGCGGAGAGTATCGGAATTTGCTACGAAGGCGGTCTGGACTGCCGGGGACGCCCGGCGGACACACGGACACCGGAACAGCGGGCAGCGCTCCGGCTGCTGGTGCATCAGTTGCAAGAGAGATTTCCCGGTTGCCGGGTGTGCGGTCATCGCGACTTGTCGCCGGATCGCAATGGGAACGGTGAGATTGAGCCGGAGGAGTGGATCAAGGCGTGCCCGTGTTTTGAGGTAAAGGAGGAAAGTTATGCCTTGTAATCATTCATTCGGTAATGATTCACTTAGTAATCAATCATGTAAAGAGTCGGAAAGGAGGTGTGTAAAGTTATGGCAGTCAAGAGATCCCTTTGGGATACCATTTTGAAAGTAGTCATCGCGGTGGCTTCGGCAGTGCTGGGAGCGTTGGGCGGTAATGCGATGAATCTGTAAGTATTAATCACAGGTCATACAGTGAGATAATTTAGTGCTGTTTAGTAGCACGAAGTTATAGCGGTTTGTATCACCTGTGATTTCTTTTTTAATTAATCTATTGAGTTTTATAAACTAAAGAACAGTATATGAAAAATATATTTATATTATCAGAACTAACCGACAGGAAGATGAGGTATTACTTCATGTTTCTTTTTACTTTTCTTCTCCAGCCTATATTTTCTCAGTCAATGCTAAAATATGATACTCCGGCTCCGGAAGTTGGCTCATTGCTACGGGTTCAGTCGTTACCTGTCGATTTATATTCGGGACGTGCGAATGTTTCTATTCCCTTGTATTCCATAGGACTTAAAAATTATTCGTATGACATACAGTTACTGTATAATTCGGAAGGCAACAAAGTCGATCTACCCGTTGGCAATGTGGGACTAGGATGGTCTGTTACTGGCGGGCAAATATACAGAGTCGCTAATGGTATGATTGATGAAGCCTATACGTTTAATGAATATATGGACAGGACTAGTAATACGAACTGGAATCAGGAGTCTAATTTAAATAAATATTACAATCCTTTCATTTATAATGAAGATTATCTTCATGAGCCCGACTTGGATGAATTTGTAATAAGTATAGGGAAAATAAATGCTTCCTTTTATATGTATAAAGATAAGGAAGGAGAAATACAAACAAGAATCTCATCACAAAATAGTCAATGCTTTAAAGTGAAGGATGTAAAAATTGGCAAAATCCCTGATGTGTTACTTGCAGAAACGGAATGGACTAATATTCATCTAAACAAAACATATCATCCCAAGCTGTATATCGAGTCAAGACCTGTGTTGATCACGGAAATAACAATTGTTGATTCGGAAGGAGTCACCTATATCTTTGGTGGAGATATTAATTGTATTGATCTGTCTTGTACGTATTCTGAAGATCCTGATTATGATAGTCACTATAATGTATATGGTGATCAGATAGGGAGCCATAGCATGATTTGGGATAGTTTTCACTCCAGTTTACTAGGTACAGCATCCACTTGGCATATCAAGAAAATAATATTACCTAATCAGGAAAATATCATTTTTAATTATGATAAGGGGCATGTGAACATAGTAGAAAGATTGGATCATCATAATATTTCTACAATTAAATTTTCCGGTGAGAATCTTAAATCGAATACGATTCCCGCTTTTTATAATCTTCCTTCTACTGTTGATCCTCAGTTTTTGCTATTAGTAGATAAGAAATATGATATAGTTTATCCGTCTCTGTTGACAGGTATCAAGGCTAGTAATGGAGATGAACTGGAGTTTGTTTCCTCAAAAAGGAACGATTTGGTGACGGATGGTTTCTATGACCAGCAGAAATTATTTTTAAAAGACAACTATGGAGCTGTTATTGATAAAATAAAAGAGAAAGCCTATTCCTATAAGTTGGATGAAATTAAAGCGACAACAGGAAATATAAAGTTCTACTATACAAATCAACCTGGCGAACGGCTGAAACTTGACTCTTTATTGGTCAACAATACTGAGAAATATAAATTTCAATATAATGCGTTGAAATTACCGGCTTTTAATCAGATGTTAACCGACAATTGGGGATATTATAATGGTAAGAAGTATCTTTCTCTGATAAACTCGCAACGCTTTGATGCTCTTTATAATTACAGACAACCAGATCCGACTTATGTGAAAGCTGAAATTCTGGAAGGAATAATCTACCCTACAGGAGGGAAAGTAGGGCTGGAATATGAATTGCATAGTTATTCAAGAATATCTACACAATATCCATTCGGATTAAAGCAGGAAAATGGAACGGCAGGTGGAGTGCGGGTAAAAAGAATTACTTATTCGAATTATAAGGACTTATCCGAAAAGATAACGAAAGAATATTTATATCAAAATGAAGATAACTCTTCCAGTGGTATTCTGTCAGTTGTTCCCCGGTATGTCACAAGTGATACTGGTACTGTTGATTATGACTTCAAATATACACATTTAAAGGGACCGTATTCTTATAGTAATAAAGCTACCACTAATATAAACTGGTCAGACGGCTTTCATATGGGATATTCTAGGGTGATAGAAAAACGATCTGATGGCTCAAAGACTATTTATTCTTTTACAAATTATGACCGAGTGCAAGACGAGCCTTCTACAGCTGCATTTACTTTAGGAATGAATAACGATATGTATAACAAATACACATCGAGAAAGCTTGATCGTGGTCTTTTGAGATCTGCAGACTATTATAATGCGTCACAAAAATTGATAAAGAAGGAAGCTTATACCTATCATTCGGATTTATCAGATTATCTTAAAACGATTGAGCGCTATGCACTTATGAATACTCTTCCTATACGAGTCAGTGCCAACAAGATATATACCTATTTCCCTTTCTTGCAAAAGAAAGAAACGATTCTCTATACCGATTATGGCAATATAAACGAGACGGAAGAATATGAATACAATAAATATCGCTTGCTGACGGCTACGAAAAAGTATACTAACAATCCGAATGATAACAGCATACTGGAAACAAGATCCAAATATCTTTCTGATTTGATGGAAGAGTATGATAGTAGCAATTCCGGTTCTATCTCCTCTGGTTCTCCATTAAAAATTTATGATACAATGAGAACGCAAGGATTGTTGTCTTATCCTGTAGAAACGGTTGTTAAGCGGAATGGGAAAGTCACTTCGGCAGAAGTGATGACATACAAACAGTCTGATAAGTTCGCTGTTCAGGATAAGCAGTATAAGTTGGAGAGCGATGTGCCGTTAAGTAATTACTCTTCCTTTAAACTGTTGAACTCAACTCAATATTCTATGGACAACCGATGTGCGCTTGAGATGGAATATCTTGATTATGACTCGTATGGTAATCCGACTAATGTAGTGGATAAGACTGGCATAAATACAGCCTATATCTGGGGATACAATGGACAATATCCAGTAGCTAAAGTTGTAAATGCCCGGAATACTTTCAAGTCTGTTCCTCAATACAGAGATGAGAGAACAACTAAGTATGTAAAGCTGAAATACAACTCATTGTCGTCTAATGTAGAATCATATAATTTTTATACATCAAAAGCAGGGGATGTTGAAATAGTCCTTTCCGGAGCATTGGGATTTAACTGGTATGTGTCAGGACATCTTGACAATAAGGCTTTCAATCTGGTCCAGGTGAGAAGCTCTGATCAGATGGGCAGGCCCTGGACTGACTATCAAAATGCCTATACGTACAGTGCTACATTTTATGTCTCGGCCGGTTATCATACATTTAGTATTCTCAGCACCGATGCGTGTAAAGAATCTTCGGCGAGTATATATGATGGAGATATTCATTTCTCCTATTGGACAAGAAAAAGTATTGCCTCCGAAACAAGTGGTGCAGATGATGTATTCTATGAAAACTTTGAAACCACTCATTTACGTCCTGCTTCTTTCGGATATCATAGTAGTAATAGTTGTATCGGTCCTTATACGGTTTCTTTAGCAACTAATCAGGAAAGGGAATATGTGATAGATTATCAGGTTTTTAAGAATGGAAAGTGGGAATATATGAAGCATGATTTTGTTAACGGCCGAGATTCAATAAATGAAGGAGTATATCCTATAGATGATGTCCGTGTATATCCTAAGGATGCTTCGATAACTACATATGGCTATTATCCCCTCATAGGATTAAGAAGCACGACTAATGAAAGGGGCGTAACGGAGGCTTATAGGTATGATGACTTTAGCAGGCTGGTATCTGTGATGGATAATGATATGAATGTCATTAAAAAATATGATTATTTTTATCAGAATCAATCCGTAGAACCTGAAGTGACTTATTATAATAAGGAAATCAGAGAAACTTTTACCCGGAATACTTGTGACGCATCTTTAGGAGAAAGAGGAGAATCTATTGATTATGTAGTGCCTGCAAAGAAATATAGCTCAACTTTATCACAGGAAGATGCCAATCAGAAAGCCTATATCGATATGCAAAATAATGGGCAACAATATGCTAACGAACATGCGGAATGTAATTCTAACATAATCATATCTGTTTATAATCCATTTGAAAAAGATTATTTCCTGACCTTTGATTGGGGAGTTCAAGGAAGTATTGTTACTGATTATTATGAAATACCATCCAGTCGCAAGATTGCGGATACAGGAGATGTCCTTAACGATTATGAACCGGCTAAAGTTTATATTCCTAGAAGATATTATCGAAACGCTCGTGTTGCACCTCAAGATAATCACTGGGCCAACGAAGTACCTTCTATAAAATCCACTCCTTATGCTTTTGATATAAATTATAACATGGGAGATTATATGGGTTATGAGGATACTTATGTTATAGGTGGATATCCGTTTACTTATTAATTTTAAAATGCAATTAGATATGAAGAAGATTTTATATTGTATGTTTATTGGCGCATTACTCTCCGGAGAAAGTAATGCCCAGACAAATAATTCATGGATGGAATTATTGTCTGCTGACAAGAACCATATAGCTACACGTACATACACTCAAGAGACGGGAGCTGCATGGCAGGATAAGATAGACTATTATGATGGTTTGGGACGTTTGGAGCAATCTGTCTTGAGATACTCTCATAATAATAATAACATGGTGATGTATCAGGAATATGATCCCCAAGGGCGTACCTCCAGAGAATGGTTGCCTGTTATATTCCCAAATAACGGAGGAAAGTTCATTCTTCCTGATGTGGTAAAAACTAAGGCGACAGCCACGTATGGTGATAATGCTCCTTACTCTCGTCCGGTATATGAAGCCTCTCCGCTGGATCGTACTCTTGAACAATACGGTCCCGGACAAGACTGGCAGGATAATCATCATAGTGTGAAAAGTGACTACCTGACCAATATAGCAGGTACGGATACATTAAACTGCATTCATTTCACTGCAACGAATGCAAGTGATACTGTTATGCAAATCAGTCGCATCGGTAATTATGCAACGGGACAACTTTATGTTACCCGTATGGCAGACGAAGATGGGAATCCGTCTTTCGAGTTCAAAGACAAACTGGGACAGGTTGTCTTGACTCGTCAGATCATGCAGACCGGAGGGAACAAGGAGCTGTATGATACTTATTATATATATGATGATTTTGGCAATCGGGTAGCGGTGCTTCCTCCGGCTGCTGCTTCCATACTCGGCAGCGGCAGCACTACAAGCTGGAAAAGTAATACGGATGCAACGCTTCTGCAATATGCCTTTTTGTACAAATATGATAGCCGTAAACTTCAGATAGCCAAGAAACTGCCGGGCTGCAGCTGGTCTTTTTATATCTATGACAAGGGAAGGCGGCTGATTTTTTCTCAGGACGGCAATCAGCATAGTCGTGGCGAATGGTCGTTCAGCATTCCGGATATGTTTGGACGTGAATGTTTTTCGGGCATTTGCAGGAATGTACTGGATCCTTTTTCCGATCCGTTACTTTCTTCCGTCGTCAATGCCTCCTGGTATTCCGGTTCTACTGCTGCTATCGGCAGTGGACCATATAAAGGTTATAGCCTGTCGGGGCTTACTTTGACTTCTCCCGGCTTGCTTTCAGTCAAGTATTATGATGATTACTCTTTCTTGGGTAGAAACGGTTTTCCGATTTTCACAGATGCCGGCGTTTGTTATGATGCTAGTGCAGAGACGGAAGGCTTTGGCAAACGTTATTCGGCAAGTTCTCAAGATATACTTACGGGTAGCCTGACAGCGTGTCTTGATGAGAAAGGGCAATCTTATCTTTATACCGTGATGTATTATGATGATCACGACAGGGTAATACAAAGCAAGTCAGGCAGTCACCTGAATGGTGGAGTCGAAAAAGACTATATGGCTTATAACTTTATCGGTCAGCCGACAAAGCATAAACATATCCATTCGGCTACCGGCAAAACGACCCAGACCGAACTCTACTCATATACCTATGATTATGCGGACCGGCTGCAAACCACTACGCACCGCTTGAATAATGGACCGGTAATGACTCTTGTCAATAATGAATATGATGAACTGGGACGTCTGCAACGTAACAGGCGTAATGGTCAAGCCAATCTTCATACGAGTTATACTTATAATCTCCGTTCATGGACTGAATCGATCAGCTGTCCTCTGTTCAGTGAGACATTATATTATAATGACGCCCGTCCCAACCATACAAATACTCATTATTATAATGGTAATATCTCCGGTATGGATTGGAATGTAAATGGCGATAAAAAGCGTGGTTATGATTTTTCTTATGACAATCTTTCCCGTTTGCTCCATGCGGACTATCTTGAGAATAATATTCGCAATCATAACTTCAACACTTCTTATAGTTATGACAAGCAGGGTAATATAGTCTCTCTGATGCGTTCCGGGAATCAGAATGCTGCCTATGGAGTAATTGATAACTTAACTCTAAATTACCGTGGTAATCAGTTAATAAAGGTTGAAGATACTGCGTCAGATTCAAATCTTCCGGCATCATCTATGGATTTCAGGAATGGCACGAATCAGGATGTGGAATACCTCTATGATGAAAATGGTAATCTGATTAAAGATTTAAATAAAAGTATAGCTGATATTCAATACAATTTATTAAATTTGCCAAAACGGATTACTTTCAATGACACAAACAAATCTACTCATGAGTATGTTTATTCTGCCGATGGAAAGAAGCTATCCGTCATTCATAAATCTTCCGCAGAGAATCGTACTGATTATGTCGGTAATATGATTTATGAGAATGGTTCTTTAAAACGTATATTGGTGGATGGTGGCTACATTGAAAATGGCATTTACTATTTCTATTTGCAGAACCATTTGGGCAATAATCGTGTGGTGGCTAAGTCGGACGGGACGGTAATTCAAACAAATCATTATTATCCTTTCGGCATGTCGTTTACAGAGAGTACTCACGGAGATAAACAACCTTATAAATATAATAATAAGGAATTGGATATGAAAAATGGTTTGAACTGGTATGATTATGATGCCCGACAGATGGAAGCTGTCTCCGGACGCTTTACAAGTATTGATCCGATGGCGGAGAAGTATTATAGCTGGTCGCCTTATAGTTATTGTTTGGGAAATCCGATAAAGTTTGTAGACCCGACAGGTACTTTGCCTTCTCCTTACTATACAGAAGACGGTACTTTCCTGGGCGTAGACGAGAAAGGATTTACCGGTGCGATTTACATTACTAACAAAGCTACTTTTGATAAATACTCAAATAAGGGAGTTGCAAATTCAAAATTGATACAAAGAGATAAGAATACCATTCCGTTGAAAACAAGCGTTATAGAACTTGCTTCTCAATCTCATATATATACGGATGTATTGAAGAAAAGTACAGATCCTAAGCTTGATATGTCTAGGCTTTATAAAGGTGAGGTGTCAATTGTGGATGATGTAGTCAGAGTAGGTCTTAATGAATATATGGGAAAAGGTTATAATGATCCGGAAGGGCATAGAAGACAACCAAAGTATTCTACTAGTAATATTGGAGAAGAAATTAGAGTGACTGTACAAAAGCAATATAACCGAGAAGATTTGTATACAGTAGAAAGTATACAAAACTATTTAGGCGTACATGAGTATTACGGACATGGAATAATGAATTGGAATAAAATTGGTACTCACTGGAAATGCTATAATGCTCAACTTAATCATCCAACTTTTAAAAAATTACCTGAATATCAACAAGATGAAATTAGACGGAGAAAATATGAATATTACATCAATCGTAATCATTAAAAGAATAATCGGTTTTACATATGTTATTCTATTTTTACTAACAGATGTATATGCTCAAGAAAATGAGATATCAATTGACTTGGAGTTAGTAAGTGTATGGGAGAGTGAGTATCAACCTAGTCCTCAAGGATTGATAAAGGGAGACACTCTTCCTGAAATAATTAATTTTGAATTTATCGTGTATAATCACACCGATAAAGCTCTCATGTTTAGTTCTAATAGTCATCTCTATTATCATCCGGATTGGAATAATTCAGAGTATGGAGAAATTGGTCGTTTTTTAATGATAAATGGTGTGGATACTATTTCATTATATACGAAGATGTCAGGTTTCGGTGCCAATACATTATATGATAATGAAGTTATTTGGGGATCTATAGAGAGCTTTCATGATTTAGAAACTCATCCTGTTTTTAGACCGTTTTTAAATCGGTGGAATTATGTAGGGAGGAATCGGGGCAAAGAACTTTATAATTACTTAAAAGACTGTCAATTTATATATGTTCCGATACAGTCTGATTATCAACGAAGACTAGATGAATTTGAAGATAAATCAATGATCAATCAGATTACCTATCCTCGTGATACTATTAAAATAAAAAAGAAAGATCCTTTTGAAATTATTGTTAATTTCGGTGATTCAGAAGAGGAGTATTACATTTATCCCCCGATATCCATAAAACAGGATGAATAAGTCCATCTGATACCGTATTTATTATTATGCCCTGAGATAATTAACTCATGATAGTTATTTTATCTTGGGGCATATAAAAAAAATAAACATACTGTTTATGATATGGAGATGAAGAGGGCTACTGAAATAAATCGTAATCCAAATGCGTTTAAAAAGATGAATGATGGTATAGATGGAATTTTGTATATTAATAAAAAGAGAAAAGACGATGAGAGGTATTGATTATTTTGGCACTCTGATTATGTGGTTGGTAGTACTGATTGGTTGGTTGATAAAAGGGTGCAAAACCAATCTTTTTGAAGAGATTGCGAAAATAAATAATTCCGTAAAAAGGAATGTGGGAATAATTTTTGTAATTTTCTTTTTGGGGCCCATATTCTTAGGCGAATGTAGGGGCAATTAGGTTCTCTTTTTCTCTAACTTCGATATGAACGGGAATTTAATTCGTTGATCATGTCGAAGTTAGTATGATTTTAATAGGAATTTATTGATAATAATATATGAAATAAATTATGAAGGTAATAATTTTAGTTTTAGGCTTTCTTTTTGGAGCTTGCTCATCTCAGGTACATCCTGATAAAAGGCAGATACGATATTATCAAGAAATAATAAGCTTGTATCCTCCCGACCTTGTTTTAGAATTTCCGAATAAGATAGATAAACGAGCAGATGTAATAACACATTTTCAATTCCCACGAGGAAAATATCTGAATTACATTCATTTAGGATTGTCTTTGGATGATAATGAAACGCAATCATTAAAAACAGAATTAGTAGCAAAAGCCAAAGCTGTTTATCATTTAACTGATTCTTGTTTAATGACTATACCGTATGATTATAATAATTTTACAGTTGTGTTTTCTGATTCACTACATAATTGTAATGCTGCTCACATACTACCTATCCCCCATTTTAAACGTTGGGGCATAGATTTTTCACCTGATTTTTATAAAGATGCAACTAGTTATGTTCTTGATGCTAGGCAAGGGCGCTTTTTAGCAGATGATAATCTTTCTAGATCCGGTGTAGGTCTTTCTAAAGAGTGGTTACATGGCTATACGAAAGGCGTTACCCTCTTTAAGAATTATGCTATATATTGGCTAGAAGTTTGGTAGTTTGTCTATTTTATTATGCCTTGGGATAATTAACTCATGATAGTTGTTTTATCTCAGGGCATATTCTATTTGCAGGACCATTTGGGCAATAATCGTGTGGTGGCTAAGTCGGACGGGACGGTAATTCAAACAAATCATTATTATCCTTTCGGCATGTCGTTTACAGAGAGTACTCACGGAGATAAACAACCTTATAAATATAATAATAAGGAATTGGATATGAATAATGGTTTGAACTGGTATGATTATGATGCCCGACAGATGGAAGTTGTCTCCGGACGCTTTACAAGTATTGATCCGATGGCGGAGAAGTATTATAGCTGGTCGCCTTATAGTTATTGTTTGGGAAATCCGATAAAGTTTGTAGACCCGACAGGTACTTTGACTTCTCCTTACTATACAGAAGATGGTACTTTCCTGGGCGTAGACGAGAAAGGATTTACCGGTGCGATTTACATTACTAACAAAGCTACTTTTGATAAATACTCAAATAAGGGAGTTGCTGACTCAAAGAAGATACAGGGAGATAAGAATACTGTTTCGTTGAAAACAAGCGTTATAGAACTTGTTTCTCAGGCTCATATATATACGGATGTATTGAAGAAAAGTACAGATCCTAAGCTTGATATGTCTGGGCTTTATAAAGGTGAAGTGTCAATTGTGGATGATGTGGTCAGAGTAGGTCTTAATGAATATATGGGAAAAGGTTATAATGACCCATATGGACATAAAGAGAAGCCTAAATATTCTACGACATATGTAAAAGGGAAAATTCGGGTGACAGTAGAATCTGGGTATAATCAACATGATTTATATACAGTGGAGAGTATTCAGAATTATTTAGGTGTTCATGAGTATTATGGGCATGGAATAATGAACTGGAGTAAAACAAGTACTCACTGGAAATGCTATAATGCTCAATTGAATCATCCCACTTTTAAAAAATTACCTAAATATCAACAAGATGAAATTAAAGAAAGGTATAATCTTTATTACAGCAAACGTGGTAAATAAAAGAATATTATGTGTGTTTAGTATTATATTATTTATAATGAGTTCACATGCTCAAGTAAAAGAACTTTCAATGGAACTTGAATTGTTAAATATATCGAGAAGTAATATCCATCCAAGTCCTCAAGGAGGAATTATAGGGGACACTGTTCCTGTGAGTCTGACTTTTGAGTTTTTGATGTATAACCATACCCATAAACCGGTTTTGTTTGGTTCTAATACCAAACATTATTATCGCCCTGCTTGGGATAGTTCAGACTATGGAGAAATAGGTCGTTTTTTAATGATAAACAAATCCGATACTATTGCATTATTTACCTATTATGGTTCTTTGATTCCTAATAATAGAAAAGATACTATTGCATATTGGGCAACAATTGAAGGTGTGGAAGATTCCGAGGATCATCCTGTATTTAGACCTTTCTTACATCATTGGAGTAGTGTAGGAAAAGACTGGGTCAGACAACTTTATAATTATTTAAAGGAATGCCGTTTTGTGTATGTCCCGATACAAGCGGATTATCAACGTAGACTTGATGAGTTTGAAGATAAGTCAATGATTGATAGTATTGTTTATCCTCGTGATATTATTGAGATAAAAAAGAAAGATCCTTTTGATATAATTATTAGTGATTCGGAAGAGGAGTATTATATTTATCCTCCGATATCCATAAAACAGGAAGAATAAATCCATCTGATACCGTATTTATTATTATGCCCTGAGATAATTAACTCATGATAGTTATTTTATCTCAGGGCATTTAGTGATATAGGCTATTCTGGCAGCAAATATCATATCCTGTAAAGGACCATCTTTTATTTCTTATAAATCAACTTGCTCGGCACCCCGTTTCCGAAGAGTTCATCGCCCAGCGTTGTAATCTTATCACCTGTAGCAAGCACATAGCGCAGATTATCGCATCCCATGAACGCTCCGAACTCGATAGCCGTCACGCTGGCAGGCAGCTCAAGTGTTCCGGCAAGCCGTCCGCAGTTGCTGAATACCCGTTGGCCGATGGTCTTGAGGTTATGTGGCAGCTTGATCTTCAGGAGATACTTCTTTTGTGCGAAAGTGAAGTCGGGGATAGTTGTCGCATTTGTTTTAGAAATATCCAGAGATACGAGATTCGGCATATAGTCGCGGATTAGTTTGAAGTCGGCGTTATCCAGTTTCCCTTCGATGGTCAGGAAGTTGATGTCCCTGGGTTGCAGACCAGCTTTCATAATCTCGTCTTCCAGTTTGCCCATTGCGCCTACCTGTATGGTTGTTTCCAGCGGTTCACCTTCTATAAATGCAAAGTGCTCCCATCTGTTCTTAAAACGGTAGGCATCACTGCTGCCCAGCGGGATGAAGATAGCGGTCACACTGTCCGCCAGCGCTTCCGGCAGCAGATTAGGAGCTGTCTTCTTGCGTATCTGACAGATTTTCAAGTTGTCACATCCTTTGAAGGCTGCATCTTCGATATTCTTTATCTTTTCGGAAAGGATCACTTTCTCCAGCGTCTGTTTACCTTTGGTCACTCCGTTCACCACATTCGAGAAAGCGTAGGCAGGGACGAAATTGGCCATATAGATGTAGAACTTTCCGTTAGGATATGTGCCGGCTTTTCCGCTGTACATCTTGATTTCGGCATTGGAGATATCAAGCACTTTCAGGCTGGGAAACTCGTCGCGGAGATGTCTGAAGTCTTCTGCGTTCAGTTTTCCTGTCAGTGTCAGGTGGGTGATGCTGTTGGCTTCTTCTTCCGTCATCATCGAGATCAATGTGCCGGGCTTGCTGACATAATACGTTTTGCTTACTTGTGCGGTTGCTCCCAAAGTACTGGCAGCCAATAAAAAACTTATCAGTAGTTGTCTTATTTTCATAATTATGCAGATTTGTTCAGACAAATATAGGAAAAATAGGTAAGACACGATGTTTTTTTATGTTTTATATCTAATTTTGTAGCGTGATTAACAAAAAGTAAAAATGGAGACAGAAGAAATCAGAGAAAAGAAAGAACCGAAGAGACTTCCCGTATGGGCGTGCATCCTGTTGTTTGCACTGGGGCTTTTCGTCACCTTTGGATTGTATAGTACGATAGGCTTCGGAGTTTTATCTCTGATTCTTGGTGATGAGGCAAGGCACCCCGGATTGTTGGGGCATATGGTGGCGGAAGCCGGCATGCTGCTGGCTGTGTTGACTTCGGCAGTGATTCTGCTCTATTTTGAGCGCCGCCCTTTCTCTGACCTGGGACTGACACTGAAAGGTCATGCACGGGGATTGTGGTACGGACTGCTGGCAGCCATCCTTCTCTACTTGATCGGCTTCGGACTGTCTTTGGCTTTGGGTGAGGTGGAAGTAACCGGTTTTCAATTCGATCCTCTGAATCTGCTTGCTACCTTTGTGTTCTGCCTGCTGGTGGCTCTGGCCGAAGAAATCATGATGCGGGGCTATATACTCGGCCGTCTGCTGCATACCCGGATGAATAAATTCCTGTCTCTTTTTGTCTCCGCACTGCTGTTCGCATTGCTGCACCTCTTCAATCCGAACCTTGCCTTCCTGCCTATGCTGAATCTGTTACTTGCAGGTATGTTTATCGGCGCTTCCTATTTATATACGCGCAATCTTTGTTTCCCTATTTCCCTTCATCTTTTCTGGAACTGGATTCAGGGCCCGATACTGGGCTATCAGGTAAGTGGAAATGACTTTGGGACATCCCTGCTGACGCTGCATCTGCCCGAAGAGAACGTACTGAATGGCGGAGCCTTCGGGTTTGAAGGCTCGCTCATTTGTACAGTACTGATGATTATCTTTACGATTTTAATTGTTTGGTGGGGAGAAAAACGGGAGGCAATCAGTCTTGCTGTACCCCGATCATGCTAAGCTGAATCCGTTTCCGGTCGGTATCCACGTTCATCACTCTGACCATGACATGCTGGTGGATGGACACGATTTCTGTAGGATCGGAGATGTATCGTTCGGCCAGTTGGGAGAGGTGTACAAGCCCGTTCTCCTTGATGCCTATATCGACGAAAGCTCCGAAATTGGTAATATTGCCTACGATGCCCGGCAGAATCATGCCTTCGCGCAAGTCTGCGATGGTGCGCACGTTCTTGTCGAATTCAAATACCTTGATCGCTTTACGCGGGTCGCGACCCGGCTTGTCGAGTTCCTGCATGATGTCTTGCAGGGTAGGCAGGCCCACAGTCGGCGTGATGTAGTCCGATATCTTGATTTTTTGGCGGAGTTCCTTATTCGCGATCAGTTCGTCTACGCTACATTTCAAATCTTTTGCCATTTGCTCTACGATGTGGTAGCTTTCCGGATGCACGGCAGTGTTGTCCAATGGGTTCTTTGCTTCGGGAATGCGGAGGAAGCCGGCACACTGTTCGAAGGCTTTGGCACCCATGCGGGGGACTTTCATCAGCTCCTTGCGTGAACTGAAAGCTCCGTTCTCGGCACGGAAGTTGACAATGTTTTGTGCCAGTTGCGGCCCCAGACCGGATATGTATGTCAGCAGATGACTGCTGGCGGTATTCAGATTCACGCCTACCAGGTTCACGCAGTTTTCCACTGTCTGGTCAAGGGCTTTCTTCAGTTTCGTCTGGTCTACATCGTGCTGGTATTGTCCCACACCGATAGATTTGGGGTCGATCTTTACCAGTTCCGCCAGAGGGTCCATCAGTCGGCGACCGATGGAGACTGCTCCACGCACCGTTACGTCATAATCGGGAAACTCGTCACGGGCGATCTTGGATGCCGAATAAATGGAAGCGCCCTGCTCGCTGACCACGAATACAGGAATCTGCCGGTCGAAGGTCTGATGATTGATAAAGTCTTCCGTTTCGCGGCTGGCTGTTCCGTTGCCGATGGAGATGGCTTCAATTTCATAGGCTTCTATCATCTTGCGGAGTTTGGAGGCCGCTTCACCGGTTTTATTGACCGGAGGATGCGGGTAGATATTCTCATTGTGCAGCAAGTTGCCTTGCGCATCGAGGCAGACGACTTTGCAGCCGGTACGGAATCCGGGATCGATGGCGAGCACCCGTTTCTGTCCGAGAGGAGGAGAGAGAAGCAGCTGGCGGAGATTCTCCGTAAATACGCGGATGGCTTCGTCGTCGGCTTTTTCTTTGGACTGGGCGGCAAATTCTGTTTCGATGGAAGGTTTGAGCAGACGTTTATATGCGTCGGCAGTGGCTTCCTTTACCTGATGGCTGCATTCATTATTGCCATGTACGAACTGGCGGTCGAGGCGTTCCAGACAGGCTTCGTCATCCGGACTGATGGATACTTTCAGCAACCCTTCGGATTCTGCCCGGCGGATGGCGAGCAGGCGATGGGAAGTGCAGCGTTTCAGCGATTCGGAGAAGTCGAAATAATCCCGGTACTTGGCGGCCTCTTCCTCTTTTCCTTTCACTACCTTGGCGGTGATTTCCGCCTGACGGGTGAACTGGTTACGTATGGCGTTGCGGGCACGCTCGTCCTCGTTCACTTGCTCCGCGATGATGTCACGGGCACCTTTCAGTGCGTCTTCCGTATCCTTTACGTCGCCTTTGACGAAGGTGGCGGCTTTGGCGGTGAGGTTAGGCTCCCTTTGCAGCATCATGATCATGGCCAGTGGTTCCAGTCCCTTCTGACGGGCCGCTTCGGCACGGGTCTTCCGTTTGGGTTTGTAGGGGAGGTAGATGTCCTCCAGTTCCGTAGGATTCCAGGTGGCGTTGATGCGCTTTTCGAGCTCCGGAGTGAGTTTGCCTTGCTCGTTGATGGTACTGAGGATGGTTTCCTTCCGTCTGGCTATGTCGCACAACTTGTCATGTTGCTCCTTGATGTTCTCTATCTGTACTTCGTTCAGTCCGCCGGTAGCTTCCTTACGGTAACGGCTGATGAAAGGGATGGTGGCACCTTCGCCCAACAAGTGGAGGGTACTGCTGATTTGTCTTTCCGGAATTCCCAGTAATCCGGAAATCATTTGATGAAATAGTTCCATAAACAATTTTTTTGTGAATGAATGAGCGACAAAAATACACATAAATCTGTTATAGCCGACAAGTTTTAGTATATTTGCAAGCTAAAATGAGATAGTAACACTTCAAAACTTACAAGTATGATGAGATATATAGGATGCCTGTTTATCTGTTTACTATGGCTTTTCCGAGCCACAGCGTTATTTGCTGTCTCTAACGATCAGAACCCCATCTTGATTATCTGCTCCTACAATCCCGCCGCTCATCAAACTTCGGTCACTATCTCCGACTATATGGAAGAATATAGCAAATTGGGAGGGAAACGCGATATTATCATTGAAAACATGAACTGCAAAAGTTTCTCCGAAGCCCCGCTTTGGAGCGGTATGATGACGCAGATTCTTTCTAAATATCAAGGGGAGAAGCATCCGGCGCAAATTATTCTGTTGGGACAGGAAGCGTGGGCAGCGTATCTGTCGCAACGGGATTCGATACAGGTGAAGGTGCCGGTGATGTGTAGTCTCGTCAGCAGCAACATCGTCATACTGCCTGAGGATACGGTTGCCGGACTGGACGCATGGATGCCGGAATCGGTCGATCTCTTTACCGACCACATGAATATACCGGAATTGAAGTCGGGATTTATCAATCAGTACAATATAGAAGATAATGTCCGGATGATCAAGGCGTTTTATCCGAAGACGGAACACATCGCTTTTATTTCGGACAATACTTACGGCGGCGTCACCATGCAGGCACTGGTGCGGAAGGAAATGAAAAAGTTTCCCGAAATCGACCTGATCCTGATGGACGGCCGGCGGCATACTATCTATACGATTGTAGAAGAATTGCGTCATTTACCGGAGAATACGGTGATCATGGTAGGCACGTGGCGTGTGGATATGAACGAAGGTTATTTCATGCGGAATGCTACTTATGCTATGATGGAGGTTACTCCGACCATTCCGACTTTTACTCCCTCATCGGTGAGCCTGGGGTATTGGGCGATCGGCGGAGTGCTGCCCGATTACCGGAAACTGGGGAAGGACATGGCATTGGCATCTGTACAGATTGATCAATATCCGGCGGATGAACAGCAGCACCTTTCCGTGATTGGCAGCAAGGCCGTACTGGACAGCCGGAAGGTGAAGGAGTGGGGACTGGACCCGGATATCCTTCCTTTTGATGTGGAGATTATTAATCAGACTGTATCATTCTATCAGCAATATACTTATCAGATTTGGTCGGCGTGTGCACTGTTTCTCATCCTTGTGCTGGGTTTGTGCATCTCGCTCTTCTACTATTTCCGCACCAAACGTCTGAAGGACGATCTGCTGAAGTCGGAAAAAGACCTGCGGGTGGCTAAGGACCGTGCAGAAGAATCGAACCGTCTGAAAAGTGCTTTCCTCGCCAATATGAGCCATGAGATACGTACGCCTTTAAACTCCATTGTAGGTTTCTCGGATGTGCTCGCTGTGGGTGGCAATACGGAAGAAGAACAGCAGACCTATTATCAGATTATCAAGACAAACTCGGATTTGTTGCTTCGCCTGATCAATGATATTCTTGATCTCTCACGCCTGGAAGCGAACAGAGTCACGTTGACTTGGGAAGAGTGTGACGTGGTGCAGCTATGCAGGCAGGTGGTGGCATCTGTCAGCGTTTCACGGCAGTCCGGCAATCAGTTTCTGTTTGTCAGCGATTATGAGTCGTTTCGGATGACGACAGACATACAGCGTATGCAGCAGGTGATTATCAATCTGATGTCTAATGCGGATAAGTTCACCAGGAAAGGGCAGATAACACTGGAATTTTCGGTGAATGAAGAGACGGAGATGGCTGTATTCTCTGTGACGGATACAGGGTGCGGCATCCCGAAAGAGAAACAGAAACTGGTATTCGAGCGCTTTGAGAAGCTGAACGAATATGCCCAGGGAACAGGTTTGGGATTATCTATCTGTAAATTGATTGTGCATAAATGGAAAGGGGATATATGGATCGACTCCGAATATACGGGAGGTGCACGGTTCATGTTCTCACATCCGCTTAAAATAGAAAAAGAATGAAACGATTTGCATGTGTTTACGTATGGCTTCTTTGCCTCGTGCTCTCAATTGCGGCACAGGAAAAAGTAGTGAAGCTGAAAATTGTACAGACAAGTGATGTACATGGTAATTATTATCCTTATAATTTTATTACCCGTAAGGATTGGCAGGGCAGTCTGGCACGAATATACGCTTTTGTGGAGAAAGAACGCGAACAATATAAGGAGAATCTTATTTTACTCGACAACGGCGATATATTGCAGGAGCAACCGACTGCCTATTACTATAATTATATAGATACAGTATCACCCCACCTATGCGCGGAAATGATGAACTACATGAAATATGATGCCGGAAATATGGGTAATCATGATGTGGAGACAGGCCGAGCCGTGTTCGACCGCTGGATAAATACCTGTGACTTTCCCGTATTAGGAGCTAATATCATCGATATATCGACCGGAGAACCTCATCTTCCTCCTTATAAGGTCATGGAACGGGACGGAGTGAAAATCGTAATCCTTGGAATGATCACCCCTGCTATCCCTGCATGGCTCTCGGAGAACCTGTGGAAGGGACTGCGTTTCGACGACATGGAGGAGACTGCACGCAAATGGATGAAGATCATCCGTGAAAAAGAGAATCCGGACTTGATGATCGGTTTGTTCCATGCGGGGCAGGAGGCTTTCAAAATGTCCGGCAAGTATAATGAAAACGCTTCTCTGAGTGTGGCGAAGAATGTCCCCGGATTTGACATTGTACTGATGGGACACGATCATGCGCGCGAATGTAAGAAAGTGATGAATGTGGCAGGTGATTCGGTACTGGTCATTGATCCGGCAAGCAACGGCATTGTTCTGTCCAACATCGATGTGACCTTGAAACTGAAAGATGGGAAGGTGCGCAGCAAAGATATAAAAGGAGTATTGACCGAAACGAAAGATTATGGAATCAGCGAGGACTTTATGAAGCATTTTGCTCCTCAATATGACACTGTCCGTAACTTTGTCTCTAAAAAGATCGGTACATTCACCGAGAGTATCTCAACCCGTCCTTCTTTCTTCGGACCGTCTGCTTTTATCGACTTGATCCATACCTTGCAGCTTGATATCACCGGTGCGGAGATATCCTTTGCAGCACCGCTTTCATTTGATGCGAAAATAAATAAAGGTGATGTGTTTGTCAGCGATATGTTCAATCTGTATAAGTATGAGAATATGCTATATATGATGACTTTATCCGGAAAAGAAATCAAGGACTATCTGGAAATGTCTTATTTCATGTGGACCAACCGGATGAAGTCTCCGGACGATCATCTGCTCTGGTTTAAGGAGAAACGTCGCGAAGGTGCGGAGGACAGAGCTTCTTTCCAAAATTTCAGCTTCAATTTTGATTCAGCATCGGGAATTATTTATACCGTAGACGTCACCAAGCCGCAAGGGGAGAAGATTACGATTATCAGCATGGCAGACGGCAGTCCTTTCCTCATGGATAAGATTTATAAGGTGGCTTTGAACTCTTACCGGGGGAATGGCGGTGGAGAACTGCTGACGAAAGGATCAGGCATCCCGCAGGAGAAATTGAAAGAGCGTATCATCTTCTCTACGGATAAGGATCTTCGTTTCTATCTGATGAATTATATAGAAAAGAAAGGTACTATGGACCCGAAGGCATTGAACCAATGGAAATTCGTTCCTGAAAAGTGGACTGTTCCGGCTGCTGAACGTGATTATAAGTTTTTATTCGGAGATAGTCAATAAGTAGGCAAAAGTGTTCTTTTTGACAGATAATCTCTCGCCTTAGGTTGAACATCTCATTATTACTGGTATCTTTGTCGCAACCAAAAGAGAGAGTGTATGGATATGCAAGTTGTTCCTAAGATAGGTATTTCTTCGGTAGTTCATTCTAAACATATAGATCCGGATAGTATTGATGTGGTCGGCAATGATATAGCGCTCTTCGACACGGAGAGCGTTATTTCCCTTTATAATGGCCCCAGTAAACTGGAAGTGGTGAGCATCGGACTTTGTCTGGAAGGCTCTACTCGTTTTAATATCAGTCTGCGTGAGTTTGAACTGATTCCGGGCAGAATGGTTATTGCGTTGCCCAATCAGATAATCGAACATCGTCAGTTCAGTTCCAATTTCAGAGGGATTTTCTTTGCTGTATCAAAAAGTCTGTTGGAATCATTGCCCAAAGTTGGTAATGTGCTTTCATTCTTTTTCTTTCTGAAAGATTACCCTTGTTTTGATCTCAATCTGCACGAGCAGGAGATGATTAAGGAGTATCATGCTTTCATCAGAAAGAGATTGAAAAATAAAGACGATAGGTACCGTAGGGAGGTAGTAATGGGATTGATGCAGGGCTTCTTCTTTGAGCTTTGCAATATTTTCAACAGTTATGCTCCGGATGCTTCTGCCGTTGTCAAAAGTAAAAGTCGTAAAGAATATATATTTGAGCGCTTCTATGAATCTTTGGTTCAGTCTTATCAGTCGGAACGCAGCGTGAAGTTTTATGCGGATCAGTTGTGTCTGACGCCGAAACATCTGTCCGGAGTTGTCAAGGAAGTCAGCGGGAAGACGGTAGGGGAGTGGATTGACGAATTAGTGATCTTGGAAGCGAAGGCACTCTTGAATTCTTCGAGCATGAACATACAGGAGATAGCCGACCGTTTAAACTTTGCCAACCAGTCGTTCTTCGGTAAGTACTTTAAGCATTATACCGGTATGTCTCCCAAAGAATACCGGAAAAGCAGATAGCTCCCCAAAATTACAAAACTACAGAACACCTGAACGTACTCGGCTCAATGTTTCCGGTGTCATCAGCAGGTATGAAGCGATGTGTGCCAAAGGTGCCCGTTTGATGATTTCCGGATGAGTTTCGAGCAATAGATTATAACGCTCGCGGGCGGATTCGAAACGCCAGGAATCGGCTTTGGTTTGCGATACAATCAGAGAATATTCCAGTATCTTCCGATAGAACATATTGATTTCCCAGTTTTGCTTTGTCAGCTGCATCATTTTGTCATAAGGGAACAGATAGATGACAGCAGGCTCCAGTGTCTCTATGATCAATCGGGTAGGGACTTGTTTCAGCAGGCTTTCGATACACATCAGGATACAGCCTTCGTATGAGAAGTGTTCGGTAACGTCTTTCCCGTTTTTATAATAATATTGCCGGAGCATCCCTTTCCCGACAAAAACTAATTCATGGGCTACTTCTCCTTCATTAAGTGCGATCACTCCTTTAGGATATTCCTCACGTATCAGGATGCTTTCTATCTGTCGGCGTCCCTCTATACTCATTTCGGGAAAGCGGGAATTTACGACGGCATTTACAGTTTCTCTTAGTAGTGTATCCATGTCATTATAGTCTTGTTATGTGCAAAAGTACTAAAAACGGTTGATATAAATCAAGTTGATTCAAAAAAGATGTATCTTTGTCTCCAAAATAAGGATGTAATATGATAATGAATAAGATAATAGGAATAGCAGCTTTACTGCTTTGTCTGACAGGTTGTGTCAGAGATAATGATGCAATATATTACCCTGTAGGCGATGTGGATATTGAAAGAGGAGGTCCGGCGTTGGAAGTCGGAGAGGGGGATGTATTGGTAGCGCGGAGTTTTAATGAAGAAGATTATGTGCTGGATACGATAGCTCAATATCCGAATGACCCGACTTTGGGTAAACTGACATTTATGATTGACTTGAAAAATCAACAGAAAGATCTGAATGTGGCGGATTTCAACGGCGTGGGTAAATCAAAACTGACCATGAGCCTTGGCTATAAGGATGGTAATTATCCATCAGAGAGTCAGGTCCCCATTTATACTTCTCAGGACGTCACGGCTAAATATGCAGTCAAACTTCGTCTGAAAGGAGAATTGCTTGTATCCGGTGATGAATGGATGATCGATTATGTGTATGCGCAGCTGGCCAGCTTGTTTCAGCCTTATCCGCCTGCGAATTTCCCCGAAGTCTTTATGTGTAAGGGAGGTATGAAGCTGGGAACTTTCGATTCATTCCGAAGAACATGTACATTCGATATCACTTATGATCGTTCCGACCTCTCTTTTAGTCAATTATACTTCAATTTATTTATCAACCTGGCCGGTCAGAAGCGGGAAAACAGAGTCCGACTGCGGATTGATAAAGAGTCTTACTTTGAATTGTACGAGCAGAGTGAAGAAATGTAAGTAAGCAGCGTTTTTCTTCATTTGTTGGCGGGTATCCATGTGAAACACAATCGTTTTACATGGATATAACATTCTTTTACAGAAAAAACTTTGAATGCTCAAATAATTATTAAATCTTTTAACATCTTAATACAATATCAATAAGCATATCCTTCTTTTTTTAATTATGCTTATTTTACCTCTTCTACTTTATATTCATCCTTCACTTTCCTGCATTTAAAGACGCAGTAATCCGGATTATTTAAAGCGTTATCAAGGCTTTGTGGCAAAACGATCTCTTTCGTCTGTTTGTTGATTGCTATCAATGCGTAATAAATACCTTCTTCTTTGCATTGTTCAATCAATACCTTTTTCAATTCTTTTACGTTATATTCCATTTCTTGAGATATGAACATAATAAAAAAAGCCTCTTACTTCAATGTAAGAGGCTAACTAAAATAGAGTAGTGGGTACGAGAATCGAACTCGTATTACATGCGTGAGAGGCATGTGTCCTAACCGTTAGACGAACCCACCGGCTTTTGATAGATTTAAAAAGAGCCAAGTCTATAAAACTTAGCTCTTTTTATTTAGAGAATCTTGCGGAAGCTGGGGGATTCGAACCCCCGGTACGGTTACCCGTACGTCAGTTTAGCAAACTGGTGGTTTCAGCCACTCACCCAAACTTCCTTGAACCCGCATTCTCTCTCAAATGCGGTGCAAATATAGGGGGAACTTTTGGACTACGCAAATCTTTTAGCAAGATTTTTTTTACTTGTTTTTTGATGAAAGAGATAACTTGCTATGTTTCAAATGTTAAACGGATTATTTTTTTTGAGAATATTTTTTCTCACTATTCATGGGAGAAAACGATTACCTTATTAATTATTATAGAAGCCTGTGGTGTCATCAGATTTTTCACATCAGTATTTGCCATTTTACGTTTGTCTTCATGGCTTCTTGAGAAGTTTATTAAAAAAAGAGCATAAAAAAAGGCTATCTATCCCAGACAGCCAATCTTTTTGTTAACCTTAAATCTAATACTATGAAAAACACATTGCAAATATACGGAGTTTTGTGATATCTGCAAATAAATCGGGCTAAATGGCTTGATTTATAACATTGATTAAATAATTGAATATTTGATTCAATGTTTATTAAGGTTTTAGAGGGCTGGGAGCATGTCTTTTTGGCTATATAGGAATCTGTAAGGTATCCAGTACGTTGGGGGAATTTACCTCTTCCATTAGGTGAATTCCCCTAAACAAGTAGGAATTTTCAATTTCATAAGGAGAATTCATTCCCTACTTTTGTAATATCGAAAGATAAATGATAGGATTAATAAAGGAACCATTAAAAATAAAGGAATATGAAAACGAACGCATTTAGATACTTAGGACTGGCTTTAATGGCTGTGTTAACGTTGAGTCTGACTTCTTGTGAAGTAGAAATCGATAGTTTTTATGATGATGATAATATCGGTGGTGGTTACTATAATCGTTCTTCTGATTTATGTAGCCGTACATGGGTGAGTTTTTATCGGGATGTGGACGGTAACCGTTGCCGTCAGGAACTCGACTTTTATTTGGACCGGACAGGCGTTGATTTTATTCGGGTAGAATATCCTAATGGACATGTGGAGACATTCGAATATTATTTCCGTTGGAACTGGGAGAATTATGCACAGACTTCCATTCGCATGGATTACGGTCGCAATGATGTATCTTACCTGGATGATGTATACATCGGAGGAAATCGATTGAGCGGTTATCTGGATGGTCGGAATAATTTCGTAGAATATACAGGTAGGTGAGATAATAGCCGGCAGATGGAAAGTGCCGGCAAATGAAAAGAAAATGATGATTACACAAAAGATGACAGGTAGAGAGATTTCGGATAACGACAGGTAGAAAGATACCACATGGAATAGGTTGAAAAGGTAAAAAGCGATAGGTGGAGGTGGCAGGTAAAAAGATTGCGGATAACAAACAGATAATTTAAAGGATAACATATAAGATTTCAGGATATTAAGAATTTAGAGAAGAGATAGGGCGCGAAATGAAAGCTTAAAAGTTTTGAATGGGACTAAATAGTTTTTATCTTTGCGCCCTATTAGTATGTTTAATTCATGGAGTGGTTATATAATCTGTTTCTCGAACATTCTGCCTTACAGGCAGTTGTGGTGCTTTCACTGATTTCTGCGATTGGGCTGGGGCTGGGAAGAGTGCATTTCTGGGGAGTATCTCTGGGAGTCACTTTTGTTTTTTTTGCAGGTATCCTTGCCGGGCACTTCGGGCTTTCGGTTGATCCACAGATGCTGAATTATGCAGAAAGTTTCGGACTGGTTATTTTCGTATATTCACTGGGACTTCAGGTAGGGCCCGGTTTCTTCAGTTCTTTCCGGAAAGGAGGGGTGACGCTGAATATGTTGGCGTTGGCCGTAGTTCTGTTGGGTACTTTGCTGACTGTTGTTGCCAGTTATGCGACAGGTGTGTCGCTTCCTGATATGGTGGGTATCCTTTGCGGAGCCACGACTAATACTCCTGCCTTGGGAGCTGCGCAGCAGACACTTAAACAGATGGGCATAGAGAGCAGTACTCCGGCTTTGGGGTGTGCGGTAGCCTATCCGATGGGAGTGATCGGTGTGATTCTTGCCGTACTGCTGATTCGTAAATTCTTGGTTCATAAAGAAGACTTGGAGATTAAAGAAAAGGATGATGCCAACAAAACCTTTATCGCAGCGTTTCAAGTACATAACCCCGCTATTTTTAATAAAAGTATCAAGGATATAGCTCAGATGAGTTATCCGAAATTTGTGATTTCCCGTTTGTGGCGTGACGGTCATGTCAGTATTCCTACCTCCGACAAGGTATTGAAGGAAGGCGACCGCCTGTTGGTGATCACAGCGGAAAAGAATGTCCTGGCTCTGACAGTACTTTTCGGCGAACAGGAAGAAAATACGGACTGGAACAAGGAAGATATAGACTGGAATGCAATTGACAGCGAATTGATCTCGCAGCGTATCGTCGTAACCCGCCCCGAACTGAATGGAAAGAAACTTGGCTCATTGAGACTAAGAAACCATTATGGAATCAATATCAGCCGTGTGTACCGTTCGGGTGTGCAACTACTTGCCACTCCGGAACTGATTCTCCAGCTGGGCGACCGCCTGACAGTAGTAGGTGAGGCAGCAGCCATTCAGAATGTAGAAAAAGTATTGGGAAATGCAGTGAAAAGTCTGAAAGAACCTAATCTTGTTGTCATATTTATAGGCATCGTATTGGGATTGGCATTGGGAGCGATCCCGTTCTCCATACCGGGAATCAGTACCCCCGTGAAGCTGGGGCTGGCAGGCGGACCGATTATCGTGGGTATCCTGCTGGGAACTTTCGGCCCACGGATACACATGATCACTTACACTACCCGCAGCGCCAATCTGATGCTGCGCGCGTTGGGGCTTTCCATGTATCTAGCCTGTCTTGGTCTGGATGCCGGTGCCCATTTCTTCGATACTGTCTTCCGGCCGGAAGGATTGCTTTGGATAGCTTTGGGAGCCGGGCTGACAATTATCCCGACGGTCCTGGTCGGCTTTGTCGCTTTCAAGATTATGAAGATAGACTTCGGCAGTGTATCCGGTATGTTGTGCGGCAGTATGGCGAATCCGATGGCGCTGAATTATGCCAACGATACGATACCGGGTGACAATCCTTCTGTCGCTTATGCTACAGTATATCCGTTGTGTATGTTTCTGCGTGTGATCATTGCGCAGGTGCTGTTGATGTTTTTATTGGGCTGACGATGAACATTAAAGGCTATAATTTGTAATAAGTAGATGATAAATCGTTATATTTATAGCGATAAACGATAAGTCGATAAATAGCATATTGTAAATAGTAAAATAGTACATATAATGACTGCTCAAAGTAATATAACTCCTGAAAGCATAGTTGGCGATCTCCGCTACTTGCAGTTGCTTTCCCGGAGTTTTCCTACTATTGCCGATGCAAGTACGGAAATTATTAATCTGGAGGCTATCCTGAATCTGCCTAAAGGAACGGAGCATTTCTTGACAGACATACACGGTGAATACGAAGCCTTCCAACATGTGTTAAAGAATGCTTCGGGTGCGGTAAAACGCAAAGTGAACGAGATTTTCGGCAATACCCTGCGCGAAGCGGAGAAGAAAGAACTCTGCACGTTGATCTATTATCCGGAAGAGAAAATTCAGCTGGTAAAAGCCCGCGAGAAGGATCTGGACGACTGGTATCTGATCACTCTGAACCAGTTGGTGAAGGTTTGTCAGAATGTATCTTCCAAATATACCCGTTCCAAAGTTCGAAAATCCTTGCCCGCAGAGTTCTCTTACATCATTCAGGAATTACTGCACGAAACGTCTGTCGAGCCGAATAAGCACGCATATATCAATGTCATCATCAGCACCATAATCTCTACCAAGCGGGCGGATGACTTTATTATAGCCATGTGTAATCTGATTCAGCGTCTGACCATTGACTCTCTTCATATCGTAGGCGATATATACGACCGTGGTCCCGGAGCACACATCATCATGGATACTTTGTGCAATTACCACAACTTCGACATTCAATGGGGCAACCACGATATCCTGTGGATGGGAGCCGCTTCCGGCAATGACAGTTGCATAGCCAACGTGATCCGTATGTCCATGCGCTACGGCAATCTGGGTACTCTTGAAGACGGTTATGGAATCAATCTGCTTCCTTTGGCAACTTTCGCCATGGATACTTATGCCGATGATCCGTGTACCATCTTTATGCCGAAGATGAATTTTGCCGACACCAATTACAATGAGAAGACTTTGCGTCTGATCACCCAGATGCACAAGGCGATTACGATCATCCAGTTTAAGCTGGAAGCTGAAATAATAGACCGTCGTCCGGAATTCGGGATGAGTAACCGCAAGCTGTTGGAGAAGATCGATTTTGAGCGTGGAGTTTTTGTGTATGAAGGCAAAGAATATGCCCTGCGTGACACAAACTTCCCGACCGTAGACCCTGCCGATCCTTATCGACTGACCGACGAAGAACGGGAACTTGTGGAAAAGATTCACTATTCGTTTATGAATAGCGAGAAGTTGAAGAAGCACATGCGTTGCCTGTTTACGTATGGCGGAATGTATCTGGTTTCCAATTCCAATCTTCTTTATCATGCTTCGGTACCTTTGAATGAGGATGGCAGTTTCAAGCATGTCAAGATACGTGGCAAGGAGTATTGGGGACGTAAGTTGCTCGATAAGGCCGATCAGCTGATTCGTACTGCATACTTTGACGAAGAAGGAGAGGATGATAAAGAATTTGCGATGGACTATATCTGGTATATGTGGTGTGGTCCGGAAGCTCCTCTGTTTGATAAGGATAAGATGGCGACTTTCGAACGCTATTTTCTGGAAGACAAGGAGATACAAAAGGAAAAGAAGGGATATTACTACACGCTTCGCAATCGTGAAGATATCTGCGATCAGATATTAGATGAGTTCGGGGCATTGGGACCTCATTCTCATATCATCAATGGTCATGTGCCTGTAAAGACTATTCAAGGAGAACAGCCGATGAAGGCAAATGGCAAATTGTTCGTTATTGACGGAGGATTTTCCAAAGCCTATCAGCCGGAGACGGGAATTGCGGGCTATACGCTTGTTTACCATTCTCACGGGATGCAGTTGGTGCAGCACGAGCCGTTCCAGTCCAGGCAGAAAGCCATTGAAGAAGGGTTGGATATCAAGTCAACCAACTTTGTACTGGAGTTCAATTCGCAACGGATGATGGTGAAAGACACCGATAAAGGGAAGGAACTTGTGACGCAGATTCAGGATTTGAAGAAGTTGCTTGTGGCTTATCGCATCGGGTTGATTAAAGAGAAAGTATAAATAAGTAATAGGTAATAAGTATTAAGTATTAGGTAATAAGTATTAGGTATTAACCGTAGCTGCCATTTAGAGACGCATCTGTCTGTCATTCAGACGACTGTAAGGAGGAAGAATCTCTTCTTTGTGACTACAAAAGAGGAGATCCTTCGACAAGCTCAGGATGACAGATACTTATGCTCGTCATTATCGAATTGTTTCACTTTGATAAAGTGATGAAAACTTTGAATGACAGATAGATATACCTCTAAATGATAGCTACGGTTAATACCTAATACTTATTACCTAATACTTAATACTTATTACCTATTACTTATTAATCAGCCTTAGAAGAGGACAATGCCCGCTTCTATGATCGCTCCTTTATCGAAATTACCGGATTTGTTGTAATACCGTGTCAGTCCGTAACCGCCGGTGGCAAAGATGCCGAATTTCTTGCTGATCTGATATTCCAGATTCGCCCGTGCCTGCAATCCATAAAGGCGTCGGGGAATCACTTCACCCTTGTTGGAGCACGTTTCTATATGCTGGAATCCGAGGTCACCGCTAATAGACAAACCTTTGTAAACAGGCACTGCCAGTCCGGCACGGTAAGACGTGCTGATAGAAAACTTATCGTTCAGATTCTGATCGAATGCACCTACTCCCAAGATCGTATAAAACAGTTGGTTCTTGAAACGCACTCCTATGTTGGCGGGCGTGACGTTACCGCCATATACCATCATTTGTATTCTTGTATCGGGGTTCGCGTTCACGAGGCCGAGTTGTAATCCTTTCATATCTTCCCTGTAGTAATTGACCAGACCGATCTGAAAGCCATGAGCCTTCGTCGCATAGTTGCATAACCCGATCTGTGCGCCATTCAGGTCTTTTGCGGTGATATTGGCGATACCGGCAATCTGCAGACCGTTCATGTTTTCGCCTACCACATTCAAGAGTCCGGAAGTCATCATACCGTTGAAACTCTGTCCCGTGATATTTGACACGCCGGAAAACTGAAATCCCGAAGCCATGTTTCCCGTCACATTCATCAGACCGCTTATCATTACTCCCGAGTTGTTGTCTCCACCGATGCCGGTAAGTCCCGAAATAATGACCCCCTTTGAGCCGTCGCCTGTGATATTCACCAGTCCGGCGGCGGAAAGCCCTACGGTGTTGTTTCCGCTGATATTGCTGACACCCGCTATCTGAACACCCCGCATCGTACCACCGGCAAGATTGGCTAATCCTGTGATCTGTACTCCGTTCATATCTCCATGAATGACGCTTCCCAGCGCGTTGATGCCAACGCCGTTGAGACGGTTCAGCGTAGACAGCAGACCGAGGTTTACATAAGTCGTCTGAGTGCTGTCATACGGCTGTGTGCAGATATCTTTCCAGAAGGAAAGGTTGATGCCCGCACTCTTGTTCTGTGCCGGCAAACAAACGGCAGCCATCAGAACAGCTGCCGTGAATATTGTTTTTATTATCTTCATCTTTATTATAACTCTTTTTTTCAGTTTAGGTTCACAGAGTATTCCCTTATTCCTACACTTCCTTTATCCTTTCGCTTCCTGATACAGATAGCGTTTGATACTCTTCTTCGGAGTCTTTTCAAACTCTTCGGGGTATATCTTCATTTTTAGGATTTGGCTGTATGCCGGTAACATGGCGTTCAGTGCTACGCGGTTTTCTTCCATTACCCGTTCGATATCCTCATTCTTCAAGCCGTGGGCAAATGCTTCGTCAAAGTCCGGATAAACCAGTCCGACGAGTTTCTCGTTCTGCTGTACGATGATACTTTCCGATACGTATGGCAGGTTGTTCAGCTTGTCTTCGATTTCTTCCGGATAGATGTTCTGTCCGCTGGCGCTGAGCAACAGGTTCTTGCTGCGTCCCTTGATGGTGATATTGCCTTCGGCGTCCATCAAGGCGAGGTCGCCCGTGTGCAGCCAGCCGTCTTTGTCGATCACTGCTTCTGTCGCTTCGCTGTTCTTGTAATATCCCAGCATTACGTTAGGGCCTTTGCAGACAATTTCGCCAACGATATTTTCCGGATCGGAAGACAGCACCCGTACATCCATACGCGGCGCGGCTTTTCCGCACGAACCCGGCTTGAATCTTGTCCAGTCTTCGTAGCAGATGATCGGACCGCATTCTGTCATGCCGTAGCCTACTGTATAAGGGAAGTCTATCATTTTAAGGAATTGTTCTACCTCCTGGTTGAAGGCTGCTCCACCTACGATGATTTCTCTGAAGTTTCCACCGAACGCTTTGATCATTTCTTCGCGTATGGTTGCTTTTATCTTGTCGTTGATGATGGGTACTTTGAGTAAGATTTTCATGGTCGGCGTTTCCAGTTTCGGGAGTACGCTCTTCTTGATAATCTTTTCGATGATGAGTGGAACGGCGACGATGAGATTCGGTTTTACTTCTTCGAATGCCTGGAAGATAATCTTCGGACTCGGCATACGGGTGAGGAAGTAGATATGGCAGCCGACGGAGAACTCATAGAGGAACTCGAAGGCCAGTCCGTACATATGTGCCATAGGAAGCATGGAGACGATCTTGTCTCCGGCTTTCAGTTCGAGCACTTCATACGCGAACTTGGTGTTCGACCAGAGGCTGCGGTAGGGGAGCATGACTCCTTTTGAGTAGCTCGTTGTGCCGGACGTGTAGTTGATTACTGCCAGTTCTTCGGGTTCATCCTTGTGGTATTCGATGTGTTCTTTGCGGAAGTTCTTCGGGTATTTCTTGCCGAACATTTCGTTCAGATGTTCACGTGCGTGCGTCAGTCGTTCGCTGCGTGATACCAGTAAGGTGAAGTCGTTCATCATCAGGATACCTTCCAGCAGGGGCATTGCCGATTCGTTGAGGTTTTCCCACACCATGTCTCCCACGAATAGTAATTTGGCTTCGGAGTGGTTGACGATGTTGTGCACATTGTCTGCCTTGAACTCGTGAAGGATGGGGACGATGACTGCTCCATACGTCAGTGTGGCGAGGAAAGTGACTCCCCAATGGGAACTGTTTCGGCCGCAAACGGCGATTTTGTCTCCCTTGCGGATTCCGCTTTCTTCAAAGATGATATGGAGTTTTTCGATTTTTCGAGCAACGTCTTTATACTGAAGGGTGGCTCCCTTATAATCTGTCAGGGCGTCTAAGTCCCAATTGTTCTTGATACTATTTTCAATGTAAGCTATAAAACTCTTTTCCATTGTTTTTGCACATTTGGTATTAAATTGTGCAAATATAGTAATTAAATTAAGAATGAAGAATTAAGAATGAAGAATTTTTGGAAATGGGGAGTCTTGGGGTAATAAGGGACTAAGATGTGGAAGTATGGGAAAAGTGTTGGGAAGTATAGGGGAAGGAGTTGTGCCACGCCTTTGGCACAAGTGTTTCCGGCCTGTGGCACGATTGTTCCTTACAGATGACATTACTGTTCTCTCTATAAGAAAGGGAAGTTATCAATGCTTGTTAGGGTCGATAAGAATGCATGGTAATGTCATTAACAATGCTTGTTAAGACAGTCCACAATGCATGTCGCAGTCATTAACATGGATTAATCCGAAAAACCGGTTGTTTTCAGTCTGTTCCTTTCTAATTCAGCCCCAATGCGGATAGTTCTTTTTGAATTTATTTCAAGTACCATTCGTACATTCTCCGTACTCCTTCCTCTATTTCTATTTTGTGATGCCATCCCAAAGAGTGTAGTTTGGACGGATCGGTCAGTTTGCGCATAGTGCCGTCCGGTTTGCTGCTGTCGAAGGTTAGTTTGCCTTGATAGCCTACCGTTTCTACAATTCGTTCGGCGAGTTGGCGGATGGTGATTTCCTTTCCCGTTCCGATGTTGATATGGCAGTTGCGGATATCCTTGTCACCTTCTTTGTAGGTATCTTTGAAGTCCACGTGTTCCATTACGAATACACTGGCGTCGGCCATTTCTTCGCTCCAGAGAAATTCGCGCAGGGGAGTTCCCGTGCCCCACAGAGTCACTTCCGTTTCGCTGATACCGTATTTGCGGAGGATATTCAGAATGTCCGCCTTGGGGCTGTCGCCATTGACGCCTTCTACAGGACGTTGGTTCATATCCTTGCGGACAGCTTCCCAGTCTCCTTCCTTCAGACAGTGCGCAAGATGAATCTTACGGATCATGGCAGGCAGGACATGGCTGCGTTCCAAGTCAAAATTATCATTCGGACCGTATAAGTTGGTCGGCATCACGGCGATGTAATTCGTGCCGTATTGCAGGTTGAAGCTCTCGCACATTTTCAGTCCGGCGATCTTGGCGATGGCGTATGGCTCATTTGTGTATTCCAGTGGTGAAGTCAGCAGGACTTCTTCTTTCATCGGCTGTTCGGCGTCACGCGGATAGATGCAGGTGCTGCCCAGAAACAGCAGTTTCCGGACGTTATGACGGAAACTTTCACCGATGACGTTCTGCTGTATTTGCAGGTTCTTATAAATGAAGTCGGCACGATAAATACTGTTTGCCATGATGCCGCCTACGAATGCAGCAGCCAGAAACACATACTCCGGTTGCTCTTCGTCGAAAAAACGGCGGACAGCTACACCGTCGAGCAAATCCAGTTCTTGATGCGTACGCCCGATCAGATTGGTATATCCCTTATCCTGTAAATTCTTCCAGATAGCAGAACCCACCAAACCGTGATGCCCTGCTACATAGATTTTAGCATTCTTTTCCATGATTAAGTATCATATATGAACACGGATTACTCCGGTTATGCGCATCTTCTGTAAAAAAAAGAAGATCGTTTAATCGGCGTAATCCGCGTTCGGTTTGAAGTCTGTTAGTGCTTGGTAGCGATCATTCTTTTTACTTTCTCCATGTCATGGCGCACCATGATGCTTACCAGTTCTCCGAACGATGTCTTCCTTGGGTTCCATCCCAACAATGTCCGGGCTTTGGTAGGGTCTCCTAACAGTTGTTCCACTTCTGCCGGACGGAAATATTTGGGATCAACCTCTACCAATACTTTTCCGGTAGCCACGTCGATACCCTTTTCGTCCACGCCTTCGCCTTCCCAACGAAGTTCGATGCCTGCCTCCTTGAATGCCAGTGTGGCAAATTCGCGTACGGTGTGCATCTCTCCGGTGGCGATTACGAAATCTTCCGGAACGTCATGCTGAAGAATCAACCACATACATTCCACGTAATCTTTCGCATACCCCCAGTCACGGCGGGCATCCAGATTACCTAAATACAGCTTGTCCTGCTCGCCTTGCGCGATACGTGCGGCAGCGAGAGAAATCTTGCGGGTAACGAATGTTTCGCCACGACGTTCACTTTCGTGATTGAACAAGATGCCGTTAACGGCAAACATGCCATAGCTTTCGCGGTAGTTCTTGGTGATCCAGAAGCCGTATTGCTTTGCCACTCCGTAGGGAGAACGGGGATAGAACGGAGTTGTCTCCTTCTGCGGAACTTCCTGCACCTTACCGAAGAGCTCGGAGGTGGAAGCCTGATATATCCTTGTTTTCGTTTCCAGTCCCAGGATGCGTACGGCTTCGAGCATACGCAGTGTGCCGATAGCGTCCGCTTCGGCAGTATATTCGGGCACGTCGAACGATACCTTCACATGACTCTGTGCTGCCAGATTGTAGATTTCATCCGGTTGCACCTGCTGTATGATGCGGATCAGTGAGCTGGAGTCCGTCATATCGCCGTAGTGCAGGTTGATGGTACGTTTTTGTTTCATGTCGCGTACCCATTCGTCAAAGTACAAATGCTCGATACGTCCGGTATTGAATGAGGAAGAACGACGGAGGATACCGTGTACTTCGTAACCTTTTTGCAAGAGAAATTCGGCAAGATAAGAACCATCCTGTCCGGTGATGCCTGATATAAGGGCTGTTTTCATATTCCTTTATTTTTTATTTGAAAATACGGGGGACAAATTTCGTTATTTTATGCTGTATATGCAAACCAAGTCTGTTTTATTTTCCCGTTCCTTTCACTCTAACAGAAGAACTATAAAGACTGTCTCGAAAATTTCAATGCGTTTACAACTTGAAACTAGAGTAAGTTCTTTTTGGTATTAATGTTATGCTATGTGAAAACCAGTTTCTTGTCATAATAGAAAACTGGTAAACTATTTGCTAAGACCTCGAATATTATTTGCGGGTTATGACTATTTTAACTATTATTTTTCATTAATATTAGTATGATATGCCACACAGATATTATTAATGAGAAGATCAGTAAATATTTACTGAAAGTTCCTAATTGGTGACTATCTGCAATTATTTGCGCAATAATCATGGCACATATAAATTTATATAACATGCCTACATAGAGTGTAATTCTATTCATTTTTCTTTATATTCAATTTGATTGATTCAAATAAATTCCTTTTCCCATCACTTTGTCTATGATCAACGCGATGGCTCCGTCGCCCGTCACGTTGCAGGCAGTCCCGAAACTGTCCATGGCGATGTAGAGTGCGATCATCAGTGCCTGTGCCGACTCGTCGAAGCCGAGCATCGATTGCAGGATACCGAGTGCCGCCATGATGGCTCCTCCCGGAACGCCCGGTGCGGCTACCATCGTGATGCCCAGCATAAAGATGAATCCGGCAAACAGCGGGAAGTTGAACGGCATTCCTTGCATCATCATCAGTGCCAGTGCGCAGGCCACGATTTTCAGCGTGCTGCCGGACAGGTGAATGGTGGCGCAGAGCGGAATCACAAATCCTGCAATGTCGGCGGATACTCCGTTCTTCTTCGTCTGCTCCAGCGTCACCGGAATGGTGGCGGCGGACGATTGCGTGCCCAATGCGGTGAAATAGGCCGGCATCATCCTGCCCAGCAACCGGAACGGATTCTTACGGACGAAGAGTGCTGCAATGGAATACTGAAAGACGAGCAGGAAGATATGTAACAAAAAGATAACTCCGATGATTTTGATAAAGACCATCAGAATGGCATATACTTGTCCGGAATGAGTCATATTCAGGAAAATGCCGAAGATGTAAAGCGGCAGTAAAGGCAGGATGACCGCACTGATCATGCGTACGATGATTTCCTGAAAATCCCGTGCTACACTCTTCAGAGCATCGCTGTGCAGTGCCGCCAGTCCCAATCCCAGTGTGAAGGCAAGGATCAATGCCGTCATGACATTCATCAGCGGAGGGATGGATACGGAGAAGTAGGGGAGAATGCCGTGCGCTTCGCTGACTTCTTCGAGCGGCGCGCCCACTTCGATGAGCGAGGGGAACACGGTGACACCGGTGAAGTAGGACAGGAAGCCGGAGAAGAGCGTCGCACCGTAAGCGATGAGGGCGGTGACAAGCAGCATCTTTCCCGCACCTTTGCCGATGTCGGCAATGGCTACGGTGACCAGTCCGACGATAATGAGCGGGATGGAGAAGTTAAGAAATTCACTGAAAATTCCGTTGAACGTAACGAATATTCGCACCAGCGGAGCCGGAAAAATAGTGCCAATGGCAATACCCAAGATGATAGCAATAATGATGCGTGGCAGCAGGCCGATCTTGATCTTCTTCATTCTGATAGTTATTTGTTGACTACAAAAATAGTATTTTAATCCAAAACTAGCGAACAAATGTGCTTTTCAAGTGTTTCTTACATAAACAATATTTTAAAATATATAAGATATGGCAAATCAGAATAAAACAGATATCGGGTTGATCGGTCTGGCAGTGATGGGTGAGAACCTTGCTTTGAATATGGAAAGCAAGGGCTGGCACGTCTCTGTTTATAATCGTACCGTCCCCGGAGTGGAAGAAGGAGTAGTAGACCGCTTTATGAATGGTCGTGCTAAAGGTAAAAACATTGAAGGTTTTACAGATATAAAGGCTTTTGTGGAATCAATCGCCACCCCTCGCAAGATTATGATGATGGTACGTGCCGGCAGTCCGGTAGACGAACTGATGGATCAGCTTTTCCCTTTGCTTTCTCCCGGAGATATTCTGATTGACGGTGGTAATTCTAATTACGAAGATACCAATCGCCGTGTAAAATTAGCAGAATCGAAAGGCTTCTTGTTTGTAGGAAGCGGAGTGTCGGGCGGTGAGGAAGGTGCGTTGAACGGTGCTTCCATCATGCCCGGAGGATCGGAGAAAGCGTGGCCGGAAGTGAAGCCTGTCTTGCAGAGCATTGCGGCGAAAGCGCCGGACGGAACTCCCTGTTGCCAGTGGGTAGGCCCTGCCGGGTCGGGACATTTTGTGAAGATGATTCACAACGGTATCGAATACGGTGATATGCAGTTGATCGCCGAGGCTTACTGGGTGATGAAGAATCTCATTGATCTGACGAACGAGGAGATGGCGGACGTTTTTGCCCGTTGGAATGAAGGGAAGTTGCGCAGTTATCTGATTGAGATTACTTCTAATATTTTGCGTCACAAGGATAAATCCGGTGGGTATCTGATCGATAAGATTCTCGATGCTGCCGGACAGAAGGGGACGGGAAAGTGGTCTGTCATCAATGCGATGGAGTTGGGGATGCCGTTGGGCTTGATTGCCACGGCGGTGTTCGAACGCAGTCTCTCGGCTCAGAAGGAGTTGCGTCATCTGGCTTCCAAGCAGTTCTTGTGCAAGCATACATTGCCTGTATATAATAAGGCGGAATTGGTGAAGGAGATATTTTCTGCGCTTTACGCTTCCAAGCTGGTGTCGTATGCGCAGGGCTTTGCTGTGTTGCAGCGGGCTTCTGATGCTTTCGGATGGAATTTGGATTTGGCCTCCATTGCCCGTATGTGGCGTGGGGGATGTATCATCCGCAGTATTTTCCTTAATGATATAGCTGCTGCTTTTGAGGCGGCGGATAAGCCGAAGCATTTGTTGCTGGCTCCTTACTTCCGTGAGGAAATCAAGTCTTTGCTCCCCGGATGGAAGAATCTGGTGGCGGAGGCGATGAAGGAGGAATTGCCTGTTCCGGCTTTCTCTTCGGCTTTGAATTATTTTTATTCGCTGACTTCTGACAATTTACCTGCCAATCTGGTGCAGGCGCAACGTGATTATTTCGGTGCGCATACGTTTGAGAGGAAGGATGAGTTGCGGGGACAGTTCTTTCATGAGAATTGGACGGGACACGGAGGGGAGACGAAGTCGGGGACTTATAATGTCTGAGTACTTTTCTTTTGCCTTGATGCAAAAGAAAGGTACCAAAAGAAAAAATCAAGGCTGCACCTACGGAGCTACTCCGGCCGCATCTCCGGCTAAAGGGCAGGAACTCGCTCCGCTCAAACAGCCTGCCCTTCTTCACGCCGGAGATACAGCCTCCGCTTGACGCTCCTTCGGTGAGGCCGGGAGACCGTTCGGATGGTAAGTTGTAGGTGGGGGTAGTAGTGGGTGTGTGGGTGATTATGCGTTAGGGCGGTTGGTTGAGATTGGTCGGTTTGTCGGTTGGTTGAGGCTGGTCGGTTTAGGTGCGGTGATGGATGGATAAAAGGTAAAAAGTTAAAAATACGACGATGGATAAATTTGCAATGATTATTTTTGGTGCTTCGGGCGACTTGACTAAACGTAAGTTGATGCCCGCATTGTACTCTCTGTATCGGGATAAACGGCTGACGGGGAGTTTTACTGTTCTGGGAATTGGGCGTACTGTCTATTCTGATGAAGATTACCGTTCATATATACTTGGGGAGTTGCAGCAGTTTGTAAAGGCTGAAGAGCAGAATTTGGAGCTGATGTCTTCTTTTGTGTCTCATTTGTATTATTTGCCGATGGATCCTGCGAAAGTGGAGGGATATTCGCAGTTGCGGGAGCGTTTGGTAGAGCTTACGAAGGAGGTCGATCCGGATAATTTGTTGTTCTATCTGGCTACTCCGCCTTCGCTGTATGGGGTGGTGCCTTTGCATTTGAAGGCGGCCGGGCTGAATACTCCTCATTCTCGTATTATTGTTGAGAAGCCATTCGGGTATGATCTGGAGTCGGCGCTTGAGTTGAATAAGATTTACTCTTCTGTGTTTGATGAGCATCAGATTTATCGTATCGATCATTTTCTAGGCAAGGAGACGGCGCAGAATGTGCTTGCTTTCCGTTTCGCCAATGGTATTTTTGAGCCGTTATGGAATCGTAATTATATTGATTATGTGGAGATTACTGCTGTGGAGAATCTGGGTATTGAGCAGCGCGGAGGTTTTTACGAGACGGCGGGGGCTTTGCGGGATATGGTGCAGAATCACCTGATTCAGCTCGTAGCTCTTACGGCTATGGAGCCGCCGGCGGTATTCAATGCGGATAATTTCCGGAATGAGGTAGTGAAGGTTTATGAGTCGCTGACTCCGCTTACGGAGACGGACTTGAATGAACATATCGTTCGCGGACAATATACGGCTTCGGGCAATAAGAAGGGGTATCGTGAGGAAAAGGGAGTGGCTCCCGACTCGCGAACGGAGACTTATATTGCGATGAAGCTGGGCATCAGTAACTGGCGTTGGAGCGGGGTACCGTTCTACATCCGTACCGGTAAGCAGATGCCGACGAAGGTGACGGAAATTGTCGTTCACTTCCGCGAGACGCCCCATCAGATGTTCCGCTGTTCCGGCGGTAACTGTCCGAGGGCTAATAAGTTGATCCTTCGTTTGCAACCAAACGAGGGTATTGTGCTGAAGATCGGAATGAAGGTTCCGGGTGCAGGTTTCGAAGTCCGTCAGGTGACGATGGATTTCAGTTACGCACAGTTGGGCGGCGTGCCGAGTGGTGACGCTTATGCCCGTCTGATTGACGACTGCATTCAGGGAGATCCGACCTTATTTACTCGAAGTGATGCTGTAGAGGCTTCCTGGAACTTCTTTGATCCGGTCTTACGTTATTGGAAAGATAATCCGGACGCACCTTTGTACGGCTATCCGGCAGGTACGTGGGGACCTCTCGAAAGTGAAGCTATGATGCACGAGCATGGGGCAGACTGGACCAATCCGTGTAAGAATTTAACAAATACAGACCAATATTGCGAACTATGAAACTATCTGTTTTCCCGTCGTCTATGGAGACAGCCCGTTCGTTGATATTCCACTTGGTGGATATCATGAATGCTGAACCGGACAAAACGTTCAACATAGCAGTGAGTGGTGGCAGCACTCCCGCCTTGATGTTTGATTTATGGGCAAATGAATACGCTGATATTACTCCTTGGAAGCGTATGAAACTTTATTGGGTAGACGAACGTTGCGTTCCTCCCGAAGATTCTGATAGTAATTATGGAATGATGCGTTCCCTGCTTTTGGGGATAGTGCCCATTCCTTACGAAAATGTATACCGCATCCGCGGAGAAGAGAAACCGGCAAAAGAAGCAGCCCGCTATTCCGAACTTGTCAGCCGGCAGGTACCCAAGAAGAATGGCTGGCCCGAATTTGACATTGTGCTGTTGGGAGCGGGAGATGACGGACATACTTCCTCTATCTTCCCCGGACAGGAGGCTTTGCTCTCTTCCGACCAGATTTATGTGACCAGCACTCATCCCCGCAACGGACAGAAACGTATTGCAATGACCGGATTTCCGATCCTGACCACTCGCCTTGTTATTTTTCTGATTACCGGAAAAGCGAAGGCGGAAGTGGTGGAAGAAATCTGCCACTCGGGAGATACGGGGCCGGCGGCTTATATAGCGCATCATGCGGAGAATGTCGAACTCTTTATGGATGCCGGAGCCGCAATGTATGTGCGGAATGACTGAAAAGAGAAGTTACAAGAGAGAGAGACAATATAAAGACAAAGTATATTATATATAAGAAGAGAGAGTAACATTGGAGAAGAGAGAAGCTCACGGGGTCGAAGCCGGGAGCTTCTTGCCTATGTAGCCATTCGGCTTTGATTCGGTTTCATCACCGGATATATCTTATGGGCGAAACTAAAAAACTAAAATTAAAAGAATATGAATCCATTTCAAAATTCGTTCGGCGGTCATATCCCACAGGATGTAGCCGGAAAACAGGGAGAGAATGTAATATTTATAGTTTATAACTTGACTGATTCCCCCGATACCGTTGATAAGGTAAAGGATGTATGTGCCAATTTTTCGGCAATGATCCGTAGTATGCGCAATCGTTTTCCTGATTTGCAATTCAGTTGCACGATGGGATTCGGGGCTGATGCGTGGACGCGGCTTTTCCCCGACAAGGGTAAACCGAAAGAGCTGAGTACTTTCTCCGAGATAAAAGGGGAGAAGTATACGGCTGTTTCTACTCCCGGTGATTTGTTGTTCCATATTCGGGCGAAGCAGATGGGGCTGTGTTTCGAGTTTGCTTCTATCCTTGATGAGAAGCTCAAAGGGGCTGTGGTGTCTGTTGATGAGACGCATGGGTTCCGTTATATGGATGGTAAGGCGATTATCGGCTTTGTGGACGGTACGGAGAATCCTGCTGTCGATGAGAATCCCTATCATTTTGCGGTGATAGGCGAGGAGGATGCGGATTTTGCAGGAGGCAGTTATGTGTTTGTGCAGAAATACATTCATGATATGGTTGCGTGGAATGCGCTTCCGGTGGAACAGCAGGAAAAGGTGATTGGACGTCATAAGTTCAATGATGTGGAGCTGTCGGACGAAGAGAAGCCGGAGAATGCGCATAATGCTGTGACCAATATCGGTGATGATCTGAAGATTGTACGTGCCAATATGCCGTTTGCCAATACTTCGAAGGGGGAGTATGGTACGTATTTTATTGGGTATGCTAGTACATTCAGCACGACTCGCCGGATGTTGGAGAATATGTTTATCGGCAGTCCGGCGGGCAATACCGACCGCTTGCTCGATTTCAGTACGGCAATAACGGGGACGCTTTTCTTTGCGCCGTCGTATGATTTGCTGGGCGAGTTGGGTGAGTAAATCACCGGACGGTGCGAACTAGATAAAACGTGGTGGGAAGTTCGGAAAAGATGGTTATGTTTTCCGGATTTCCCACCACGTTTTACTCTTTGAACTCTGTTTCTTTTTGTACTTTCTTCCGAATTTCATGAAATAAAGGGGAAAAAGTGAGAGGAGTGAGAGAGGATTTCTAACATTCGTATTTTTTTTAGTTGAAAATTAGAGAGTAGAAACAGTGAAATAAAAATATGAAAGTTGCAATTCCTCTCTCACTTCCCTCACTTTTTTAGGATAAACTTCTTTTTCCTATGCCCTTTGTACTATTGTCGGATCATTGGGAGATTTCTTTAAGAAATCGTTTCTGATAACGTATGCATCCATCTTCTCTGTATCGAAGGGTTTCAGTAAAGAAGCTATTTCGGCTTTGCTCAATGAGGGATTGAGCCATTTTTCTTCTTCCTCTTGGGTGAGTATGGCGGGCATCCGGTGCTTGGTGTTATCGATGTAATCGGTCAGCGAATTGGTGTCAGTGGTGATGATGGAGAAAGTTTCGTGTTCCTCTCCCGTATCCTTGTCCAGCCAACGGTCGTAGATGCCGGCCATCGAGAAGATAGGTTCATCTTTCACATATATATAATAAGGTATCTTGTTTGCTCCTTCATGCCTCCATTCAAAGTAGCCGGTACTGGGCACTATGCACCGTTTCTTCATGATCGGTTCGCGGAAAGACGGTTTCTCGAAAATGGTATCCGCACGGGCATTGAGTGTCATCTTTCTTATTTCTGTCGCATCCTCTTCGCTTCTTACCCAGAAAGGGATGAGTCCCCAGTTGAAAACCTGTACTTCGTCCGAAGAAGTAATGATAGGATATCTGGGGAAAGTGAACGCATTCACATGATACTGTTCGTCAAGAATGCTTTGGTAAATCTCGACTACATCCGATTGGCGTCCGTAACGGGCGGCAACTTTGATGGCTTTGGCTGACATGGAGTTGTGGAAACACATATTATCTGCAATTAATGTTTATAATTTGGTTGATATCAGTAGTATAACGTCCGGAGAGCTGTTCTTGTTTGAGCATCCCCCTATAAACAAACGGAGTCAAGTCTTTGCTCGCAAAAAGAAATGCATTAAGATTTAATAGAATATAAAAGAGCTTTAGGTATAATCAAACTTTATGTTATTTTTCTTTGATTTAGTGCTATCGTCCAGCTTGTTCTATAAATAGATAAATAAAAAGTGCTTCCTAGATCGTCCGCCGACGAGGAAGCACTCAACACAAAAACTAAACTAGACACATTTTTGGAAATCTAGTTGTATATTCTGTATATCAATTATATAGTCCTGCTTTTTTTTATGGTTCGACCATAATTCGACCATTTGATGTTTTATGTACTATCAAGATTTCTATATTTCATATTTTATATTACTTTAAATATTATATTTGCGCATTGTCAAACTAAAATAGTGCGTTTATGAAATCGTTATTAAAAAATGTCCTAAGAAGGATAAGTAAAAAACAATCTTCTAAAGAAGATAATGCAACAGCCTTTTATCCCCAGTGTTGTGCAAAAGTGGATGATTCCGCTCGTATGCGTATAAAAATGTCTTATGACCAAAATGTAAAAGAAACTATATCAAGCTTGAAAACACTTGCTAATGATATGTCTAGTGGCTTTGTTACTTTTAAAAAGTTTCAGACTAGGCGTTATCAATACAACCCGGATGCAGATGCAACTCTATATGCTTCAAGACTGCTTCGTGCAGCTTCTATATTGGAGTTCCTATTAACTGATCCTGATAATAAATCTTAGAGATTCATTTTTTCAGCTAGAGCAGAGAGCCCTATCAGTAGTTCAGTTATATTTTTGGCTTTTCCGACAACATCATCAACTTTCGCTGCTGTATCAGGGCTTAACTCCTTTTCTAATCGTTCTAGCTGCATTTGAAATGTATCAAAACTTAATATGTATAAGTCTCTTTCAACAGTGAATCCCCCTTTTTCTGCAAAATTGAATATTTCAAAATTCAACGTAAGATATTCAATACCATATCCTTTATAGTCAATAAATCTCCTTTTTTTGAACTCCTCTAAAACTATTTCATATTGTTCTTTACTGATCCTAAGGTCTGGTATATCTTTATAATTTAGTTTAGCTGTTCTTTTCCCGTTTGCTACAACCAAAATATAATTTAATACTTTATCCTTTTCTTCAGCTGTTATAACTAAAGGATATTCTCTTTCATCTTTTGAGGGTACAGTTCTAATTGGGCGCATATTTGAAAAAATAATTATTCTATTGTTTATATAGTTTCATTCTAGTATTACTGTAATACATTATATCTTTTTCTATTTCGCAGGGAATTGTTAAATTGTCTTTTTCTACTATTAGATTCACAATATTGTCGTTTATAGAGTATTTACCTGATACCGTTTCTTTCCATTCATATTCTAAATCCTCATTATCATCTGCAACATTATATATTGTGAAAGATTTCAAGTCAAAAGATATAGCAAAAAAAGATCTTAAATAAGGAGTGCCTTCTTCAAAAGACAATCGAGTTTTTCCGTACCAGTCTTTTACAGAAGTCCATGTTGTTCCTGCTAAATTAATACTGTCATCAGAGCATGAATTAAATATAAGCACAAATAAGAAGGATAGTATTAAAATTTTTTTTTTCATACGTATATAAGTTTATCCTACATTTCGTTCATTTTTCAACATAGTCAGTTCTCCTTTGGCTTTTTTAAGTTCTTCTGTGAGTAACTGATTCGTTTTAGTTTGTTCGGTGATTATACCTTGCAAGGTAGTGATCGTATCTACCAAGCGTTTCATTTGTTCTATGTTTGGGTCAGGTGTTACTTCTGAAAGTAGCATTTGACCTTTTCCGCGAAGTAACCACTCAGCAGAAATATCTTCATAGGTTAGTAGAATTGAAGTTAATACCTTAGCGGAAGGTTCTGTTCCACGTTGAAACATTGATGCTATTACAGATTGTGTTACACCAATTCTTTTCGCAAATGCGCTATCTGTAATGCCGGCAGACAGAATTATTTCTCTAATTCTTCCATTAATAGTGTTGTTATTTGTCATAAATCCAATCAATCAAAAGTTAATAAAACGCAAATGCGATAAAATAAAAAGTTTTTTGTTTTTAAAATAACGCAAATGCGATTATATTTGCATCATAAATCAATCAATCATACAAACATACAAAAAATGATTGATAAAACCAATTAAAAAATAACGATTATGAGCTACAATTTATCACAAATAATGAAGTCTGCACACCGCAATTACAAGAAGGGTGGAAAAACATTTTCAGAGTGTTTAAAATCTGCATGGAGCTTCGCAAAACTCCAAGAAAGTTTCTCACCGGAAGCAGTGAAATCAAGAACTGATAAATTTTTAGCTGAAAGACATGAAGCTATGAGCAAGACTGCCAAAGCTACACCTAGCAAGGAATATAATAACCTTAATATTCCCGCTTCCGCTTACTACAACCCAAATAGTACTCATTACGGTGCACATTACGTCGGAGATTAATCAAATTATACAACAATGGATAAAAGAACCGAACTAGAAATACAGCGAGACAAATATGAAGCTGTGATTGAAGAACGAGACGCGTTGATCAGCTCTTTGAGAGGTGAAAATGAAAAACTCAAACGAGATTTAGAATCAGAACGTGGATTTTATAGAGAGAAAGTTTCCCAATGTGATGATTTGAAGAAATTTATTGAATCGCAACGAAACTTAATGGACATAGTTTTGAAGAACAACCAAAGTATTCTCTAACCCTCACTAAAGTCAAACCAAACCGCCGGTTATCCGGTACCCAGTCCGGTCTTTGAGCCTGCCCTTGAAGGGAGACTGGGAACAACAGAGAAGAGTTCTTTGACATATTGGTAAAATGGTGTTTTGGAAGCCGACACGTGCCGAAAGGGATTACTGACGTAGGCGGGCTTCTCAACGATATAATGCTGTGGTTAATGGTCAAGCCGTATCGTTGTAAAACTAAATCAGTTAGACGTTTGTCGGCAAATCGAGGTATTTGCTTTATGTATATAAAGGTGATGTAGCTCAGGCAGGTTAGAGCGCTGTGTGTGGTGGATGGTTGAGAGTTCGAGTCTCTCAAGAAATACTCTTAGCTTAATGGAAGAGCACCACAAGCAGAGGTCGGCGGTTCGAATCCGTTCATCGCTTCAATGTTTAATTTAAAATTAGATTGTATGGAAAAGGATATTCAGAGACGTAACGTAATTGATGTATTACGGAGTATGGATGTTGGTGCAATAGAAGTATTTCCTATCGTTCAGAAACCGTCTGTAACTAATACATTGAATGCTCGGCTTTATAAAGAAAAAGCTGAAGGAATGGCTTGGAAAACAAAGTCAGATGTAAAAAATATGCAGTTTATAGTAACCAGAATTGCATAACTACCTTGCTTGTTGAGATGATCAGAGGTGAAATGGCTGAAATATTGCTAGATAATATTCTCCGTCTGTTTTCTACAGAAACGTTTGGAAAAGATAAGTCTGCGTATTATGTGGGTGGGGAAAAGAAATTGATGAATCTTATAGAAGCGGGTAAGATTGAAAGTGATAAGCCCACTAATGTTCAAAACGGCAAGTGGCATTGTAATGCTGCTCAAGTATTACTTCATTGCCGATGTGCGGGAAGGAAAGTTAAATCTAAAAAACGGAAGAAATGAAAAAGATTAAAGTGATACAGTATGCCATGATGTTCATTGCCTTATGGACAACACTGTATCTTATAGATAGCATTGAAGTTAGCAAGAAAGAATTTATTGCTGCTTTTGTATTGGTGACTGTCGTATCAGTGAATTATATCTGTTTTCGATACTACGAAGATAGGAAACAAAATAAAGATAGCCTGTGAAGGTCTGCATTGCTTAATTTTAGTATTTGTCATGTTTATTTAGCCCGGTTCGCCGGGCATCTGCCGGGATAGCCCAGTTGGTTAGAGCGCATGTTTCTACATGAGGTCAGCGGTTCGAATCCGTTTCCCGGCTCAACTCAATCAGAGTTAAGTAACCCGTGAGGGTGAAAATATATTTGCATTATATATACAATCAATGTAGCCGGAAGCGTCTGGCTACGACCTGAAGGAATGGCGGAATTGGTAAACGCAAGTATGCAGATAGATTGAAGAAAGTCATACATAGGTAATCTATCATCCCGGTTCGAGTCCGGGTTCCTTCACAGAGAATTTTTCTTTTTATGTTTAACTAATGTTGCCAGCGAAAAGGACGCTGTAGGGTTAAAGCCCCTGTTATTTGAGTTTTAATTGTTCTATACTTTTCCGGTGTGCTTTGAACGGCTATCCGGAAGCAAGAAGCTCGTGAGAGTGCTATTTAATAGTTAATGTCGTGTTTTATTTTGTGTTTGTGTTCTAGGTGAATGGTTCGTGAGAATAGTTCACTTAAAACGGATGGCTGGTGTAATTGGCAGCATACGCAGATATGCGTGATGTGGGTTCGATCCCCACGCCATTCACCCTTCTGATCCTAATTAAATTATAGTAGTTCATGAGTTTTGTTTTGTGTTTGTGATTGGGGTGTATGGTCTGTGAAGATAGTGCACCTTTTTAATTAATCGGGCGGATATGTATATCGTTGGTTGAAACTGCGGTGAGGTGCACCAATATTCCGTGAGACCGGTTCGACTCCGGTTCCGTCCACTAGCATTTACATTATGTATAAATCAGGGAGCCGTACACCCTTCAAAGCGTAGCCGTTCCATAAGGTACATTGGATTATTCATTTTCTTATTTTTCTGCCTGTACAATATCGTACAGGCAGTTTTTACTACCTGAAAATGGCGTTAAAATGGCGAAGTTTCTGTTTGCATAACTTGTCATTTTACGATAACTTTACTGATGTAATAAACTAAAAGTCAAACCATTAAATTAGAATTATGACAGCGAGAAAAAACACTGTATCAACGGTTCAGAATGAAGAGAAGAAGAAAAACTCTATTAGACCGCTTCTAGCTTCTGAAATTGAATGTAGAGTTGGTACTATGAAACCGGACGGTTCGGGCTGCTCCTTGCTATTATACAAGGATGCTCGAGTAGACATGAGAATACTCGATGAAGTGTTCGGAGAAATGAACTGGAAACGGCACCATGATGTCGTTAATGGGAATCTATTCTGTACGTTGTCCATTTGGGATAATGAAAAGAAGGAATGGGTGAGTAAACAGGATGTTGGGACAGAATCCAGCACAGAAAAAGAGAAAGGGCAGGCTTCGGACGCCTTTAAACGTGCAGGATTTAACTGGGGAATTGGGCGTGAACTTTATACGGGTCCTTTCATTTGGGTTCCACTTGAGAAAAATGAAGTATATCAGAGCAAAACAGGTTCTCCTGCTCTATATACTAAATTCAGTGTGAAAGAGATTGGCTATAACGAGCAAAAGGAGATTATTCTACTTGTTATTGTGGACAATAAAAACCGTGTTCGTTTTGCTTATGGTAATACGAAGGAAAAAGTATATGCTCCTAATGTTTCTGCTTCAAATGCTTCGGGCAAAGTATATACTGGTGTAGACCTGGATCGTGCAATTAAACAAATGACTGGTGTTAAAAGCCGCGAAGAGCTTGAAAGAGTTTGGGCAGAGCATCCTGAACTTCACAATAATAAGGAGTTCAGAAACATAACTATTGACATGCAGAAAACGTATCCCCCTAGAAATTGATAATAATGATAGAATTAGTGAAATCCAGTGTGGTTTTCAATGAGGAAAACCACACTTATATGCTCGGTGAAAAACAGTTGCAAGGTATAACCGGTATGATTAGCCGGCAGTTGTTCCCTGACAAATATAAAGATGTCCCGGATTTTGTATTGAAGAGAGCTGCTGAGAAGGGTAGCCTTATTCATGCTCAATGCCAGTTTGCTGATGCAACAGGCTTACCGCCTGAAAGTATTGAAGCAGAGAATTACATCAGAATGAGGGTAAATGCCGGATATAAGGCGCTTGCCAATGAATATACCGTTTCTGATAACGAATACTTTGCATCAAATATAGATTGCGTTTGGGAGAAAGTCGGTAGAATTAGTCTTGTTGACATTAAAACTACGCTGCATCTTGATAAGGAGTATTTAAGTTGGCAGTTGTCAATCTATGCTTATCTGTTTGAACTCCAAAATCCATTACTCAAAGTTGATAAATTGTTCGGCATTTGGGTACGTGGTGATAAACATGAATTGGTTGTAATTCCTCGTAAGCCTGATAAAGAAGTCAAGAAGTTAATGGAATGCGAGAAGAAGGGTGAGCAATATCTATCCGATCTTCCCGTTCCTGCCCCTGATGATGACAAGTTACTTATTCCAATGCAGCTTGTAAATACTATAATCGGGATTGAGGAAGAACTTGCAGATCTAACCAAGATTCAGAAAGATTATAAAGCAAAATTGAAAACTGCTATGCGTGAGAATGGTGTCAAGTCATGGGATGCCGGAAGATTGCGAGTTAGTTATACACCCGCTTCTACGAGTGACAATTTTGATACTAAAAAGTTTCAGGCTGACCATCCGGAATTATATTCTAAGTATATCAAAACAGTTCCTAAAGCTGATAGTATCCGTGTAACAATAAGGGAGGATAAATCATGAGTTTAAACAAATTGATGCTTATCGGGCACGTTGGCAAAGACCCCGATATTAGAATTTTGGAAGCTGGTTCTAAAGTGGTCACTTTCTCCTTTGCCACCACTGAAAAAGGCTATACCCTTGCCAATGGAACACAGGTTCCTGAAAGAACTGAATGGCATAATATTGTTGTTTGGCGTGGTCTTGCCGATGTTGTTGAGAAGTATGTCCATAAGGGAGACAAGTTGTATCTGGAAGGAAAGATAAGAACTCGGAGTTATGATGATAGCAGAGGAATTAAACGGTATATTACAGAACTTTTTGTTGATAATATGGAGATGCTTTCTGTTAAGCCTCAACAAGCGCCACCACCGCCACCTCTTCCGGAACACACCAATAATCAGACTCGAAGTGCGGTGAATGAGTGCCCGCCACCGCTACCACCGACCAAGGACGATTTGCCATTCTGATAGGTTATGGAAGCAACATTGACGAAGAAAGATGGCAAAATCCAAATGGATAAGTCTTTCGAGTTCATGTGCAGCACACTTCGTAATGGAGAATACACTGTAACCATTAAGAAAAAAACACAGCCGAGAACATTAAATCAAAATGCTCTCATGTGGAAATGGTTTCAGTGTATTGGTGCCTGTTTGCGTGAATACACAGGTGAAGAGTATTGGAGCACTGCTGCTGGAGTTCAGGATATACATGACTTGTATTGTAAGAAGTTTCTTGTGAAACAGGTTCATGTGAATGGTAAGGTGGAAACTATTGTGCGAGGAACAAGTAAACTTAATACTTTAGAGATGCATAATTTCATGGAAAGCGTGAAAATAGATGCGGCCACCGAGTTTGGTATTACACTTCCATTGCCTGAAGACCAGCATTACTTAGATTTTATTCATGAGTACCAAAACCGGTACTAATTAATCCTTTTATAATTTATGATTGCAAATTTGAGAAACTACGAACCCGAGACAATCGAGTTTGTAGTTCCCGATTCTATTCGGGAAAAATTTCCCCCTGTTTTATTTCAGGGTTCTACGAATGTAGATGAATTGATAAAGTTGGTGAATGAGCATTTCAATGCTACATTCCCTGAAAGTGAGGTGACACAACGTTTACTGGATGAATTTGAGATTTCCGAAATTCGTGAAGAGTATTGCATCAAGCAAGAGAATGAGGTCCCCAAACGCGAACGTGAACTGTTGGAAGCCATTGAACGTGCGAAGAAAATTAAGAGTGATGCACAAGACAGGTTAGCTTCTATTAAGACTGAAATTAAAGACCTGGCTGCCGAGGTCAAAAAGGGGACGAGGGAGTATCATCTTTCAAGTAAGAATACGATCCGGTTTGCTCTTGATGGATATTTCCTGTATTATTCATGGGTGAACGGTGAGTTTAAGCTTGTGAAAGCTGAAAAAATTCCTGATTGGGACAAACGTTCTCTTTGGGCACAGGAAGATCGAAACAGAAAAGCGATGCTTGATTTGTTTGGTATTGAATATCCTGAAGTAGAACGTCCTATTGATGATACAGAAGATTATGGGGACAAGTTCGAAGAAGACCTGTCCGATAAACTTCCTGAAGAAGAACCGGAAGACGATGAGTAGATTGCAGCACAAAAAAGGCAGGAAGTCCAACTATGTGAAGCGGCTTGTGAATAATCCAGATTGGGAAGAAGCCAAGCGTAAAGTTCGTATTAGGGACGGACATAAATGCCAGATGTGCGGTAAAGACTTTAATTTAGAGATTCACCACAAAACATACAGGGTTAACGGAAAATCAATCGTTGGTCATGAGCTTGAACATCTTGATTGTCTCGTTACCCTTTGTGGTGACTGTCATTCGAAAGTTCATAAATATCACATCAAATTATGACATACCAGTTAAGAGACTACCAAAAAAGTGCTAGTGATGCAGCGGTCAGCGTTTTTAAATCCAAGGAAAAGAAAAACTACGTGATAGTTCTTCCCACTGGTGCCGGGAAGTCCCTTGTCATTGCCAATATAGCTGCACGGATAGACGGGCCGCTGATAGTGTTCCAGCCTAGCAAGGAAATACTCGAACAAAATTTTGCGAAACTTCAATCATACGGCATATTCGATTGTGGAGTTTATTCAGCTTCTGCCGGAAGAAAGGATATCAATCGTATTACGTTTGCTATGATTGGTAGTGTGATGAAACATATGAGTTTCTTCAAACATTTCAAGCACGTTCTGATTGATGAATGTCATTTAGTGAATCCGGAGAAAGGAATGTATAAGGAATTCTTTGAAGATGAGCAAAGGAAAGTTATTGGGCTGACAGCGACTCCTTACAGATTATGTTCAGGAAGAGGTGGTGCTATGCTTAAATTTATAACTCGTACCCGGCCAAAGGTTTTCACTGATGTTATTTATCACTGTCAGGTGAGTGAACTACTTGCTAAAGGATTTCTCGCAAGTTTGAAATACTATGATATTACAAAGTTGGATTTAAGTAGAGTCAGGACTAATTCTACTGGTGCAGATTACGATGAAAAAAGTCTTCTGCAAGAGTTTGAACGTGTGGACATATACAAAGATATAGTTGGATGGACAAAACGTCTGTTGAACCCCAAATCGGGCATACCACGCAAAGGTATTTTAATATTCACGAGGTTTATTCGTGAAGCTGAAAAACTGGCTTCCGAAATTCCTAATTGTGCGATCGTTAGCGGTTCTACTCCAAAGGAAGAAAGGGCACGAATTCTGAAAGGTTTTAAAGATGGAAGAATAAAAGTTGTTGCTAATGTCGGAGTACTTACAACCGGATTCGATTATCCGGAGCTTGATACGATTGTTCTTGCACGTCCAACCAAATCCCTTTCCCTCTATTATCAAATGGTCGGTCGTGTTATTCGTCCCTGCCAAGGTAAAGAGGGTTGGGTTGTTGATTTGAGTGGGAATTTCCGGCGTTTTGGGCGTGTTGAAGAGTTACGCATAGAACAGCCTGAAAAGGGAAAATGGTGTATAATGAGTCGTGGCCGTCAATTAACCAATGTAGTATTTTAATTATCATGTGGAGAAATTACAAGAAGAAAGAAAAGAAAAAGCCTCTTTTCGAGGTAGAAGGTGTTAAGGTCAAGAAGAAACCTGATCTTGTCGATAAACTAGACAGGATATTTAGTTTATTCATCCGTTATCGTGATACGATGCCTAATGGATATTTTCAGTGTATTTCATGTGGTAAAATAAAGCCTTTCAATAAAGCAGATTGCGGTCATTACATCAACCGCCAACACATGAGTACTCGCTTTGATGAAATGAACTGCAATGCTCAATGTTCACATTGTAACCGCTTCATGGAAGGAAATATTCAGGATTATCGCAGACGTCTAGTTGCCAAGTATGGTGAACGAAATGTGCTGATCCTGGAAGCCAAGAAAAATGTTACTAAGCAATTTAGTGACTTTCAATTAGAAAAGCTGATTACTCATTACAAGGAAGAAGCGAAAAAACTGAAGGAAGCAAAAGGTCTGTGAGTTTTATTACTAATCGGAGTATAATCCCTTAAAATATGGAAAGAAATTCATTCATCTTTTATAAAGGGTGGAGAGAAGCAATCAAGGATTTGCCGGATGATGTCAGGCTGGAGATTTACGAAAGCATAATTGAGTATGCGACAACGGGAAATCTTCGGGGGTTGAAACCTATGGCAAATATTGCTTTCAACTTTATAAAGATAGATATAGACAGGGATACTGAAAAGTATATGTCTATTGTGGAAAGGAATAAGAGCAATGGTTCTAAGGGGGGACGTCCGAAAAGTGAAAACCCAAAAGAACCCAAAGAACCCACAAAACTCACTGGGTTATTTGGAAACCCAAAAGAACCCACAAAACCCGATAATGATAATGAATATGATAATGATTATGTAGATGATAATGATTCTCATTTAAAAAAGAAAGAAACTTCTCCTAAAGGAGAATCAAAGAAAGACGAGCTTTCTTTGTTCCCCGAGGAAAAGATTGATTGGGGTGGGCTAATGGATTATTTTAATTCCACGTTTAAAGGTAAACTTCCTGCTATAAAGTCCATAGATGCAAAACGAAAGAAAGCTATTAAAGCACGTGTCGCACAATACGGGAAGCAAGCTATATTCGATGTGTTCCAATTGGTTTTAGACAGTCCTTTCTTGCTTGGACAAAACGATAAAAATTGGAGGTGCACTTTTGACTGGATATTCTTGCCTACAAAATTTACAAATATTTTAGAAGGTAACTATAATGGAAAACGAACTGATACTGCGGCCACAAGAAGAGAATCGGTTAGCAGTCTTACGGACCTCGCCGAAGAACTACTGCAAAGCTCTATGTCCAAAGAAGGTTGAAGATGTATTTCAAAGTGATGAACCTTCTATTGGCACTATCATAAGAAAGTTTGGTGAACCACAGGCTAGAGCAGTGCTGGTCATATTGATAGCTGATGCCTTGGAGTTTTTCAATGTTAGTAATACAATGTCTGCTACCCAAGTTGCTACTACAGTAGATTTAATCATTGAAGAATATCCCTATATGAAAACTGATGATTTTAAACTGTGTTTCAAGAATGCAATGAAAATGAAATATGGTGAAAATTACAATCGTATTGATGGTTCTATCATTATGGGATGGCTTCGTGAATACAACAAAGAACGTTGTGCTGTTGCTGATAATCAGTCATGGAATACTCATAAGGCTAAATTGTCAGGGGAAACGAGTTTTACAAGTGGCTTGTCGTATGAAGAATACCGGAACGAACTCAAACTTAGAGTTGAGCAAGGAGATGAAGAAGCTGCTAAAGCGTTAAGTCTCTCAAATGAAATAATCTCTTATCTAAACAAAAGAGAAAATGGCAAACAAGAAGCAGAAGGTGACAATTTACTGGAACACTAGGCATATCAAACTTGAAGATATTCCTGAAGTGAAAAGAAGAATACGGGAGCGTTTTGGTATTCCTAATCACACAACTGTTAATGGTGAAACGGATTGTTATATCCGTGAGGAAGATATGGAATTGCTTCGGGAAACGGAAAAACGTGGCTTCATTCAAATACGTAATAAGCCCGCATGAAAATGGCGTTAAAATGGCGAAGTTTCTGTTTGCATAACTTGTCATTTTACGATAACTTTACTGATGTAATGAATTAAAAGTCAAACCAATATAATTAAATTATGGAAGTACAAAACATTAGAATTGACCTTATCAGTCCTTCTCCTTTGAATCCGAGAAAGACTTTTGATGAAGCAGCTCTTGAAGAGCTTGCAAGCAACATTGAAAAGCAAGGTTTATTGCAACCTATCACTGTCAGAGTTGCTAAATCCGAGGAGATGACTAACCTAGAAACCGGAGATGTTACCCCATTACCTTACACATACGAAATTGTTTGCGGTGAGCGTCGTTTCCGGGCTGTGTCACTTTTGAAAGCAAAGGAAGATGAAGCGAATGTTGCAAAAATCAAAGCCCATCGAAAAAAGTCGGAAAAATTTCAGACAATATCCTGCATTGTCAGAGAAATGACAGATGATGAGGCTTTTGAAGCGATGATTACCGAGAATCTTCAAAGAAAAGATGTTGATCCCATCGAAGAAGCTTTTGCCTTTGCGCAGTTGGCTGAAAAAGGACGAACTTTGGAAGATATCGCTCTTAAAATAGGAAAGTCTACCCGGTTTGTTTTTGACCGTATTAAATTAAATTCTCTTATTCCTGAACTAAAAGAGCGGGTAAGAAATGGAGATATACCATTGTCCGGTGCTATGATTCTTTCTAAATTGGATGAAGATACTCAAAAAGAGTTTCATGAGGAGGAGGAAGAACAATGTACTACTGCTATGATTCGAGAATTTGTGAGTAATTCTTTCATGGAGCTTGGTAACGCACCTTGGATTAAAGATGATTCCGATAATTGGGAAAATACTGATATTAAATCATGTTCTCAATGTGAGAATAATACGTGTAATCATGGTTGTTTGTTCTATGAAATGAATAGTAAGGATGCTAGATGTATCAATGCTGCTTGCTATGAGAAAAAACAGATTGCTTATGTGACGCGGAAAATTCAACTAGAATATGAACATCTTGTTAAAGTTGGCGAACCTCTTTCATTTGGAAAAACAATAATTATCGCTAGACGTCCCGATACATATTGGGGAGAAGATAGAAAGGTTTTCTATGAAAAAACTTTGGAAGCTGTTAAACAACTTGGATTTGAAATAGTTGATCCTGATGAAATCTTTAGATGTAAGTGCTGGTATTCAGAAGATGATGAACGCACTTTGAAAATGCTTGAAGATGGAGAAGTTTATCGTTGTCTTTCATTTTTTGGACATTATTCTCCCGAATTTAACGTTAGTTTCTATTATGTTAGAAAAGAAACGGCTTCCTCTACTTCCGCCGTTGCCGATCTAAAAGAGATAGAAAGGGAAAAAATAAACGCCCAATTAAAAAGAGCGAAGGATATAGTCAAGGAGAAGTCTGCTGAAGAAATGCGCAAGTGGGCGCAAGAGAAAACATATTATCAGAGAACAAAAGAATTCTCTGAAAATGAACAACTTGTTTTTGATGTGCTGGTTCTTAGCGGTTGTAGCAGTACTTATCTTGAAAAACTGAATTTGAAAAAATGGAATGGTGAGAGTGATTTTGTAAATTATGTCAAGAACAACCAAGCTGACCGACACCAATGGTATAGAGCCTTTATTGCTGAATGCTTATCATCGAATAATGTGAATTTCTACTCCTATTTGCAAAAGTGTCAGAAAATCCTTTTTGCAGAACAATATCCGGATGATTTCAAAGCACTCTCTAAGAAACTTGCGGATTCATATGATAAGAAAGAAAAGAAGCTCAAAGAAAGACTGAAAGAACTAAATAACGATAACACAGAGGAAGCCTAGTGGTTTCCTCTCTTTATTGACGCACTTATGAAAACGTGGACTGACGAACAACTTGCTATACTTGACAGTGAGTACCCGACTGCTGATTTAAAAGAACTTGCTAGGCGTCTTGATAAAACACTTAGTGCTGTTAAAACAAAGGCCTTGATTCGAAAACTTAGGCGCTCTCCGAGAATCTCGTTTTGGAATAGTGAGAGACTTGATAAATTGAAAAAGTTGTATCCCAATCATACTAATGAGGAAATAGCACAGATATTAGGTATCACTTATTCTGCTGTAAATGGAATTGCATTTAAATTACGGCTCTTTAAATCTAAAGAATTTAAATTTCAATGCGCTTCTAAAAGCTTCTTTCCTAAAGGCCACCAACCGATGAACAAGGGACGTAAGCAAACGGAATATATGTCAGAGGAACAATTAGCAAAAACGAAAGCTACTCAATTTAAGAAAGGACATATCCCAAAAAATCATAAACCAGTCGGTTATGAACGCATAACTCGTGACGGTTACATTGAAGTGAAAACTGCCGAACCGAATGTCTTTGAACTTAAACATCGGCTTGTATGGATTGAGCATAATGGAGAAATCCCCCCTGGTTATAATATTCAGTTTAAGGATGGCAATAGGCAAAACGTTTCCATTGAGAACCTTTACATGATTAGTCGTTCTGAACAATTAAAAAAAGAGAATTCTTTGTATGCCCGATATCCGGAAGATGTTCAGTACCTAATCAAGCTAAAAGGAGCTTTGAATAGACAAATTAATAAAGCAACAAAAAAGAATGAATCATGACTGATGGAGCAATAGATAGATTGAAAGAAATGGTTAATAAACCATTCCTTTATCAGAATGAAGAAGTTGTAATTCTCAATTACTGTGACGGTACCGGTGATGATGGTACCGAAGTTGAGATATACTTGAATAATGGCAAAGTGTTAGTGTTTAGTATGTTTGATTTGGCTTCCAAGTTGAACCGTTTCCGGCCAATAACAAATACTGTTGTCGTGTTGGCAAATGAACGGTTGAATAAGGTGTCTACAGTGAACCCTACCATTTTACAAGATTTGAGGAATTTGGTTCTTCAACAAATTAAGGATGTGAAAGAAGATCCTAGTAAAGTGAGCCAAGCAAAACAAGTTTTCCAAGGGGTTAATACCGTAATCAATCTTGCCAAAACAGAATTGGAATACAGGAAGTATTTGGATACAACAGACCCTCAAAATAAATAATTAGTATGCTGATAGGTAAAGAATATGTTCATTGGTTTCGCATCAGAGACCAACCTAATAGAATCGTGTGAGATTATTCATAGTCTAACAATTTAACCCGATCGATATGATAACATTGAATAGGTTTGCCCAGAGATGCTTGAATATCATGAGGAAGCGCTTTAAGATGAATGAGCATAGCTCAAGAAAAGCGTTTAGCATAAGAATTGAAGCCGTTTGGAGAAAATTCGATATTGCTTCTAAATATAGGAGTGATAATCTTCCTAAATATTCGGAAGATGAAGAATTAGCAGCCGAGATGATAATTTACCTTGTTGCCTATTTAAAAAGATTTGGTTGTGAGGACATTGAACAGCTTATCAAAGATAAGATAGAGTTCGATGATAGAAAAAATGATTAGGTGTTGTTACTGACTGTTTGTGTTGTTGATTTTGTGTTGTTGATTTTAATATAGTTAGTTATGACAGAGATTATTCAAGTCTGCCTACTTGATTTTAATAAGGGGCAGCTCACGGGATTGCCGAAAAATCCACGTTTTTTTCGTGATTACCGCTTTGAAGCGATGAAGAAAAGCATTCAGGATTCGCCAGAGATGCTTGAGCTTCGAGAACTTATAGTTTTTCCCTACAATGATGGCAGATATATTGTTGTTTGTGGTAATTTACGTTTGCGAGCTTGCAAGGAGTTAGGTTATAAAGAACTGCCTTGTAAAATTCTGGCACCTGATACCCCCGTTAAGAAGTTGAGGGAATATGCCACTAAAGATAATGTCAATTTTGGTGAGAATGATTTGGACGTTATGGAAAACGAGTGGAATAAGGCGGAACTCCAAGATTGGGGCATCGAATTTGCCCCGGAGAAGAAAGAGGATGAATTTAAAGAGCGCTTCGATGCCATCACGGATGATACAGCCATTTATCCTCTCATTCCAAAGTATGACGAAAAACATGAGTTGTTTATCATCACCTCAAGTAATGAGGTAGATAGCAACTGGCTTCGTGAAAGGCTGGACATGCAGCACATGAAGTCGTACAAAACCGGGAAAATAAGTAAATCCAATGTAATTGATATAAAAGACGTTCGCCATGCCCTGCAAGATAGTAATACCAAGTCATAAACGCCATGACCGGGTGTTCGCTAAAAAGTTGGTGAACGATCCTATCATTTGCGTTGCTGAAAGTCAAGCTGACTTATATCAACAATTTAACCCGGAATGTGAAATTGTTACTCATCCTGACGACGTTATGGGCCTCATCCCGAAACGTAACTGGATGGCAAAGCATTTTGGAGAACTTTTCATGCTTGATGATGATGTCCATGCCTGCAAACCTATTTATGTGGAAAAAGGAGAACCTAGCCGGATAAAGGATAAAGATAAGATAACCAATATCATTCAGTCATTATTTGAGATGGCCAGTATGATGGATGTACATCTGTTTGGCTTCACCGCTCGGATATCGCCGGTAATGTATGATGAATCCGCTTTTCTTTCTCTTTCGAAAATGATAACCGGTTGCAGTTATGGAGTAATCTATAACAAAAACACTTGGTGGAATGAGGAAATACGTTTGAAGGAAGATTTTTGGATTTCTTGTTACATGAAGTACAAAGAACGTAAGGTTTTAACCGATTTGCGGTATAATTTTGAGCAAAAGAACACTTTTGTAAACGCTGGTGGGCTTGCTTCTATAAGGAATCAGGAAGAGGAACGTAAATCTATCCTCTTTATCAAAAAGAATTTTGGTGATAGTATTTTGCTAAAGAGTGCAACCACTAATGGGAAAGACAAAACAAAGCAGCTCGTTCAATATAATATATCATGCAAATTCAAATTCTAATAGTCTGTAAAAAAGGCGTTTAAATGGCGTCCATTCTGTTTGTCATATTCGCCTTTTTTAGCTAATTTTACTGATGTAATGAACTAAAAGTCAAACCATTAAATTAGAATTATGATTATAAGAACAGTTTGCGGATATGATTTCTTTGAGGTGAGTTCTGCAATGCAGAAAGCCATCAGGCGAGCCGACACCGGGGTAGCCGGCTTTTTTGCATTGGAACTTTGGGCGAGTGGGTACCGCGACTATGTGTGGAAGCGTCTGTTTACCATTAGTGCTGAAGACTGCTTTGGAATCATTACGAAAGAGATAGAAGCATTATGGCAGGGGCATGAGCTGGTAAACAAGACTGCTACTGAACCCAAAGGGAGGATATTTGTCAGTAAAGCTGTCATTCTCCTTTGTGAATGTAGAAAGAATCGTGATGCGGATCATTTGCAAAACTTCATTTATGATAGAAAGGATATTGATATAGAAAAGTGGATAAATGATGTCAGGCGTTATCCTATTCCTATTCCAGACTACACTTTCGATGTACATACACGAAAGGGTAAAAAACATGGGAGAACCAAAGAAGAATTCTTTCGGGAAGAATACAAGGCGTTACAACCTCGTGTTCCTGGTTTATTCGATGATTTGGTTCAATCCAGTCAACCAAAGTTATTTAATGATGAAACCACGGCTAAGTAGCTGTGGTTTCTCATTTTTCATATAAGTCAAACCAATTTAATTAAGAAAATGAACACGTATTACAAATTTGCGCCAAATGTATTTTTGGCAAAGTGTGATGAGAAGCATGAAAAAGGTGAAACTATTGAGGTTACCACCAAGTACGGTAAGGAGAACGAAAGTATAGTATTTAATCTAATCTTCGAGAAAGATGGATTTTACTATTACTCCATTGTTAGAGCTGACGGCTTTAATGCTCAAGAATGGGCGAAGCGACGAGCGGAACGTCGTAGGAAATGGGCTGCATCTGCTGTACAGAGAAGTAATGAATACTATAATAAGTCCAACAAAGATAAAGATTTTCTTTCCCTTGGTGAACCTATAAAAGTAGGACATCATAGCGAAAAGCGACATAGAAAAGCGATAGACGATGCTTGGAACAATATGGGTAAAAGTGTTCAGTTTGACGAAAAAGCAGCAGAACACGAAAGTAAAGCAGAATATTGGGATAAGAGAGCTAATACCATAAATTTGTCAATGCCTGAAAGCATAGATTTCTATGAGCATAAATTAGAAGTCGCAAAGGAGTATCATGCAGGTGTCAAATCTGGGAAGTATCCACGTATGCACTCTTACACTTTAACTTATGCTAAGAAAGATGTAAACGAAGCTCAAAAGAATTATGACCTTGCAGTAAAGCTGTGGGGCGATGTTTAATAATCTGTAGTATCTCAAATAATTTACTATGAGAGAATTATCAAAAGAAACCTCATTACAAAGGGTAATGAGGGCTTCAGGTCGTGTACCTGTACAATGCTCATGCAGTGTTTGTAAACAACAATGTCATACGCCATGTTTAGGTACTCCTGATGATATTGAACGAATTATTGATGCAGGTTATGCCGACAGGTTAGCACTGACGAACTGGGCTGCTGGTATATTCTTAGGGGTTATTAATATTGCTATTCCGATGATTCAGCCCGTTGCTGGTAAGGAGTATTGTGCTTTTTTCGAGAATGGACTGTGTATCTTACATGATAAGGGTTTGAAGCCCACTGAAGGACGTTTGTCTCATCACACAGTCAGGAAGGATAACTTCAATCCTGCTATGAGTATTGCTTGGAACGTTGCAAAAGAATGGCTGATGCCGGAGAATGAGGATGTACTTTCTCGTGTAGTAAATAAATTCTTGAATGCGAGGAAGCCATGAATGTGTGTCAATCAATACCTCGTAGAGATTGTAAGGTGTTTGCTAAATGTGGAGCAAAATCCTTATCACATTGCCGGCGGCACCGCGAAACTGATGAGAAGTGTAAAAGTTGTACTCTAATTCGTCGTAAGCCGCGTAATCGGATTATAGATGATTCAGGACGTGAAATGAAAAGATGTACCCATTGTGGAAATTACTTCTACTTGAACCGGTTCTACAATCGTATAGTGGTGAGAAAAGGTAAGGAATATCATTTGTTGACTTCCTGGTGCCGTATGTGTATGTCACAGATTAATAATCAGAGGGCAAAGAAGAAAAAGTGACTTGTCTATTAAATTTTTTGTATGAAATATTATGCTTCAGTCAGCTTTGGAAAGGATTCCTTGGCAATGCTTTTCATGCTAATAGATAAAGGATATCAGTTGGATGAAGTCGTTTTCTATGATACAGGTATGGAATTTCAGGCAATCTATAACACTCGTGATGCTGTTCTTCCAATTCTTAAAAAACTTGGCATTAAATATACAGAACTGCATCCGGAGCAACCTTTTCTTTGGACAATGTTTGAAAGGCCGGTTAAGAAAAGAGGGACCAATATTATCCATAAAAAAGGATATAGTTGGTGTGGGGGAACATGTCGGTGGGGAACGAGTGAAAAACTTCGTGCGTTGAAAGCTCACACAAAAGATGGAATTGATTATGTCGGTATTGCTGCCGATGAGATGCATCGCTTTGAAAAGGAAAAACGACCAAATCGGGTTTTACCACTTCGTGATTGGGGCATTACTGAAGCAGATGCACTCCAGTATTGTTACACAAAAGGCTTTGTTTGGCATGAGGATGGAGTAAGGCTATATGAGCTACTTGATCGTGTGAGTTGCTGGTGTTGTGGAAATAAGAACTTGAAGGAGTTGAAGAATATGTATTTGTACCTTCCATGGTATTGGAAAAAGCTGAAAGAACTTCAGTTAAATACCGATAGGCCCTATCGGCGTAATAGTGGAGAAACCATTTTTGATTTAGAGGAAAGATTTAAACGTGAAATGCAATAGAAAGAGTTATTATGATTCCCTTATGTATAAATGGAAAAGATTATTATGATCGAGAAGAAGCACTTGCTGCCTGGTTCGAGGAATGGTTAATGAAACAAGACTTTGAGCAAGATCTTATTGATCGAGAGCTGGAGCTTGAATATCGAAAGACTCATCTTGATTGGAACACTCCTTATGTGATGTATGGTGTTCGTAAAAAACATAAGTGTATCCAAAAGAATGAAATTGCCGTGTTTTATGACTTGTTACCGAGACAAAAGCGTGCTCGTACTGCTGAAACACATTGGTATAAAGTATTGTACAAGAGAAAGGCCACTCCTGAAGAAGTTGAGTCACTCAAGGCTGGGGAATATACCCGTAGATATTTGGTGTATTCCCTGTTTATTGAGAAGAAAATGACTCTTGACAAGGCTTTATCTCTTATAGTTGCCGATGATAAATTATTAGGAATTGCTGATAATACCATCTCTGAAATTGTAACAGCCTTTGAGACTTTCTTTAACCGTAAATTTAGAATTTATAAACCCGAGTTTACAACTCAACTTAATTTATTTACAGATTAATATGAAAACAACAATTATTTCATGTGTGATTTTGTTTGTGTTCCTGCTATATGTAGGACACTTTTCTATAACAATCAAGCCGTTCACAGTCCAACTTCCATACTGGCATCGTTCGCTCGGACTGTTTTTGTTGATCCTCTCTTTTATAGTGTATAATGCCGGTGAACATGCAAAAGGCTATCTTGATGGTTTAAAAGAGGGTGAGAGGATAATATTTGATTTGTTGAAGAAAAAGACCGGGTAAAATGGCGTTAAAATGGCGAAGATTCTGTTTGCTAAACTTGTCAATAACGATTACCTTTATAGATGTAAAGCATTAAAAGTCAATCAATATGAAGAGGAATGAAAAAATAGAAAAATTAGAAAGACTAGGTATTTTCAATCAATGGAAATATAATACAGAAAGAGCAAATGAGACATTTAATATTGAGTGTCCTGACTTCTCAATGACAAATGAAGAACGGATGAACAATTTGTTAGATGTTGATTGCTGCTTTCATCGGTTTCTAGCTATTTCATTCCCTTTTTATAATACTCCTGAAGGTGCTGTTTTTTGGGAGAATATTGCAAAAAAATAATCGAACTTAATTGAATTGAAATTATGAGTAAAAAAGATTTAATAGAGCAGAACATCACAAGAGTTCAAGAATATGTGAGGGAACTTATTGAAGATGCAAAGTGGAATAATGGTGTTTCGGAAACTCTTGAATCTACTTCAATAATTGTAGGTAATAGTGATGATATCTATGATTTTGCAATTTTATTTGCTTCTAATAGTGAATGTGTTTATTGTGAATTCATAAATGGTAAAATAGAGTACATTGATTGTGAACTAGATTGTGAAATATGCCAATTTGAAGGAAGACTAATTTTTCAATATATAAACGGAAGTTTTCATAATCCTACTGGTCAAATTATCGAACTGTCAAAATTACTGATGAAAGGCGAATTAAAAGACACAAAAAGTATCTTTTGTTCTATGGTACTTCGATTAATGGATACTGAAGAATACAGTAACAATTATTGCAAATCTTTGGATTTAGTTCTGAGGCTGTTTCCTGAAATAGATGGAGAATTATTAGAAAAGGAATTGGATAGATATATTTAAGCATTACAAGGATGAGTAAAATGAATTTAAATGAATTAAGAGACAAAGCATATAAAACAGCTTGTGAACATGGGTTTCACGATCAAGAGCTAAGTAACAATCATTTTCTTTGCCTTGTGATTTCTGAACTGATGGAAGCTGTGGAAGCAGATAGAAAAGGAAGGCGTGCTAATGTTGATCGGTATAATAAGAAGATTGCTAACAGCCGCATTTGTCAAGGATTGGATTCTGACATTCCCAAAGAGCGCGGTTACGAAGTTGCATATAACGAAACCATTAAAGGTTCAATCGAAGAAGAATTAGCTGATGCTGTTATCCGCTTGCTTGATCTTGCAGGACTTCGAGGAATAAACCTTGAACTTGCCAACGGAGATATTGATGACTGTATTGAAGATATGGCAGAAGCCTGTAAAGACGAAACTTTCACCGAATCAATCTATTCCATCTCTACACTTCCTGTTAGGTATGACGGAATATTTGATTTACCTACAGCCGTGAATGATATGATACTATCAATCTTCGGGCTTGCCAAGCACTTAGATATAGACCTGCTTTGGCACATCGAGCAGAAAATGAAGTATAACGAACTCCGTGAAAAGATGCACGGGAAGAAGTATTAACTCTCAAATCAAAAAAATGGATGATAAACGAAAACAAATATTGGTAGATTACATATCCTACCTGTATACGACGGGTAGGAGCTATGACAGCATCGGGAAATACATCAAATATGTGACTGATTTTCTTGAAAATTCCGAAGAAATCAATCGTCGCGGTTATTTGAAATATAAACATAAAAATGCAGATGTTATGGTGCGCCATTCATTTATGTGCGCGGCTGTTTGTGATTTATTGTCTTATCTTAAAATCGGATATGGCCGACGGGAAAAGGCTGTAAAGCCTTTGGAGAAACTTGAGGTTATTTCAGAGAAGAATAAGAAACTGCTTAATGATTTTATAATATGGTTGACTGATAATAATGATTATTCATTACATACAGTTGATATCTATCACACTTCTCTTAAGCAGTACTTCGAATACGCTAATGAACTGAATATGGACAATTGCAGGCGATTTATCAAAAGCCTTGAAGAGGAAAAACTTTCTCCAGCTACCATTCGATTACGTATTACAGCCATTGAGAAGTTCTCCAAATGGGTGAAGAAACCTATTGAACTGAAACGACCTAAAATGAAACGCAAGTTGGATGTAAACAATGTGCCGACAGAAGAGGAATATAATAGGTTACTGGAGTATCTGAAAACTAAACTCAACAAGGATTACTATTTCTTCATTAAGGTATTGGGTACTACAGGAGCTCGGCTCTCGGAGTTTCAGCAATTCACGTGGGAGGATATAGCGATCGGCGAAGTTGTTTTGAAAGGGAAAGGGAACAAGTATCGGCGTTTCTTTTTCCAGAAGCAATTGCAGAGGGAAGTGAAGGACTATATAAAGGAGACAGGCAAGTCCGGTACTCTTGCTGTTGGGAGATTCGGGCCGTTGACTCAAAGAGGTCTTTCACAGCATCTGAAAGTATGGGGTAAACATTGTGGTATCGATTCGAAAAAAATGCACGCTCACGCCTTCCGGCACTTCTTTGCTAAAATGTTCCTGAAGAAAACCAAAGATGTAATTCAATTAGCAGACCTTCTTGGTCATGGTAGTGTAGATACAACAAGAATTTATTTACAAAAAAGTTATGATGAACAACAAAGAGACTTTAATAAAAACGTTACGTGGTAGTGTAGCCCAGCTCAATGAATTGTCGGATATGACTGAAGGCATAGATGTTTATGACGCTGCCGGATATGTTGATACTGAATTTCTTATGGAAGCGCTTTCCTGTGTTAATACTTTTATGGATGCGAGTAATATGGTTATTACGAAAATATCCTCACTGTTAGCGCCGGACGCTCCGGTTGATGAAAGGAAGAGCCAGGCTGATGAAGGTAAGAAATGGAATGTGGAAGAGATACTGAAGCATTGTACTCTTGAGGATAGTGTTCTTAAACTTCCGAAAGTACAATTCAATAAGAAATCCTACGCTGAAGCAAAGAAATGGATAGAAGAAGCTGGCGGCTCATGGCAGGGAGGTAAGATACAGGGATTCACATTTCCTTTTAATCCGGAACGTGTGTTCTCCATCTTGAAAGAAGGTAAGCGATGCGATTTGCAAAAAGATTTTCAGTTCTTTGAAACACCTGCTGATATTGCAGACTGGCTGGTAATGCTTGCCGGGGGAATAAATGAGGTTGATACGGTGTTGGAGCCAAGTGCCGGACGTGGTGCTTTGATAAAAGCGATTCATCGATCGTGTCCGTCAGTAACAGTTGAATGTTATGAACTGATGCCGGAAAACAGAGAGTTTCTTCATACACTTGATAACGTAATATTGCTTGATGAAGATTTTACGAAAGACAGTGTAGGGCATTACACTAAGATTATTGCTAATCCTCCATTTTCCGGTAATCAGGATATTGACCATGTAAGACTTATGTATGAACGCTTGGAAGAAGGTGGAACTCTTGCGGCTATAACCAGCCGGCATTGGAAATTTGCGTCTGAAAAGAAATGTGTTGAGTTCCGGGAATGGTTGGAAGAAGTTCATGGAGAAGTTTTTGAAATCGGAGCCGGTGAATTCAAGGAAAGTGGAACAACTGTTAGCACTATGGCAGTTGTAATAAAAAAGTGATTTATAACAAATTAGAAAGGAATAAGAATATGTACTACAAAATAGTAAACAAAGAAAGCTCTATCTATCAAAAGATGGTAGAGTAGCGTGAAAAGGAACTTAAAACCAAAGAAGAAAACAAGGAGCTTCTTCGGCAGCATATTCCTTATGCTTATGAAAAGTTTGCTGGTTTTACAGATCAAGGAGCAAGGAGAGTTCCCATTCCGATAGGCTTCTATTTTCTTAATCCGGAAGAAGTGGACTTGGCTGTGTGGAAGGAAGATGTCAAGCGCAAAGGTTTGTTCTATCCATCTAAACGAACGAAAGCCGGAAAGGAAATGCAGAAGTTCCTTAATTCTCTCGATTCTTATTCAGCTTTTCGACTTCTTGATGAGATAGGGATAGATTATTATGGTGAGTTCCACACACCTTTCTTAGAGGTAGTAGGTGATGCCGTCGTTGTTCATTTGGACGATAAACATGAACCGAAAGACGAGAACTTTATTGAGATAACGAAGAAAGAGGCGTTTGACTTACTTGGATTGACTAAATAAAATTCAGATATGAATCAAATTGAGTTTAAGATAAAAGCCCTGCCGTCTATAAAGACAACAGGACTTGAAAGAAAATGGCAGCGACCTACTCTTCCACTGTTACGCAGTACCATCGGCGCTACAAGGCTTAACTTCTCTGTTCGGAATGGGAAGAGGTGGAACCCTTGTGCAATAACCACCTAAATTTAGGGACTTAGCTGTGCTAAGTAATTTTCTCTATTAACCACTATAAAAGGTCAATACAGTTTTGCACAAAGTCCCAACCTACCGTCTACTCAATTTTAAGCATTGCCATAGCCGTACGGTAGTAAAGCTATAGAATGCTTTTTCTAATTAATTTTTTCATAATTAAAAAAATTAGTCATTTGCAACATTGCAAATGAAGCCCAAATGTAATAATAAAAAATAATATATGAAAGCAATAACAATAAAACAACCATGGGCTTCTTTGATAGTTCATGGTATCAAAGATATCGAGAACCGTACCTGGGCGTGTCCATGGAAATACATAGGGCATAGAGTGTTAATCCATGCAAGTGGGAAACCTGTAGAAATGAGAAATCCCAATAGTGTATTTACAAAAGCTCAATGGGATAGTCTGCCTGTTGAGTTTCAACGAAAAATAATATGCGCAGAGGGCATTGTCAATTCTGCTATCATTGGAAGTGTAGAAATAATTGGATGCTCTATTAATCATCCTTCTAAATGGGCAGAGAAATCCGATGATAGTAAAGGCTATTATGAAAATCCTATTTATAACTGGGTACTAGCTAATCCTATATTATTTCCAGAGCCGATACCGGCTAAAGGGAAATTGTCATTTTGGGAGTATCCCAATATCAATTCAGAGGACGATATCTGCTTGTGTAATTTGGTCGTAAATGAAAGGAATCAAGTCGTTAGCTATGGAGAGTATGACCGATGTGTATACTGTGGTAGTAAATGGAGTAAATAACAATAGTACAGAATAATAGTAACATAATAGTTAGATATGAATTATACTGTCAATATCTTCTTCATTGTCAACATACATTTTGATGTATTTTCTTAATAAGGTTGGATTATTGACACATTCATCTGTTTTAATTATTTGGAGATTATTCAATCCATATAAAGATGTCAAATTCCAATTTGTCATTTCTTGTAGTGAGCGTTTTATCTCAATTTCCGATTTTGCGTCTTTAGTGAATATTGTAATATTCTTCTTTTGGGGATTAGTGGATGAAGATTGTCTTTCAAAAAAGGCTTTAAAATATTGGCTGTCATTTATGCCTAATGAATGCCCAAATATTGTAATATCATCAGCATCCATTAAATCATATACCATAGCAGGAGGATTATATTGAGAATCAAATGATTTCTGTATGAAGTCATAGTTATGAATAATTTTCTCGTCTTTTGTTCCTAATATAATATTTCTATCTAAGATACATCCATGTACATAGTTTATTGTATCATTAAACTCCATTGCAAAACTGGAATTAGGAGCTACTTCACTAAAACTCGTGTAGTTAAAAGAATATATGACAATTTGATCATTTGATTTATTCTGCATAAATGCTCTTGCGACAATTGCAGCTATAGAATTTTCGTTAATAGTTTCTTGTTGCACTTTTATGAGATATTGTATTAATCCATTTTTTATGAGTTGTAAGGCTTTTTGGTCTCGTTCAATAGGAGGATTTAATATATCTTCATGCGAGAAACTGATATAACAAGAAAAGCGTGGCAAGATTAATATTCCGTTTTTTAACAGATTATTAACAATATCTACATTAGATTTTATACATTCATAAGAATCTGTGACTGGTCCATTTGCTTGAATTTGTTCTAAAACGTTCCTTTCTTTATCGTTGTATAGGTCTATTATTTGCCCATTATTGTTTTTGATTCTTATATAATAATTGTATAACTCATTCTCCAAATCATACCATTTTACAGCATCTAAATTATCGTTCCATTTGTCATTTAGATGTTTGATTAAAGGAGATGGGTAGTCTTTGGGACAAAATTCAGATTGGCAAAAGTCCTTGTATGAAGTCTTTCTGCCTAAACAAAGGTCAAATCCGTTACCTATTATTAGAACTCTTTTTCTGTCTTTATTCATATTGCAAAGGTAAGGAAAGATTGTAATAATAAGAACTGAAATTTATATAATTGTTGAACCTTTGGTGTATTGTTTATTCGATACACCTTTATTTTTTGTGATGATGAGAAAAATAATTGTAACCGGCAGTGAGGGGTTTATAGGAAAAGCCCTTTGCCGCGAATTGACAAAAAGAGGTGTTGAAGTCATAGGACTTGATCGAAAGTCTGGTACTGAAGCCACAAAAGTATGTGAGCTCCTGAAGAATGGGGGGATTGATTGTGTGTTCCATTTGGCGGCGCAAACCAGTGTGTTTAATGGAAACCTGGAACAAATCAGGAAGGATAACATTGATACTTTCATGCGAATAGCTGATGTTTGTAATCAAAATCGTGTGAAGTTAGTATATGCCAGTTCGTCAACGGCTAATCCGGAGAATACCACTTCCATGTATGGAATAAGTAAGTATTTCGATGAACAGTATGCATCTATCTATTGTAAGGCTGCGACCGGGTGCCGGCTGCATAATGTATATGGACCTAATCCGCGAAAAAGAACTCTTCTCTGGTTCCTGATGGAAAAGGAAAACGTGTCATTATACAACTGTGGTCAGAATATCCGGTGCTTCACTTACATAGATGATGTCATTGAGGGGCTTATCTATTCGGTGGGTTGTAACCGGCAACTTATCAATATTTGTAACGTCCAACCTGTGACTACTATGTATTTTGCTTCTTTAGTAAAATACTACAAACCGCTTGAAATTGAGCTAATTAATGAAAAACGGGATTTTGACAATTTGGAGCAGTCGGTGAACCGGGATATCTATTTAGTACCTTTGTCTTACACATCTGTCGAGGACGGAGTAAAGAAGATCTTTGATGAAAGGAAAGGGAAAGATATGTCGTATTGATGACTGGGATAAGCCGGAAGCGGTGAAATATAAGAGCTGGTCTCATCAGGAACGGTTATGTGATCTGAAAGAAAAGGTATCACTTCATAAAAAGGGTGATATCTATTACATCTCCCAGTTCACCCGTTCCAAGACTGGTACCAGCTTTTCAGAAATTAAACAGTCGGAGGAACTTGCATCATTCTTTGCAGAGAGAGCGTGTGAGTTTCTCCACCGCTTCATTGTAGGGGGATGTGAAGGATGGTGTATAGTCACCACACCGCGACGGAGACACTACGAGGGCTTTCATTTTGCAACCTCTATCTGCACGAAAATAGCTGGGGCGGTGAAAATACCATTCTATGAGAATGCAATTCAGTGCCTAACTAAAGATAGATTGAATCCGGAATTCTTTCTTCTTCGTCCGATAAGGGAAAAGAAGATAATAGTGTACGATGACATATTAACAACCGGCAGTACATTACTTGCCACCTATGAGCTTTTAAAAGATAGAGAGCAGCTTCTTTTTCTTATAGGAATAAACAATAATTGATATGGGAAAGCGAGAGGAACCATTAACATTTAAGCAAGAGAAATTCTGTAAATATTACGTTGATACAGAAGGTAATGCAAGTGAAGCATATAGAATGTCTTATAATACTTCCAACATGAAGCCTGAAACGATTTGGAGCGCTGCCAGTAGACTATTAGCAAATAGCAAGGTTAGTACAAGGATAAATGAGATTAAGGCGCAGAGAGCGAAAGAGTCTGAAGTAGAGAGGAAAACTGTTGAGAGGGTATTAATGGATATAGTACTTGCCAATCCCGATGATCTTCATTTTGTTGACCCTGCAACCGGGAAAACAAAAATGAGAACTCCTTCCCAACTTCCCAAACGTGCCCGTAACGCATTGAAGAAGATACAGAATAAGAGAGGAGAGGTTACCTATGAGTTCAATGGCAAAACAGAAGCGGCCCGGATTCTTGGTGCCTGGAATGGATGGGAAGCCGATAAGAATGTCAACATCAAAGGTGGAGACGGAAATAAAGTCGGTGAACTTCGTATTGGATTTGAAGATAATGAGAATTCGGAAGAATAGAACAATTTTAACTGCAAAATCCGGTATTCACCCTACGGAGAAACCTTACTTTTAGAACAATATGGTTATAAATTATAAGAAGCTAAATCCTAACGGATTTTATCTATTGAAGTACTTGAATGATGAGACTATCCGTTTCATTATCTTGTATGGTGGCTCATCTTCCGGTAAATCGTACAGTGTGGCACAAACCATACTGATACAGACATTACAGGACGGTGAGAACACTCTTGTTATGCGTAAGGTAGGAGCTTCTATTCTCAAAACCATTTATGAAGATTATAAAGTCGCTGCGGCCGGTCTTGGCATATCCCATTTGTTCAAGTTCCAACAGAATACTATTAAGTGTCTGGTTAATGGTGCGAAGATAGATTTTTCCGGTCTTGACGATCCGGAAAAGATAAAAGGTATCTCCAACTATAAGCGTGTTCAGTTAGAGGAATGGTCAGAGTTCGAGCATCCGGATTTCAAGCAGCTACGTAAGCGTTTGCGTGGTAAGAAAGGGCAGCAGATTATTTGTACCTTCAACCCGATTAGTGAAAGCCATTGGATAAAGAAAGAGTTTATTGATAAAGATAAATGGCATGATGTACCGATGACGGTTACCATTGCCGGCAAAGAGTTGCCGAAAGAACTTACCAAGGTCAAATCCGTAAAGAAGAATGCACCCAGGCAAATACTTAATCTTCGTACTAAGCAAATCGAGGAACAGGCACCTAATACAGTTATTATCCAATCTACCTATTTGAATAATTTTTGGGTGGTCGGTAGTCCTGACGGTGCGTATGGTTTCTATGATGAGCAATGTGTTGCCGACTTTGAGTATGATAGAGTTCACGATCCGGACTATTACAATGTGTACGCATTGGGAGAATGGGGTGTCATTCGTACCGGTAGTGAGTTCTTCGGTTCCTTCAATCGTGGCAAACATTCCGGTGAACATAAGTATGTTCCGGACTTACCTATTCATATCTCTGTCGATAACAACGTGCTTCCGTATATCAGTGTATCATATTGGCAGGTCGATTTCACAACTGGTACCAAGGTTTGGCAATTCCATGAAACGTGCGCTGAAAGCCCAAACAATACAGTAAAGAAAGCCTCCAAACTTGTTGCAAAGTATCTGAAATCTATCCAATATTCTGATAGGTTATATGTACATGGTGATGCATCAACGAAAGCGGCAAACAGCATTGACGATGAGAAGCGTTCCTGGATGGACTTATTCATAGATACATTGCAGAAAGAAGGATTCGAGATTGAAGATAAGGTAGGCAACAAGAATCCGAGTGTTGCCATGACCGGTGAGTTTATTAATGCCATTTTTGATTGTACTGTTCCCGGTATAGAGATATACATTGACGAATCATGTTCGGTATCTATTGAGGACTACATGAGCGTACAGAAAGATGCTAACGGTGCCATTCTTAAAACTAAGGTCAAGAATAAAACTACCTTGCAGACTTATGAGGAGCATGGGCACCTGTCTGATACGTTCCGATATGTCGTTGTGGATTTGTGTAGTGAGCAGTATATAGAGTTTAGTAACCGACGAAAAAGGAACTTGTATGCTTGTAATGGCACTATTAATTTCTTTAATCCAGATACCGAATGTAAATACACTAAGAAGATTCTATATGTGATGCCGAATGTTAATGGGAAATTTGTCCTTATACAAGCGTTTAGATGTGGGAATAAATGGCATATTGTTGATGTCGTATTTATGGATACTACTTCAACAGAAGATATACGTTCTTCTATTTTGTCCCATGAATCTGATTCATGTGTAATTGAATGTACGGATGCTTATTTCCCTTTTATCCGGGAACTCCGTTCTAGTACAAGCAAAGAGATTCGTGTAATGAAAGAGTTCCCGGATGTAGACAAGCGTATTGCTGCAACATCTGATTATGTGAAAAATAGTATTCTTTTTTCTGCATCAAAAATAGAATCTGATACGGAATATGTTGCCTTCATGAATAACCTGATGGACTATAATAAAGATAGTGAAACCAAAGAGGCCAGTGCTGTTTTGAGTGGGTTAGTACAGTTCGTTGTAAAATTAGGTTTGAATTGATTTGTGCTTTATATATTTGAAAATAAATGTGTTATACTAAAATTACTATGCTCTCGTAATTTCAAGATTTTAGGGTTTTGGAAAACGGTTTTCCTTTTTACTTAGTTTTGCTCAAAAAGGAACCCAATGAATATTTTTTTTGATAATCTATTTGGAAAGAAATCTAAGACTAAAGGTGAAGTTGAAATAGTTACTTCATCTGAGAATAAGGATATAGATACTCAAAGTGGCAAGGCTGAAAAATGGTCAGTTGCATACATTGAGGACCTTACTAGTCCTATTGTAGCGGGTAGTAACTATCTAACACTATTCAGTACGATACCTGAAGTCTTTTTCCCGATCGATTATATTGCATCGCGAATTGCAGGTGCTAATTTTCAATTAAAGAAAACTAAGGATGACAGTATAGTATGGGCGAATAAACGAATGAATGGCATACTTAGTCGTCCTAATTGTTTGATGCGTTGGAAAGAATTGATTTATCAGCACCATATTTATAAATTGTGTACAGGGAATAGCTTTATTCGTGCCGCTATGCCTGATGTCTTTTCTACAGCTGAAAAATGGAGATATTGCGATAATTATTGGGTGCTACCTTCTGATAAGACTATTGTAGAACCTGTTTATGGGAATATGCCATTGTTTGGTATTGCCCAAACAGAAGATATTATTCGTAGCTATCGTTTGGAGTATGGTTGGAATGGTAGTTTGGAAATTCCTCCATACCAAATATGGCATGATAGAGACGGAAGTGCAGAGTTCTATTCAGGGGCTATGTTCTTGAAGTCCAAAAGTCGTCTTGCTTCCCAAAATAAGCCAATGTCAAATCTAATAGCTGTATATGAAGCTAGAAATGTGATTTATGTAAAGCGGGGTGGATTGGGCTTTATTGTAAGTAAGAAAACTGATGCTACCGGTTCAATAGCGTTGACTGACGATGAAAAGGAACAGCTTTTGAAGCAAAATTTTGAGAAGTATGGTGTAAGGAAGGGCCAAGTACCTTATGGTATTTCAGATGCAGATATTGACTTTGTTCGTACTAATCTTTCTATTGCAGAGTTACAGCCGTTTGAAGAGACTTTGGCTGATGCAATAAATATTGCAGGGGCATACGGCATCCCTGCTGTTCTTGTTCCGCGAAAAGACCAGTCCACATTTAGCAATCAGGCTACTGCTGAAAAGAGCGTATATTGTTCAACTGTTATTCCTATGGCCAAACAATTCTGCAAGGATTTTACAGCTTTCCTTGGTCTTGAAGGAGGGGGATATTATTTGGATTGTGATTTCTCTGATGTTGATTGTTTGCAGGAGGGATTGAAAGAATCCGAGGACGTAAAGACAAATATAAATAAACGTTGTCGTGAACAATTCTCATGTGGGCTTATAACGCTCAATGACTGGCGTGCCCAAATAGGTGAAAGTATGATAGAAAATCCCTTGTTTGACAAATTGAAATTTGATATGTCAGATGAGGAACTGGATAAAGTAAATCGAGTTTTTAACACTAAAAGTGGAGATGAAAAAGATGGAAGAGAAAATCAAAAGCCTTCAGTACAAGACAAAGGCAAATGATGTTGATGAGAAGGGTATCGTTACCGTTGCGGTGAATGGTATCGGTGTGAAGGACTCACAAAATGACATATCTATGCCCGGGTCATTCAACAAGACATTGAAAGAAAATATTGGCCGGATGCGTTGGTTCCTGAATCATCGTACAGACCAGTTGTTAGGTGTTCCGTTGAGTGGTAAGGAAACAGAAGGTAACTTGGTTATGGTTGGTCAGTTGAATCTTGAAAAACAGATTGGACGTGACACGTTGGCTGATTATAAGCTGTTTGCAGAGAATGGAAGAACCCTTGAACATTCTATCGGAGTAAAAGCCATCAAAAGGGATTCTGTCGATCCCTGTAAGGTGCTTGAATGGCGTATGATGGAATATTCAACATTGACAAGTTGGGGGAGTAATCCACAGACTTTCCTTGTGAATATCAAGTCTGCTACTGCCGACCAGGTAAAAGAGGCTGTTGATTTCGTTCGGAAAGCGTTCTTGCAGCATGGATATAGTGATGAACGTTTAAAAGGTTACGATATGGAATTAAGTTTATTACTGAAGAGCCTCAACGGCGGTGCCGTTGTCTCATGTCCTCATTGCGGTCATCAATTTGATTATGATGCAGAAACGGAGCACACCTTTGCCCAACAGGTACTGGATTATGCTGCTGATTATCAGAGATGGATAACACAGGACATTGTAAGGGAAGAAATGGAGAAGCTCACTCCGGAGATTAGAATCCAAGTAATTTCTCTTATTGATTCTGTCAAATCAGAAAAGAAAGAATTTACTCAAAAGGGTCTGCAAGACCTTATGAATTATGTAAGATGTCCCCACTGTTGGGGAAAAGTATATCGTTCGAATGCTATTCTGCAAAACACTTCTGAAGATACCACCGGAAAAAATGAGCCGTCTGTTGACACTCAAGAAAAGAATGACGGGGAAAATGGGAACGATGAAGTAACGTCTAAAGCCGCTGATAATGGCACTTTATTCGATTTCAAAAGTTTGAATAGCTGTTTCGAGAATAAATAACTTAAAATTTAAATTTTATGCCAATTAGAAAATTTACAGTATCAGATTTTAATCTGAAAACGGACGGCTTGCCGGCAGAACAGAAGGCGTTTATGGAAAACATCGTCGGCATGATGTGTGAAGTAGTAAACAAGTCCCTTGAAGGAATTGCATCACCGGATGAGGTATCAAAACAGTTTGACGATATTAATAAATTGCTGAAATCCTATGACAATGAGAAGTTCCAGCAATTGGTTAAAGACAATGAAGAACTCGTTGCCCAAGTAAAGACCCTTGGAGAAAGTATTGAGAAAATGAAACAAAAGGGCTTGTCTATGAATGCTATCAACAAGTTCGATGAGAAGTTGAACGAGATGCTTGATTCTGAAAAATTCAGAGATTTCGCAGAAGGAAAAACACGCAAATCAGGAGAATTTGACGGTTTCTCCTTGAAAGATGTCGTTTCCATGACTGACAATTACACCGGTGATTTGTTGATTACTCAACAACAGAAACGTGTTGTGACTCAGGTTGCCAACAAAAAGTTGCATATGCGTGATGTATTAACGACGCTGACAGCTGATCCTGCATATCCTCAACTCGCCTATGCGCAAGTATATGCTTTCAACCGCAATGCCCGTTTTGTAACAGAGAACGGTCGTTTGCCTGAATCAAGCATCAAGGTAAAAGAGATACAGACAGGAACTAAGCGCCTTGGTACTCATATCCGTATCTCAAAACGTATGTTGAAATCAAGAGTGTACATTCGTTCCTACATCTTGAACATGCTTCCTGAAGCTGTTTGGATGGCAGAAGACTGGAACATTTTGTTTGGTGACGGTAATGGTGAGAATTTGCTTGGTATTATTAATAATACTGGGGTGACTTCTGTAGAGAAGATTATTAGTACAGCCATTGTTACAGGTGCCGCCGGTGCTGTAAAAGCTATTACCGGATATAACGGTGATAAGGATGTGATTGTAGAGTTTGCAGAACCACAGGATTTGATTCTTGATGGAATGAGCATCACGTTCGCTGGTGCCGCTGTTCTTACAGAACTGAACAAAACACACGCTCTTGTGAAAATGGAAGATGGTCGTATCCTTATTCCTGGCGTCGCGTTCTCCGGTGCTGAAACGGCTACGGATAAAATGACATTCAGTGTTCATGAAGCCGGCTTTAAGAACATTGAGGAACCCAACTCTGAAGATGTAGTGAAAACAGCTTTCGCCGCAATGACATATGCCCAGTATTTCCCGAATGCTATTATTCTTAATCCAATGACTGTTAACGGTATGGAATCAGAGAAAGATACGACAGGACGTAATCTTGGTATCGTTAAAATGGTTGATGGGGTGAAATATATTGCCGGTCGCCCGATTATCGAGTACGGTGGTATTCTTCCCGGTAAGTATCTTTTGGGTGACTTCAACCAAGCCGCAAATTTGGTTGATTATACCACTTTGACACTTGAATGGGCTGAAGATGTGGAGACCAAGCTTTGCAACGAGGTTGTGCTGATGGCACAAGAAGAAGTTATCTTCCCGATTTATATGCCATGGGCTTTCGCTTATGGGGATTTGGCCGCATTGAAGACTGCAATAACTAAAGCGTAGGATTATGGATTACATACTTAGAGGTAACGATAAGGATGTAACCAATGTGCTTAAAGAGCAACGCATTCGGATTAATAGAGGGATGATTCAACTCATCCCTATTTCCGAATGTGGTCTTGTTACAGAAGAAGATGCCCGAAAGACATTGGAATGTATGCTTGCAGAGAAAAATGAAGAGATTGGCAGGCTTACTGCATCCATTGCAGAGAAAGATAAGACAATTGTTGAACTGACAGAAGAGCGTGAAACAATGAAAGCTCGCATTGCAGAACTTGAAGTACAGGTGCCTTCTGATGAAAAGAATCTTCCGGTTGCCGATTCAAAAGATTTGCAAGAGGAAGATGCCAAGGAGGTAACTGTTACAGATGATAAAGCCGTTTCCGTGGAAGATGAAAAGAAAACCGGGAAAGGCAAGACTTCTAAATAACTATCGCTATGTTGATTGATGTTTCATATTTTATGTCAGGTCCCAGGCATATTGAGAATGTTTCGGTCGCTGAAATGCCTTCGCCCCAATCTCTTGCTGTGAATGAGGTGATAAATGGGTATATTAAGGCATTTCAGCCCGAATTTCTCCGGAATGTTGTTGGTGTGACTCTTTCCCAAGCTATCACAGATTATTTGGAGCTTATTGAACGGGAAAAGGAAGATTCTTCAAATGAAGTTGATATTTCAGAAGAGAAAGAAGAACCCCAGTCCGGATATGCAATATTGTGCGAGAAGTTGTGTGAACCGTTCGCTGACTATGTCTTTTATCATATTCTTCGTGACGCAAACACACAGGCTACAATAACCGGGCTTGTCCGTTTGAAATGCGCTAATGAATATGTAGCTCCTTTGAAGAGACAAGTAAGCACATGGAATAGCATGGTAGAGAAGAACAAACAGTTTGTTGAATGGGCTATGTCGAATGATTGTCCTTTTGATGTGAAAATAACCAAGAATCTTTTGACCCCAATTAATGCTTTCAATTTATGATAGATTTAGATATAACAGAACTGTTTGAGGAGATTGTAAAGGAACTTCCAGAAGGGCTTGAAATCCTCTATCCAAATGGGAAAGGGGGAACTAAAGTAGTGAAGTCCCCAAGATTGAATTACATCTTCGGTAGCAGTCAATATATCAAAGATATTTTAGATGAATACAGTAAGTCTTCTGCCCAGTCTGAAAGGAAGTTTCCATTGGTTGCACTATTCACTCCAATAAGTGAAGATAGAGGTGACGCGGATTATTTTTCAAAAGCAAAGGTTTCGTTAATTATAGCATGTTCTTCTTGTAAAGAGTGGAGCAATGAGATGCGCAGAATCACATCTTTTAAAAATATCCTTCGGCCAATCTATAAACGTTTATTGGAAGTATTATATGAAGATTCTCGGTTCGACTGCGACTATGACGAAAAAGTGAAACATAGTTATTCAGAAAACTATTCATATGGCAGATACGGAGCCTATACAGATTCCGGTGAGGCTGTGAGCGAGCCGATTGATGCCATAAATATACGCTCGATGGAAATAAAAATTAATAATCTTAATTGTAGAAGAAAATGAGAAAGATTAGAACGTGTAAGGGTTCCCGGATGAACACTGGTAGTTCTGCTTGTAGCATTGACTGGAAAAAAGTCAAAGGTGCTATCTTGACAGAACATGGCGTCAAACTCCCTGCTGATATAACAGGTGAGAAGTTGCTCGAATTGTGCCATGCAGACCGTCCCGGGCGTATTTACCCTATTTTGCCATTTCTGGAGTATGCCAAGAATGGTGGAGAGCCCCAAGTTAATGCTGTAGGGTACGGTGCAAGTGAATACAACGGGCTTAGCGCTCAAACAGACACCTTCACTTTGAAGAAATTTGATGAGGTTTTGAATGCCCAGCTTCTGAAATGTGCCAATAAAGGATGGGACGTTTACTTTTGGAATCAGGATAATATGTTAATCGGTTATAATGATGACACTGATATCCTTGCCGGTATTCCGATGTCTACTGTTTACCCGACCGTGACACAGTACCCGACCAGTAGTGCTAAGTCTGCGATGACTGTTAGTTTTTCACATGAAGATGTGGAAGACAGCCAATTGCACTTTGACTACGTGCAGTTAGACTTCAATCCCAAGAATTTCGTTAAAGGCTTGGTTGATGTTGTGTTTCAAAAGTTGGAGGCCGAAAATACTTACAAAATAGTTGAAGTTGTTGGTGGTTATGACCGTACAGAAGAATTTGGCAGTCTTATTGCTGATGGTGCTGCTGAAGTTATGAATAACGTAACTTCTGCTACATATTCGGATGGTATCATTACCATTGTTCCTAAAGCCGGGGCGGTTCCTTCGTTGAAAGCTCCTTCTGTATTGTATGAAAAAGGAATTAGAGGTATCGAGCAGGTGTCATGAAGGTAGATAATGTTACGTTCGTCGAGGTTGCTGTGAAGGGCATGACGAAGGAAGAGTTTATTAATGCACACATTAAAGTCGTGTGGCAGGAACTGAAGGAAGCTGACCGCAAGAAGAAGCTCTCGGAAGTGTACGATGCGATAACTAAGTAACCGACGGGCTGGGGTGTGATTACAGCCCGGCCCGTTATATTTTTACTGTATGGCAGATTTTGATGAATTACATAGAGTTATTCATTCCATTGCATCCGGGTTTGAAGAGGAATGTATTAGGTGTATGGAAGAACATAAGAATGTGCTCGTTGATTGCATTCAGGAGCAATTATATTCCGGTCTGGACGGTACTGAACATCTATTGAATCCTGATTATGATACTGACACCTATTTTAACGAGCCCGGTCCCTGGCAGAACCGTGCGGAACAATATAAACGATGGAAGGAGAGGATAACTCCACCTCTTAGAAGTGAGATGCTTTATTTGCCACCGCGTCCGGTTGAGGTACCTAACCTCTTTATTACTGGTACTTTCTATGATAGCATAACTGCCGATAGAATTGATTCCGGGCTTCGATTCTCAACGAAAGGATTTACGGACGGTAGTTCTATTGAGAAGAAATACGGTGAGCAGATTTTAGGCATTGGTGATACAGCTAAAGAGTACTTTAATATTATGTATCTCCGTCCCTGGATGGAACGTTTCTTTTCAGAATGTGGATATCGGTAGAAAATGGCTTGTAGTTGCGAAATAAAAAAGATGCAGAGTGAACTGGAACGTATCAGTGATCTGGCAAAGAAAGCAGCTGTCTTGGATGGTTGCATGTATGTCGTTTATCAGAAAGAAGATGGTACCTATGCTTTTGATAAACTAGGAGTTGAGATAAAAGGAAAGATTGTTGAATATAGACATTACCTGTAATTATGGCAGATTTAAAATTAAAAGATTTCGTTGATGAGAGCGATTTGCAGAAATTGGTGGAGCTTGATAATACTATTGAGCGTGTGAGGGCTGATTATGCTAATGCGGCCAAAGAATTAGCAAAAGGTTTGAAACTAAATGTAGAAGGCGTTGCTGATCTTGAAAAGTTGAGTAATCTTTATAATACCCAAGCAAAAACGGCTGGTTCTGCATCTGCTGAATTAACCGAAGCCCTTAGAAGACAGTCTGAAATAACTCAAACTGTCAGTAAGAAGATAGAGGAAAAGCTAAATGTAGAGAAATTATCTGCTGCTGAACTGAAGAAACTAACCAAAGCAAACTCGGATAATGCTGTGTCCTTGGAAAAGGCTGCTAAAGCAGAAGCTAACTTGACAAAAGCGCAGAATGCCGGTAATGCTACTCGTAAGAAAGCTGTTCTATCTGAAGAAGAACGTTTGAAACTTATCAGAACTGCTATTATCTTGACTAATCAGGAAGTACATAGCCGTTCACAAGCAAAGGAAATGAATAAGCAGCTGCAAAAGGCTGTTGATGTTTTGAAAGATACGGATGAAAACTATATTCGTACACTTGCCCGTCTTAATTCTACTATTGGAATCAACACTGATTACATAAAGCGAAATTCCGATCGATATAGTCAACAGAAAATGACAATTGGTGCATACCGGGAAGAAGTAAAGGCTGCATGGGTTGAGATACAGAACGGTAATAAGTCCATGCAGAATATGGGTATTATTGCCCGGAATGCAGGAAGGATGCTTAAAACGGAGATGGCTCCTGGGCTAAGCCAAGTTAGTGCAGGATTGAAAGGATGGGCTGCTGGATATATTGGTGCACAAGCTGTTGTTGGAGGGATTGTTAAGATGTTTACGCAGCTGCGTGAAGGCGTTGGTTCCATTGTTGAATTTGAATTTGCTAATAGCAAACTTGCAGCGATTTTAGGTACGACGGCTGACAATATCAAAGAATTAACCACTGATGCGCGTCAATTAGGAGCAACAACGAAATATACAGCTGCACAAGCTACTGAACTACAAATAGAATTAGCCAAATTAGGTTTTACACGTCGTGAAATATTAGATTCGACAGGTGCCATATTACGATTCGCACAAGCAACTGGAGCTGAACTTTCGGATGCAGCCGCATTGTCTGGTGCTGCATTGAGAATGTTTAATGCTAGCACTAAAGAAACAGAACGTTATGTATCTGCTATGGCTGTTGCTACATCAAAGAGTGCCTTATCTTTTTCTTACCTAGCTACCGCCTTGCCTATTGTTGGTCCAGTTGCAAAGGCATTCAATTTCCAAATAGAAGATACTTTGGCATTGTTAGGAAAGCTTGCAGATGCAGGTTTTGATGCTTCAATGTCTGCAACAGCCACTCGTAATATTTTGTTGAATTTGGCTGATGGCAATGGCAAATTAGCTAAAGCACTTGGAGAACCTGTAAAAACATTGCCTGAGTTGGTTGCTGGTTTAAAGAAACTGAAAGAACAAGGTGTAGATTTGAATACAACTTTAGAATTAACAGATAAACGGAGTGTCGCCGCTTTCAATGCTTTTCTTACAGCTTCTGATAAAATTGTTCCATTGAGGGACCAAATTACAGGCGTGGATAAAGAACTAGCAGATATGGCAGATACCATGAGTAACAATGTTAAAGGTTCTATTGCGGGACTTTCTTCTGCGTGGGAAGCATTTATGTTATCCTTCTATGATTCCAAGGGTATAATGAAGGATGTCCTGGATTTTCTGGCAAGAGGGTTGAGGAATGTTGCTACACAGCTGAAGGGGTATTCTGAATTACAAGATGAAGCAGACAATAAGGCTGTTGCCTTTGCACAGAAAGAGATGATGAAATCTGATATTTTGGAGAAGAATGCTAGAAATATGCAGAGGTTGTATAAAGAATATATAAATTCAGGAATGTCTGCTGATGAGGCGGCCAAAAAGGCTAAAGAGGATTATATTGAAACATTGAAGTCTCGTTTGGAATATGAAAATAGTGATTATCAATTAGCTATAGATAATCGTAAGAAATTGGAAGGAGAATTGAAAGACAGGGGATTCTTTACAATTCTGACCTCATGGAGACGCACAAATAATGTCATTAAAGATGAGATCGATGTTGCAACTAAAGCTGCTGCAGGTAAGAAGGCTATTTCATCAATAACAGAATCTCTTATTGAACAACTTGATACCATTGATTTGAAAGAGAATGGTGGTACAAAGGGGAATTCAGTAAAGGTACTTACTGATAAAGAAAAACGTGAACAGGAAAAAGCTCTCAAAGAGAAGCTGAAAATTCATGAAACTTATCAGGAGTCAGAACTAGCTCTTATGGATGAGGGACTGGAGAAAGAACTTGCTAAAATTGGTGTTGCTTACTCGAAGAAGATTGCTGCCGTCAAGGGTAATAGCAAAGAGGAAATTGCTACACGTCAGAATTTAGCTAAGGAAATGCAGGAAAAGCTAGATGAGTTTACTATTAAGTATAATTCTGATCGTGAGAAGAAGGATGTTGAGAACGCTCTTGCTGTTGTAAAAAAGGGGTCCCAGGAAGAACTTGATTTGAAATTGCACCAGTTGGAATTGCAACGTGAAGCAGAAATTGATGCAGCAGAGAAAACAGGTGAAGATGTTTTTCTCATTGACGACAAATATGCAAAAAAGAAACAAGAACTTTACGAAAGACATGCATCCGATCAGGTGCTATTAATAGCAGAGAATGCAGCGCATGAGCAGGAAATCCGGGATGCTGCATATGTTATGGATACGCTTGCTCTTAAAAAACAGTTAGCTTCTAAGGAAATAACCCAGCAAGAGTATGCAGAACTTGAGTATCAGTTAAAATTAGATTATGTACGTAAAACAACCGAAGCTGCAATTGATGCGTTGGAGTTGGAACTTCGAAACGAAAATTTGAGTGCAGAGGATAGGGCAAAGATTGCAGAGCAGTTACAGAAATTGAAAGCGGACCTTTCCCAGCAAGAAGCAGAAGCGGAAATAGATGCTATCAATAAAGTTACTAAAGCGGATGAGAAAGCACAGAAAGAACGTCAGAGGAATCTGAAAAAATGGCTTCAAACTGCATCTCAAGCAGTGGGTGCTATTGGTGATCTAGTCTCTACTATTTATGATGGTCAGATTCAGAAAATAGAAGAAGAGCAGGAAGCTAATGATGAGAAATATGATAAGGATGTAGAACGAATACAGAATCTAGCTGATTCGGGAGCAATCTCCGAAGAAGAAGCAGAAGCTCGTAAGCGTGCGGCCAAGGAAAGAACTGAAGCTAAGAATGCTGAACTTGAAAAACAAAAACAAGAAATGGCACGTAAACAAGCCATTTGGGAAAAGGCGACTAGTGTCGCTCAAGCTGGAATAGCCACTGCACTGGCAATAACTGAAGCTTTACCGAATATTCCTTTATCTATTGTTATTGGTGCCATGGGAGCAATTCAGGTTGCAACTATTCTTGCAACTCCTATTCCTTCCTATGCAGACGGTACTCAAGGTAATGATAGGCATCCCGGCGGTGCCGCTTTAGTTGGTGATGCCGGTAAACATGAAGTTATCATGTATTCTGGAAAAGCATGGATTACTCCTGATACTCCAACTTTAGTTGATATTCCTAAAGGTGCGCAAGTCTTTCCTGATGTTGATAAGGTAGATATCTCTAATTTTGATATGCCAGATTGGGACTTTCCTACATTTTCACCGACATATTTTGCATCTTCTTCCGGTGATACCATTGTTTTCAATGATTATTCCCGATTAGAAAAAAGGGTTGATAGAACAAATTTCCTTTTGATGAAGAGTCTTAAAATGCAGCGTCAGGATGCTTCTAACCGTGAATTTGAACTGTATAAGTTATCTAAACTGAAATAGTCATGATTGAAAGATTAAATCAAATAACATTGAATGATTTCATTGAGCTTTCATGCGGAAACTATGTTTGTTTGCTTTCGGACTGCAAATCTATGTCCGAAAGCACGCTTAAAGAAATAGCGTCTAAATTACTTGTCGAATACAGAAGTATTGTTAATCCTTCAAATATGAAGGCTATGGTAATGGACAAAGAGGATATGCTGAAGGAACGTGCCAAACTATTGAGTCTTCGTATTTGTCAGGCTCTTGTTTTTCTTGGCTTTTATGATGATGTTCGTCAGGTATTGGGGCAACTAAATGTAGATACCCGAAATATGAGTGATGAACAAGTAATATCGAAGATTGATTATTTACTTCATTCTGCAATTTTTGAGCAAAAACGGAATGAGGAAAGACGCAGTGAGGAACATAAAGGAAGTAAGGCTACTCCTGAACAGATTCGTTCTTCTTTTGATGCTGAGATTGCTTTTCTAATGACATTTTTTAAAATGAGTATTGATTCTCGTGTAATTAATGCTGCTGTCTACGCAAATATCGTTCATCAAGCTGATGTTGAAATATCGATTAGGAAAAGAAGCACATGATAATATCGGTATTACATATATGCTGTAATTCGATTAATTTTTAATTAAAGCGAATTATTTCATACAGTCGTTTGTACATCTCCTTTAGAATCACAAACGACTTTTTTATGAATAGAAAAAACAGCATCCATTGTATAAATAGGCGTTTATACAATGTTTTATTGTCAGAATTACGTACATTAGAGACGAAGTGTAATCGGATAACAGCAGAAGTGTCCGAGGTAAAAAAAATGATTGCCTTATTGCCCCCCGATATAGGCACTCTTATTAGTTCAATCGAGCGTTCTGCTAAGGAAATGCACGAACAAAGTATCATGCACCGGAAATATGTGGAAAGGTGCATTAATGGCGAACCGAAGATACACCTAATAAGGAGGGCTGACAATGGACTTTGAAAAGGAATTATCAGAAATATATCCTTGGATATTAAAGGTGGCAAGAAAATTCTGCTGTTCCATGCAAGATGCTGAAGACTTAGCCGGTGATACAGTTTATAAGCTACTTGTGAATCGTGATAAATTTGATTGTTCTAAACCACTTCAACCGTGGTGCCTTATTATAATGAGGAATACTTATATAATAAGATACAATAGAAATTCCCTTATACATTTTACAGGGCTTGATATGGTAGACGGAAGTGCCATTTCTAACTGTACAGCTCATTCAATACTGTTTGATGATTTGGTTTCCACAATACAACGGTGTGCTAAAAAATCCCGTTGTATTGATAGTGTGATGTATTATGCTAGTGGGTATTCTTATGATGAGATAAGTGAAATCCTGAACATTCCTGTCGGAACTGTAAGAAGTCGTATTTCTTCTGCTCGGAAGTTTATACTTCAGGAGATTTCCTATTAGAGTTAAATAAGGTTTTAATTCGATTTCAGAAGAAAAAAAACTTTTGAAAAAGTTATGCTATTACATAACTTTTGACTATATTTGCAATACCAAATAACATAAAAGTCAAACCAAAAAAAGTGAATTATGGAAACAAAGTCTAATTTTAGAGCCAGAGTGATGAAGTATGCTCATCACCTCCTTTCAACAACAAAAAAGAGTTGGAAATATTGTCTGCTAAAAGCGTGGGAGCTTTACAGACTTGCTAAAAGAATGAGAAGCGGTGAAGTTAAATTCGCCTATGAGAAAGTGAATGGCAGTATTCGCTATGCTATCGGTACTCTTAAAAATGTGCCTGCAGGTGCAACAAATAAGGGTAAACGTATGACAAAGCCTTCTTATAAAACTTTCTCTTACTTCGATGTTGATAAGCAGGAGTTTAGAAGCTTCAAAATTGAGAACCTTGTAACCGTGTATTGATATGACTTCATTAGAATACTACTCAAAGAGAAAAGAGGATAGCAGGCAAGAGCTTGCTACCCTCATAGCACAGGCTAATCAGTTCATCGGTGATACACATAACAGCCTCAACACCCATACTAATCAAGGGAGTAATATTGCCAATATAAAAATGCTTTCTCAACAATTACAGCAGCTAACAAGCCGTATTGAACTGGAAAAGCAAAAGGGAGATATGCTTGAAAGTATCTGTTTGACATTAACCACAGAAGGGTAAGCATATGAAAGCCACTTTGTTAAAAGTTACCGGAGAAACAGTTGAGATTTCTCCGGTGAATGGGAACTGCTTTACCCTAAATGAAGCGCAGAGTTTAGTAAATGGCTATGTTCAAGTCATTGATATTTGCCCTAATAAAATAATGATAATGAATGAGGAGGGTAAATTCCACTTTGAGTTGAATGTTGAGGCTACCCGGATTGCATTAATGAATAGTGCTATTTTTCCCGATGATTATATAGCCGGTGACGCTATTGTGTGTGATGATACTATGTTCTAACCCTTTAATTTCAGAAAATATGAAAACAATTTATAGAGTAGAATCACCAACCGGTGAAGTTCGTGTATTGGAAGTGTCTCGCAATGAGACTGGATATAATGTTTACATAGATGATTCAAACATCTGTGAGAGCATTACTGAAGAAGAACTTACAGAAGCATTAGAGAACCCCAATTTTTAAATATGAATCAGAGTTTTCCATTTTGGAAACAACTAATAACAGAATAGATGAGTAATAGTATTGCAGCCAATGATATCATTCAAAATATTGACGATCTGTTAGCTGAATATCCGGTTGATGAATGTATTAGCATCTTACAGGAAGTGGTAAAGCAGATAGATGTGCGTATTAAGGATTTTAGTGAACATATATAATAATAAAGATATGAATAATATATTTACAATTTGCTATTCAGAAGAAGAAGCTAACGAAATTGGACATTTCATAATGCGAAAAGGCTATGAAGGTGTTCAAAATGATAGTTACAGATATTGCCGTGAAGCAATTTGGTGGGCTTTTAAAGAAACTAAAAGACATCATTCGTGTTTCATATATGTTGGCGTTAGAGATTGTCAAATGATTGTGTCCAGGACTAAAAGGGGGCTTCGCAGGAACGGACTTAAATACATTGAGAAGAAACGAATGTTTTACAACTTATTGAGTAGGTATTAAGTTAATAAAAACAAAGAAATGTAACAGTTTTAAATATGACAAGAAGAAAGAAATCATGCACTGATTGCGAGTTTTGCAACGATGCTGAACCTGTTGATGGATTACGATATTTCTGTGACAAGAAAAATATATATTTCGATCCATACAAAACAATCACCTGTCGTCTTTTTCGGCAAGTAAGTTCCTCTGTGTTGAGGATACGCGCTCGATGGGCAGCAATGCAGCTTGCGAAAAAGAAAGCTGCTGAAGAAAAAGAGCGGCAACTCGCACTAATGCTCACACTGCCATACTGGCTTCATGTTGGGGCAGAGTTCATAGAAACTTGTTCTGGTTATGAAGGAGTAATCACAGACATTGACCCGACACGTGAAGATGGCATAATTTACCGACCGACTAATCGACCGGGGTGGGATGGCATTGATGGATATGATACCGCTGATAGTATTATAGAACGTACTGAACGCGGTATGTTGATATTTCGAAATTATACTCCCGAACCGTTAAAAGACGGATTCCGATGGTCTGATATTGAATGGGATTCGGGGCAAATAATCTATTCAGAACAACGCCCGGATGGTAGAACGGATGAGTACTTAAAAGAAAGATACGAAGTGGTAAAGCCTGAATGGATATAGGTTTTTTAGTATGTTTGAAAAGGAGTAATTAAAGATAGAAATGAATAAAAAAGTAATATTGCCATGCCCATTTTGTGGTGAAATACCAGTGTTAGAACGTCAATATTTACCTGCATCACTCTGTTTATCATGTAAGAATGATAATTGCTATGTAAATCCTGCTATAGAGATTACTGTATTTTGCAAGAAAAATAGCGACGGTTTTACGTTTGCGCCTCAATTTGAGCAGCATGAAAATGAAATTATTGAAAAATGGAATAAAAGAAACGTTTAAAGAATAGAAAGGAAATAAATTATGATATTCATATATAGAATAATTGCAGATAACTCTATTGTAATAATGCCTGGCATATCTTCTGTTGATGCCCATAGTAAACTGACAACGGCATTGAATATGGTAGATAGTGATTTTTATTTGGTGGGTATGTTATTTCAAGGTATTATTATTAAAGGTGATTTTCAAACTCAATATTTATGATGAAAACTTTTGCGGAAAGATATAAAGAAAGTATCGTGAATCTTTCAAAGGAAGAATTGATACAACAAAGGGACATTATACTAAATCATATTGAAGCCCAACGTGAACGTTTGCATATTGTCAGTAACGAGAAAAAAGTACATGATATTCGAGTGGCTATTAAAAGGGCTAATATTAAGCTTCGGGAAATAGATAGCTTACTGAAGAACCTGTGTTCTTCTGAAGATAGTTCTATATATCATTTATTGGATAGTCGGATATCCAGATTTATAAATGAAATTGTTGAAGATCCTAATTTTGTTATTCCTAATTGGTCTAAGTATATACTTCTGTCTGGAACAGCAGAGGAAGTCTGTGAGAGTGCAAATAATGGTGAATATGGTGAATTGTGTGTTGTCGCTGATTCTAAAGGTCAAATTATGTGGGAGTGGAATGGGGACAATGGATGGTGTATGTCTGATTAAATATTGTTTCTCCTAAAAATAATTATAATAGAGATTGAATTTGTATCTATTTTGAGACTAATTATCATTTAGGAATTATATATTTGCATCTTAAATAAAGGAGAATTTATGAAAAAGAAATTAGTTTGTGATAATGATGCCAATTTAAGAAAAACTCTTGCTCCAAAAGTGAAGAGAAATTTTCGTGTACGAAAAGAACAGTTTTCCTTTAGCTAAAGATATCGTTATACATATTAATTATTCAGATAAAGTGATAGATTAAAAATGAATCTTTATATTCTATATTTATGTTTAGAGAAGCAATACTCGAGGCTCTAAAAAAGAGAGGAATTACACAGGTAGAACTTGCTAACCATTTAGGGATAAACAAAAGCCCCTTGAATGCTTTTTTGAAAGGAAAAGGTAAAATTAGTATGGAGAACATTGAAAAGTCCTTTTTATTCCTTGGTATAGATATTGTTTTGAAAAACAGATAGTTATATTGCATTTTAGCAAAGCATGATTTTCAAGAATTTAGCCAATCGGGAAACCGGTTGGCTTTTTCTATATATTTGCTCGTGAACGTTCAAAAGGAGTTAAAATGCTTTGTAAATATGTACTTACCGTTGATAGTATTTCTTATGATATTCCCAAATCTTGTATTCAGAATTGGGATGAAATAAAGTTTTCCCGTAAACGCTCCGGACTTGAAGGAATAACTAGAACCTTTACTTCAAAATTCCAGTTTGTGGGAGAAGCCTATGATCTCATATTGGAGGAGTATTTGAGCAAATACCTGGCTTCTAATGCTAGTATCACTGTTTATACTATAACTAATTCTCATACTTATGAAGAATTCTTCAGTTGCCGACTGGATTTCGGTTCATTGACCTATGATGGAAATACTGTTTCTATTAATTCGATAGATGATAGTGTCGCTAATATCATAAAGGCTAACAAAGGAACGCAGTACGAATATTCGGTAGATGAGATAAAAGATGTATATCAGCTTTATTATGATTCTGTAAGTATGAATTATAGTCAACCGCATACATTAGGTGGTAATACTGTAGAAAATGATGCTTCTTTGCAATATATTGTAATTGACAAAGGAATATATGTAGAAGCTATAACATATTCGCTTCCCTTATATATTTCAGGTGGTGAACTTCCGTCACGGGATTCACCTCTTGAGTTTTATGATGCACCACAGGAACCGAAAGATGATCCAAATGTATTTGTTAAAGCCTTGTCCGACATTGATATAGTATTGAATTTTAGTTTTGAATACTATATCAGTTATAGTGATGCGTATACAACTAAAGCTGAAATTGTTCTAGGTGGGCGTTACGAAGATGGTCGTTTAGTCGAGTTGAAAAGATGGGGGTATAATAAGGGGGATGTTACTCCAAGTAATCTGAATGAATCCATCAAGATTCATCTGACTAAAGGGCAGGCTTTATTTTTTGATTTGAAGGTAACATTTAACAGAGTTAATGCTTCTACTGGCAATATTTATTTTCGTAATTTCAAATTTGAGACACGCTTTACTTCTCGAGCTAACCCTATCTATGTGGATGCAATAAGACCTATTGATGTGTTAAACCGATTGCTTAAAAGCATGAATGGTGGAAATGAAGGTATCTATGGTGAAATAGCTTCAGGTGTTGATGAAAGGTTAGATAATTGCGTGATATTAGCTGCTGAAAGTATTCGTGGAATCCCCCAAGCTAAGCTATATACTTCTTATACAAAGTTTAAAAACTGGATGGAAACAGTTTTTGGCTTTGTGCCTGTGATCAATGGTGTCACTGTTTTTTTTAAACACCGGGACAAATTGTTTAGTGATAACAATGTAAAGGATTTAAACAGCAGCTTTTCTAGTTTTGAGTATAAGGTTGATTCATCAAGAATATATTCTTTGGTTAGGGTAGGATATGATAAACAGGACTATGAAAGTATGAATGGTCGTGACGAATTCCGATTTACTACTGAATATACTACTGGCATTGATATAACTGATAATGTATTAGAGTTGATTAGCCCTTACCGTGCTGATGTTTATGGAATTGAATTCTTATCGCAAAAGAGAGGCCAAGATACAACGGATAGTGAAAGTGACAATGATGTGTTTTTTGTTTGTGCCAGTACTACATTACATGATAATGGCGGAGTACAAACATATAAAGAGTATAGGCTTATAAGGAGCGGTTGGGAAATAAGTGGTGTACTTGATCCTGAAACGATGTTTAATACCATGTATTGGCAAGGAGGCATATTGCAAGCAAATGCCGGCTATATTGGTATGTTCACTAAAAAACTATCTTATTCTTCTTCTGACGGTAATAGTGATGTTGTTGTCAATGGTATAGGAATGAAAGATGATTTTAACGTTGAAAGTGGTATTATAACTTGTGGAGATGTTTCATTCACAACTTATAATGAAGATATTCCACCAACAGATGATGAAACGATTAAAATCTTAAAAGATGATCTAGTTTACGAGGGCTACATCAAAGAGGTGAGTAGTACAGTTGAGAGAAACGAGGGAGTGAAGTATGATTTATTTGTCCGTTCAATAACAAAAGCCTAGAAATATGATTATAAGCCCGTTTACCCCACTGTTTTTTTCTCCGTCTACCGATAAATTTGGAGCGAAGAGTAAATATGTGCAATTATTCGCACGTACAGACAGGATTTTTGTTGAATTGATTTTGACAGCCAAAGAGCAGGAGCCTATAGTTTACATTAATAATCTTTTAAGTAATATATCTACACCTGTATCATTAAGCTCATGGAAGATGAATGATGATAAGATTCTTTATTTCTATAACATTTCATTGCTTCCATGTGGATACTATACTGTAACAGTTAATGGGAATACGAGTGAGATTTTTAAAGTTACGGACGATGAATGTGAGTTATCAGAAACCAGCCTTATTCAGTATTCAATGAAAGATAATAAGCAGCGTCTTGATGCTGTCTGGTGGATAGATGGGATGCAATACTTTTTTGATTTTCGCGTTCCTGGTGGTTTCAAAGATAACGGATGGACGTTCGGTGTGGATAATGAGCAGTTCGTGACCTCTGATGAGGATATTGTTGAGCTATTCAGCCACGAATATACAACAGTATTATTCACGCTTGGAAATGGGATGGGATGCCCTGTGTGGTTTGCTGAATTATTGAATCGTGTCTTATGCTGTAATTACGTCTACTTTGATGGTGTTCGATATACCAGAAAGGAAAGTAATGTTCCGGAACTTAACCAGCAAATAGAGGGATTGAAGAGTTTTGTGTTCAATCAAATGTTACAGAAGGTAAGAACGATGAATCCAGTTTTGGAATGGAATAACCAGCTTGCTATGAGGTGTGTACAAAGCGGTGCTTATAGGATAGCAGATGATGAAGGAATGCGTAGTATCAAGTATGGTTCAGAAAGTGAGGTTGCAGAGGTCGGAGCATATATCAATATGACTAAGGCTATTCCTAATACTGGAGTTTCTATTAATAGTGATACTATGGTTACTGTCAACAGTATTCATCACCCAGGTGTTGATGAAAATTCATATTGGGATTTGATTGCAATCAAGACGACTGACATAGATAACAAGTATATTGGTAGAAGAGGTTACGGTAAACTTACAGTTAATGGACTGGATAGACTAAAGAACGATTTGGACAACGGTTCGATAAATTTGCGTGCTGTACTATATAAAGGAGATTCGTATACTAACCTCATTGAAGGGAATGTAATCAGTAGGGATGGTGTATGTGTCTTGAAAGGTATTAACGGTGGAGATATTGGTGCTCTGAAGGAGTTCCAACTTTATCTTGATAATGTCTATGATTGCGACATAGATAATCTTGGTATGACCATTGAGCTTGTATGGGTATATGAAAATGATTAAAAAAGAGAATTATGACAGAAACAGAAAAACAACAGATTATTAGCCTTGTGTTACAAGCGTTGAAGACAAACAGTCTTACAATAGAGCAACTGACTGATACAACAGAGCTATCCAAAGATATGTACGTTGAAGTTAGTGGCGGTCGGAAAATATCTATTGATTTGCTTTCAAGTACCATTGCTAAAATGGTGAATGGTGATTTTGATGCATTAGTGGAGAATGTCAATAAGATTGCAAAAGATTTATCGGATGGAGACGCCGAGTTATTGAAACGTATAACAGGAGTGTCTGATAAATCCAATCCTTTGACTGACCCATTTAAAAGTATTGGCTCTTTTACTACTATTGGTAGCTTTAAAGATAAATTAAAAACAATGTATTCCGGGGATTCTTCTATTGGGAATTATCGGTGTATTTTGTCTGTTGATTCGTCTAAGATTCCTGTAAATATACAAATTGAACGGTTGGAGCTTAATAAGGTTTGTCAATCATTCACTTCGTGTATACAACTGGCTACCATGTCAGACAATGCCGAAGGTGTATATTTAGGTACAGTTTGTACAAACTCACGAATAGGTATTGTTTCCAATGAGAGTGTTACATGGGGCAAATGGACCTCTGTAATAAATGACTTTGAGGAAAGGATAGGAAAAGCGAACGGTATCGCTCCTTTGAACGAAGAAAGTAAAGTTCCTTCTGAATGTCTGCCTGAACCGTTGTCTCTTGGGGAAGGTGAAGAAGAAGCTTTCCCCGGCAACCGTGGAAAGTCTTTGGAAGATACAATGAAAAATATCCCTTCCGATATAATCAAACCGGGTTCTTTCTCCGTCCTGTCTGACGCTTCCTATCTCAATGTGTATTTTAAGAAAGTGTCCAAAACAACCGGTAAAGAAACGGATGACAGCTTCCGTCTGCCTTCTGCTACCCTTGAACAAGCCGGCCTTTTGTCCGCCGAGGATAAGCAAGCCCTTGAGGATATGAAGAGCGGCACGCCCGCTGACGATGTAACACACCCCATCGTCATTGTTGATGAGATCCGCCCATTGAAAGACGGCTACTATACCCTTGAAACCGCTATTGCCGCCGTTGTATCTAGCCAGCAGGAAACAGGCATCAACTATGAGAGGACAGGACTTATCATTACCTATAAAACGGGTGAATACGAAATGGAAACCCGGCAGTTTCAAGGTGCGGTGTCTGATTTTAATGAGGTGGCACTTTGGAAGAACTTTGGCGGTGAAGGTTCGAAAGTGGAACTTGGTGATGCTCCCGAAGAGGGGGGCGATAAAGCCCTCTCAACCGGTGGTGCGTATGATTGCATCCCTGTGGACTTTTCTCTTGACACCGAGACTGAAGGCGTTGTCAAAATTCAAATGGTCAACGCCAAAGGCGAAGGTGTCGGCGAAGAGAAACAGTTTCTTGTCGGTACCGGCGGTGGTGGAGGAGGTGGTGGTACTATTGTGGCCATTGCTTTTGAATCCTCTCCCGTTTACGGGGCATACGGTTCACCTATCAAGGGACGTGCGGCTGTCCGTTCCGTGACTAGCGGCGGTGGCATTGAAACAGAGAATTCCATTGAAACGCTTGAGATAGTTGACCGTGACAGCGGTCTGACCGTGTGGGCGGAACGTGTCAACAGACCGAGTTCCGGTGATTTGACCGATTACACGTTCGAGCTTGACTTCACTTCGTTCTTCACAGCTGCGGGTTCCCGCAAGTTCAAGCTTGTGGCTACCGATGATTCCGGGAATACCGGAAGCAAGAACATTTCGGTTACTGCCGTTGATATAACCTGTACCTGCGTGCAAGTGTTGCAATACAGCCCGGACACGCCCGTAACTCCGACAACAGGAAGCGTTACCATCCCCCTGTACAAGTTCGCCAACAACCAGTCGGATAAAGGCATTTCCGTCCGGGTGGACATCAAGATTAATGGAGAATGGCATCTTCTTGCTACAACCGCCGTCAATGACAGTTTTACCCATTCCATTACCCTGCATCCGTCAGAACTGGGCTTGTCACATGGCAGCTACCCGCTCCGCATACAGGGAACTGATATAGCCAGCGGTGCAAAAGGCAATACCATCTACACGGCTGTAATGGTGGTGGAAGAGGGGAATGAAACTCCGATAGTGTCGTTACGGTACGATGATACGACCGGCGGTACAGTGCGCCTGTACGACACATTGAAACTCGATGTCGCGGTTTACGTCCCCGGCAAGTCGCAGTCCCATGTCGCCATATTTGCTAATGGTATACAATTCACGCAGCTTCTCGCCCTTAATACTCGTAGTTATTCTGTTTCACAGCAGATAAAAGGGTATGCTGACGGCACAGCGGTAACCTATAATGCTATTGTCAGTGCTGTATCGAGTGACAATATCATTGTTACTGTTGACGGATCGGCCATCGACGCCGAACTGACTTCCGGTACTATCTACGACTTTGATTTTTCGGGACGCTCCAACGATGAAGCAGACCATAGCATCACGTCGAACGGTTATGAGTTGAAACTGGCCGGTGCAAACTTTACCAGCAACGGATTCGGTACCTTCCTCGGCAAGAATTGCCTGCGCATCGCGGAAAATGTAACCGGACAGCTCAACCATTATATGTTCGGCTCTTCGATGTTGGAGGCTACGGGCGGGGCGATACAGTTCACCTTTGCGACCAAGAACGTGAAGGACAAGAACGCAAAACTGATGGAGTGTTACGACGAGAGTTCCGGCGCCGGCTTCTATGTGACCGGCTCAAAGGTGGGCATCTACTGCAAGAACGGCATAAGGTCGCGTGAGGAACGCTCCTACGAGCAGGGCAAGGAGATAACCGCCGCTATTGTCGTAGAGCCTACAAGCATATACATTGAACGTGGCGGCATCAAGTATTCAATGATATGTCTCTACCTTGATGGCGAACGTGTCGCGGCCCTCGGCTATGTGGGTGGCACCGGCAATCTTTTCCAGGATCGCAATATCAAATTCAATGGAGAGAGAGGCGACCTTTACCTCTATAACCTCTGTGCGTGGAACACCTACTTTGAGTGGGCGCAAGCACATAAGAACTACCTTGTCCGGCTTACTGACACGGAAATAATGGTCAAGGAATATGAGTTTGAGAATGTGCTTGTCTCACAGACCGCTGAAGGCACGACGATGTTACGTCCTAGTGCCGCAGAACTTTATGCGCGCGGTATTCCCTATATTGTGGAAGTAGCATCGGATGAAAGCTTCAATGAGTTTGACAACGGTGTTTCGACAAGCGACAACTTCACCGTCGACCTTTATTACTACGACCCCGTTCATCCGTGGCGTTCATTTGTGGCACGCGGCGTACGCAAACGCAGGCAGGGAACCACATCAGCCAAACGTTGCAAGAAAAATCCCCGTTATTATCTCGGCAAGGCGAAGGAGATTGTACCGTTGTTCCCGGACTATACCAATGCTGATGCACTGTTAACCTACGCTCTTTTCAAGCAGAAAAAAGTGCGTGTGGGCGAGAATACCATCCCGGTGGATATCATCACCGTCAAGATAGACTTCTCTGATTCCAGCGGTGTGAACGATTGCGGCACTTGCGACATGATGAACTACACCTACCGCTCTCTCGGTGGCGACTACCTGACCCCTGCCCAGCGCTTCTTTGACGGCACATATGACTTGGGTGACATACACATCGAAGGCTTGGAGATGAATCACTCGACCGCCAACCACCCGGTGTGCGTGTTCCGTTCCACATCGGACACGTTGCAGAATGTCTACTTCGAGGCGCGTGGTAACTGGAAAGAGGACAAAGGCGAACAGACCGCCCTTGGGTTCATGAACACTCCCGGTTACAACCTCGGCTGTCTGAACTATCAGGACGCATCGTTTGTCGAGTTCTTCGGCCGCGCAGAGGAAACGCTTGACCAGATAGAGGAACGCTTCAAGGCTACAGACGGACTTGATACGGGTATGCTCTACCTGCTGTCTTTGTATTGCGGGCGTGACTACCGCTTCATGCGTTACGTTGACGGCGCATGGAAGGATACAACCGGTTCAATGTATCAGGAAGATGGCAAATGGCTCATTGAGGGTGATGTACTGAACCCCGTTGAAGGTTTTGAACTACTCGTGTACCAAGGGATGTGTTGGTGGCGCGGTGTTTCTTCCGTTGAGGATATGATGAAACCCAGCTCAATGAAGTCAAGTTGGGTTCAGAAACTCATCGACAAAGGTGAAATATCCGGCGACACATTCCCGGCATGGACATACTATTTCGAGTGTATGGTTGACAATGACCAGCTCGCCATCGACTATGCGCTCGGGAAGAAAGTGCCTTACCAGCTCTATAATATGCTGCGCTTCTGTGATACTTGTAACAAGGACAACGATGCCCAGTGGCAGGAGAACTGGCGCAATAATCTGCGTCTGCACGCCAACCCCAAATCAGTGATGAGCTACTACGGCTTTACCGATTACGCCTGCGGCAAAGACCAGCAAGCAAAGAATATGCAGCCCATGTGGTTCTTGGAAAGCGGGGCGAGCGTTACCAAGGGCGTCTATTCACCGAACGCGCTTATCATGTATCTTAACAAGATATATGATGCTGACGGTGTGAACGACAAGGACAATGACGGCGGTTGCGATACCGACCCCGAAGTAGACCCCGGCAAACCCTCGACAGATACGTATACCAACCCGTTTGCAGGGTGGAACAGTATCCTTTGGGTGTGTTGTAGGGAACAGCAGGAGGTGTTGCTTGTCGACGGAAACACCATAGACCTGCGCACGGTCATCGCGGCTATGCGCTCCTGCCAAATAGAAGTGGACGGTCAAATGATGAAACCTTTCTCACCGGATGGTGCTATCTATTTTTATTGTACCAAACGGCAGTTGGTATGGCCGAAAGTGGTCAGCTCTTACGATGGCTACCGGAAGTATATCCAGTACACCGCCACCTCGGATGCTATCTACTTCTACGCTCTGCAAGGGCTTGGATTGACATCGCTTCCGGCATTTATCCGTACTCGTTGGCGCATCCGCGACGGTTATTACCAGACCGGAGACTTCTTCAGCGGTGTTCTGTCCGGGCGTATCGCTTGTGGTGCAGATGCGACAATAACTATCATGGCAGCGGCAACCGGTTACTTCGGTGTTGGCAATGACGCATCGGGCAACCTCTCGGAGAGTTGTTACCTCGAAGCCGGACAAAGCTACACATTCACCAACTTTGCCAAAGATGAGGGTGCATTGCTGTACATCTACCAAGCCGACCGGATGAGTAGTATAGATCTCTCCGCATTGACGCTTAGTGACAACTTCGATTTCTCGGTCATGAGTCTTGTGGAAACCCTTGTCACAGGTGGAGAAAACCATGTCGAACGTAGTATGGGTTACAATAAACTGGCGGCATATATGCTCGGAGACTTGCCGTTCCTAACCACACTTGATATCAGGAATACCGGAGCAAAGAGCCTTGATGCTTCCAAGTGTCCCCGTATTGAGCATATCCACACCGAGGGCAGTGTATTGGAAAACCTGACTCTTGCAGAGACTTCTCCGATTAATGACATCTCTCTTCCACCAACAATGACAAGCCTCCGTTTTGTCGGTCTTCCTGAACTGACCTATACCGGTCTTTCCGCCCCGTCCGGCCTGCAAATAGAATCTATGCCGAACGTTCAACGTCTGCGTCTTGAAACGTCGCCTAAACTTGACGCCATCCAGATGCTCCGTGACGTCCTCGCTTCACAGACGGAATCCCGTAAACTTTCCATGCTCCGTATCTCGAACATGACACTGAAGGCTGACGGCTCCGAGCTTCTTGCCATTCTCGAATATGGAGTTGCTGGTATGGATGAGGACGGTAACAGACAGGATAAACCGGTGGTCAACGGCACGTACGAGTTGACGGTTATCCGTGAAACGGATGAAATCGAATCCCTTGAATCCGGCATCGACGGCCTTGTCATCCTTACCGTCATCGATGCCTACATCGACCTTATCAACTGGTTCAATAATGAGTCTTATGGCGGGGAACCGTACTACGATAATGTAACGCTGGACAACATCAATGAAGTCCTTGAATATTATAACGGCGAAACTTACGAAGAATATCTCGAACGCTTCGCTGAAGACAATATGGATATTAATGATTTAATTAACAAGTAACTATGACGAATGAACAAAGCGCAACGCTGCTTCGCTTGAACAAACAGGCGCAGGTGGTCGCACTGAACGCCGTTGGATTCTCGGATATCACCGAGAACTCCCGCGCCTCTGAATTTGGACAACGTATCAAGTGGGCTGCCGGCCTGCTTGATTTGAATCTTGCCTGTAACCGCATCTCGGATAACTCCAAATGGTATTTCACCCGTGAGGAATGGGATTCCTTCACGGTTACCAACAAACAGTTGTTTATCAAACGCGGTCTTCGTATCCGTGCGCATGGACACTCCTTCGTAATTTCCGCCCAGGAGTGCTATAATGCCGACATGACTACCACCTTCTACTGGGGCGGTCAGGGCAAAGCCATAGACGGCCTGAATCAAAAAGGACTGGGCGCCATGTATGACTGCTTCACGGGTGAGGAAGATACTGACCTCATTATCGCAACTCTGAAAGACCAAAATAATAGTGGTGTGATCGGTGCGCCAGCTGCCGAAGCCGCCCGCGCCTACCGTGCCTACACTTTGGAAAGTGACGGTATCGAGGATGAATCCAACTGGTTCCTTCCGTCATCCGGTCAAATGCTTCTGATGTATCGTTACCGTGATAAAATCAATGAGATGATGCGTACCTTTTGGAGTAGTGACAGTATGCTGATGACTGATAAATACTACTGGTCATCAACAATTTGGGATACTAACTCCGCCTGGGCGTTCGAACTGAATACCGGGCGTATTACGAATCAAAACAAAAATTCAGCCCTTCTTCATGTGAGAGCTGTTGCTTCCGAATAGTATTAACTTAATATTATACAATAAAATGGATAAAAATATCGCCAGCGCCATGCTTCTGCGCTTGAATAAACAAGACCAGATAGAAGCCTTAAAATCAATAGGTTTTACAACCGTGAATGAAAACACCCCCGCAAGCGACATCGCCAAATATATGCAATGGTCAGGTACGCTTCTTGACCTTTCTTTGGCTACGCTCCGGATTGAAGACGGTGAACAAGTCTTTTTCACGGCTTCCGAATGGAACTCCATGAGCGCGAATAATCGCTCCAAGTATATCCGTATCGGCATCCGACTTCGCGCCGAATGCCACCAGTTCATTATCGCCAAAAGTGACTGCGTTGACGCAGGCGGCAATAAAACGTTCAAATGGGGTGGCTACGGAACTGACCTACGCGGCCTGAAAAACTACGGCAGTGGTAACCAAGGACTCTATGATACCTTCGACGGCAAGGAAAATACCGATGTTATAATAGAAACCCTTGCAGGCGTCAAGGACACCCAGGGAACTGTCGGCGCCCCTGCCGCCGAAGTTGCCAGAGCCTATAAAGCCTGTACGCTTGAATCTGACGGAATTGAAGATACAACCGTGTGGAACCTGCCCGCATTGGGTGAACTTATGCTTATGGCCAAGTATAAAACCGAAATCAATGAGCTCATAACTTCTATGTTTGGTAATCAAAATATATTTACAAACGATTGGTATTGGTCTAGTACCGAATATGACGCTTCCAGCAGTTGGTACGTGAACTTCCACTACGGCTTCGTCGGCACGAACAACCGCCAGTACGCTGGCCGGGTTCGTCCCCTCGCCGCAATAAACACTTTATCCCTTTAATTCTTTATCCCTTAGAGAGTTAGCTAAATAAAAGCCCCGGCAGGGGCTTTTTAGTTTCACTTTTTTGAGCTAAAATTGTGTTAATTGCTTTACAGTTATTAACTTTGCGCCCTCTAATACATACATTAAAATATTAAAAAATTAACATGGCACTTACACAAGACCTTCCTATATCAAATTCGATGTATAAGCTTCTGAACCTTATCATTGATGCCCGGCAACAATTCCCCAAGGCGTTCCGGTATGAATTTGGTACGGAGTTGATGATGCTTGCCGTCCATTGTTGCGAATATATCCGTTATGCAAATACAGATATGAACCTTGAGCACCGTGCAGATTATCTGATGAAGTTTTTGTGTGAGTTTGATGCATTGAAATTACTGCTAAGAGTGTGTGAAGAACGACATTTGACCAGCCTGACTCAAACTGCCGAAATCTGTCTGCTTGCAGAGAGCATCGGTAAGCAAAGTACCGGTTGGTACAAAAAAACGGTTGCAGATCTCCAACGGCAAAACGCTAACGGATCGCAACAAGTCGCAAAGCCGGAGTCATAATCGCCAAGGGGATTATGAGTGAGCAATTAGAATTATTTATTGGGCATCCCCCCGGTGATGAGCCGGGAAAGACTAAGATAGCGGATGCAACGGCTTCCAGCAGTTGGAACGTGAACTTCAACAACGGCAACGTCAACACGAACAACCGCCAGAACGCGAACCGGGTTCGTCCCCTCGCCGCAACAGGTAATATAATCTATGACATACTTCTTAGCAGTATTTTCGAAGCATCCGAAGATTGTGCCAGGCAGAAAAGAACGAGTACGGATTGTGTTGAGTTTTATAATGATTATCAGTCTGCATTGGTGCGGCTATGGTATTCTATTATTTACGGTGAATATGTACCGGACTTTTCAAAAGTATTCATACGGACTTACCCTGTATATCGGGAAGTCTTTGCCGCCGCTTTTATTGATCGCGTTGTCCATCACTGGATCGCTCTTCGTATCGAGCCGATCTTAGAGGAACGCTTCCGGGAACAAGGAAACGTCTCCAAGAACTGCCGGAAGGGTGAGGGATGCTTGTCTGCCGTGCACTATCTGAATAACATGATAGTCGAGGTCAGTGAGAATTATACTGCCGATGCGTACATTTTCAAAGATGACCTGTTCAGTTTCTTCATGTCTATCTCGAAATCGTTGGTATGGGAAATGCTGAACATATTCGTAAGGGACAATTATAAAGGTGATGATATTGAATGTTTGCTTTACCTTCTAGCCGTTACTATCTTTCATTGTCCACAAAATAAGTGTATCAGACGCTCTCCCGTCTCCATGTGGGACAGACTTCCCAGTAATAAGAGTCTGTTTCATAATGATCCTGACAGGGGAGTGGCTATCGGGAACCTGCCGTCACAACTCATAGCCAACTTTCTGGCGTCTGTATATGATTATTTCGTGATGGAAATATTGGGATTCATGTATTATGTACGCTTTGTTGATGACTTTTGTATCGTAGTGAAATCACCGGAAGAAATATTGTCTAAAGTCCATCTTCTTGATGGTTTCCTGAAGGAACAACTCCTTTTACGGTTGCATCCACGCAAACTGTATCTTCAGCACTATAAAAAAGGAGTCTTGTTTGTTGGGGCGTTCATTTTGCCGGGTAGAATTTATGTATCTAACAGGGTGGTTGGTAACACATATAACGCTGTCAGGAAATTTAATAGAATAGCTGAAAATGGATTTGCAGAAGCGTATGTTGAGAAGTTTGTGAGTACGATGAACTCTTATTATGGCCTGATGAAACACTTTGCAACGTACAATATCCGCCGTAAAATTGCAGCGATGTTGCTTCCTGAATGGTGGGAATATGTTTATATCGAAGGACATTTTGAAAAGTTTGTATTGAAGAATAAATATAACCATAGAAAACAACTAATTAAACATATCAAAAAACATGGATCAAAAAAATATCTTACCGCGTGGGATTGCTAAGCCTATCGAGCAACAGCCGGACGGAACCTGGGTTGTACGTCATCACTTCCGGGTGGTTGGTACCAATGAGAATGGTGAAGAACTTGTAACTTTTGCCAGTTCGGAATATCCCGAGAAACCTACCTTGCAACAGATTCAAAGAAGTATTGACCGTTATCGGGTGTGTCTAACAATGTATGGAGATACAATTTCAGACGAAATAGAAAAGGTTGATCTTTCCGTGTATATGTTTACGGATTAATAGTTCAATCTGTTGGTTGTTTTAGGGGTGCTTTTCAAGCATCCCTTTTTTATTTATGGAAAAAGTGAAAATTATAATGTCTTGTTTTATAGATATTTATCATAGAATTGATTTCCAAGATTTTTCATTTTTGTAAAACTCGTTATTATACTCAATACATTTGTTCCATACAGAATATTTTATTAATAATTAAACGTTATGAGTATGGGTATAAAAGTATTGTATGATTGGATTTTGCAATCTAACCGACCGGCACACGTCAAAGCCGGGATGTTCGTCTTTGTTGTAATGCTTGTTTTCTGTTTCCTTCTATTAGGCATTGATTTCTGTAAATCTGCTATTGTTTCTTTAACGACAACCGCCATTGCTGCAATAGTGGTTGAGTACATTCAGAAAAAGTGCGGGTTCATCTTTGATTGGCTTGACGCATTAGCTACTGTTTTGCTTCCTGGGCTGATTACTGTGTTTTCAATATTGGTAGTAACTTTATGATTAATATTATGAGATGGTTATATGAGCTATTTAATGTAGACCAGATACGAATTATTTTCGTTTCGATGTTCAGTTCTCTTCTTGCTTATTTAACGCCGACTAAAGGTTTTCTTATAGCATTAGTTATAATGTTTGGATTTAATATTTGGTGCGGAATGAGGGCTGATGGTGTTTCAATTATACGTTGTAAAAACTTTAAGTGGGATAAGTTTAAAAATGCCTTGGTTGAACTTCTTCTCTATCTTATAATCATTGAAGTAGTCTTCTCCTTTATGAGCTTGATAGGAGACGGTGAGAACTCATTGTTAGTTATTAAGACTATTACGTATGTATTTTCTTATGTATATCTTCAGAACGCATTTAAGAATCTGATTATTGCTTATCCTAGAAACAAAGGGTTTCGTATAATTTATCATGTAATACGTTTTGAATTTAAGCGGGCTACGCCTACGCACGTACAAGGAATTATTGATAGAATCGAAAACGAACTAGATAAAGAGGAAAGATATGAAAATATTGATTGATAACGGTCACGGTAGCAATACTCCGGGTAAGTGTTCTCCGGATGGTAGGTTAAGGGAATACTCTTATACTCGTGAAATTGCTGGGCGTGTAGTATTTGAATTGCGTAAATTAGGTATTGATGCGGAACTGGTCGTGAAAGAGGAAATAGATGTTCCTTTGTCAGAACGTTGTAGGCGAGTGAATGAATATAAGACTTCTGAAGCAATTCTTATTTCTATCCATTGCAATGCAGCCAGTAATGGTTCAAATTGGATGCAAGCACGTGGTTGGGAAGCATGGACCAGTGTGGGACAGACAAAAGCCGATAAGCTGGCTGACTGTCTGTATGCTACTGCTGAAGAATGTTTGTTTGGAATGAAAATACGGAAGGATATGGCAGACGGTGATCCAGATAAGGAGAGTAGTTTTTATATCTTGAAACATACGAAGTGTCCGGCTGTTCTGACGGAGAATCTGTTTCAGGATAACAAAGAAGATGTGGATTTCTTGCTGTCAGAGGAGGGGAAACGGACTATTGTTTCTCTTCATGTGAAAGGCATTTGTAAATATCTAGGCATATGAAGTTTCTTCCGTGGATACTAGTCTGCCTGTTGCTTGGCGTGATCGTGTGGATGCAGTGTAATCCGCACGATCCGTCAACGGTCTACATTAAAGGAGATACTGTACGTATTCGGGACACAATAAGAGACACAATACCCAAACCGGCAAAGAGAACTCCAAAGCGTATCGATACGGTATATTTACCTATCTTGATAGATGCTACGACTGACAGAACCGTAGAAGGTGACTCAATTCCGGTACTTGTACCTATTGTAAGCAAGGAATATAAAACTGATAATTACCGGGCCATAGTTAGTGGATATAAGCCTAGTCTTGATTTCATGGAGGTGTACAGAGACAAGGAAATTATTACTCTTTCACCTTTACAGAAGAAAAAACGTTGGGGATTAGGCTTACAGACAGGATATAGTTATCCGGGCGGTTGGTATGTTGGGGTGGGAATAAGCTGTAATTTGATTATGTGGTAATGAAAAAAGAAATACAATATACTAGTATTCGTAGATTACTTCTCCATTATTTTTTATACTGCTAAATTCTTTTTGGATATTTCACATATTATTTATAATTTCGTATTTACATTTTAATCTAATCTTATGATGTAACTTATATAAATTATATTGAAGGTATGAAATATATATGTTTATTTCTTTTTGCGTGTATTTCAATAATATCCAAAGCACAAACTTTAATTCTATCAGAAAATGATTCTACGGTTATGACAGAATATAATGATGGGAATCTTTGGGCATATAGAAATGCGAATGGTTTTATCGTTGGCCTTACGACTTATGAAACGAAGGATGATTATGGAAAATATTATCGGATTGATGTTTTCATCAAGAATCAGTGTGATTCGTCGGTCATATTTACGCCGGACGATGTTACTTCTCATTTGCTGACTAATAGAGGAGATAATTATCAATTAATGGTATACACAAATGAAGCTTTTCAGAAAAAGATAAGAAAGTCTCAAAACTGGGCTATGGCCTTATATGGCTTTTCTTCTGGGCTTAGTGCAGGAAGTGCCGGATATTCTACATCTTATTCCACATCGTATTCGTCAAATGGTACCGCTTATACAACAGTGACCAACCATTATGATGCAAATGCGGCTTTTCAAGCTAATATGGCATCATCTTATCAACTACAAACATTGGGTAAAATGATGGATAATGATAGGGAAATAAAAAGGCAAGGATATCTAAAGAAGACAACAGTACATCCCAATGAGGGTATAATAGGATATATGAACATTAAAAGAAAAAAGGGAAAGATTCTAACTATAAATATACCTATCAGTGGTTATGTTTATTCTTTTGATTGGGATGTAAGTAAATAATTGGATTGAAGGTAAATGAAAGGCAGCTTATTAGGCTGCCTTTTTGGTAATCCTTCCTATCAACAACACACGAATCAACAAACTCTCAAGAAGGGTTACATAAGATAGTACTAATATATAAATGAAAAGTTCGATCGTGGATATAAAAAAAGTGAGGGGAACCACCCCCTCACCAAAGTCAAACCAAAATAATCCGAATTATGTCCGTATTATCTTGATGTTGCAAAGATACAATTATTTTTCGATTAGACAATAAAAATCCCTGCATCGGCTCAATGCAGGGATGGTGTCAAATAAGAGCTTAACTGATTTTTAATGATGTCTGATGAATCATTTCGCTAACATCGTTCAAAGCGTTCAGGAACGTTTTGAGTTCATTGTCAGTAAAGCGAGCCTTTTTCCCGTTGACTATATTTCCGTTAATACGCTGATATAGCCAGTTTCTACTTTTACCAAAATATTTCTTTGCAATATAACTGAATGAGATTGCTTCGGGCAATTCTCCAAGTTTATCACGTAATATGGCTTCTTCCGCTCTTTCTATATAATCATTGCAGGCATTTACCGTTGCTTTTAGCCCAGCTTCAGATGCTTTTTTGTAGGCTTCCTTTTGGGCTTCCGGTAGTTTATTATATTTATCCTGCATTTCCTTTTTGAAAGCTTCTTTTTCTTCTGTGGTTTTTAGTTCTTTGAATCTTTCAAAGTCAGCCTGCATTTCTTTTGTTGGCAGGCAATCATTCCAATCTATCATAGCTTTTAATGTTTGTCCCTCCCCGAAGGGAGGGATGTTAATTACAACTTTTTTAATTTCTCTTGGATTTCGTTCATCCGATCGAGTATGTCATTTATAAGCGCTTCCCGTTCTTTGGCATTTTCAGGAACCCCATAGGCCTCGTGAAATGAAGCGAGAAGTTTTAAATTCTCATACTCTTGTTCTAATTCTTTTTTTTCTTCATCTTTCATCAGTTAAACATTAAAATTAAGAACTCTTATTTGACACTACAAAGATAATAAGCGTTTGCTTATTATGCAAATTTTTAGTGATTTATTTTATATATGATTATTCATTTTTCAAGTTGTCAAGTATTTCCCTGATTGCTTTATCAGCGTGTTTCCTCATTATTGTGACATAGTTGAAGATTGGTCTATCTTCTTTCATTGATTGCCCGATACAGTATTCCAGTGTACTAAGAGGAATTCCCAAGTCATATCCATGTTGGACGAAAGATTTGCGGGCTGAATACAGGGTGAATTTATGCCTGATTCCTGCCACCTTGCCCAGTTGGCTGATTTTCCTAGCCAGCAGGTTATAGCAGGAGGTATAGTTCTTGTATTTCCCGAATATAATTTTCCCTGTATTCTTTTTCATATACTTTTTTATAATGGGCTTTGCTTCTTCGGGAATGGAAAAGGAAATCAGGGAGTCCCCCTCTTTGGTGTTTTTGGTCTTTTTTCGGATGTAGTTTATTTCATCCGTCCGGAAATCGTATGCTAGTATGTCTACTAGGTTCATGCCGGCAAGATAATAAGTAAGCATGAAAATGTCCCGTGTGACGTTGAGATTGTAATGCTCTAAATTTGCATCCCTGATTGTCTTGAGTTCTTCCACTGTAATTTGGGTTTCTCTCTTTTGGGCTGATGGAATCCTGGCTGTAATGAAAGGGTCGATATCGTAGGTAACGTATCTCATCTTTATAGCATAGTTAATGATAACCTTTAGCAGGGTTATGTAGATGTTGATTGTGGTGCTTGACAGCTTTGTCTTTTTGAGCCATGATATGTACTGGTTCATTCTGATAGGGGTAATATGTTCCATGAGAGAACCGTTCCCGATGAATTGCATAAACTTGTTTGTGGCTAGCCGATAGAGTTTGTATGTCTTGGTACGTTCTTCTTCATCTATTTGGGACAGATATTCATCCACGATATCCTCGAACTTACGATGCTTTTCTCCGTTTAACGGGTTAGTTATCATTTTGACTAATTGCGTGCACGTGAGCGAATCAGGGTAGTCCAGTTCCATGTATCGCTTGAAATAAAGGTTGTATAGCTGTTGTAATTTTGTATTGAGAAAATCCTTGTCTGGACGGTGTACTATTTTACCGTTCTTAAACTCGTTTTCCCTTACCACTATATCCGTGGTGATGAATCTCGTTTCAGAGTTGTGTGCGACTCGAATTCTTATTTTGTGTGTCCCGTCTGATAACCTTTTTGCGGGAACTATTACCAATGTTAATGTAGCCATAATTTGTGTTTTTAGGGTAAAAATGGCGTTTTCGACCATTATTTTTTTAACATCCTATTGTAATTTACTTATAATCAGATTCTAATCGGGGAATTTTCCGACCATAATCCGACCATTTTATAGCGTCAAAAGTGACGTTTTTGCTCTCTATTATAGACTACTAATTGATAGGAAAAATAGTTCGATTGTGTTTTTAATATGCTGTATATCAATAAGATAAAAATCGGAAGCTCATGCTCGCTCGCAGGCTTCCGATCAACACAAAAACTAAACTAGACTTAACTAAACTATTCTATTCTTGGAATTTCACAATCCCTTTCTGTTCGTTGCAAAGTTACATATAAAACCGATTTCTGACAAACTATAATCGACAAAATTCACTTTTTTGCCGATAAATTAGACAATCATCAGCTTCTTTCATCCAAAAATGCCTGAAAAACCTGCTTGTAACTATCACTAATGGGGATATACGTTTTGTCAAAGACGATACGTCCACGGTCGATCACCCGTATTTTGTCCTTTTGGACGATGAATGAACGGTGTACACGTATGAACCGGCTGGAAGGCAAAAGCTCTTCCATGGCTTTCATGCTCATGAGTGACAAGATGGGTTTGGCATCATCTTCCGTATATATTTTGATGTAATCTTTCAGTCCTTCGATGTACATGATCTTTTTCAGTTCTACCTGTACCAGCTTATAGTCGCTTTTTACAAAGATGCTGTCTATCTCTTCCGGCTTCTGCACCAGCTCGAACCATTGCAGGGCTTTATTGGCTGCTTGCAGGAAATCGACATACGAGATCGGTTTCAGCAGATAATCGAGTGCATTGACACGATAACCGTCGATAGCGTATTGACCGAATGCGGTGGTAAAAACGATACGCGTACGGGAATCTACCATTTGTGAGAACTCCAGTCCGTTAAGTTCCGGCATCTGAATGTCAAGGAAAAGAAGATCGACTTCTTCGCCCGGCAACTCCTTCATTGCCTGAACTGCACTGGAATATTTTCCTGTAAGTTGCAGAAACGGAGTCTTATTCACATAACTTTCCAGTAGGCCCAGAGCCAATGGCTCATCATCTACAATGGCACAACGTAATATCATAATTCTCTATATTTTATTTAATTACCTAAATCGAATATACTCTCAATTATTACCTATTACTTAATACTTATTACTTATTGATACTCTCCCTCACACGGATGCTCAGCCTTGATCTATACTCCTTGCCGTCTTCCGAAATACCTTTCTGCCAGGTATACTGGCCTGGATAAAGAATCTCCAGTCGTCGGTTCACCTGTTCCAGTCCTATCCCCGAACCACTCTTGTCCATTATGTTCTTCGGGTGGTTGCTGTTGCTTATCTCGCAGATCACTTCCGTCTCATTTTCCGCAAGATGGATATGGATAAAACTCCGTTCCGTAGGCGATATACCGTGCTTGAAGGCATTCTCGATCAGCGAGATAAAGATAAGCGGTGCGATAAGAGTCCGACTGTCCGGCAGTATATCAATCTGCGTAGTCATCTGTACATTGGAAGACAGGCGGATGCGCATCAGTTCGATATAGTTGCGGATAAAGTCAGTCTCTTTGCCTAGCGGGACGTAGGTCTGCTGATTATCATACAACACATAGCGTAGGAGCTTGCTTAGTTCCTGCACAGCTTGTTGCGCCTTGTCTGTATCAAAAGCAATTAAGGCATAGATATTGTTCAGCGTATTGAGCAGAAAATGCGGGTTCAGTTGATTGCGCAGATTCTTCAGTTCCGCTTCCGAACGGCTCCGTTCTGCTTCCTTGCGGGCAGCTTCCGCCTGTGTCCATCGGGCGCTCATACGTATGGCGGCACTCAGTCCGATGGTGAAGACGAGACTCAGCATATCTCTGACAAAGAACAACCATCCCGGAGGAACTCCCGACCGGTGAGGTTTGGGAACAAAGGAAGGATCGAATGTCAGACTCCGCCAAAGGTGCAGCATCAGACCGATGACACACAACAGGAGAATATTGTAAGTAATATATCTCTTGGTCTGGCTCTGAAAAAGATATCGGGGAACCAGCAGGAAGTAGTTGACGTAGAACGCGATCATGAAAGACAACGGTACGGCAGAATGGCGTAAGTATGCCATCCAGTTGATGTTTCCGTTTTCGCGCTCTACAAAGAAGAACGGAAAACCGAACATAATCCCCCAGCCGATAATGTGTATCAGTGCTTCCAGGGGACGACGTGCGGATGTTAGGCTTTGTTTCATAAAGACAAAGATAGTTTTTTATTCGTATCTGATTGCCTCTATCGGGTCTAAATCTGCTGCTTTCTTTGCAGGATACCATCCGAAGAAGACTCCGGTGACGGTGCAGACAGCGAAAGAAAGGAAGACACTCCAAGGTTGGATGAAGATAGGCCAGTGTGCCACGCTCTTCACGATCCAGCTGGCTCCGCAGCCTATGATGACTCCGATAAGACCTCCCGTAATACTGATCATGATAGCCTCGATGAGGAACTGGCTCAGAATATCAACGCCACGTGCGCCGACAGACATACGCAGACCGATTTCACGGGTACGTTCGGTGACGGATACGTACATAATATTCATGATACCGATACCGCCGACCACCAGAGATATTCCGGCAATACAGGCGAGCAGGGTGGTCATCAGATCGGTGGTAGAGTTTAGCATCGTACTCAACTCCTGTTGGGTACGGATGGTGAAATCGTCTTCGTCCGAAGCTTTCAACTTATGGTTGCGCCGCAGGATTTCCGTGATTTCATCGGTAGCATACTCGGTCATGTCTTCCGATAGGGCAGAAGCAAAGACACCCTGAAGATAGGTGACGGCAAGCAATCGTTTCATGACGGTGGTGTAAGGAGCCAGTACGATATTGTCCTGATCCTGTCCCATAGAGTTGTACCCTTTGGCTTTGAGCACACCGACCACCCGGAACGGTATCTTGTTGAAGCGGATGATTTTCCCTATCGGATCGCTTCCGTCCGGAAAGAGGTTGTCTACAATCGTTTTACCGATCACGCAGACCTTAGCCGAACTTTGTATATCGGCTTCCGTAAACATATCTCCACTTTCTACACTCAGCTGACGGATGTCGAGATACTCCAGCCCGACACCGCTGACGGATGACGGGTAGTTGTTGTTACCCGCGATAAGCTGTCCCGACGAAGACACATTAGGACTGATGGCGGACAGGAAATTGGTCTCATCGCGCAAGGCCTCATAGTCGGTCAGCTTCAACGTCTGCATAGCCGATGGGTCTTGCCGGACACCCCCCCGTCTGTCGGCTCCCGGATGGATCATGATCATGTTCGATCCCATCTCCGATATCTGTTGCTGGATGCTTCGCTTCGATCCCTGACCGATAGCGAGCATCGTGATGACGGAAGCGACACCGATGATGATACCAAGCATGGTGAGGAAAGCACGCAGCTTGTTGTTCGCCAATGCCCGGAGAGCTATTTTAAATAAGTTAGTTCCATTCATAAACTACTGTTACTTATTACTTAATACTTGATACTTAATACTTAATACTTAATACTTAATACTTAATACCCAATACCTAATACTTATTACCTATTACTTATCTTCAATCCTCGTCGCTTTTGGGCAATGCGGCCAGTGCTTCGGCGGCGGACAGGACATGAGAGTTGACTGTATCTTCAATGACATGACCGTCGCGCAGGCGGATGTTCCGGCTACTGTATTGCGCGATTTCGGGATTGTGCGTTACGAATATAATGGTACGTCCTTCCGCATGAAGTTTCTGGAACAGGACAAGTATATCAAAAGACGTACGTGTGTCGAGGTTTCCGGTTGCTTCGTCGGCAAGGATGACCGCAGGGTTGTTTACCAGTGCACGGGCGATGGCTACGCGCTGCATCTGTCCTCCGGACATCTGGTTGGACTTATGCTCCAACCGGTCGCCCAGACCTACCGCCTGCAACGCTTCGACGGCACGCCGGCGACGTTCGGAAGCGCTCACTGATGAGTTGTACATCAGCGGTAACTCTACGTTTTCCACAGCCGTCGTCTTGGGCAGCAAGTTGTAGCTTTGGAAGACGAAGCCGATTTTCCGGTTTCTCAGTACGGCACGCTGAGGCTTGCTCATGGTGCGCACGGAGATGTCATCGAGCAGATACTCCCCGCTGGTAGGAGTGTCCAGACAGCCCAACGTGTTGAGCAGTGTGGACTTTCCCGAACCGGAAGTACCCATGATGGTCACAAACTCACCTTCGTTGATGGTGAACGAAACGCCCCGTAACGCATGGACGGTTTCTTCTCCCACCTGAAAGTCTCGTTTGATATTTTGAAGTTCAATTACTTTTTTCATACTTGGCTACTTGTTGCTTTTCTTTTTGTTGTTTCCCGGAGGGCCTGGCATGAACGGGCTTCTTTCTCCGTTTCCCTGCCCCGGTTCTCTATTCATATTCTCGTCCGGCATAGCACCGATAGTGGCTTCCGTGACGACTTTGGTTCCTTCGGCAACACCACTGATGATCTCTGTGGAAATACCGTTACTGATTCCGATTTCTACCGGATGGGCCGTAAAGGTGGTTCCTTCGCGCGTCCATACCTTATGTTCGCCTTCGCAATCTTTCACGATATCATTCTTACCGATCAACGGTGCTTCGGGGGTGAAACGCAAAGCTCTGTTGGGGACAGACAATACATCCTTCTTATCAAGGATAAAGATAGTCACATTGGCTGTCAGACGCGGTTTCAGCTTCAAGTCCGGATTCGGAGCAGAGATCACTACTTCATAAGTGACTACCGTGCTGGTACTTGAACTGGCGCTGCTGCTACTGCTTGCATCTCCCAGACGAATCTGTGTCACGACTCCGTCGAACACATCATTCGGATAGGCATCGACAGTAAAGCTGGCACGCTGACCTTCTTCGATACCGCCTATATCAGCTTCGTCTACGTCTGCCACTACCTGCATCTGCGTCAGGTCGGCCGCAATGGTGAAGAGGGTAGGAGTTTCGAATCCGGAAGCTACGGTCTGTCCGGCTTCTACATCGCGGCTGATGACTACTCCGTCTATCGGAGAAGTAATCGTAGCGTATGACAGGTTACGTTCTGCCTTTGCCAGAGATGCCTTGCTGCTGTCGAAAGCGCTCTTGGCCTTCTGATAATTATAGAGAGCCTGTTCGTAGTCGGTATCGCTGATCAATGACTTATCGTGCAATCCCTTGCTACGTTCGTAGTTCTTCTTCTGGTATTCAAATTCGGCTTTGGCACCATCGTAAGTTGCCTGCTGGGATGCCAGTTCACTCTGTAAAGTGATACGGTCCATTTCGGCAATCAGCTGTCCTTTGGTTACTACCGAGTTGTAATCTACATAAATCTTGTCGATGATACCGGATACCTGCGTACCGACTTCTACTTCTATCACCGGTTCGATTGTTCCGGTGGCAGTCACCGAATTGGAGATATCGCCTTTACTGACAGTCGCACTGGCATACATCACCTTGTGCTTTGCCGGAGAACCTGTAAAGAACCAGATTCCTCCGCCCACTACTACGGCAACTGCCACAGCGATCAGGATAATCTTTTTCGTTTTCATTCTATATTCTGTTTTACTTATTTATATTCCGCTTTTAGTAAGGAAGAAGGCTTATAATGCCAGTTTGTCTCCTTGGTAGAACTTCAGCAACTGAGTGTTCAGTATCGCCATGTATTTGGCTTGAAGCTGCTCTTGCTGTGCTTGCAGCAAGTTGTTCTTTTCCGTCAGCAACTCTACTGTATTCTTCATGCCTAGATTGAACTGTTCGCTGATCAGGTCGTAGCTGATCTGTGTACTTTTCAGCTTTTCGTTCGCTGCCGCATAACGTTGCTGCGCACTGTTCGCATCCAGCCAGAGTCCTTCGATGGTCTTATACAGTGTTTTCTGTTCGTCGAGCAGCGACAGCAGACTTGTTTCGCGCTGTAACTTCGCTTTCTGCACGGCACTCTTGGTCTGACGGTTATTGAAGATAGGAACGCTGACAGAAACTCCGATGGAGTTGTTCCATCCGTTCTTTACCTGTTCTCCGAAGGTGAAGTCACTGCCGCTGGTGTGGTTCGTTCCGATACCTGCACTCAGACTGATGGTGGGGAGATATCCCGCTTTGGCGATATCGATACCCAGTTCCGAAGCCTCTACGCTCAGTTTGCTCGCCTCGATTTCCGGACGGAGGGTGAGCGCGCTCATATACACATCTTTCTTGGTGGGCAATGGCAACAGTACGTTTTCGTCGGACAGGGCGGGGAGATAGACATTCATTTCATTCTCCCCATCCAATTCGAGCAGTTGTTTCAGTTGTAATTTGTAGTCCTGCAGAGTGGCTTGCGCTGTTACTAATTGATAACGGTCGGTGCTGACTTGAGCTTCCAGTTGTGCCAGATCACTTTTGGCAATGCTTCCGGCATTCAGAAGTTCCTGTCCGCGGTCGCGTTGCGCAATGGAAACTTGCAGCGTGTTTTCATTAACCTTGACGGATTCCGCTGCATAGAGAATCTGAATGTAAATCTGAGCAATAGATTCCTGAATACTATTCTCGGACGTTTCTACATCCAGATTGGCTGCCTGATTGTTCAGCTTCTCCTGTTTGATGGTGTTCAGTCGCTTGCTACCATTATAAATGGTCCACGAAGCATTCAGACCATAATTGCCATTGTAACTGGTCTTGCTGGTTGTCTCGATCACCTCGCTTCCGCTGATCGTTCTGCTTGATTCCTGATACGGACGGTTCACCATGTTCTGGCTCGTTGAGAACGACAGACTGGGGAACAGGGCAGCTTTGGCTGTCTTCACATCGATCTGTGTACTTTCCGCATTCACCCGGTTTTTGCGAATCATAATGTTCTGTTGCAACGCATAGTCGATGCACGACTGTAAATCCCATTGGGCGGGGAGATTCATCTCGTTCTGGGCGGCTGTCTGCACAGAAGATTCCTGGGCGGATATACCGGGCAGCAGACCCGCTCCAAGAAATACTATCACTGTCAATCTTCTTACATTTATCATATTTTTATATGTCTATTGATTTACTGGAACGAAGGTACGTACATATTATATTAGCTGCAAAAGCGATAGACAGATGGCGCTTTTTCGCCGTTAAATGTTTTTTTTCTGTCGATAGGCAGGTTTTTTGAGAAAAACCATACAAATCATGCAACATTTTGCCTTACTTGTTTGTTTTAATTATAAAAATTGTATATTTGTACTCATTACAAATTCTAAGGTCAGCTTATGAAGAATACACTGCTTGCAATATGGAACTTTTATTTGGAGGGTTTCCGTAGTATGACGTTAGGTCGTACTTTGTGGCTTATTATCTTAGTGAAATTATTCATTATGTTCTTCATCCTCAAAATTTTCTTCTTTCCCGACTTTCTTGGCGATCATCCTACAGATGCCGACAAGGGTACGTATGTGGGAAATGAGCTGATACAGCGTGCACTTCCGGAGAAAACCACTGATTTTTAACTCTTAAACTACATAAGATTATGATTGAAAGTATTGACACCTCCCTGATCGATTGGTCGAGAGCCCAATTTGCGATGACAGCCATGTACCACTGGATTTTCGTTCCGCTCACCCTCGGACTGGCTGTGGTGATGGGAATAATGGAGACGTTGTATTATAAAACAGGCAATGAATTTTGGAAGCGGACAGCCAAGTTCTGGATGAAACTTTTCGGTATCAACTTCGCCATTGGTGTAGCGACAGGATTGATCCTGGAGTTTGAGTTTGGTACGAACTGGAGTAATTATTCTTGGTTTGTAGGTGATATTTTCGGTGCGCCGCTTGCTATCGAAGGTATTCTGGCGTTCTTTATGGAAGCCACGTTTATCGCTGTCATGTTCTTCGGATGGGATAAGGTGAGCAAACGCTTCCACCTTGCTTCTACCTGGCTGACTGGTCTGGGGGCTACGATCTCCGCTTGGTGGATTCTCGTAGCAAACGCATGGATGCAGCATCCGGTAGGTATGGAGTTCAATCCCGATACAGTGCGTAATGAGATGGTTGATTTCTGGGCGGTGGCAACTTCGCCTGTAGCGGTCAACAAGTTCTTTCATACGGTATTGTCCGGATGGGTACTTGGTGGCGTGTTCGTTGTAGGAATCAGTTGTTGGTTTCTGCTGAAGAAACGTAATCGCGAGTTTGCGCTTGCAAGCATAAAGATCGGTGCTATCTTCGGGCTTGTCTCTTCACTGCTGGCTGTATGGACGGGCGATGGTTCCGGCTATCAGATTGCACAGACCCAACCGATGAAACTGGCGGCTGTAGAGGGACTTTATGAAGGAGGAACCAATGTAGGTCTGGTGGGAATAGGAATGCTGAACCCCGAAAAGAAGACTTACAATGATGGGAAAGACCCTTTCCTGTTCCGGATTGAGATACCCAGTATGCTTTCGTTCCTAGCCGAGCGGGATGTAGACGGATATGTCCCCGGAATTACCAATATTATCGAAGGCGGCTATCAGCTGAAAGACGGTACGACTGCTTTGTCGGCAGCCGAAAAGATAGAGCGGGGTAAGACCGCTATCGGAGCGCTGGCTGCTTATCGTGCAGCGAAGAGCACCGGGCACGAGGAAGATGCCGCTGTTGCCTATCAGGTTTTGCAGGAGAATATGCCATACTTCGGATACGGATATATTAAAGATGTGAATCAGCTGGTTCCGAATGTTCCTCTGAACTTCTACGCTTTCCGTATAATGGTTATCCTGGGCGGATATTTTATCCTTTTCTTCATCGTTGTGCTCTTCTTTATATATAAGAAAGATTTGAGTAAGATGCGCTGGATGCATTGGATCGCTCTGCTGACCATTCCTTTGGCTTACATTGCCGGACAGGCAGGATGGGTGGTTGCCGAATGCGGTCGTCAGCCTTGGGCTATCCGCGATATGCTTCCTACATCAGCGGCTATCTCTAAATTGGATGTAGGCTCCGTTCAGGCTACTTTCTTTATCTTCCTGATCTTGTTTACCGTAATGCTGATTGCGGAGATAGGGATTATGGTGAAGGCGATTAAGAAAGGACCGGAAGAAGAGATAAGTAATAGGTAATAGGTATTAAGTAATAAGTATTAATCGTAGCTGCTGGCTGATTTGTCATCATGGTTGACGTTGTTATTTATTATCTATTACTTATTACTTGATACTATACATTGCTTATTACTTGAGCTAATACTTAATACTTAAAACTTAATACTTACATATTATGTATATATTTCTACAACAATATTGGTGGCTGGTCGTTTCCTTGCTGGGGGCCATACTTGTATTTTTATTATTTGTGCAGGGAGGAAATTCTTTATTGTTCTGTTTGGGTAAGACGGAGGAACATCGTAAGATGATGGTGAACTCTACCGGACGTAAGTGGGAGTTTACGTTTACTACGCTGGTAACGTTCGGAGGTGCTTTCTTTGCTTCGTTCCCGTTGTTTTACAGTACCAGTTTCGGTGGGGCTTACTGGCTTTGGATGATTATTCTTTTCAGTTTTGTGTTGCAGGCTGTGAGTTACGAGTTCCAGAGCAAGGCAGGGAATTTGCTGGGTAAAAAGACCTATCAGACTTTCTTGGTAATTAATGGGGTAGTAGGACCTCTGTTGCTGGGTGGAGCAGTCGCCACTTTCTTCACCGGTTCTGATTTCTATATCAATAAGGCGAATATGACGGATACGATTATGCCGGTTATCAGTCATTGGGGAAATGGATGGCACGGACTGGACGCGTTGACTAATATCTGGAATGTTATTCTCGGACTGGCTGTATTCTTTTTGGCGCGTGTGTTGGGTTCGCTCTATTTCATTAATAGTATAGCGGATAAGGAACTGACCGATAAATGTCGTCGTGCAGTATTGAATAATACTATTTTCTTCCTTGTATTCTTTTTGGCATTTGTAATCCGTACATTGGTTTCTGACGGTTTTGCTGTCAATCCGGATACATTGGAGGTTTATATGCAGCCTTATAAGTACTTTATCAACTTTATAGAAATGCCGGTAGTTCTGATCATCTTCCTGATAGGTGTAGTATTGGTACTTTTTGGAATCGGTAAGACAGTTCTGAAAAAGACTTTCGACAAAGGAATCTGGTTTGCAGGGATAGGTACAGTGCTGACAGTCTTGGCTTTGTTACTCGTAGCCGGATATAATAACACTGCTTATTATCCTTCATATACGGACTTGCAAAGTTCGCTGACATTGGCTAACAGCTGTTCGAGTGAATTTACGCTGAAGACTATGGCTTATGTCTCTATTCTTGTTCCGTTTGTGATAGCTTATATATTCTATGCATGGCGTAGTATCGACCGCCATAAGATTACGGAGAAGGAGATGGATGAAGGAGGACATTCCTATTAAATATAACTTTTCCTAAATGGAATAACCGATTGAATATTTTATTGGGATTTACCGGAAATTCCCCTTATATAAGGCAATTTCTATGATATGGAGTTGACTTACATAAGGGGAGTTCTTTTAATTATAACATCCTCTGTAATAGCTTTTCTTTTATGTAACTCATCTATCGTGTTTCAAGCAGAGATATCTTTTTGGGTATTGTCAGTACTCTTGGCAAATAATAAATATACTAACAGGAAGATATTCGCTATTGGAACGATTAATACCAATAACCACAGACCGGATAACGAAATATCACGCAATCTTTTCATACATTGTGCAAGAAAATACCATAATGTTATGAGAATCATAACTGTAGTTATAAACAGAATGATTCCTCCCCAAAAACTTAATGAAGGTGTTGTTCCCGTTTTGTAATCGCCTCCAAAGTGTATAAATAGATCAATCATGGATATTGCCAGACATACAATGAAATTTATAATTGACAGAATCATGGATAGCAGAAACTCTTTTCTATTAATTGTGCCTTTCAGGTTAAACTTTAATTCGAACATATTCGTGAGGTTTATTAGTATAAGATTTAATTTCCTTTTAAGGAATGGTAAGATGGGGTAGAGTATAAAGGCTGTTTCAAAATAAAAAAGAAACAGCCTTTTCCGTATTATTCAAATATATAGTCTTTTACTTATTCACTACATTTTCCGGTGTTCCGGAGATATAAGCCTGTAGATTGCTAATGGCAATATTCATCAGACGCTCACGAGCTTCTGTGCTTGCCCACGCGATATGCGGAGTAATGTAGCAGTTCTTTGCAGTCAGCAACGGATTGTCGGCACGAGGAGGTTCCGAAGAAAGTACATCTACTCCGGCAGCATAAATCTTGCCACTGTTCAGTGCATCTGCAAGATCTTGTTCGTTAACCAATGGGCCACGACCTGTATTAATTAAAATAGCATTCGGCTTCATCAGAGCAAGACGGCGTGCGTTCACCAATTCGTGAGTTTCCGGAGTGAGCGGGCAGTGCAGACTGATAATATCACATTCGCTGAACAACTGATCCAAATCCATCTTCTTGATTTCCGGTGGCAACTGGAAGTGAGACTTTGAAGTTAAAGCATATACCTGCATACCGAAACCGATGGCAACGCGAGCAGTAGTATATCCTGTATTTCCCAATCCGACAAGACCGATTTTCTTATCCCGCAATTCTATCAACGGAGTATCCCAAAAACAGAAATCCTTGTTATTGGTCCAACGGCCTTTGTGGACTTCTTCCGAATGATGCTGTACCTGCTGACAGATATTAAGAATGTGCGCAAATACCATTTGTGCAACGGAAGCTGTGCTATATGCAGGGATATTAGTTACAATAATGCCACGTTCTTTGGCTGCTGCCGTATCCACTACGTTATATCCCGTAGCAAGCACACCGATATACTTCAGTTCGGGCAAGGCAGCCATGTGATCAGCGTTGATGATTACTTTATTCGTCAGAATCACTTCAGCTCCGGCTGCGCGTTCCAATACTTCTTCGGGAGCAGTACGGTCATAGATGGTACATTCTCCGAGAGCTTTCAAACCTTCCCATGATAAATCACCGGGATTGGCGGCAAAGCCGTCTAAAACTACTATTTTCATAATAAGTAATAAGTAATAAGTAATAAGTAATAAGTAATAAATATTATGGGGCATTCCCATTATTTTTTAGTTTTACAATTGTGGCTGTCAGTAATTTAAGAATTTCCAGACAGTCTGTATTAATTGATTCATATTCTTCATCGCTTATATATTCTGTTTGTTGAAGTAAATATAGCCAGTATTCTGTTTCAGAACATTCTTTTAGAGAAATGGAATATTTGTGTATGAAGTCAAGATGAGACTCAGCATAGACAGCCTCTCTTATATTAGCTCCTATCGAAGTCCCGCTACGTAATAATTGTTTTGAAAGAATCGTTTCCTTTTTGCAATCCCTTAAATATTTATATAGATTAATTATTCGAATTGCAAACCTCGTTGATTTCTCTTTCATCAAGTTTTCTTTCACAGCTACGATTATTACTTATTACCTATAACTTATTACTTATTTAAACCTTTCTCCCCATAACTGCTGCATCCGTTCTGCATGCTTCTGTTCGGCGGCATTATTCTGAGGTTGCCATATTCGTTTTTCTTTCAGCTCGTCCGGCAAGAATTGTTGCTTCACGAAGTTGCCTTCGTAGCTGTGGGCGTACTTGTATTCTTGTCCATATCCCAGTTGCTTCATCAGCTTGGTGGGAGCATTGCGTAAATGCAGAGGTACAGGCAAGTTTCCGGTGGAACGTACCAGCTCTAATGCATCGTTAATGGCACTGTATGCCGAATTGCTTTTAGGACTCGTTGCCAGATAGATCGTTGTTTCCGCCAAAGGGATACGCCCTTCGGGCCAACCGATTTTCATCAGAGTTTCAAAGCAGGCATTCGCCAGCAGCAATGCGTTCGGATTGGCCAGACCTATATCTTCGGCGGCAGAGATAACGAGTCTCCGCGCGATGAAAGCAGGGTCTTCACCACCTTCTACCATGCGGGCGAGCCAGTAAATAGCCCCGTCCGGATCACTGCCACGGATAGACTTGATAAAAGCGGAAATGATGTCATAATGCATTTCCCCGTCCTTGTCGTAAGCCAACGGATTCTGTTGCAGACGTTCGGTCACCATGTCATCGGTGATGACAACCGTTTCCTCTGTGTCCGATTCCACTACAAGTTCAAGTATATTGAGCAGTTTACGGGCGTCTCCGCCGGAGAAGCGCAGCATGGCTGTCGTTTCTTTGAGTTCGATTTTCCGTTCTTTCAGTATGGTGTCGGTGGTGATGGCACGTTGCAGAAGTTCGAGCAAATCTTCCTTTTCCAAAGATTTGAGCACATAAAGCTGGCAACGGGAGAGGAGAGGGCGGATCACTTCGAATGATGGATTCTCGGTCGTTGCGCCTATCAGCGTCACCGTACCGTTTTCCACAGCTCCCAACAAAGAATCCTGTTGCGACTTGCTGAAACGATGGATTTCATCGATAAACAAGATCGGACTGGATTGCGAGAAAAAGCGGTTGTTCTTGGCACGCTCTATCACTTCGCGCACATCTTTGACGCCTGAAGTCACGGCACTCAGCGTATAAAACGGAGTTTCCAGTTTATTGGCGATAATCTGTGCCAATGTGGTTTTTCCCACTCCGGGAGGTCCCCAGAGGATAAACGAAGAAATACGTCCTGCATCAATCATCTTGCGCAGGATAGCCCCCGGTCCAACTAAATGTTTCTGACCGATATAATCATCCAATGTCTTTGGTCGTAACCGTTCTGCTAAAGGTTGCATAGTTTTAGAATACCATTAATACCATGAAACGAATACCGTTCTTGTTGATACCCGGATTGTCACGGTAGGTGAAACGATGTACATATTCAACGTGCAGCAACTTGAAAATGTTGTAGATACCTATACTTCCTTCGATATACGGCACCTTCGGGTCCATCACGAAACTGGTGAATTTACCGTCGCGTGTCGGGAAACGGAAGAGGTCGGGGTTGCTGCTCTTGAATGGATTGTTCTTGTCGGTCAATGTCCCCCACAATGCGCGGATACGGAACATTTCTCTCCATTTCAGATTCTTGATCAGCGGGATGCGGTTGAACAACTTTCCGTTCATGTCATAAGAAAGTGACATGGACGCATAACGGTCGTTCAGGAATTCCATATTGTTGATCAGGGAAAATGTCTCACGTTGAGTGATATATGACAAGTTGGCTTCCGGCAGAATCAATAGCGGGAAAGGTACGACATTCCATTCTGCCCCTGCTTTTACGCTACAGTCTATCTTTCCCCACGAAGCGGGAAGCCAGAAACGTTTCCAGATGCTTGCTTCCGTGCGGTTGAAGTTGTATTCTCCGCCCAGCACGCCTTTGAAGCCCATGGCATGAGTCAGCGTGAAGATAGGAGCGTCCAGCGACACCGGAACACGGCGCTGCTTGGAGTTGACGAAAGATTCTCCCGGAGCATAACGCAGTGTCACACTCGCTTCGGAAGTCGTGATGTCATGCACACGGGTTTGTGCGGCGTCATTCCGCAGATATTCCAGTTTTCCGGTAGGCTCGTCATTTCGATGGCGGAGCATGGCTTTCACTCCGAATCCCGTCAGCGTTTCGAGTTCGTAGTTGATGGTAGCATCACGCATATATGACATCTGGTCTACCGTTGTCGTTTTCATCGAAAGGAAGATGTTGTCTTTGTCCGTAAACAGGAACTTGTCCATCGGCGACATTACATCATAACTGTACGTTGCAGATATAAAATGTTTTGGAAACTCCCATACTACATAATCTCGTTTGTTGAAAGAATAAGTCAGCGTTCCGCTATATTTCCACTTTTCGTCTTTCAGACCATAAGCTCCGTATCCGCTCAGGAACCAATGCTTGTCAAAATGGGCAGTAGTCATACCACTCAGGCGGAAACGGGTTCCGTCGATGTAGTTGCTTGAAATCATGGTGTTGATAGGACCGATATCCACTTTGCTCTTATGGCCTTTGCTGCCTGTTTCCACAAAGTTCTCGATCAATGCTTTCGCACCGAAGATGATATATTTGAATCCCGGAATCTGTTCCAGACGGTTGACGAATACATCCATATTGCTTTCCTTTCTGGTCAACGGCACCTGGCGTACACTCGCCCAGTATTCGTCACTCTTCGAAAGCATGTCGGCCTCCTTGATCACAGGACCTTTCAAACGGAACAACCGCTGTTCTATCGGATCAAACTTATAATTGCTGTATTTAGTCGTTCGTTCCACCTGTAGCCCTCCCGAGGTTTTGTTGGAACTCCATGAAAGGTCTACCGTCATGTCGTCATCCGCCAATACCCAGTTCCCGTTGGGAAGCTGCTCGTACTGCTGCACGATGTCCATGCGGTTGACAAAGTTGACACCACTCTTTTTAGGCAGGTTCATCGTACACTTCTGAACGGCATAGGTCGAATCTTTCAGCACATAAAGATGGCCTGTAAATCCGAAATCCTGTGAGTTCTGCGGTACGAACGTCAGATGTACGCATTCGCGCTTGTCCACCATCAGCGTATCCATCAGGTAGTATTTATAGAATGAGATGGCATTGTTGCCGATAGGGCTTACGAATCGCTGTTGGAGCAGCCGGATGTCATCATCATAGATGTTGATATCGGCAAAAACATCCTTCAGAACAGTCCCCAGCATGTCTCCTGTGGAGAAAAACTCTTCGATACCGTTGGAGTTCTTTCCTTTGATAATGGTCTTTTTGCTTTCGGGGTCTTTCCGGAAAATGGTTTGTGAGGCCGTTTCCTGTACGGAGATAGGGAGAATCAGTTTGTTGGTCGTCTCCGACACTTCCACCTGATCTTTGAGGAATGAGTATTTCTTGTAGATACCCTTTTCCAGTTTCTCCGGAGTCAGGTCGTTGATAGACATTTTCATTTTCTCGTACTTGTCGTACTGGTAGTAATCGTTCACTTCGAGCACTTGTGCTTTTTTGTGTTCGATCACTTTCTTCATGAATTCGACTGCCGGATTATTCTTGCGGGAGTATTTTTCTTTCTGTGGTTTTACGACTACTTCGGTGAGCATTACATCGTCCGGAGAGAGTTTGACATTGACGGTCTGATTTCCGGAGCCTACTTTAACGGTTTTGGTGACATATCCGATGGAAGAGAAAACGAGCGTTCCTCCGTTTCTCCGCGCGTCGAGCTTATATTCTCCGTCAATATTGGTGACAGTACCCATATCTCTCTTGTCTTGATAATAGACAGAGATATACATTAGTGGTTCATGAGTGACTGAATCAGTTACAACCCCCTTTATTTGCTGCGCAAAAGCATTTGAAACTGCAAATACGACTAAGAGCAGTATCAGTATTTTGTTATATCGTTGTATCATAACGTTCGTAGTAGGGCTGCAAAGTTAACAAATAAGTCTGAGTAAAATAGAGTATATAACTTTTTTTACCCATCGTTTTTTGTTATTTACAAGCTTATATCATTCAACAATGGAAGGAGGCAGATTGTTTTTGTCTTTTTATACTTCCCTTTTCAACGTATGCCACATCTTGCGAACCGGCATGCTCCGATTCTTTTCCGTAGTTCCAAAATCTGTTTCAACGGTTGAAACAAAAAGTTTCATGCCTTGAAACTCTAGTTCCCACTGCTTGAAACTCTGGTTTCTACGCCTTGATACTTTGGTTTCCTCGGCGTGAAACTTTCTGAAACACTTGTCGAACCTGATGGTGGTCGACTACTTCTGTCTGGCTATTAAGCCGGCTCGTTGATCATCGAGTCCGGCTCAACCACTCCGGTTATTTACTTGTTAATATTTGTACGATTCGTTCGGCTGTTCGTCCGTCCCAGCGTTCGGGGAGTTCGCCTTTCTTCCATTCACCTTTCATCAGCGTATCCATAGCCTGAGCGAGTGCTGCCGGATCTTCGCCGACCAGTTCATTCGTTCCCACGCGCCACGTTTCCGGATGTTCGGCATACGTGTTGAGCGTGATACAGGGGATGCCGAGGAACGTAGCTTCTTCGGCTACATTGCCGGAGTCCGTGATGATTCCTTTGGCTTTATTGATCAGATATCCGAAGAAAAGATAATTCTGCGGAGGCATGATATGAAGGTTCGGGGCTTCTATGCCGAGGTCTTTGATTGCATTGCGCACGTAAGTGTGCATGGGCGCTACGATAGGCATACCGGCAGCTTTTTCGATCATCGTTTGCATCAACTTCCGCAGGTTCTCTTTGTTGTTGAGCAGTACACGTCGGTTGAGGGTGAGCAGGAGATAATTACCCTCCTGAAGTCCCAGTACGGAGAACCATACCGGTTTGAGCAGCCGGTTCCGGTTGAAGCGGACGGTATCTACCAAAATGTTGCCGACGTAATATACATTTTCACTTTCCGTGCCTGTCTGATTCAGATTTCGGTTGGCCACCATGCCGGCAGTAAACAGATAATCGGATACTCCGTCGGTAATCATCCGGTTTACTTCCTTCGGCATCTTCATGTCGAAGGAACGTGTGCCGGCTACCAGATGGGCTACCTTGATTCCTTGTTTCTTGGCTACGATGGCGCAACTCATGGTTGCTGTCAGATCATCCACTACCAGGACGACGTGTGCCGGATTCTCCGTCAGCTCCTGTTCGAAGGCGATCATGATTCCGGCTGCCAGACTGGTGGGGTTACTGCTTTCCACTCCAAGGTAGACATCGGGAGCTTTCATGTCGAGATCCGAAAACAGGGAAGCATCCAGACTTGTATCGTCCCGTCTGCCTGTGTACACCAAACGGTAGGAGATGCTTTTACCCAGCCCTCTTGCGGCTTCGATGGCGCGTGTGATAGGGGCTATTTTCATGAAATTGGGGCGTGCCCCGGCAACAATTGTTATTTTCATATTGTTTCTATCTAATTCGTGTAGCAAAAGTACATTTTCTTACGGAATTTATTCGTTACTTTGCATACAAAATAACAAATATATGCCGACATTCGTTCAAATTCTTGATTTTATAGGCACATTTGCCTTTGCTATTAGTGGTATCCGGCTGGCTTCAGCAAAGCGTTTCGACTGGTTCGGAGCCTATGTCGTAGGTCTTGCTACCGCTATCGGTGGCGGTACTATCCGTGATGTACTGCTGGATGTGACGCCCGGATGGATGACGAACCCTATCTATTTGATCTGTACGGGACTTGCCTTGATCTGGGTGATCTGTTTCGGTCGCTGGCTGATCCGTCTGAATAATACCTTTTTTATATTCGATACCATCGGACTGGCTTTGTTTACGGTGGTCGGTGTGGGGAAAAGTATCGCTTTGGGTTATCCTTTTTGGGTAGCCATCATCATGGGTAGTATCACAGGTGCCGCAGGAGGTGTGATTCGTGATGTCTTTATCAATGAGATTCCCTTGATTTTCCGAAAAGAAATCTATGCGATGGCGTGTGTAGTAGGCGGCATCGCTTACTGGCTGTGCGATGCCGCAGGGATGGAATCTTATGTCTGTCAGCTCGTTGGCGGATCGGCGGTATTTGTTACACGCATCCTAGCCGTGAAATACCACATTTGCCTTCCTATATTAAAAGGTAGTGAAGAGACTGACGGTGATTCTTGAAGATTTTATTTCTTGTCCAGATCCACTTCTCCCCGGTAGCTGATTGCCTGACGGTTCTGCATCGTGACATCGATGCTGGTAGTGCCGTCGGGGAACACTTTCGCCCTGAACTCAAAGAAGTCTTCCGGACTTCGGGCGGAGAATTTGATAACGGCGTTTCCCTTCTTATCCATATCCATCGTGTATTCTTTGAGGGGAGCGTTGAATATCAGCCCGCTTCCTCCGCCGTAAGGAACGCTGTAAGCACGTCCGTAATAAGGGAGGTAAGAGAATACCGAATCATTTCTGATTTGCAGTGAGTATTGTGAAGTCAGAGGTATAGAACGTCCGCGCATGGGCATAGCAGTGTTGACGTCTATCTTGTAGTCTTCTGATACGATCAGCTGTCTGACAGCTTCTTTCTTCTGTTCCTTCTTCTCCTTCTTGGTCTGTGCCGAAAGAGTCGGGATTCCTGCTAGCATAACCAGCAGTAGCATAAGGATTTGTTTTCTTGTTTTCATATCAGTTACAGTTTAGTGTATATATGTATAACACTCAAATATACTAAAAATAAGGAGTCCCCCTGCTTTCTTTAATGAAAATTAAACAGAAATCCTTAGAACTGTTCCAGAATGGAGATTCGTTTCTCGATAGGGGGATGCGTGGCAAAGAGGCCGCTAAGTCCGCTGAGGGCACTTTTCGACTGGTCGCCCGGATTCTGAATGAATAATTGCGCCACATCCCCACGTTTTACCGCTTCTATATCCGGATCATCGGAAATTTTGCGCAGGGCACTTGCCAATGCCAACGGATTCTTTGTCATCTCCGCCGAACCGGCATCTGCCATATATTCGCGCTTCCGTGAAATGGCGAAGCGCATCAGACTGGCAAAGAAGTAACCGACAGCGGCTATTACTAAGGCAATCAGTATGATGAGGATAGCTCCTCCGCCGTTTTTCCCGTTGCTACGTATGCGCGCGTGCGTAATAGTATAGAAAGTGATCTGCGTCAGCATCGAGAAGATTCCGACAAATACAATCGAGACGATCAGCAGGCGCACATCTCTGTTGCGGATGTGAGTCAGTTCGTGGGCGATGACTGCTTCCAGTTCTTCGTCGTTCAACTTCTGAATAATCCCTTTCGAGAGAGTGACCGTATAGGTGCGGTCGTTGATACCGCTGGCAAAAGCGTTCAATGAATCGTCGTCGATGATATTGATTTTCGGAGTCTTCATTCCGTTTGCCATGCAGAGGTTCTCGACCAGATTGTAGACACGTTTGTTCTCTCTGCGGTCGAGAGGTTTGGCGCCTGTGGCGGCTTTGATGATACTCGTATTCGCCCAGAAAGCTATCAGGAACCAAATCAATACGACCCCCATCGTATAGGGGAGGGCATTGATGAAAAGAGGATTAGCCAATTCCAGGATACTTACTTCCATGCTTTCACCGTGCCCCATAGCGGCCAGCAGATAGCAGGCCAGATAAAGCAATGCTGCTACCAGGCAGGGAAATAGAAATAACAGAAGAACAGAGCGCCGGTTGTTCCGGCTCTGCTGTGTTTGGATTCCGACGTACTGCATACGTGCTCGTTTTTAGAAACTGATCTTCGGTGCCTGTTCCAGATTCGCACGTTCGTTGGTACCCAGGTCGAACATGATTTCTCTGCGGAAACCTGCCATACCTGCTATGATGTTGGACGGGAATGTCTGAACCGCATTATTATATTCCTTCGTAGCCGAGTTAAAGTAACGGCGTACAGCAGCCAATTTATTCTCTACATCGGATACTTCTTCTTGCAGTTGCAGGAAATTCTGGTTTGCTTTCAGGTCCGGATAAGCCTCCAACGTGATTTTCAATCCCGATAAAGCGGAAGATAATTGATTCTCAGCTGCTATCTTCTCGTCGATTGTCTTGGCGCTGACTGCACCGTTACGTGCCTGAATCACCCGTTCGAGGGTATCTTTTTCGTGTGCGGCATATCCTTTCACGGTATCCACTAGTTGCGGAATAAGGTCGTGGCGCTGTTTCAGCTGCACGTCGATGTCTGCAAAAGCATTTTCACGGTTATTTCTCAGTCTCACCAATGAGTTGTACATGGAAGCAAAAATGATTCCCAACAGTACGATTATTCCTACGATAATAAGTATAGTCATGTCCTTTACTTTAAGTTAATAATACTACCCAAAAGTAAGTTATTTTGTATTGCCAAACAAGAAGAAGAGAATAAAAAACGTCCTAAACCACCTAAAAACTATCAAAAAGCACCTAAAATCTATCATTTGACAGTTTCACCCCCTAAGAAATGACGAATTTCCCCCTGTTTGACTCATAAAATACCTTTAAACTTGCAAACGTCAAGAAAGAAACGAAATATTAACCGTAAAACCCTTAAAGTATGAAAAGTTTAAGTTTCAGAAAAGATTTAATTGGAGTTCAGGAAGAGTTGCTTCGTTTTGCTTATAAATTAACTGCCAATCGTGAAGAAGCAAATGATTTATTGCAAGAAACATCATTAAAGGCCTTGGATAACGAGGAAAAATATGTTCCCGATACAAATTTTAAAGGATGGATGTACACAATCATGCGTAACATCTTTATTAATAACTACCGTAAAATCGTACGTGACCAGACATTCGTAGATCAGACCGACAATTTGTATCATTTGAATCTCCCCCAAGACTCAGGATTTGAAAGTACGGAAGGCGCTTATGACTTAAAAGAGATGCACCGCATCGTCAACGCGCTGCCGAAGGAATATAAAGTACCATTTTCAATGCACGTATCCGGTTTTAAATACCGTGAGATCGCTGAGAAGCTGGACCTACCCCTCGGAACGGTGAAGAGCCGCATATTCTTCACACGCCAACGTTTGCAACAAGAGTTGAAAGATTTTGTATAAATAGGGATAACACATTAGTCAAACAATTAATTCTGGTAAGGAGCAACGGGTAAAAACTCGCTTGCTCCTTTGATTTTGTGACAATATGATATTAAACATATCTTTATACCCCAACTTATTCTCTCTGTATTTGTTATTATGTCAGAGAACTCAGTATATTTGTATCAACTAGTTAACCTAAGTAATATAAATCTCATCTATTTACGGCAATGAAAAAGGAAATCAAATTCAGTCTCGTTTATCGGGATATGTGGCAGTCGTCCGGCAAGTATCAACCGCGTGCCGATCAGTTAGTAAGAATTGCTCCGTTAATTATCGAAATGGGTTGTTTCTCCCGTGTAGAAACCAACGGAGGCGCGTTCGAACAAGTCAACCTACTGTATGGCGAGAACCCGAACAAAGCCGTCCGGGCTTTCACAAAACCTTTCCACGAAGCCGGCATACAAACTCATATGCTCGACCGTGGTCTGAATGGTCTTCGAATGTATCCCGTTCCGGCAGATGTGCGCCGGTTAATGTATAAAGTAAAACATGCGCAGGGAGTGGACATCACCCGTATCTTTTGCGGCTTGAATGAAGTCAGAAATATTATTCCTTCCATTCATTATGCCCTTGAAGCGGGGATGATTCCGCAGGCAACGTTATGTATTACGTTCTCGCCTGTGCATACCGTAGAATATTATACCGCTATCGCCGAGCGTCTGATAGAGGCCGGAGCACCGGAAATCTGTCTGAAAGATATGGCAGGTGTCGGTCGCCCCGAAATGCTGGGACGTCTGACGAAAGCAATCAAGGAACGGCATCCCGAAATCATCATCCAGTATCACGGACATAGCGGACCGGGACTTTCGATGGCTTCTATCCTCGAAGTTTGTGAGAATGGCGCGGATATTATTGATGTTGCAATGGAGCCGATTTCGTGGGGGAAAGTTCATCCGGACGTTATCTCTGTGCAGGCTATGCTGAAAGACGCGGGATTTCAGGTACCGGAGATTAATATGAAAGCCTACATGAAAGCCCGTGCCATGACACAGGAGTTCATTGACGATTTTCTGGGTTATTTTATGGACCCTACCAACAAGCATATGTCTTCTTTGCTCTTGAAATGCGGACTTCCCGGAGGTATGATGGGTTCTATGATGGCCGATCTGAAAGGAGTGCATTCCGGCATCAATCTGATATTGAGAGGTAAGAACGAACCGGAACTGAGCATCGACGATTTGCTCGTGATGCTGTTTGACGAAGTGGAATATGTGTGGCCGAAACTCGGCTATCCTCCATTAGTGACTCCGTTCAGCCAATATGTGAAGAACGTGGCATTGATGAATGTGATGTCTCTGATCAAGGGAGAGGAGCGTTGGACGATGATCGACAACCATACCTGGGATATGATTCTAGGTAAGAGTGGTCGTTTGCCCGGTGCACTTGCTCCGGAGATTATCGCATTGGCAAAAGAAAAAGGATACGAATTTACGGACGAAGACCCGCAGAAGAACTATCCGGATCAACTGGACGAGTATCGTAAGGAAATGACAGAAAACAGCTGGGATTTCGGACAGGATGATGAAGAACTCTTCGAACTGGCAATGCACGACCGCCAATATCGGGATTATAAATCGGGTATTGCCAAGAAACGTTTCGAAGATGATTTGCAGCGTGCCAAAGATGCCGCATTGGCAAAACAGGGATTCTCCGAAGAAGAAGTGAAACGGATGAAACGTGCCAAAGCCGAACCGGTGACGGCAATGGAGAAAGGGCAGATCATTTGGGAGATCGATGTGGAATCGCCTTCTATGCCGCCCGAAGTGGGACATAAATATGATCCGGACGATGTGTTTTGCTATATTGCTACTCCTTGGCATACATATGATAAGGTGTTGGCGAATTTTAGCGGTCGTGTGATCGAGGTATGTGCCAAGCAGGGAGCATTGGTAGATAAAGGCGAACCATTGGCGTATATCGAGAGGTGTGAGGAACCGGCATAGTCTGTATCTCAAATAATAACAGAAAAAAGTAATCCCTTTATCCTTGTCTTGTTTCTTGATGAAATAGACTGTGATAAAGGGATTGCTTTATTTCTTTTTCTTCTTCCTGGTGTCTTTCTTATCGACCGCCTTTTTCTCTACAGGCGGAAACTTAGGAACCAGATTCATTAATCGCAATATCTGTTTTTGTCGTTTCAATAGGTAAGCCGAAGGCTTTGCAGAGTTAAACCGTATCGGGTTAGGGAGCGTAGCGGCAATCAGTGCGCACTGTCCTGAGCTCAACTTGGCAGCTGTTGTGTTGAATTTATACTTTGCGGCAGCCTGTGCGCCATAAATCCCTTTTCCCATTTCGATGGAGTTGAGATATACCTCCATAATCCGTTCTTTCGACCAGAACAACTCTATCAGAAAGGTGAAATAAACTTCGAAACCTTTGCGTATCCAAGACGATTGCGGCCATAGGAACACATTCTTGGCTGTCTGCTGACTGATGGTACTTGCTCCGCGCTTCCGTTTCCGTTTTTCGTTCTCCTTCATCGCTTTCTCTATCTCGATGAAGTCGAATCCGTTGTGTTCGGCAAAGCGGTTGTCTTCGGAGGCGATGACCGCCATCGGCAGGTGAGGAGATATTTTATCAAAAGAAACCCACGTGTGTTTCCACGTGGGTTTATCTCCTGACGCAAGCTGCTGTACACTTCGGATGACCATCAGCGGAGTGACATACACCGGCATAAAGCGGTAGACGATCACAGCCAGAATGGTAGATGCAAAGAAGAAAATCAGCAGGTTGCGCGCATAACGCAATATTTTTTTAATTGGAAGCGGCCTGTGCATCTTTAATCATCTGCTCACTTGCGTACATGTAAACTTCTACACGACGATTCTGTTCTCTTCCGGCAGCTGTGTCGTTGCTGGCGATAGGATCGCTTTCGCCCATTCCCTGCACACCTTTAATCTGGTTGGAAGAAACGCCGCAGTTTAACAGGTAGCTGGCTACACTCTGTGCACGTTCCTGTGACAAGTTCAGATTTTTCTGACGGCTTTGTTCGGCAGTACTGTTTCTCCAGCCCTGATTGTCGGTATATCCGTAGATGGATACGTCCATGTCTCTGTTCTGGTTGAGTACGTTGTTGGCGAACTTGCTCAATGCAGACTTGGCGGCAGCACTCAGAGTTGCATTACCGGTAGTGAAAAGAATACCTGAATCGAATGTAACTTTTACTGCCTGCAATCCGTTGTTGTCAGTTATCTGCTCTACTTGTGCGCCTTCAATTTGTTTTGCTTCTGCTGCCGCTTTATCCATCTTCTTTCCGATAAGGGCACCTGTTCCTGCACCTACTGCAGTACCGATAGCCGCACCGATGGCAGCACCCTTGCCTTTACCGATAACACCGCCGAGGATAGCACCCAATGCAGCACCCGAACCACCGCCGATTGCGGCACCTTTGCCCGTATTGTTCATGCTTGCGCAGCCACTGAATATCATGGTTATACTCATGAAGAGAACCATCCATTTCATCTTGTTCATAATGCAATGTTTTTTAAATAGGTTTATAAAATAATACTTTAATAAATTAACAACGCAAAGATACATATTATTTGCCAAGGTCATACTTTTTAAGTTAAAATAACTCCGGACAATCTTTGTATATGTAAAATAACAAACGACACTACTACCTTGTTGACACGGAAGGCAGATTTAAGCATTTTTTCCTGATCATGGTGAACCATCCCAAGAGAATCAGTCCTTTGGCAATCGTTGTGACGCATACTGCCCACCAGATACCTTCTACTCCCATGCCCATCCGTACAAACAGGATGGCAAGCGGAATGCGCATATAGTTGCATACAATGCTGACAATGGCAGGAGGCACGGTACGCCCGATGCCGTAGAACACTCCCTGCATCGTGATTTCGAGCATCATAAACAGCTGCGAATATCCGTCGATACGCAGAAATACACCTCCGGCTTCGTAAGCTGCCTGTTCGGGGACAAAGATCGAAAAGACCTCATTGCCGTAAAAGACAAACAGCAGCGTGCAGAAAGTTCCGAAGATTCCCGTCATCCATAGGGTGGTGTGCCAGGCTTTCAGTACCCGTTCTATTCGTCCGGCGGCGAAGTTCTGGGCAATAAAGGCGCTAAGTGCGGTGGAGAAACCTTGGGAGGTATTCCAGGTGATGGCTTCTATCTGTCCGCCGGTGGTGAAAGTCATCAGTCCGATGTGTCCGCCCTGTTCGGATGCGGTACGGCAGAGGAACATATTGACGAAGGCGAACAGGGTGTTTAGGGTAGCTACGGGCAGACCTAGTTTCAGAATACGCCGTGTGTACTTTTTCTTCAGTCGGGAGAAGAAGGGGAAACCGCCGAGCAGGGCGTCTTTGCGGAAACGCAGCTGATAGATGAAGATGGCGAAAACCGTTGCCTGCGAGAGCCATGTAGCGTAGGCGGCACCGTTTGTTCCCAGTCCGAAGCCGAAGATAAACAGAGGGTCGAGAATGATATTCATAATCAGTCCCGTCCCACTGATGTAAAATGGAATTTTGCTTCGTCCCGCTGCATTATAGATACCTATGAAGGCAGCAGACAGGAATATGAACGGCAATGCGGTGGAAATAATCCGCAGGTATTCGATGGCATTGGCTGTGATGTGCTCTTCTAGTTCATAGATGCGGATGATGGGGCTTGCGAACATGAAAAGCAGTCCGCCCCAGCAGATCGAAATGATCAGAGCAATCGTGATATTGTGTGAAGCGAACTGGCGGGCATCTTCCTGATTCTGCGCACCGATGGATTGACCCACGCTGACTTCGGACCCTACCTTATTTAATAAAGAGATAGAACCGGACATCCACGTCAGGATTCCTACCGAACCGATGGCAGCGACTGCCTCACTGCCCAGTCGTCCTACCCATGCCATGTCTGTAAGGCTGTATGCCATCTGTATAAACGACGTTGCCATAATAGGCATCGCCAGATTGAAAAGTTGGCGGTTGATAGGGCCGTGTGTCAGATTCTTAATTCCTTGCATATCATTTTTTCTATTTAAAAGGAGGCGCAAAGATACATAAAATTACTATCTTCGCACATCAAATATTCATTAATCAAAGTATACAGATACTATGAAACAGAAATTCTCTTCTCTTTTTGTATTGCTGGTTCTGCTATTGACAGGACTGCAAGTTTCGGCACAAAGTACGCCAAAACCATTTGATATTGAACAGCCTTCTCTTCGTGTTTTCCTGCCGGCACCGGAACTGGCGACAGGTCGTGCTGTGGTAGCCTGTCCGGGTGGAGGATACTCCGGTCTGGCGGTCAATCACGAAGGGTATGATTGGGCGCCGTATTTCAACAAACAAGGAATTGCATTGATTGTTCTCAAATACCGGATGCCGAAAGGCGACCGCACCCTCCCGATCTCCGATGCCGAAGCAGCCATGAAAATGGTACGTGACAGCGCTGACGTATGGAATCTGAATCCGAATGATATTGGTATCATGGGATCTTCTGCCGGAGGCCATCTGGCTTCGACCATTGCTACACATGCGCCTGAAGCACTTCGTCCCAACTTCCAGATTCTCTTCTATCCGGTGATTACGATGGACAAATCTTTCACTCACATGGGCTCTCATGACAATCTGTTGGGTAAGGACGCTTCTGCCGATTTGGAAAAAGAATTCTCCAACGAGAAGCAAGTGACCAAAGAGACTCCTCGTGCTTTCATTGTTTATAGCGATGATGACAAGGTAGTTCCTCCTGCCAACGGAGTCAACTATTATCTGGCTTTAAATAAGAAAGGTGTTCCTTCCGTTCTCCATATTTATCCTACAGGCGGCCACGGTTGGGGGATCCGTGAAGATTTCCTCTACAAGAGTGAAATGCAGAACGAACTGACTTCTTGGTTGCGTAGTTTCAAGGCTCCTCGCAAAGATGCCGTCCGTGTGGCTTGCATCGGCAACAGTATTACGTTCGGAGCAGGAATAAAGAATCGCAGCCGTGACAGCTATCCTTCCGTACTGGCCCGTATGTTGGGCGACAGTTACTGGGTGAAAAATTTCGGAGTGAGCGCCCGTACCATGTTGAACAAAGGAGATCATCCTTATATGAACGAACCTGCTTATAAGAATGCGTTAGCTTTTAATCCTAACATCGTCGTTATCAAACTCGGAACAAACGACAGCAAATCATTCAACTGGAAATACAAAGCAGACTTCATGAAAGATGCGCAGAACATGATCAACGCTTTCAAGGGCCTTCCTTCACAGCCGAAGATTTATCTCTGCTATCCTTCCAAAGCTTATCTTACAGGTGACGGCATCAACGATGATATTATCTCTAAAGAAATCATTCCGATGATCAAGAAGCTCGCCAAGAAAAACGACCTGTCTGTTATAGACCTCCATACTGCGATGGACGGAATGCCCGAACTCTTTCCGGACCGTATTCATCCGAACGAAAAGGGAGCGCAGGTAATGGCAAAAGCTGTCTATCAATCTATCTCTGCTTTAAAATAAAAAATATGTTACCGATCATTGAGCTTTTAACCGGATAATTGTATTGATAATATAGCCCCTGATAAAAGAAAGGAGAATATTATGATTAGAACAGTTGCTGTCTTTGTTTTTGTGTCTTTAGCTTGTGTTGCTACTGCCTTTTCTCAAACTATAGAAAAGGGGAATAAAATGGATGTGCAAAAGAAAAATAGCTCTGCGGAAGTAAGCGGACACCAGTTGCCCGAAGCAAAAATCATAGAACCGAAGTTACCGGATATAGAGGCTAAAAAACTTGCAACAGATGATAAGTCCATGCAGACATACGGTCTGACACCTTCAAGTCCTGCATCGGGCTTATCTCCCTATTTTTACGATTTTCCTGCATTGCTGGAAAGTAATCCGGCATTGACGGATTTTTATAATTTTCGTCAGCATTCTATGAATGGACAGTTTTCTTTTATTGGGAGTGCAGAACAAAAGACTTATCTGGGATTGGGGCAATATGTAGCGGTAAATGCCGGAATGCGCTGGATTCCTTCTCAAAGATTTTTCGTTGAAGCGGGAGGAACCTTAAGCCGGCAATTCTATTTGGCTTTGCCTATAGCGAGGCAAGATATAGCAGGAATATATACGAGAATGCATTATTCTTTAGCCAGAAATGTCCGGTTAAATGTCTGGGGACAATATTTTATGGGGGGAAATACACCTCCTCCGGTTTACAATCCGTTATTTCCACATACAGGGGTAGGAGCTTCTATCTCGGTCGATGTGAAAAAGAATACGGAAGTAAGTGTCGGTGCGGAATACCAGTACGACAAGAATTCAAGGGAATGGAAAATGGAAACGTCAGGCCGTGTATCCATTGGCTTTTGACACATATTTCATCATTCATTTGGTTCTGTTATTTATTTCCCATATCTTTGACGCATTAAAATTATAATGTTTCATTAAAACTAGTGGATGTTTAACTCATCATTTATTACATCGGATTTGGTCTGATAAGAATCTGTTCACTTTAACAGATTCGAACTTTCATACTTTCGGATAATCTTTCCGGAAGTGATTCTCCTATATTATATAACTTTAGTTTTTATACCCGCATACAATAGCAAAAGCATTGTTGTGCTTTCACGTGTATGCTATATACATTAAGATAATGAGTAACGAAAATAATAATCTGTCATTATATGGTTGGAGTGATAATCTATTCCGGCAAAAACAAATCTCACAATTTAAAGATATGTCTCATGGACGAATCATCGTGACACATAAAACCTGTTATGAAGTAGTTGCAGAGGATGGCGTATATTTGTGTGAGTTAACAGGAAATATGATTTATGGCAGAATGCCTGATGAATACCCTTGTACGGGCGATTGGGTGATTTTTCAGCCATTCGATGCAAACAAAGGGATTATAGTTGATACGTTGCCTCGTGAACGGGCGTTGTATCGCAAGAAGAACGGAACGGTAGCCGACCGGCAGGCCATTGCTTCTTACGTCGATAAAGCATTTATTGTGCAAAGCCTTGATGATAATTTCAATGTTCGCAGAGCGGAACGTTTCATAGCCCAGATAATGGAAGAAAATATCAAACCGGTATTGGTGTTTAATAAAGCCGATTTAGGTTGTGACAGGCAGAAAATAGATGAAGCGATTAAACACATTGCCCGTCAGTTTCCTGTATTTATCACAAGTATTCGTCAACCTCAAACGATTCTCCGGTTGCGGGAATCCATAACAAAAGGCGAAACGGTCGTGTTTGTCGGCTCTTCGGGTGTCGGCAAGAGTTCACTGGTGAATACCCTTTGCGGGAAATCGGTACTGAATACTTCCGATATAAGCCTGTCTACAGGGAAGGGACGGCATACTTCGACTCGTCGGGAAATGGTATTGATGGATGGCTCAGGTGTTTTAATCGACACTCCGGGTGTTCGGGAATTTGGTTTGGCGATTGACAATCCCGATTCGCTTGCCGAAATGTTTGAAATATCCGACTATGCGGAATCATGCCGTTTCAGCGATTGTAAGCATATCGACGAGCCGGGTTGTGCTGTTTTAGAAGCGGTACATAATGGTACGTTAGATCATAAGGTATATGAGAGTTATCTGAAACTCAGACGAGAAGCATGGCATTTCTCCGCTTCCGAACATGAAAAACGTAAGAAGGAGAAATCCTTTACGAAACTCGTAGAAGAAGTGAAGAAACGCAAGGCTAATTTCTAAAGAACTATTGAAGCAGGGAATGCCGGTACTTTATCAGACAAGGTGATACTGTATGACGGCTTCTCTGCTTCTTATTGTTTGGTAAGAGTTTACGGCAACTATTCTCTTGCTTTTAGAGTAAAGGCATTTCAACTCTTGTGACATGTTCCTCTTCGGGTACATCCGGATTGCTGTAATAATATTCTATTGATGTTCCCGAAGCCTTATATCCATTTGTTTTTATCCATTCGGTCATCTCATTGTACAGCTGTGCCAGTTCATTGTAATTTCCTCTATGCAGACATACGACTATTCTTCTGGCGGGGAGGATGACAGACTGTATTTTTTCGTCACCCTGTAAAGGTTTCGAAGATTTCAGTCCGATAATCATTTCTATACGATCTTCGGTCAGGCTTTCAAAGTCGGGGTACTCTACGAAGGGGATATCCGTGGTTACTTCTCCCTGTTTCTTGAATAAAGAGTCTATTCTTACAAAATTCTCTCCGATAGCCTGTGACATACCTTTCATGTCGGTTTTTACTTCAATAGCCAAAGCGGGCTGTTCCGGCTGCTGTAAAAGCATGATTTCTGATATCTTTGCCATAGATTCTGTTTTAATGGTGATTATTTCCGTATGACCGGTATATATATTTCTGTTAGTAATTCCGACGTTTCCGTGGTGGACGGATGATTCATATACATCTCAAAGCTGAATGTGCTTTGGGGATGGTATTTACTTTTCGGAAACCATTCCTCATAAATGCTCCTGTACACTTTGTGTAAAGAAGAATAGCTTCCCGTATGTCTGAACACGGCATATCGCCCTCCGGGAATTTGCATGATTCCCGGTACCGGTCTCGCTTTAGTATCATCGCGAAGGGTGATGCCCAGATAGAACCGGCACTTCTCCGTAGGCGTAATCGACGGATCGTCCATGCTAAGGCTGATAAACTTGTCATATCGTGGGTCTGCTTCATACTGTTCGGCATGATGCAGTAGTTTATTCCAAAGTAATCTGTATTTTAGTTTGTTTTTATACGCTTCACCCACTTCGATGCAGAATATCTTTATCGGGCTGATCACTTTTATCTCCGGTTTTATGTTTGTTGCCGGATTTTCACCGTTCGGTCTGTGCTTTTCTCTGTATTGAGAAGTTGATATACCAAAATGTTTCTTAAAAGCTTTGGCGATACTGTATTTAGTCTGATAACTCGTTTGCTCTATGATTTGCTTTAGCGTATAGTCCGTAGAGATCAGCAGATGTGCAACGTGCTCCATGCGCAAACGCTGTATGTAACTGCCGATATTCTCTCCGGTAGCGGTGCGGAACACTCTTCTGAAATGAAATTTGGACAGTCCGCTCATCGAACTCAGCGTGTCGGTATCCAGTACCTCCGTCAGATGACCGTTGATGTACACTATTATGTTCTGAATCATCTTATGATGAAGGCTGCTTGTCTCTTGCTTTTGCCGCCATCTGTTCAGTGTGGGAAGGCGTTTGTCCAGTATCTCCCTCAGCTCTTTCGGAGAATAGTCCGTGTCTGCGTATTCATTATATTTATCTGTATATTTTATCCAGATGTCGATCATTTCCCACATGGATATATCAACAATGTATTTCCCATCCTTCAGGCAGTAATAACAAAACTCATCACTCCTCGAACCGTCAGAGTTGGTGCCTAAATATTCCTCCACGTCGAAGCGGAGCGGCATTCCGCAGCTTTGGCAATATCTTTTATTTATTTCTGATTCAACCATTTGACTAATCTTGCATTCTTTGCAAAAATAAGCTATTTTTTCAGTAAACAGTTGTCCGGAATAGCCATCTTTTTATTAACAAATGTTCATTTCCGCTATTTCTTAAAGTTGTATCTTTGCCGCGTTTTTATAATATATAAGGTAAAGATGGAAACAATAACTGGAAAAAGAAGTTTATCATTCTATGAACCGATTGTTTGGTGTAGGTCTGTTTGTCATCGATTCGATATTGGATATGTTTTGGGCTTTATGTAGAGTCTTATATCTATGTTCTGTGTATATTAATAAAAAAACCTCTGATAATCATTGATTATCAGAGGTTTTTTACTCCGTGATCCGCCTGGGTCTTTAACCCATGCGGTTCACTGTCCTAAATATCAATATTTTAATTATCGTTATCCCTTTGAGGGGGTACGATTTGGACACTGACTTTTTTATATGTTTCTGTCCGCTTTTGGCGGATGTCTGTCTCCATGTATCTTGGGTTCAAAAGTACACATTCGTTTTGAATTATGCAAGTCTTTGATTATTAATATTTGAACTTAGGTGCAAGGTGCAAGCTATATATATAAATATATGCTTGCACCTTGCACCTAAAAATTATCTTGTCCTAAACCAATTTCGTTCCGATTTACTTAGGCGTTCGCTGATTTATTTTTGTTAATCTATTATCTGTAATGTGGCTTGTATGGGAATAAAATGTTATTTTCGGGATTGGAAAATATAAAAGACTACCATACAATGAAAATTACCCGTGATGAATTGCTGATAGCTGCGTTCAAGCTGTTTATGTCCGTGAACTATGAGAAAGCCAGTTTTGCGGAACTTGGAAAGATGCTCGGAATGTCGAAAGCCGGAATATTCAAATACTACAAGAACAAACAGGAACTATTCATTGCCGTAGTGGATAAGTTTTGGTTCAGTGCGCAAAACCCACGAAATAAATTCACTGAAACGAACGGCACGTTTGCCGAATTTATAGACGAATATGTACGTGGCGTGCAACGGACAATGGATATGCTGGGCAATCTGATAGGTGCGGATAAAGACAAGTTGGAGCAAGGAAAATTCACATATCACGCCCAATATTTTCATTTCCTGTTTCAACTGCTCCAATACGACCCTGACGCAAAAGAGAAGCTCCGTAACCTTGCAGAGGGTGATTACGCTTATTGGCGTACTGCCATACAACGTGCGATAGATAGCGGAGAGTTGAGAAAGGATGTGGATGTAGAAGATGCGGTAGTCATGTTCCGGCAGGTTTACATGGGGTTGTCTTTTGAAATGTCCTTTCTCGGCGGATTGGACACCGGGCGACTTGCCAAGCATCTGCATGCCGTTTATTCCTTACTGAAATGTTAGGCAGCGCCACCCGGCACATATTCCTTGCAAATCTGACTTTCTCTGCAAAAAAAAGATAAAAAGAAAACGTTCGTTCACTTTCTTCGGAATAGTTTTATAACTTTGGCAATATCATTTTATTAGTGATAGTTGTAACGTTATAAACCAGTTCTATATGGAAGCAGACAAACAACGGGGAAGTATCGTACTGACAAAGCAGAATATAGACGGTCAGGACTATATACGGATTGATTATGGAAATAATCAGGCTATTGCCTTGCTGCTTTCCGAAGATAGTGGAATTAAAATAGCCGGAAACGGAAGTGCCTATATACAGGCATCCGCTTTCCGGCTTCCTGCATTTTATGACCGCTATTCCCCCCACGCCTACATTGATTACAGCCGTGTATATGTACGGCATCCCAAACCTAAGCGGGAATATCTGTTACCGAAAGGCTATTTGGAACTGTTGGAGCAAAAGCGATACAGCCTTTCCACCATAAAAGCCTATAAAATCTATTTCAGCGACTTCATGGAATACCACAAAGGGCATGAACTTGACCTGCTGACGGTCGAGGATATTAATAATTATATGCTCTATATGGTAAAGGAACGACATATATCTGCTACCCAGCAGAATATGCGTATCAATGCAATCAAGTTCTACTATGAGAAAGTCCGAAAAGGCAAACGACAATACTATGGCGGGATAGTCCGTGCCAAAGAATACAAGGCTTTGCCCGAAGTGTTAAGCCGGGAAGAAATGAAAAATATCTTTGCACAGATACCTAACCGGAAACATCGGTGCATGATTTCATTGATATATTCTGCCGGATTGCGGCGAAGTGAACTTCTGAACCTGACCCCTAAAGATATTATCAGTGAACGGATGCTGATAAGGGTAACTGGCAAAGGAAAGAAATGTAGATATTCCTTGTTATCAGAAAAGGCACTCAACGAACTAAGGGTTTATTACAAAGAATACAGACCGCAAAAATGGCTCTTTGAGGGCGAACAGGCAGGTGAACAATATTCACCCAGTGCATTGGTGAAAATACTGAAAGAAGCAGCCCAAAAAGCCGGAATAAAGCACCGGGTACACCTGCACATGCTCCGTCACACTTTCGCTACTCACCTGCTGGAACAAGGGACTGACCTTAGAACTATTCAGGAACTTATGGGGCATAATGATATAAAAACGACTGCTATTTATTTGCACGTATCAAATGCTCACAAAGCCAAAATACCTAATCCACTGGACTATTTAGATGATGATTAGGTATAATTTATTAGTAAATAGGAACTACACCATAGGTGTGGTTATTGAATACATTATCCATAAATAGTTCAATATATGAATAGAATAAAAACAAAGGGATATGCAAATCTTACACGAGAAGCATATATTATGTATTATTTTTGCAATCGAACTTGTGTAGCCAGCGTTGATGATTTCTTGAACCTTTTGAATACTCAAATAAAACTTGACTTCAATAGTTTCAAAAAATCACAGATTATATTGTTAGAAGATGATTTTGATTATTTTATATTGGATTGCAATATAAAGGATAATATTGTCAATATATATATATATGAAGAAGATTGGAGCTTAATATATGACCTAATAGAAACAAATAATCATTTCATTCTACGTGAATGGGAAACATCGGCATGAACATATGGATAACAAAGCGTGATAACGCTTACAGCGTTCCCCGCTTAAACATTAGATACAATTAGATATGAATATACCTACTGCAATAAAGGAAATACTTGTTCATAACCATTGGGATGAATTTAACTTTCAAATGATGTCGGATTGTTACGCTGATAAGTTGAAACAATCCTATTCAAAGTTTGATTATCCTTTGAATGACGGTATTATAAGCAAGATTGCTCTATTCTATAACATGAAATTAGAGCTGAACCAATCTAATATTCTTTATTTTGATGTCAAGAAAATAAAGAAATACAGCCCGGAAGCTATGCAGAAAGTGGCTGTGAAGTTAAAGGTCAATAAGGTTATCTATTTAGCAGACATTCATCCCGGTTATTTAACTGTATGGTTAGATGAACGAGAACAAGTGTGGGCTGATTATGATAATCTTGTTTATTATTATGGCAGTGATATATTCAGTGGTGTTCAAAATATTGTATCGGGCAATGTCCTTGAAACCATAAATTTAGTATCTAACAACGAAAGATAGCATCTGACGATGCTCCTTTCTAACCATTGGCATAAAGACAAAATGAAAGTCATAAACGAACCCCGCAGCCGTTTTGAGCAAATGAACTCAAAGCGCAGTACGAAGAAATACAGCTATTGTTTCTTCGACTATCTGTATTACAGGCTCTATGTCACCTACAAGAAGCACAACGACCCGCCACGTTTTAGTGCTTGCTGCGTGTTTGCCGCCACTTTCATGATTGCCCTGTTCTTTTTGAGCATAGCTGCAAACTGTATTTTTACGGATTTCTTCTTTTCCCGGAAGAATTTCACGGAACTGCAAGGCGGACTAATCTTTATCAGCGTGGCAATATTGTTTTGCATCATCCCCTTTTACCTGCGGTACACCCGGAAGCGGACTGCCGCCATACTGCTGAAATACAAAGGCAACAAGTGGAACAGGATTATCCCGTCTTGGGTAATATATACTTTCCCGATATGGGGGGTCTTGACAGGGATAGGAATATGTATGTTGATATTCAACTAAGTAACAGATTATAAATAAGATTCATAGAAATCAGTAAAGTATGAAAGCGACATTGAAATACCCCATATTCCAGTTCAGCCCGCACGAAAATATGGTTTATACCTTTTGGAAAGAGAACAAAACAACGCAGCTTGCCCTACTGAAAGAGTGCAAGGGGTGGAATGGCGATATAGTAGTAGATTCTACCGGGACAAAGTACACCGTCCGGCGTTCCTACATGACCAGATGGAAAGGCATACACGGCTTTACGGGAATGAGTACGGGGATGATTAGTTACGAAACGGAATATGAAGATACCCCCGAACCTTTCTCCTTGCGCCAATTGCAAGAAAGGATAGCGGAGAGATACCCCAAGACACAGTGGTTCCGGGAAGAATGTTGGGACAGCGTGGACGATTTCCGGCAAACGATTTTCGCTTGCAAATCCTTTGAGGAACTTGCCGAAACGATGATGCCTAAGCATGAATGTACCGTTTGGGAACGTATTCAGGACTACTTCTTTCGTGGATTCTTCTTGGTGCTCGGCGGCATGCTCCTTTATATAATATGGCTGTTCATTAAAAAGGCATGGTTATGGATTGTTGGATAATATGCTAAAAAAATACAGTTATTAAATATGGAAAAACGGATTACATCACTGTTGTTGGCAAACAATCCCGGTAATGAACTGGTACGGCGTGTCAAGGAACTGGAAGATAAAATAAAGTGGTTGCAGCATAACAGCCGGAACATGGATAACTACTTGGAACTGGAACCGTTCAGCAAGGACGGTGAACTGTGCGGGTACGTCTGCGACACGTTGAAAGCATTGCCGGAAGTCCCGACCATCGCCACCTGTAAGGATTATAAGGCGATAGTCATATTGCTGGGGATTTCTACCACGCATTACCAAATACTGGACGAACTGGCGGAACAGCACCGCCATAGGGACGATGTACCCGAACTGCTGGCGTACTGCGATGCGCTGCATTGGATGCGACCGGGACGGCAATACCTGTGCAACGTATATAATACGGTGTGTTACGCTTTCCATCGCTTGCGCCTGCATCCGGTAAAAGACAGCATTCTGCTGATAACGGAAAAGGAACTGCGCCACGCCGAACGTATGCTACCCGAACTGGGCAGGCAGACTTTTATAGAAATGGTAAGGTTGAAAGGCTATAAGGTTTATGATGCCAAAAAAATGGCGGAAGCGTGCGGCATGGAATACGGGGCGTTCCGGCGGAAACTAAAGAAAATGACCGGGTACACGGCAAGCCAGTGGGTGAGGATAGAACGGGCAAAAGACGTGGCACATTACCTGAAAAACACGAACTATACGCTGACCGAAGTAGCGTTCACCACCGGGTTTTCATCCACATCGAACCTGAACGACTTCTGCAAGGATTACCTGCTCGATACTCCCGGCGAAATAAGAAGAAAAGCGCAAAATACAAAATAATGCACGCTATGAAGAATAGAATGTGAAAAATGAAGAATAAAACAGCGATTTAAAGCCTGTAACTTTGCGCCCGATTAATAAAGGAACGATTAATTATGGGACAACAGAATTTGAACGAATACTTTACCGACCTTTTGCAAAAGGTGGATTTACAGATACAGGATTTTGAAGATAACAACAACGACCCTTTCAGCCTGTGCAAACAGGTCATTGACTACCTGCAAGAAATCATAGGGGAACTGAAAGCCTTTATCATTTCCTACTCTTTCACCAGCAAGGAAGAAGAAATTTATTTCTTCAAAGAGCAAAAGCCAATAATAGCAAGTAAAATTATCTATTACAATACGGTTTACCAGTTTGAACTGCGTTTCCCGAACGGCAGCGAAGAAACGCAAAAGGAGTTCATTATGGCGGAAACCGACCGGATTTTGGCGCATTTCCAACGTAATATAAGTTTCTACCAGTATTACCGGACAAAAGCCACCTATTTAGACCATAAATATTTCCTGCGTGGGAAACCTGATATTCATATCCTTATAGATAATTTCTATTATGAAGCAGACCCACAGTTCAGCACCAGTTATGATTATAAGGTAGCCAAAATTTTAGCTATCGAACTGTTTGCCATCTACCTCACCAACCGATTGAATGAACTTGAACGGCGTTTCCAACGCCAGCAGGTCAAAAACGGGAATATAAAGAAGCTGCTCCGGTGGACGGGGACAAAACGGGCATTGGTGGAACTTATCTACGCACTCTACACCAATGGCGATTTCAATAAGGGAACGGTTGATATAAAGGATATTGTATCTTGCTTTGAAGATATGTTCGACATAGATTTAGGTGATTTCTACCATACCTACATGGAACTTAAATCCCGGACAAATGACCGGACACACTACCTGAACACCCTGCAAAAACGACTGTTGCGCCGGATGGAAGAACAGGAGTAACCTATATCCGATTAACAAACTTTATTTCGCCACAGGTGGGTTCGCCTGTGGCTTTTTATTTCCCCGAACCGTCCAACTTTGCAGCAAATCAATTAGTTAATAAAATGGACGTAATAACAGTAGAAACAAAAGCCTTTAAGGAATTGATGGCAAAAATCAATGTGATTGCCAATTATGTATTTTCCCGTCAGGACGACTGCAAAGAGAATGAGGATGATATTTGGGTGGATAGTTACGAAGTATGTACTTTCCTGAAAATCAGCGACCGCACCCTGCAACGGCTTCGTTCCAAAGGAGAAATCGCTTACTCTACCATCAGGGGACGCAATTTCTATAAAATCGGTGAAATAAAACGGTTGCTGGAAAGCCGTTTGATAAAGAGCAATGACGAATGTATGCGTAACCTGATAACCAACCACAAGCTATATGTTAAGGAAAGACGAAATATTAGAGAGGACAAATAACGGTCTGAACGTATTTAAACATTATATTCCCGGCACGTGGCGGGTGGGACGTAATTTCCTTAATCCGTTGTATGAGGACAGCAAAGCGTCCTGTAACATCTATTTTGACCGCCGTAGCAACAGTTATAAACTGAAAGACTTTGGAAATGACGATTATTCCGGCGACTGCTTCTTTTTTGTGGGTATGCTCAAAGGGCTGGACTGTAACAATTCAAGCAGTTTCATAGAAATATTGCGGATTATAGACCGGGATTTGTCACTGGGGCTTTCAGAGGGTAATCCCATACCTGTACCTAAAACATTCAAAGAACCGGAAAAGCCTGTGCCTGCTCCGGTAGAACGTACTGGCAGACCGTACACATTCAAGGAGAGGAAACTTACCGCTTCCGAACTGGAATACTGGCAACAATACGGCATTACCCCTGAGATACTGGAACAGTATAAAGTCTGTTCAGTGGTTCAGTTCCAAAGTGAAAATGCGGATGGCAATCCGTTTTCTTATTCTTCCACTAAGGAAGAACCCATTTACGGGTATAAGAACAAACGTTTCATCAAACTGTACAGACCGTTTTCCAAGACCCGCTTTCTATATGGCGGAAATATCGGCGAAAGCTATTGTTTCGGGCTGGAACAGCTACCCAGTAAAGGCGACACCCTGTTTATTACGGGCGGGGAAAAAGATGTCATGTCACTGGCAGCGCATGGTTTCCATGCGATTTGCTTCAATAGCGAAACGGTAACTGTTCCGCCGAACATCATTTATAAACTTACATTCCGGTTTAAACATATCATATTGCTTTACGATATGGATGCTACCGGAGTGGAAAGCGCAAAAAAGCATGAGAAACAACTCTGTGAATACGGTGTGAAACGGTTGCTTCTCCCTTTGCAGGGGACAAAAGAGGAAAAGGACATTTCCGATTATTTCCGGGCGGGCAACAGCCGGGAAAATTTTATCAAACTATTTATCGACTTCTTAGATACAATCTATAATGAAACAATGACTATGCTTAAATCGTGTGAGATTGATTTTAATAATCCTCCGGCAAAAGCGCAGGAAATTATTTCGGCGGGTGACGTTCCACTGGGAACACAGGGGAACTTGTGCTGCATCACTGGCGGAGAGGGAACAGGGAAAAGTAACTATGTGGCTGCACTGGTGGCGGGTTCAATCCGTCCGGCGGATATTCAGATTGATACGCTGGGTATCAATGTAAGTGAGAACACGAAACATAAAGCCGTCCTGCTTTATGATACGGAACAATCGGAAGTACAACTGTTCAAGAATGTAACCAACCTGATAAAAAGGGCGAAACAGACCGACAAACCGGATGAATTTAAGGCTTTCTGCCTTACGGGTATGTCCCGCAAAGAACGGCTGCACGCCATTGTTCAGAGCATGGACAGGTATTATTTCCAATATGGGGGTATTCAGTTGGTAGTGATAGATGGTATTGCAGACCTTGTAAGATGTGCCAATGATGAAGCGGAAAGCGTGGCAATCATAGATGAACTTTACCGACTGGCGGGAATATATAAGACCTGCATCATCTGCGTGCTGCATTTTGTTCCCAATGGTTTGAAGTTGCGAGGGCATTTAGGCTCGGAACTTCAACGCAAAGCGGCTGCTATCCTCTCGATAGAAAAAGACGAAGACCCGGCTTTGTCGGTAGTGAAAGCCCTGAAAGTAAGGGACGGTAGCCCGTTGGATGTTCCCTTGATGCTCTTTGCTTGGGACAAGGCAGCCGGGATGCACCTTTATAAAGGTGAAAAGACCCGTGAGGAAAAAGAGAAGCGCAAGGAAAAGGAACTGGTCGGGGTTGCCCGTGACGTGTTCGGCAGGCAGGAACATATAACCTACATAGACCTGTGCGAGCAGATACAGCAGATTTTGGACGTGAAAGAACGCACCGCAAAAAGCTATATCCGTTTCATGCGGGAACGGGATATTATCATTAAAGACCCGTCCAACCAAAGTTATTTTATGATTGGTATAATTTAATCAGGCAGCCTTATGTATATAGATAAAGATGATTTTACCGCATGGATGGAACGTATCATGAATAGGTTCGATATGCAGGACAAGAAGATAGACCGGGTGATAAACGGGCGTAACTGTTTGGACGGGGAAGAACTGCTGGATAATCAGGACTTGTGCCTGCTTCTGAAAGTAGCTCCCCGAACACTGACCCGTTACCGGAAAAAGGGAATACTCCCTTTCCTTATGTTGGACGGTAGATGCTATTACCGTGCTACGGACGTACACAAGTTAATCCGTGAGAAAACCGATTAATTTTTTCTTTTCTAATGGCTTCAAATCCTGTTTTGTCGTGAGATAAGGCAGGATTTCTTTTATTATATGCCGGACTTTTCAGGGATTTGGCTAACTTTGCAAAAGTTACATAAGAAAATAACGGCGATTGAACAGTAATATGTGATTTCGCCTTTATATATAATATATACGTTCGCCGAACGTCCCGATACGAAAACTGGCACTTTTCAAAACAAGGGGATTTTCAGCGCAAGGTCTATGCTATGCTTTATCATAGCGTGGTCTTGCCTGTTTCCTTGTTTGGGTATGCCAGTACCTCGTATCGGAGCAGTGTGAGTGCCACGCTTCTTTTTTAGATATTGGCGAACAGTTTGAATAAGGATTATAAACTGTTTATTACCTGATAATATGAAGCAAATAAAAGCGAATATCGCTGTATCTCTTGACGGGTTTATCGCAACACCAGACAATGAACTGGACTGGATGCCCCAAAATGTAAGAACCTTACTGAATAAGGAATACGAAACTACAAATTACCTGCTGCTGGGTGCGAATACCTATACCTGTATTTTTGAACATTGGGGCGGATGGCCGTACAAAAGTAAAAAGACTTTTGTAGTGTCCCACTACGACACCAATGTGACCGAAAAGGAGAATGTAACCTTTCTTACCGATATGCCCTTACGGGCAATCAATGAACTTAAATCAAGTTCGGAAACCGACATTCAGGTTATTGGCGGCGGTAAGTTTATAACCTCGCTGATTGAAGCGTCCCTGCTGGATGAAATAACGCTGTATATCGTTCCGGTCATGTTGGGGGATGGTATCAAGTTTATAGGAAAGACTTTCGGGTCGAAGTGGGAACTGACCGAACACCGGGTTATAGACAATCAGGTCGTTTGCCTGACCTACCAGTATAAAGGAGAATGATTAAAAAAAGCACCCGGTGTCCCTCCGGGTGCTTCAACCACAAAAATTTCAATTATAAATCTATCTATAATGAAACTTTCTGTGGCAAATATAACTATTTCCGTCTTATTTCTTCGGTTTGCCTTTCTTTTCAGGGAACACGAAAGTAACATTAAACTGTTCGTCAAAGGCAAGTGAAGCGTCAAAGACTTTGCCGTTCTTGCTTTTAAAGCCTTTGATTAGCCCGGTTTTCCCGGTAGTCACCAGTTCGGTAATCTGTTTGTCCGTTAGCTGTTTGTCGCTCTTGTTGCGGAAGATGGTAACGGAACAATCCACATTGGAACATTTGGCGACTTTCGGATAGAAAAGGATGCGCCCGGTCTTGCATTTCGGGCAGATACAACCATTACCCGAAGCGAAAGAAAGCTGAACGTCCAAAAGTTCAGCCGTGATTTGCCGTGCATATACTTCGATACCTTTGCGGAACGTGTCGGGGTTCATTTCTCCGCTTTCTATTTTGGCAAGCGTATTTTCCCACATTCCCGTCATTTCAACGTCTGCTATCTTCTTGTCCCGGATGATGTTGTAAACGGCAAGACCTTTCTCGGTCGGGACAAGGTTCTTTTTCTCCCGGACGATATACTGGCGGGAAAACAGCGTCTCGATGATGGCTGCCCGTGTTGCGGGTGTGCCGATACCCGTATCTTTCATGCTGGCTTTCAGGTCGGCGTTTTCCAGTTCCTTACCTGCTGTTTCCATCGAAGAAAGCAGACTGCTTTCCGTGTGTAACGGTTTGGGCTTGGTCTGTTTCTCCAGTAATTCAATATCGGAAAGCGGTAAACTATCTCCGTCCTGCATGGCTGGCAAAGTGGCGTTATCTTCCCCGTCCTCTTTCTCGCCGAATACGGCACGCCATCCGGCGGACTTGATTACAGAACCTTTGACCGTGAAAAGTGAGCCTGCACATTCCAGCGTTACACTGATAACGTCTTTGACGCATTTTTCAGAAAAGGCTTCCAACATCCGCCCGGCTATCAATTCATAGATTGCCTGTTCGTCCGCTTCCAGTTTACCGGGTAGGTTTTCAGTCACTATCAGGGCGTGGTGGTCTGTTACCTTGCCATCGTTCACGGAACGGGAATTTAAGGCTTTGCCTTTCATCCCGGCGGCATATCCGCCAAAACGGGTGTACTGTTCCAAATTGACAAGACGTTCCGGGATTTCCTCGAACACGTCCTGTGAGATATAACGGCTTCCGGTTCGGGGGTAGCTGATTAGTTTACCCTCGTATAACTTTTGTGCGATGGATAGGGTTTTGTCTGCGGAAAAATTCAATTTGGTATTCGCTTCTTTTTGGAGCGTGGTTAGGTCATAGAGCAATGGCGGTTCTTGGTTCACTTCCTTACGTTCTACGGTTTTCACCTGTACTGTTTCCGCTTCCTTTATCCTTTGCAGCGTGTCGATGGCGGGCTGCTGCGTATTGTACTTTTCTGTGGATAGTGCCGTAAAAGCTACATTGTCCTTAGTTGTCTGTAATTTCAGTTGCCAATACTTTTGCGGGATAAAGTTCTTATTCTCTAAAAAGCGGGTACATATCATCGCCAACGTGGGCGACTGTACCCGTCCCAAAGAAAAAATGCCTTGTCCGGCTGCCACACTTAAAGCCTGTGTACCGTTTATTCCTATCAAATAATCCGCTTCGCTGCGTGCCTGTGCCGAAAGGAAAAGGTTATCATAAAGGCTACCGGCTTTCAGGTTTTGCAGTCCCTCACGGATTGACTTGTCGGTAAGGCTGCTTATCCATAAACGGACAAAGGGCTTGTTGCATCCGATATACTGGTAGATGTAGCGAAAGATAAGCTCTCCCTCGCGCCCTGCATCGGTGGCGACAATTATTTTATCCGACTGGTCGAATACTTCTTTGATTACCTTTAGTTGTTTCAATGCGCCGGGGTCTGCCTTGTACCCTTTTTCCGCTTTCACTTGTCGGGGTGTAAGTTGAAAACTATCCGGGATAATAGGCAGACTTTCCCGGCGAAAGCTCTGTATGCCGTAGGCTTCCGGCATTGCCAAACCTACAAGATGGCCGAACGCCCAGGTAACGAGATACCCGTTACCTGAAAGATAGCCATCCTGTTTTTCACTCGCTCCTAAAATACGGGCAATGTCCCTTGCCACACTTGGTTTTTCTCCGATTACTGCAATCATTCTAATTTTGATTTTAATTGTTCCACTTCTTTTTGTCTTAGGATTTTCCGGTCATAATAGATGTGATAGCCATCTACATAAAATTGTCGGTTCTGCTCGTCTATGGCTTTCCAGTCTGTTTTGTAACAGGCGAAAATGAACAGGGCGAAACCGACAACCGGGATAAGGATTAATACCGCTATCATCTTTTGCGTCCCCTGCTTTGTTTGGGTTTGTCCGTCTGCTCCTGCTTCTCCTTTTTATCCTGCTTGGTTTTTTGTTTTTCAGTGGGCTTGTCCTGACCCTTTTTCAAGGGTTCTTTCACTTTCTTGGTGGCTTCGTTGGTCTTGCCTTCCGAATTGACCGCTACCTGTGTGCGGTTCTTGCTGGCGGGGGTAATTTCTTTCACGGCGGAACGGTCAAAGCTGGGATTGTCACTGTAAAAGCCTAACTTCTTCTTATCATGGTTCACCTGAATATAAGCATCATATTCGACCCCCCGCTTGTCTTTCAGTCCGGCAACAAAGATGGTCTTGTCATTGACTAAATCCTGCTGTTGCTGGCGGGATAACTCTATTCCTGAAATGCTTTTGGGAATGGTTACACCGTCACTGGTGACAAGGCTGTTCTGCTGTGTCTGTTTCTGCCCTTGCTCCTGTGACTGTTTGGCATTGGGATAGATAAATTCCAGACTTTTCTTGTCGGCATTGACCTGAACAGTTGCGGAAAAGGGATTTTTACGGTTGGAAATCATGTTTTCAAGGAATACCCCTTTTCCTTCCCGTAAGGCTTCCTTTTGTTCCTTGTTCAGTTTGACACCCTTTATTTCATCCGGTATTTGGACGCTGCTTGCACGCATGGAAACCAGTTCGTTTGTTACCTTATCCACGCTGACGAAAGAGGGTATCATTTCTCCCGTGATATAGTTTTTCAGGTTTACTATCCGCCCCATATTTCCCGTTTCAAGAAGATTGGCTTTATCCTCTTTGGAAAATTCATGTCCGAAGAACGGGCGTTCAAGTTCCGGCTTTTGTCGGATGCCGTGTATAGCCAAAACTACATTCCCGTCTTTGTCGTGCCGGAAAGATAAACGTGCATCCAGTTTCATAATGGCTGAATTGTAGTTTCCGGCGATGGTGAACGCTCCGGGCGACTTGTAGCCCCTTAACATGGGTTCTAAAGCCTTTGCCTTTTCAAGCTGTTCTTTGGATAGACCAAAATTCTTCAAGGCTTCCCAGTCCACTTTATCCGGGTCAATCACATACTTGCTTTTGTCGGGTTGCTGCGGTGCTTGCTCCGTTGCTCCCGCTTCTTTGGCTGGCTGCTGTTGCTGTTGGGTTTGGGTTTCCTGCTGTTCTTTCTTGGCTTCCTGCTTCACGGTTTCAGGTGTCACCCGGTAACGCTCTATGCCCGCTTCATTTTCGGGTGTCGGGTTGTTGAAGTTATCCCTGATTATCGGCTCGATTTTGGGAAGTTCAATCTTAGGGATTTTGAAGAAGTTAAAACGGGTCGGGTTCTTCAACTGGTTCATCATATTGGAAAAGAAGTTGGAAAAGAAATCGCCGTGACGGTCGAATTTCAGAAGTTCGCTGTTGTTCTCCGGCGGTACGGTTTGGAGTTCCCCGTTTTCATCTACGCCTTTTACTGCGCTGATTGTCTTTTTCTCCTTATCCAGTACAAGAAGAATATCCATCATCTGTTCGTCAGTGGTGGATTGGTTGGCTGTGTTTACATCCATAATGTTTTGAATTTTAGTGAATAAATAAAAATTTCGGAAGTAAAAGTAAGGATGAAATAGAGTATATTTAAGGATTTGGGAACGGGTGGCTTTATTAGTCCTCGTTTGGCTTTATTAGTCCTTATAACTTGGGATTAAAGAATAAAATTCTTATATTTGCAAATATTAAAAACAGAAGAATAATGAGTACAACTTCAAGAACTGGAAAAGATGGTAAAGAAGTTACTTTCCCATCATCAGGTTACACATATAGAGAGGGTAAAGATGGTAGGATTGTTGCTTTCCCATCATCAGGTTACACATATAGAGAGGGTAAAGATGGTAGAATTGTTGCTTTCCCATCATCAGGTTACACATATAGAGAGGGTAAAGATGGTAGGATTGTTGCTTTCCCATCATCAGGTTACACATATAGAGAGGGTAAAGATGGTAAGATTGTTGCTTTCCCATCATCAGGTTACACATATAGAGAGGGTAAAGATGGTAGGATTGTTGCTTTCCCATCATCAGGTTACACATATAGAGAGGGTAAAGATGGTAGGATTGTTGCTTTCCCATCATCAGGTTACACATATTCTGAAAATAGTAAGGGAAGAATAGTTGCTTCAAAGATAAAATAAGAGTGCACTACGCAAATATAAATATTTTCATGTGGGACACCCTTATTTTAACAGAATTATTTTTCGATTTTTATTAAGTGCTGCAAATTGGGGTCGTGGTAGTGTAAAATAAACTGTGTCACGCATAATTTTCTCTAGACAACTCATCGGTCGGGGATCGGCCAGCGCCAAGGGGCGGGACCACCCGTCCCGACGAGCGTAAAATTACAATAATTTAAACCGGTCTCCAAATTTTATGGCTAATTGCTGTGATATAGTAGCCCAATTGGCCAGTGGCATGGTCCATTTCTTCCGTATATTGCGATATGCAAGATAAACAAGTTTTTCAAGGGCTGTATCCGATGGGAACACGCCCTTGTTTTTTGTTACCTTGCGGATCTGGCGGTGATACCCCTCAACGGTATTTGTGGTATATATTAGCTTACGGATAGCCGGAGTATACTGGAAGTATTCGGTGAGCTTATCCCAGTTATCCTGCCAGGATTTGATAACGATAGGATACTGTTCACCCCATTTTTCATCTAGTTTGAGGAGCTCATTTTCTGCGGATTCCTTATTGACTGCCTGATAGACACATTTTAAATCCTTTAGGAATTCCTTCTGATTCTTGGAGCCTACATACTTAATGGAATTACGTATCTGGTGTACTACACAAAGCTGTACGGCGGTGTTGGGATAAACACTTTGAATGGCTTCAGGAAAACCCTTCAACCCATCTATACAGGCTATAAGAATATCTTCAACTCCCCGGTTCTGAAGGTCTGTAAGTACATTAAGCCAGAAGTTTGCACCCTCATTCCTTGATATATACATCCCAAGAAGTTCCTTATGTCCCTCCCTGTCAATACCTAACACGTTGTAGATTGCACGAGTTACCGCACAGCCACGCTCATCCGTTACTTTGTAATGAATGGCATCCATCCACACTATAGGATAGACAGAATCAAGCATTCGTGATTTCCACGCCTTTATTTCTGGAAGTACACGGTCGGTGATGGCACTGATTGTATCTGCTGAAACACGGTTGCCAAGATTCTCTTCCATCCAATCACTGATTTCCCTCGTGCTGTTACCAAGAGCATACAGACCGATTATACGGTCGGCAACACCTTCTGCCAGAATCGTTTCACGTTTCTTGATGAACTGGGGATCAAAACTTGAATTACGGTCACGAGGGGTAGAAACTGTGACCTCACCTAATGGAGTCTGGACTTGCTTTTGCATTTTACCATTACGGCGGTTACCCATCTGACGTTCTTCCTCTGTCAGATGCGCATCCATTTCACCTTCCAAAGCGGCATTCAATATACTTTCCAATAGTGGTGCAAAGGCACCGTCCTTACCTAACAAAGGCTTGCCGGCTTTTAGCTGTTCAATTGCCTTGTTCTTGATACTCTCAAAATCAAATTCTTCTTTCATAAAAAAACTGTGTTTGCAAAGTTAATACTTTATTCCTTGTTGACACAGTTTAATTTACATCCTCTGGGGTCGTTCTTAATCCGTTCCATTTCGTCCGTGACAATCTGCTGGACTTCCTGCTTGACCCGGTTGTAATTTGCCTGTATTTCTTCCTGCATCCGGTCGTTCCCGTCCTCGTCCCTGAAATCTATGATTTGGGGTAGCTTCTTGTAATTGGCTGTTTCCCGCTTCACTTGCTCGTTATCCACCACAATTTCGCAATGAAAAATCTTCTGCTCGATGCGTTCATCGAAATTATCGCTGACCGCACCCACGAACATACCCTGCGTCAAGTTGGATATTTTACTGGGTGGTATCAGGCTATCCATCTGCGTACTGATAGAGGTTGATTTATCATTCCGGTTGATAGTCATGCTTTGCCGTTTTTGTAGTACCTTTCCGAAACGGTCTGAAAGCGTTTTTGCTGTTTCAGAAACCACCTGACCGCTAAAAATATTACCCACCGTATTTTCGATTACCTTGCTTTCCTTGTCCCCATAATCCCGGCGTAACTGGCTGAAATCCTGAAAGCCCAAACAGACCGCTACCTTGTTGCTTCGTGCCGTTGCTATCAGGTTATCCAGTCCCCGAAAATAGATGGTCGGTAATTCATCAATGATTACAGAACTTTTCAGTTGGTGCTTCTTGTTTATCAGCTTCACGATACGGGAATTATACAATCCCAAAGCACAGGAATAGATATTTTGGCGGTCGGGATTATTGCCTACCACCAAAATTTTAGGTTCTTCCGGATTGTTTATATCCAGTGAAAAATCATCCCCTGTCATTACCCAATACAGGGCAGGTGAAATCATTCTTGAAAGTGGGATTTTAGCACTTGCAAGCTGCCCTTGCAACTGGTCTTGGGCGTTGGATTCCCATGCGTCCATGAACGGTGAAAGGTAGTTTTCCAGTTCGGGATAACTGGTTAAAATTGTAAATGTATCGGAATATTTTTTATTCAGAAACTCAATGGCGTGCGGGAATGTACAATACTTACCACCCTGATAGATTTTCAAAAACCACACAATGGAAGCCAGTAAGATAATCGGACTTTCCACAAAGAAATCTCCCTGTTTGGTTATCCAACTCCTATTCAAATTTAACATGATTGTGTAACTGGCTTCATAAGCATCCGATATGTCCGTCATAAATGCCGGATTTATCGGGTTGCATCGGTGACTTTTGCGTGGGTCGTCAAAGTTAATCATATAGAATTTAGGTTTTACCTTATACCCGTTTAAATGGTTGATTAGGTGATTGTAAGCTATCTCCGAAAGGTCGGGAAATTTGTAGTCATAAATATAAACAGCGAACCCTTTTTCGATTTGCTGTTTGATGTAATTATTGACTATCGCATACGATTTTCCCGAACCGGGTGTGCCTAAAACCATGCTTGCCCTGAACGGGTTTACAATGTTTATCCACCCATCGTTCCACTTCTTTTTATAGTAGAAACGGGTCGGCAGATTGATAGAATATTCGTTTTCTATCAGGCGTGTTTCCTGTGCGAAACTTTCATTATCCAAATTAAACACATCGTCCATCAGGTTATTTTTCAACAGGCGGGAAATCCATACTCCGGCTGCCAATAACGAAAGATACCCGGCTGTCATGGTAAAGATATACAATGCCGTGTTTGCCGCCAGTGGCAACGGTAAAACCAATAACCACCAGTTCAGGAAAAACAGGATAAAACCGATTGTCAGGAATACATAAATCTTGTTCCATGTGATTTTTTCCTCTTTCACTCCCTTTGTTCCCAAACAGGAAAGCGCAAGGAATACCACTGAAAAAAGTTTGGTATATAGGATATTGGAGAACAGCCCGGCGGTACGCTGGAAGTTCAACAGAATTTTATCAACTACCCCGATATTGATACCCCATTCCCGGAACGACAGGTAACAAAACCAGTAAATGTTTATCACTACAAATAAAATACTAATTGCCCGCATAAAGTCCATGACCTTTGCAAGTCCTCTTAAATCATCTTCATTCTGCATAATTGAAATTTTTATAGTTATTAAATACGTCTTTGTTTCTTCTTCTTTTTCTTCTTGGGTGGTGGAACTTGGCTGTTGTCGAGTGGCGTATCGTCCCCACCGGATAACAGGCTGAACAGTCCCGCAATGGCTTTTCCTGTATTTTCAAGGTGTCCGGTCGGGTTATATTCCGGTGTGTGTTCCTGTTTACTGTTTCCCGTCAAAGTACGGGAGCCGGAAAACAGGTCGTTGAACACATTGGCGGAAAAGTCCTTTCCCAACCGTGAACCGTTCAGGACGGTACGGTTTTCGTGGTCGATGAATGTTATACCGTATATCCTGCCTGTATCGTTCTGCCGGAAAAGAACATCTATACCTTTCTTTTTCAGTTCTTGTTCCAGTTCCTTACGATTATGGGCGGATTTCATCACTGCGCCGACTGTCCGGCGGGTACGCTCTTTCAGGTTCTTGTCCTGAATGTCCTTTGTGGATTTCTTGATGTGTCGCTGAATGGCTTCGTAACCTACCGACTTACCCAAAGAAGAAGATTTGAACGGGTTTCCCTGCTTTTCTCCCTTGTCATTGGTCGCCGAATAGACAATGCCGTTATATGGTTTGCCGTTCACTTCCCCTTTCACTTCCTCCGCCTGTACATTATATATAGATAGCAACGCTTTGTATTCCGTGAAACTTTGGAAACGGTAGCTGCTGGCAAGGGCTTTCACCGTATTGGCTAACTGGTGCTTTACGTCCCCTGCCCGGTAGTCCACCTTTTTAAGTTCGGGGCGGTCGGCTGCCTGTTTCTTCTCTGCCGGATGCAGCCCGTACTTCTGTTCCAGTTCACGGGTGATTTGTTTGCTGCGGATATGCTCGAACTTGTCGTTTATCTTTTTGCCCGTATCATCCACCCGGATGGAAACGATATGTATATGATGCCTTGCAATATCTTCGTGCTTGTAAACCATATACGGCTGGTTGCCGTACCCCAACTTATCCATATATTCTTTGGCTATATCCGCAAGCTGGCTATCGGAAAGTACATCGTCCGGGTGCGGGTTCAGGGAGATATGGATAATCGGCTTTTCCGTTTTCAGGTCTGCGGGCAGGTGCATATCGAAACATTCCATACATCGCCGGATGCTGAAATTTCCGTCCTCGCTTTCAAACATACGGTTACTTAAAAGTACCTTTCCCTGTTCTTCGTCCACCTTGTTTTGGTTGTAGGAAAGCGCACCGAACAGGGAACTGCCTACGCTTATCTTTGCAACCATCTTGTTTCAAACTCACGGGTCAGTTCAATAATTTGGCGGTTCAGGTCGGCAAGTTCTATCGTTGCCTTTTCCAGTTTATAGAGAAAAGCGAGTGCTTTCTTCTCCGAAAAATTGGTATTGAGAGCCTTTACCACCTGATTATAATTCACGGCGATACCCCTGTACTGGGAATATAAAGCGGTCAGCCGGGTATAATATTCTACCGCCGCCTTGTCTATTTTAATCACTTTGAACGGTTCGCCAAAGATGCGGGCGGTGATAAAATGCGCTTTGGTGCGCATACCGGACTGGTCGAACAATGCCAAAAAGCGGGCGTGGTCTATCGCATTGAAGCTGATAGAGTACCGGAACACTGCCGGGTCTGCTTTGGGCTTGCGTCCTGCGCCACCCGGACGGGGCGCATTTTCATTTTTCTGTTTCATGCTACATTTCTTTAAAGGGTTACGACTTCGGAGTGACCCTATCCCGGCTTCGTCCGGGCAAGGCGTTCAAAGCTGCTGAAAGAATTTCAAGCTGCTTAGAACACACCTTGCTATTTGCCAGTGCAAATAAAAATCCGCCTACGGACGGATTGGAGTTAGCGGAGATTGGAACGCTCCCGACACCGGGGGCTTGGTTAGCTTGACCGATACCTTTCGGTTGCAAAGTAACAGGTATTAAAAATGCTGTGAAATAGCGGGTTATAGGACAAATGAGGACAAACGTGGACATTTGAGGACACATCTCGAAAGGGGTTGTTTTTCTACGTTTATTTGTCCCGGATTTCAAGAAAGATAGCAATATGGATAGATGGAAATATGTAACGGAAAGCGGACGGAAAGAAAGCGGTTTTGAAAACTTGAAAACAAGATTTCAAGATTGCAATCTTTCAAGAAAGCAGGAAAGCAAACCGGATGGAATGATTGAAAGGAAACGGTCATTCAATCGGGAAAGCAAACTGTCTGCAAAGAAAACAAGCTGTCTTTGTGGAATGAATGAAAACAAAAAAGCAAGAAAGAAAACAGGCTGTCTTTGTAGAAAGGAAGCAATCATTCCGGCTTTCGAGCTTTCAACATGGAACGAAAGAAAACTGTCCGTCAATCTGAACGGATGGAATGAAATAAAGATGTATCACAAAAAAGAATTATTACAATGAAGAAAGAAACCTTGTATGTGGCTTTCTCCACCCAAAAGGGCGGGGTCGGCAAAACAACGTTCACCGTCTTGGTGGCAAGTTACCTGTATTACCTGAAAGGGTATAACGTGGCGGTCGTGGATTGCGATTACCCGCAACATTCTATTTCCGCCATGCGCAAACGGGATGCCGAACAAGTAAACGGTGACGATTATTACAAACAGCTTGCCTTTCACCAGTTCAAGACGCTGGGAAAGAAAGCGTACCCGGTCTTATGCAGTTCGCCGGACGAAGCGATAAAAACGGCGGATGAATTTCTTGCGTCTGCCGGGTCGGATTATGATGTGGTCTTTTTCGACCTGCCCGGAACGGTGAACAGTGAGGGCGTTATCAATTCGCTTTCAGGGGTGGACTACATTTTCACTCCCATAGCCGCCGACCGGGTGGTATTGGAAAGCAGCCTTTCCTTTGCGGTGGCTATCGACAAACTGCTGGTAAGGAATGAAGCGTGCCGACTGAAAGGGCTGCACCTGTTTTGGAACATGGTAGATGGGCGGGAAAAAACAGACCTGTACACCCTGTATGAACAGACCATCGGGGAACTGGAATTACCCCTTATGAAAGTATTTATCCCGGACACCAAAAGGTTTAAAAAGGAACTGGACGCACAACGTAAAACCGTGTTCCGTTCTACGCTGTTCCCGGCGGACAAACGGCTGGTAAAGGGCAGCAACATGGAAGAACTGATAACCGAAATCGCATACCTTATAAAACTGTAACGATATGGCAAAGCAAAGCGGCGGGAAACCGCAAATTGACGAGGATTTTATGAAAGAGATTATTTCACAGGGCTTGCCCGTGAAAAAACAGGAAATGCCATCGGTGGCGGTGGAAACACCGGATAAACCGGACGATAAAACGGGTACTGTGGAAACGGCAGATAAACCGGAAATCAAGGCAGAACCAAAGGAAGAAAAGGCGGTGAAAGAACCTGCCCGCCGGAAAAAGAACACTCCGGGCGACTACCGGGAAACCTATTTCATGCGGGTGGACTTGACCGACCGCCAACCGTTATATGTCAGCCGTACCACACACGAAAAGCTAATGAAGATAGTAACCGTTATCGGCGGACGCAAGGCAACCGTGAGCAGCTATGTAGAAAATATCCTGCTCCGGCATTTCGACCAGTTTCAGGACGAGATAAACGAACTGTACGAAAGCAAATTTGAAAAGCCGTTCTGATATGTTGAAATGGTTTATTATCGGAACACTCCTGTATTACGCCGTTCTCTTATGGCGATACAGGGATAGCTTGGGAACATGGTTCACGGGTGGGAAAAGAGAGCCGGAACAACCGGAAAGCAAACCGACCGTGAAAGCCGGAAACGGTGATTGTCTTGTAGGTGCAAGCCGTTACCGGATGGGACAAATGAGGACAAACGGGGACATCTTAGGACACCTTTCAAAAGGGGTGGATAATGCTTCTATATTTGTCCCGCAAAGCGATGAAACGGTAACTGAAACACCTGCTGCGCAAGCGATTGAAACCGAATTTGAAATGGAATTTGAAACGGAAAATACGGAAGAAACGGACGTTTCGGCGGATGAAATCGAAGCGGAAGAAATCGCCTGTTACATGGGTGAGGGTGAACCGGAAATGGCGCAAGGTATCACACTGGGGGAACTGGCGCAAATGGTTCAGGTCATTCAGATAAAACAAGCATCCGAAACGGAAGAACGGCAAGCGGTACAAACCATCTGCCGGACGGAAACAAACCTGTTTCATTCGCTGGTGGAGCAGATTAACGGGGGCAGGTCACGGGTGGCGGAACTTTTACAAAAGCATGAGATACCCGTGCCCGCCACTGTCCCGGCTGCCGGAAATGATGAAATGGCAGACTTTGACATGAACGATTTTCTTTAATGGCAAACTTTAAATAATAAGATGATGAAACAAAGAGATTACGGTTAAGACAAACCTTTCTGAACACTGGGGAACACTCCCCACAACCACAAAAATTCAATTATTAATCACTCCGCCGGGCGGACTATCCAACCGCCCGGCAATTTAAAAATCAATGTATTTATAATGAAAAAGAAAGTTCTCTTTTCGGCAGTCGCTCTATTGGCTGCATCCTCTGCTTTTGCACAAGGTAACGGCATGGCGGGTATTACAGAAGCTACCAACATGGTAACATCCTATTTCGACCCGGCAACAAAATTAATTTACGCCATCGGTGCGGTGGTGGGCTTGATTGGCGGCGTGAAAGTATATGGCAAGTTCTCTTCGGGCGACCCTGACACCAGTAAAACGGCGGCTTCGTGGTTCGGTGCTTGTATCTTTTTGATTGTCGCTGCCACTATCCTACGTTCATTCTTCCTCTAAAGAAATGGACTATGGCAGACTATCCGATTAACAGGGGGATAGGCAAGCCAGTTGAGTTTAAAGGGTTGAAAAGTCAGTATCTTTTCATTTTTGCGGGCGGGCTGTTAGCCCTGTTCGTGCTTTTCATCATCATGTACATGGTAGGCATTAACCAGTGGGTGTGCATCATCTTCGGCGTTACTTCGGCAACGTTGCTTGTATGGCTCACATTCCGGTTAAACGAAAAGTACGGGACACACGGGTTAATGAAATTGTCCGCACGCAAAAGCCACCCTTTCCATATCATCAACCGAAAAGCCATATCCCGATTATTCCATTTAAAACAAGCATCGAAATGAGAAATATATTAAAAGCTACTACGCTGGAAAACAAGTTTCCACTGTTCACGGTGGAAAACGGGTGCATCGTTTCCAAAGACGCCGACATAACGGTGGCGTTCCGGGTGGAACTGCCGGAACTGTTCACCGTCACGGCAGCCGAATACGAAGCGATACATTCCGCTTGGAACAAGGCGGTAAAGGTGCTGCCCGATTACAGCATCGTTCATAAACAGGACTGGTTCATCAAAGAAAACTATGCGCCTGACATCCAAAAGGATGATTTGAGTTTCCTTTCCCGTTCCTTTGAACGGCATTTCAATGAACGACCGTTCTTAAACCATACCTGCTATTTGTTCCTGACGAAAACGACAAAGGAACGTAGCCGGATGCAGAGTAATTTTTCTACTCTTTGCCGGGGCTTCCTTGTCCCCAAAGAGATAAAGGACAAGGAAACGGTTACAAAGTTCCTCGAAGCGGTGGGGCAGTTTGAAAGCATTATGAATGATAGCGGTTTCATTACCCTTACCCGCCTGACTTCGGACGAAATCACCGGGACAAAGGAAACGGCGGGTATCGTGGAAAAATACTTTTCACTCTCACAAACAGACACTACCACATTGAAAGATATTCAACTGAACGCCGAAGATATGCGGATAGGTGACGATATTCTTTGTTTGCATACTCTTTCGGATGCGGAAGATATGCCGGGCAAGGTGGGAACTGATACCCGCTATGAAAAGCTATCCACCGACCGGAGCGATTGCAGATTATCTTTTGCTTCTCCGGTGGGCGTGTTGCTCTCCTGTAACCATATCTATAACCAGTACATCTTTATTGACGACCATACGGAGAACCTGAAACAGTTTGAAAAGATGGCTCGCAATATGCACTCCCTTTCCAAATACAGCCGTGCCAATCAGATTAACAAGTCTTGGATAGAGGAATATTTGAACGAAGCACATTCACAGGGGCTTATCTCCGTGCGATGCCATTGTAATATCATGGCATGGAGTGACGACCGGGACGAACTCAAACACATTAAAAATGATGTGGGGTCACAGCTCGCACTTATGGAGTGCAAGCCACGTCATAACACCACCGACACACCGACCTTGTTTTGGGCGGGCATACCCGGCAATCAGGCGGACTTTCCGGCGGAAGAAAGTTTCTACACCTTTATAGAACAGGCTCTTTGTATGTTCACCGAAGAAACGAACTACAAAAGTTCGCTTTCTCCCTTTGGTATCAAGATGGTGGATAGGGTCACAGGAAAGCCGTTGCACATTGATATTTCAGACCTACCCATGAAAAAAGGTATCATTACCAATCGCAACAAGTTCATACTTGGGCCGAGTGGTAGCGGCAAATCATTCTTCACCAATCACATGGTGCGCCAGTATTACGAACAAAATGCGCACGTCCTGCTGGTTGATACCGGAAACAGTTACTTAGGATTGTGTGAAATGATAAACCGGAAAACGCACGGGGAAGATGGGATTTATTTTACCTATACTACTGAAAACCCGATAGCGTTTAATCCTTTCTATGTGGAAGATGGGGTATTCGATATTGAAAAGAAAGAGAGTATCAAAACGCTTATCCTGACCCTTTGGAAAAGGGACGATGAAGCACCCACACGGGCGGAAGAAGTGGCTTTGTCAAACGCCGTAAGTTCCTATATCGAACTGATTACTAAGGATAGTTCGGTTACTCCCTGCTTCAATACATTCTATGAATATGTGAAAAATGACTACCGGGCGCACCTGCAAGAAAAGAACGTCCGGGAAAAGGATTTCGATATAGACAACTTCCTGAATGTATTAGAACCTTACTACAAAGGGGGCGAATATGATTACCTGCTGAACTCCGACAAGGAGCTTGATTTGCTGCATAAACGCTTCATTGTCTTTGAGTTGGATAATATCAAAGACCACAAAATTTTATTCCCGATTACTACGATTATCATCATGGAAGTATTTATTTCCAAAATGCGTAAACTAAAGGGTATCAGGAAATTAATATTGATAGAAGAAGCGTGGAAAGCGATTGCATCGGCGAATATGGCGGATTACATAAAATATTTATACAAAACTGTTAGAAAGTATTTCGGCGAAGCGATTGTAGTTACCCAAGAGGTCGAAGATATTATATCTTCTCCCATTGTAAAAGAGAGTATTATAAACAATTCGGATTGTAAGATACTGCTCGACCAACGGAAGTACCTTAATAAATTCGATAGCATACAGAACCTTTTAGGACTGACCGATAAGGAACGTTCACAGGTGCTTTCCATCAATCTTGCCAATCATCCGAACCGGAAATACAAGGAAGTTTGGATAGGCTTAGGCGGTACACAATCCGCCGTATATGCCACAGAAGTAAGTTTGGACGAATATTTTACATATACGACCGAAGAAACGGAAAAAATGGAACTTTTCACCTTGTCCGAAAAGTTGGGCGGTAATCTCGAACTGGCTATCAAACGGCTTGCCGAAAGCAAGCGCAATCCTGAAATATAATCAATTAACAATTTAAAAATCATTCAGTATGAAACATTTAAAATTCCTGTTTCCGGTGCTGTTATGCACCTTGTTACTGGGGCTTTCCTCCTGCAAAGAAACGAACGCCGACCGTCTTAGGGCGATGCGTGGCGACTGGGAAAGCGTGAAAAACCGTCCTGCGTTCTCTCTCTTTGAGGAAAACGGGCATTACCGGGTAACGACCTATCGAAAGACCTACCGGGGGACTATCCAAACGGAAACCTATCAGATTTCAGAACAGGACGGAAACCTGTTCATCGAAACGGGGTTGTCCGTCCTGCTGACTTATGACAAAGAGAATGACCGGATTCTGCTTTCTCCCGGCGGAGAATATAAACGGAGTAACCAACCAATAAAGAAGTAAGCGTATGAAAACAAAGATTATAATGCTGCTCGTAGTATGCAGCCTGTTTGCCGGAAAGGTAAACGCACAGTGGGTGGTGAGTGACCCCGGCAACTTGGCGCAAGGGATTATCAATGCGTCAAAGAACATTATTCAGACTTCTTCGACCGCACAGAATATGATAAAGAATTTTCAGGAAACGGTAAAGATTTATCAACAGGGAAAAGATTATTATGATGCCTTAAAATCAGTGCATAACCTTGTCAAAGATGCACAGAAAGTACAGAAGTCTATTCTGCTTATCGGTGAGATTTCCGACATCTATGTGAACAGTTTTCAGAAGATGCTTTCGGATGAAAACTATACGCCGGACGAACTTTCAGCCATTGCCTACGGCTACACCCAACTGTTGCAGGAAAGTTCCGATGTACTGGAAGAAATGAAAAGCGTGGTGAACATCAACGGGCTTTCCATGTCGGATAAAGAACGGATGGACGTTATAGACCGGACGTATAACTCCATCAGGAACTACCGGGATTTGGTGAGTTACTATACCCGCAAGAATATTTCTGTTTCCTACCTGCGGGCGAAAAAGAAAAAGGACACCGACCGGGTAATGGCTTTGTATGGTTCGGCGGATGAACGTTACTGGTAACTTCTAAAAATAAGTAGTATGTTATTAGCAATCGAATTTGATAACCTGCATCAGATACTCCGTAGTTTATACACGGATATGATGCCGTTATGCGGGAACATGGCGGGGGTAGCCAAAGGAATAGCGGGACTGGGGGCTTTGTTTTATGTGGCTGCCAAAGTATGGCAGTCGCTCGCCAGTGCCGAACCGATAGACGTTTACCCTTTGCTCCGTCCCTTTGTGATTGGCTTCTGTATTATGTTCTTCCCCACTTTCGTACTGGGTACGATTAACAGTGTGATGTCGCCAGTAGTCAAGGGGTGTAACAATATGCTCGAAACGCAAACTTTCGATATGAACGCCTACCGGGAACAAAAGGACAAACTGGAATATGAAGCGATGGTGCGTAATCCGGAAACGGCTTACCTTGTTTCGGATGAAGCATTTGATAAACAGATTGACGAATTGGGATGGTCTGCCAAAGATATTGCCACAATGGGCGGTATGTACATGGATAGGGCAGCCCACAATATCAAGCAATCCGTCCGGGATTGGTTCAGGGAACTTTTGGAACTGCTCTTTCAATCGGCAGCCCTTGTGATAGACACCATCCGAACCTTTTTCTTGATTGTCCTTTCCATACTGGGTCCGATAGCCTTTGCCATCAGTGTATATGATGGCTTTCAGGCGACACTGACCCAATGGATAACAAGGTACATTTCCGTTTACCTGTGGCTACCCGTTTCAGACCTGTTCAGTTCCATACTTGCCCGAATACAGGTGCTTATGTTGCAGAAAGATATTCAGGAGCTATCAGACCCCAATTTTATACCGGACGGAAGTAACAGCGTGTACATAATTTTTATGATAATCGGTATCATCGGTTACTTCACCATTCCCACCGTATCGAACTGGATTATTCAGGCGGGCGGAATGGGCAACATGAGCCGGAATATAAACAGTGCAGCTAACAAGACAGGTAGCGGAGTTGGTGCGGTAGCCGGAGCAGCCACCGGGAACGCTGGCGGCAGGGTCGGCGGTAAACTAATCAAAAGTAATCAATAATTAAAAATCAAGATGGAATTTAAAAGTTTAAAGAACATTGAAACCAGTTTCAAACAGATACGGCTTTTCGGTATCGTGTTTGTCGTCATGTGTACCCTGATAACGGGTTATGCCGTTTGGAACTCCTACACGTTTGCCGAAGCGCAACGGCAGAAGATTTATGTGCTGGACGGTGGCAAATCGTTGATGCTTGCGCTTTCGCAAGACCTGACACAAAACCGTCCGGTCGAAGCAAGGGAACACGTGAAGCGTTTTCACGAACTCTTTTTCACATTGTCACCGGATAAGAACGCTATCGAAAGCAATATCAAACGGTCGCTATTCCTTGCCGACAAAAGCGCATTTAACTATTACCGTGACCTCTCGGAAAAGGGATATTACAACCGTATCATTTCGGGCAATATCAGCCAGACCATACAGATAGACAGCGTTTCTTGCAATTTCGATGTGTACCCGTATGCGGTGGCTACCTATGCCCGGCAAATGATTATCCGTGAAAGCAGCGTGACGGAAAGAAGCCTTGTCACCCGTTGCCGGTTATTGAACGCCGTAAGAAGTGATAATAACCCGCACGGCTTTATGATGGAAAGTTTCGAGATAACGGAAAACAAGGATTTGAACACCATAAAGCGGTAAGCCATGATACGGAAAATTCTCTCTCCGGTGAATCAGGTAATTACCCATGTGCAGGACTGGGCAGATGAAAAACTCCGCCGCCTGTGCGGGCGCATGACACCGGAAATAAGGCTGGCGGTAATCTTGCTTATGCTCCTGTTCTTCGGCGGGCTATCCATCTACTTTACGGTATCATCCATTTACCGGATAGGAAAAGAGGATGGCGAAACCATACGGATAGAACACATCAGGCAGTTGCAGCTACAAGGTAAAGACAGTACGAACATTTTTAATCAGTCAGACAATGGAAGAAAAAGAAGTGAAGAATGAAGTTCCCGCACCGGAAACGGACAGGAAGAAAGAACCTGAAAAACAGGTAAAGGAAAAAAAGGAACTGACCCCACAGCAGATACAGCAACGAAAAAAGATGCTGGTTTACCCGCTTATGGGACTGGTTTTCTTGGGGTCTATGTACCTGATTTTTACACCGTCCGATAAGGACGAAGCAAAGGTGGAAAACGTGGGCGGATTTAACGCCGATATTCCGCAACCCAAAGGGGACGGGATAATCAGCGATAAAAAGACCGCCTACGAACAGGAACAAATGGAGAACAAACAGGCGGACAAGATGCGCTCCTTACAGGATTTTGCCTTTTCGCTGGGAGAGGAAAACGGGAACGGGGAAGATTTGACCCTGATAGATGATGCTCCGGCGGAAAAACCGAAAACCAATGTAATAGACTTCGGGGCGGGTGCGCCGAACAATAGCCGTTCCTCTATCCAATCTTCGGCGGCAGCTTACCGGGATATGAACCGTCAGTTAGGCAGTTTCTACGAAACGCCGAAAGAGGACAAGGAAAAAGAGGAACTGAAACGTCAGGTGGAAGAACTCACTGCCCGGCTCGATGCGAAAGAAAACGGTGCGGGCAGCATGGATGAACAGGTGGCTCTTATGGAAAAATCCTACGAACTGGCGGCAAAATACATGAACGGACAGAACGGGCAAAGCGTACCACCGCAACCGGGACAGATTGCACAGGTCGCACCGTCCGCACCTGTTCAGGGCAAAGGAAATGCCACACCTGTAAAATCGGTATCGGACAGGACGGTTTCAGGATTGCAGCAACCTATGAGCAACGCCGAATTTATCGCCGAATACAGCAAGCCACGCAATTACGGGTTTAATACGGCGGTCGGCAGTGATTATTCGATGGGAAAGAACACTATCCGGGCGTGTGTTCATAACGACCAAACACTTATGGACGGGCAGACCGTCAAGCTCCGGCTGTTAGAACCGTTACAGGCGGGGAATGTGATTGTCCCGAAAAACAGCCTTGTTTCAGGAAGTGCCAAAGTGCAGGGAGAACGGCTCGACATACTGGTGTCCTCGCTCGAATATGCGGGTAACATCATTCCGGTGGAACTTGCCGTGTACGACAGTGACGGGCAAAAGGGGCTTTCCGTTCCCTCGTCACTGGAACAGGAAGCGGCAAAAGAAGCGATGGCGAACATCGGTGCGGGACTGGGTACGAGCATTTCATTTGCGCAAAGTGCCGGGCAGCAGGTCGCAATGGATATTACAAGGGGCTTGATGCAGGGCGGTTCACAATACCTCGCTAAGAAATTCAGAACGGTAAAAGTACACCTGAAAGCGAACTATCAGGTGATGCTTTACGCCAAACAGCAATAATCTATTTATCAATTATCAACCATAAAAATTTCAATCCAAATGAAAAAGTTAATTATCATGTTCGCCCTACTCTTGGGCGTGGTTTCAATGAAAGCACAAAGTAACGATTTGTATCAGGGCATTACAAAGAAGCTCCCTTACCGCCAAATGGTGACACCTTACGGCGTACAGGTGACGTTTGCAAAAACAGTACACCTTATTTTCCCGTCTGCCGTTAAGTACGTGGACTTAGGCAGTAACTACATTATTGCCGGAAAAGCGGACGGGGCGGAAAATGTTGTCAGGGTCAAGGCTACAACAGAGGGCTTTCCCGGTGAAACCAATTTTTCCGTTATCTGTGAGGATGGTAGCTTTTACAGTTTCAATGCAAAATACGCACATGAACCGGAAATGCTGAACATCGAAATGAAAGACTTCTTGGAGAATGAGGACACCACCGACTTTTCACATACCCGGATGAATATCTATTTCCGTGAACTGGGTAACGAAAGCCCGCTTTTGGTAAAGCTGATTATGCAGTCCATCTACAAAAACAATGACCGGGAAATAAAGCATTTGGGATGCAAGCGTTTCGGGGTGCAGTTCTTGGTAAAGGGCATTTATTCGCATAACGGGCTGTTCTACTTCCACACACAAACAAAGAACAGTTCAAACGTGCCGTTTGATACCGACTTTATCCGTTTCAAGATTGTGGATAAGAAAGTAGCCAAAAGAACGGCGATTCAGGAAACCGTTATCGACCCGGTGCGGAGCTATAACGAGATACTGGTTATCGGTGGCAAAAGTACCGTCCGCACCGTGTACACCGTTCCGCAGTTCACTATCCCTGACGATAAGATATTAGTTATCGAACTGGTGGAAAAGAACGGGGGCAGACACCAAACCATCCGGGTGGAGAACTCCGACATCGTGGCAGCCAAAGTGATTAACGAACTTAAAATCAAATGAACATGAAAAGGATATGCTGTATTATATCCCTTTTTGTGCTGTGCCTGACTTTCAACCAGGCACACGCACAAAGATGTTTGCCGGGAATGAAAGGTTTGCAGGTTACGGGCGGCATGGCGGACGGCGTTCACTGGAACAGTAAAAGCGATTTCGCCTATTATTTCGGGGTGGCTCTTTCCACCTATACCAAAAACGGGAACAGGTGGGTTGTTGGCGGGGAATACCTCGAAAAGCATTACCCCTATAAGGATTTGCAAATACCCGTGAGCCAGTTTACAGGCGAGGGCGGTTACTATCTGAATTTCCTTTCAGACCGGAAGAAAACCTTTTTCCTTTCGCTGGGCTTGTCTGCCCTTGCCGGGTACGAAACAAGCAACTGGGGCGATAAATTGCTGCCCGATGGTTCGACCCTGACCGATAAGGACGGTTTTGTTTATGGCGGTGCGCTGACGCTGGAACTGGAAAGTTACATTACCGACCGGGTGGTGTTCCTGATTAACGCACGGGAAAGATGTCTGTTCGGTTCTTCAGTCGGAAAGTTCCATACACAGTTTGGCGTAGGGCTGAAATTTATAATGTGATAAACTAACCTATTATATATAATGTATATGAGAAATGTAATTTATAAGATGCTAACAGGGTGCTACATGGTGGCTGCCTTGTTATTGGTGGGTGCGTGTAGTGACAACGTGGATATACAGCAGTCTTACCCGTTCAGTATCGAAACGATGCCTGTTCCGAAGAAATTAAAAGTAGGTGAAACGGCGGAAATACGCTGCCAACTTCACCGGGATGGACGATATGAGGAAACAAAGTACTTCATCCGTTATTTCCAACCGGACGGGGCGGGAACACTAAAAATGTCCGATGGGACGGTTTTACTGCCGAATGACCTGTACCCGCTTCCGGGCGAAACATTCCGGCTTTACTATACTTCCGCATCGACCGACCAGCAAACAGTGGATGTGTATTTTCAGGATAGCTTCGGGCAGGTACAGCAACTTACGTTTTCATTTAATAATGATAATAGTAAAGAAGAATAATTCTTTTAGAATGAATATGTCAAGAAACACTCAACAAAATATTGTTGAGTGTTTTTTTATATGTAAATTTGTCATTCAGTAATAATATTGAGAAGCATGGAGTTTGAAGAAATAGCAGCAAAAGATAATCGAGAATATATTGAAAAAACTGATTGGAGAGTTCGTAAACCCCATGTACTTTTCCATGAAAATAATCCGAATAAAAAGATAGTTGTATCAAATAATTGGGTTTTAGAGTCTGATAATTTAGAAACGATGTTAGATAAGCCTAATGATGTAGCTATTTATTCTAACATTTCAACATCTAATTTGGAGAAAGTAAAAAAGTTCCACAAAGAAAAGATTATACCAAGACAAAAATCAGGCTGGGGAAGTAAAGACCTAAACCAGAAAGAATTGAAAGAGTATTATGATTATTTTGAGATAGCAATCACTTCTGTTATTTTTGCCTATACTGCAATAGAAGCATTTGCTAATATTTGCATACCAAATAATTATATCTATTCATATACAGATAATAAAGGTATAGAAATCATAGATAAAAAAGAAATAATTGAAAAATCTTATTCGTTAAGAGATAAATTGAAAAAAATTCTACCTGATGTTTTAGGATGTGCTTCTCCTACTCAAGAAAAATGGTGGAATAAATTTACGGAATTAGAAAATTTACGAAATGAAATAATTCATTCAAAAGATTCTAAATCGGAAGACAGATATTCAAAACTACTATCTACATCGATTATAAGAAAGGTTGATGTACATAAGGATGTAGTTCAATATTATGGAAATATTATCAACCAAAACAAGAAAGATTTATTAGATGAATATCCTAATGGATTCGGTTTTGACACATATAAAGTAAAAAAAGCAAATGATGAGAATTTTAAGCAAAGCTCTGAAGTAGTATTAGGGCATTCTACATGAATAATTATCTAATTGTTTTGTTTTGCTTATGGGAACTTAGATTCAATGATACTTTTTTAAACTCCACATTCCTATTCGCAATCTTACAGATATGAGCGCAAAGTTATTGCTTGAAGTGTGGTTGGCTTTACAGAAATTAGGTTATCACAACTAAAACAGCTATCTTTGTCTTATAGATAAACGTTTCAGAAAAAAGTTATGGCTGTAAATAGAGATAAAATTGATATGTGGAAGTCAGATGTTATGAAATCAGTTGATTTCTATAACAATTGGTTCATGACTTTTGCCCCCAAGGCATTTAGAGTTACAAGATGTGAAACAACAAAACAAGTTGAAGCAGCATTACGTTGTACGCAGAATCTTACAGATATTAAACCTGATGTCTTAATTAAATGGCCATCAGTACTACCTATGTTGAGAATGTCAACATGTCCCCCTATTGCTCGAGATCGGCTTATTGGATTAGCGGGAATTTCTCCTAATCTAGTTAAAAGTATGGAAATAGACAAACGGATACCTCCCAAAATGAAACGTCAAGAATTAATAACCCAATTAGAGAAAATAGGAGTAATAATTGAAAAAATGGCAGACCCTGATATATTTCCATGGAAAGAACGAGGAGATGCGGGATCTACAGAAGAGGTATATAGAGCATCTACTATTGTTGCGGATCGTTTGTGTGGTGCGGTTGCTGATCCTATTATAAGAAACGCCCAAGAACAACGGCAGTTATTAGCTATTAAGCAGTGGTTGGAAATGCGGGGATATAAAGAAATCAACTCTATGGGTTTAGATAGTTTTAAGTCTATGCCGCTTGGAACATTTACTTTTCGTTACAATATACCTATAATGATGGATGGAGGAATGCAGATTAATATTCCCGTAGATGCTGCAATAATGCCATTAAATGCACAACTTGGTGATTACCCCATTCTTATTGAAGCAAAATCAGCTGGAGACTTTACTAATACCAATAAACGAAGAAAAGAAGAAGCTATTAAAATTCAACAACTTCGTAGAACTTATGGAAATAAAATCAGCTTTAATTTATTCTTGTGCGGATATTTTGATTCTGGTTATTTAGGATATGAAGCTGCTGAAGGTATTGATTGGGTATGGGAACATCGAATTAATGATTTAGAGAAATTTGGATTTTGATTTATGGTACATAGTAATAATATCGAAGAACTTCGACAAGAAATTCAAGTGAAGCTGGATAAGCAAAAAAAACAAATTGAACGTAATAAACTAGGACAATTTTCCACTCCAACAAGATTAGCTAATGACATTCTAAGACATACCCTATTATTCTTTAATTCTGAAGATGGTATTAGATTCTTAGACCCTTGTATTGGTACTGGTAGTTTCTTTAGCGCATTAATTAATATATTTCCATCAAATCGAATTAAAAAAGCTGTTGGATATGAAATCGATGAACATTATGGTAAACCTGCAATAGAATTATGGAATAATAGCATTCTCAATTATAATATAGGAGATTTTACTAAGGAACATGCTCCTAACAACAATAAAGATAAATTTAATCTTATAGTCTGTAATCCTCCATATGTCAGACACCATCATTTAAAAGACGAGAAAGAAAGATTAAAGCTCGCAGCAAGCAATAGTGCCAATATAAAACTTTCTGGACTATCAGGACTTTATTGTTATTTTATAGCTTTAGCGCACAATTGGATGGCATCAAATGGAATCGCAGTATGGTTAATACCGAGTGAATTTATGGATGTCAATTATGGAGACGCTATAAAAAAATATCTTTTAAATGAAGTAACTCTTTTACAAATACATCGCTTTAATCCTAATGATATACAATTTGCAGATGCTCTTGTGACATCATCTATCATATGGTTTAAAAAACAGAAATCCCAAAATGATTACAATGTTAGATTTACATTTGGAGGAAGTATAGCAAATCCTGATTGTAGCAAAATAGTAAGTAAAAACGTATTATTAGGAGAGAGAAAATGGACAAGGTTTCCTCTTCTTGAAGAGAGACTTAAAGATAATTCACCACAGTTAAATGATTTTTTCTCTATTAAAAGAGGTATTGCAACAGGGGATAATGATTTTTTCATTTTGTCAATGGACGATATACGGAAAAGAAATTTGCCTATAGATTTTTTTAAACCCATATTGCCTAGCCCAAGAAATCTTTCCAATACGGTTATATTTTCTGATGATAATGAATATCCAGTTTTAGATAGACAGCTTTTTGTTTTTGATTGCCAATTATCAATAGAAGAGATACATAATCGATTTCCCAATTTGTATGATTATCTTTTAGAAGGTGTACATAAAGGAGTGCCAGAACGTTTTTTATGTAAAAATCGTAAAATATGGTATCAGCAAGAACATCGGATGAATAGTTTATTTTATTGCACCTATATTGGTCGTTCTGACAAGATAGATAATAAACCATTTCGATTTGTATTAAATTATTCAAAGGCAATAGTAACAAATTCATATTTAATTTTATATCCAAAAGCAGAGTTAGAAGTACTAATTAAAGATAATCCTAAAATAATAGAGCGGCTCCATTTTGCTTTAAATAATATAACAAAACAATCTATGATAAATGAAGGACGTGTATATGGGGGAGGAATGCACAAATTAGAACCAAAAGAATTATCTAAATTACCAGCAGCAGAAATCAAGCAAATAATCTCGGACTATTATAGTTTGGATTAGAAATGTATTTTAATCGAACAGTTTGTTTATGAAAGAAAGTAGCGGCGGCAAATCTGCCGCCGTTCTTCATTAACAGGCTACAATGTCCCTGACTGGCGTGTTATGTTCCAACCACTCTTTTACACATTCCATATTATATTCACTCGTTATAACTGCCTTATCTACGTCTATGGGGGTGAAACGGGTACTTTCATAGCTATCTATCCATCCTTTCAAGGAACAGACACCCCACGTTTTCACATCCTCAAAAATGGCGTCCAGTGTGCCGATAGGTTCCCCGAAAGTAACTATCATTGCATTGAATGTCGTTTCGTCCGACAGGAGTTCCAAATATTTCAAGGAGCCGAAACCGTCCGATTTACGCCCGAAAGACCAGTCATAAGAATAAAGTTCATCACCCCATTGGTGTGGCGTGTCAAAACGTACTTTCACCTGCATGGAATATTCGTTTTCCTCTACGGCTTCTATAACACCCGTTACCAGTAAGCCCGTAAATATGCACTTGCAATGTCTGCCGATAATCCTTTTATTTACTTCTGTCGTTTTCATAAATGTAACTTTTAAATTGTTATTGTACCTTTTCTTTTTTCGCCATCCATTCATCCCGCCGTCTGCGGCACTCGTCAAGTGTTTTGGCAAGGGTGCTGAACAGTTCGCCGTCTGTATGGCGGTAATCATATTGATAATAAATTTGTCCCCTAAATGCGCCTAAACAGCATTTTACATATTTTTCCTCTCCCGGCGTTTGGGTAATGCTTACCCCGTTTTTGTTTAAACTTTCCATATTGCTATAATTTATAATGAGTTATCAGATAATCAGAAGTGAAAGCAGGACAATGAAAATAAAAGCCATACAAAACAGGTAAACGGCGGAGATAAACAGCCGGAGAACGAACCGGAGAATAAAAAAGCCTATGATTAGGGCTATCCACATTCCGGCGGTGCTGGTGGCTACCTGATAGATGATAAAAGCCAATATAGACCATCGTAAAAAAGTCGTTATCTTATTATATACTTTCATTGTCTTGGTGTTTTGTGGGTGGATTGCTCCACCCGGTTAGTAATCAGGCGCAACGGAAAACAAAACCGTTATCCATCCAGTAATCGGTTATAAATAAATCACGTGCAAAAGCCGAATAATCAAAGTAGGTCTTTGCGAACTCCGGCAGGTCGTAACATACCTCTACGATTTCATAGGCGTAATCTTCCTCGTCTTTATATTCTCCCTGATATTCATCCTCAAAAGAAGAAATAAGGTCGTCCGCATCTTCTCCGCTTATATCGCTGTTGTGGTGGTCGCACCATACGAAAAACGCTTCCTGCTCGGTTTCGCTTAGTTTCTCGATGGCATCCCGAAGCTCAAAGAACTTATCAGAAAGCCAACATTCGGAAATCAGGGCTTCCGGGATATTCTCGTAATCCTGAAACATAAATTCCGGGTCTTGCTCGTCCTTGTGCAGTTCCCGGCACGCATCCATAAATTCGTCTTTGTCCCAATAGTCGAAAAGGTCTAACCACTTGCCGAAAAGTGAACCACTGTTATACTTGTTGTAAGTACCTACATAAACTCTTGCTTCTGATAATGTTACTGTTTCCATGACTTTTGAATTTTAATCGTTTGCATCGCTTGTCGCCCACCACATAAATTTTTCCTTTAACTGAATGGGAACATTGTCTTTTCAAAGGTTCGGGACTGGTACAGGGCAAATTATTATTTATGAAATACTACCCGTAGGTGTGGAGATTTCTAAAAAATAATTTGAACAGTAACAGGCACGGATATACCTTTGACAATGTTCCAATCAGTTTTAGGGAAAATTTTTCTCTTGTTTGAGAGGATAGAAGTAAAAGCCATCAGGCTTTTTGTATTGGGTAATGAGAGAGTAAAAAAAGGGCTTATAAAAGCCCCTCGTCTGTGAAACTGTAATAGCTTTCTTCTGTCAGGATGATATGGTCTAACAGGTGTAAATCCAAGACCTTGCAGGCTTCTTTTATTTTTGAGGTGATTTGCTTGTCCGGTTCGCTCGGACGTAGATTGCCCGATGGGTGGTTATGTGAGAGGATTATGCCCGAAGCATGGACTTTTAAGGCTGTTTGCAGGATGATTTTCACGTCCATTACAGTTTCAGCCATGCCGCCTTTAGAGATAAGGGAAACGCCTAAAGCCTTATTTGCCCGATTGAGGAAGATTACATAACTTTCTTCGTGGTGTTCCATACATTCCGCATAGAACGGTTTCAGGTAAGAACAGGACGTTTCGGATGAAAGTATTTTCACCCTTTCGGATGCTTTTACATTGTCTTTATAAGAGATAGTGATTTCCGGCATGGTAAATTCTGTTGTTTTCATGACTACTGAATTTTAAATTAAACAATAAGAAATTTTGCCGGACACCCACAGTTTGGCGGGGACTTCAACCTAATCTTTTCAAAAAATACGACCCGTAGGTGTGGAGATTTTTTAGAAAACCGGAACGGCTCGGATTTGGTATTTGTCCCCGCCGGGCTGTAACTTTGCTAAAATTTGTGATTGAGATACATTACTTTAGGGAACTGAAAAAGGGGTATCACTGGTGACACCCCTTAGACAACCGAATACCTTAAACAGTTATTCATCATAGGTTCTATATCCTATCGGTTTGCGTGGCTTCGGTTCGGGTTTGCTTAATAACTGGGTCAATGCTTGATAAACTTCGCTGAATTGTGCATCCGTACTCTGTTCCAGTTCTTCGATGCGTTTAAGAAGTTCCTCGTAACCGATTGACATTTGGCGCATGAGGACGAAAGCACGCATGATGGAAATATTCACCTTAACGGCTGTATCACTTCTTAGAACGGATGAAATCATGGCTACCCCCTGCTCGGTAAACACGAAATTTTGATAACGAGAGCCACCCCATCTTGAGGTCACAGTTTGTGACCTCAAGTTAGTTTTATCATCTGCTCCTTTCTCTAAGGTTACTATTTGCGACCTTAAACATTCGGTTTCTTCTTTGGTAAGTTCAAACATAAAATCGTCCGGGAAACGGTCGAGGTTACGTTTAACAGCCTGTTTCAAGGCTTTTGTTTCCACTTGATAAAGTGCCGCAAGGTCGCTATCGAGCATAACCCGGCAACCCCTGATTTCATAAATCTTGCTTTGGATGATTTGTAAGTCCATAATTTTTTTATTTAGATATTTATAATGTTGTTCCCTTTTAATTTTTCTGAAACTGTCTTCATTGCTTTGTATAGCTGAAAGTCAGTGATTTTGGAATTGCCCTGTACTTTTCTTCCTATAAGTTTATTTACTATCGAAGTTTCTAAATCGTTACCCATTATGATAGTACAAATGAATGTGTGTCTTGCAAAATTAAAAGTAAGATGTTTCTCTAATTTACATTCTTTACCTATTTCTTTAAGATAGTAATTTGTCTTTTGAATACTGGGTACAGGCAGTAATGAACCTGTTTCATTTGAACTGTTCCTATATTTTTCTATAATAGTGCGAGATATGTCTAAAAGTGGTATTTTTATCGGGGTATTACTTTTCTGCACATATATCTTTAGCCAATATTTCCCATTAGGAGTAATGACTAAATTATTAATAGTCAGATTTTTAATATCATTATAACTTAATCCGGTGAAGCAGGAGAAAAGAAATATATCCCGGATTTTATCTAAACGTGTTATTGTAAACCGGGCTTTCAGGATAAGATTAGTTTCTTCCAATGTCAGGGAAGTATTTTTGATTGGTAGCGATTTCATATATCAATTATTTATAGGATTATTAATATGTAGGTAAATAGGAACTTATCACAGTTTGTGATAAGTTCCGGAGCGTTATACAGTAACAAGGCATTTACTGTTGAGCTTTTGTGCCAATAGTTCCATGTCATTGCTCAATTTCGTGTCTATTACCTTTGCGTAGATTTGAGTTGTCCGAATATCTGTATGACCTAACATCTTTGAAACGCTTTCGATGGGCACGCCATTAGCCAGTGTAACAGTTGTTGCGAAAGTATATACTGAAAAGGTAATTATTAGCAATAAAACGTAAAGCGCAGATAATCATGTATGTTTGTCGCTTGTAGTCGTTAGCTGTCCACCCTTGAAAAAGAAAAAAAGAGCGTATTCAGGTAGTAGTTCCGTTGCTTATCCGTTACCCTTTTTAGAGGTCGGCAACAGGCAGAAAAACAAGGAATTAGGACGGACTTCTGTAAATCGGCTCGTTTCTCTCTTTTCGCTGTCCTTATTAGACCTTTGAGAGGTCTGTTTGTCAGTGTCTTGCATCATTTCAAATAACTCTGTTGGAAGTAATTTTATCAACTTAAAAAACAGAGATATGAAAACAGAATTGAAAGTTCATTTCTACCTAAGAAAGACCGATGAAAAGAAAAACGGCGAGTGTCCCGTTATAGGAAAAATTACCATTGGAAAAGACGTTGTACAATTCAGCGCAAAACTTACCGCCAAAGCATCCCTTTGGGATATTGTTTCAGGCAGGGTAACAGGCAAGAGTAAACACGCTACCGAAATAAACGCCACACTGGATAAAATCAATGTAGCGGTAAACACCAGTTACCGCAAATTACAAGAAATAAAAAATACTATCACCGCAAGCGAAGTAAAGAACGCATTTCAAGGTATCGCATCCGGGCAGGAAACACTAATCAGCTACTTTGCACGCCACAATGAAGATTTTAAGAAACGTGTAGGCGTGAACCGTGAGTTTTCCACACAGGTACAGTATGAAAATTCCCTGAACCATCTTAAACGGTTTATGTCATTAAAATGCAAGTTATCGGATATTCCATTTACACAGCTTGATTTCTCTTTCATCGAGAAATACGATTTTTATCTGCGTGTGGAATTGAAATTAAAACCCAACACGATATTAGGCATCATGCGCCATTTGCGTAAAATGATAAAACTTGCCACTGGTGAGGGAATTATAACCCGTGACCCTTTTGACGGTTATTCACCTGAAAGACCCAAAGCCGAACAGAAATATCTGACACGTGATGAATTACAGAAGATAATAACCACGCCCTTAGACCATCCATGCAGGTACTTAACCCGTGATATGTTTCTATTTTCTGTTTTCACCGGATTGGCGTACAGGGATATTTGCAACCTTACAGAAAAGAATATTGTCAGGGCTTCCGATGGCGTGCTATGGATAGAAACCACCCGGCAGAAAACCGGAACGCCTTGTGAAATTCCCCTGATGGAAATACCCTTGCAAATTCTTGACAAATACAAAGGTTTAGCCCCTGACGGGAAACTGTTGCCAATGCAAAGTTGCGGCAGGTTGAACAAGAACCTGAAAGTTATCGCCAAACTTTGCGGACTGAAAAGAAAGCTCATCTTTCATGCCGGAAGGCACACATACGCATCCGAAATTTGCTTATCTCAAGGCGTACCGATAGAAACAGTAAGCCGTATGTTAGGACATAGGGATTTACGTTCCACGCAGATATACGCAAAAATCAGCAATAACAAAATATCAGAGGACACCGACAAACTGGAAGAACGGATAAAGGATAAATTCCGGTTGGTTGGCACAGAACAATAAACATATCATTCTAAATTACTATCAATATGGAAAAGAATACGAAAGCCAAAAGAAGCACCTTTGCTGTCTTGTTTTATCTCAACACGTCCAAACGTAGAAAAGACAGTACTTGCCCGATAGTCGGACGCATAACGGTAGATGCGAACTCCGTACAGTTCAGCACAAAAATAAATCTTTCTTCCCCTGATTGGGACGCAAAGAAAGGACGGGCGAAAAAAGAAAGAAAGGAACTTTCCGATATAAACCGGACGCTTGACCGTTTGGAAAAGCAAGTAAAAGCTCACTATTACCGAATAGTGGAAACAGAGGGGTATGTAACAGCCGAAAGGATAAAGAACGCCCTGAACGGTATAGGTGAAAAAGCATCCCACCTTTTACAGCTATTTCAGGAACATAACACCGAATTTGAAAAACGTGTAGGCGTGAACCGTGTTTATGATACTTATTATTCCTATTTGCTGACATACAAGCATCTTTCAAACTTTATCCGCGTGAAATACAATTCGGAAGATGTGCCGTTAGTCAGCCTTACGCATAAGTTTATAAATGATTTTGATTTCTATTTGAGGGTGGAAAAACGGATGCAGGCAAGCACCGTTTTAAGCCGTATGATTGCATTGAAAAAGATAATCACACGTGCTATCAATCAGGGGACACTAAGACGTAACCCGTTTATGAATTATGTAGCGGAACAGCCTTTGAAAAAGTACAGGCATTTGACGGAAGAAGAATTTCAAAAGTTACTCACCACTCCGATAGCGACTAAAAGATATTACCGTACAAGGGACTGGTTTGTATTTTCGTCTTTTACGGGTTTATCGTATGCGGATATGTGCGCCTTGTCGGTTGATAACCTGATAACGGAACAGGATGGCAGCACATGGATAAAGATATCACGCCAAAAGACAGGTACGGTATGCAGCATCAAACTGTTAAGTATTCCTTTGATGATTATTGAGAAGTACAAGGACGAACGGAAAACGGATAAGGTTTTTAACATGATAAGCCTTTCCAATATCTGCATTAACCTAAAAGAAATAGCTAAATTATGCGGTATAGACCGGAATTTAACCTATCACATGGCACGTCATACTTATGCGACCCAAACGTGTATCTCTCAGGGAGTTCCGATAGAAACGCTCTCCAAGCTCATGGGACACTGTTCTATTCAAACGACACAGTTATATGCCAAAATCACCAATCAGAAAGTAAACGAGGACATGAAAAGACTCTTTTCCAAAGTAAACGGTAAATACCAAGTCCTTGAAAGTAATATTACTTCGGACATAGCACACAAGAAATTTTCTCAATGGCTGAAAGTAAAGCAGATATTTCCCGAAAAGAAATAATATACAGGTTAAAGAAGATAGGTAAAACCTATCTTCTTTAATTCATCCCTGCAACCTTGATTAGTTGCATTATCTCCGACAATGTACCTTTAGGCTTGATTGTACCGTTCAGGAAACCGCCTAACTCCTCACTAAATGCCTGACTGTCATAAACCGTAGTAATCGAACCACTGAAAGAAAAATCCTTTTTCCCTTCTTCATTCAATAGTTGTTGCAAAGTATCAACAAATTTATCAGCCATTTCACGCCTTTTAAAAACAAGGTTTGTCAGTTGTTTTTCCTTGTAATAAATAGTCAGTACGGCAACCGTATTTTCATTTTCGCTTAAATCTTCCATATTGGTATCACTTTAGAAGTTAAATTTCTACGAAGATAATAAAATACAAACGATTACTATCCGGCTTTCGTACTTTTTCCAAAGCTGAATAAAACATTAACAAATGTAAGCTCCGTATTCCGTCCGTTCAAGTCCAAGCCCTACGGGTTTAACTAAAAATCTCCACACCTGCGCTGCGCTCCGGGTTGTATTTTTAGTTAAAGACTTGCACAGACGAAATACTACACTAATAAAGTTAATGTTCTTAGTCAGTTTCGGAAAAAAATGTGTGTTTTTAAGAATGGTAGGCTATTCCTGCCGTTCTTTATTATAATAGGTCTGCAAAAGCCTTTCTATATCGCTTTGACGGTAGATTATTTTGCCTTTTATCTGAATGTAAGGGATAACGCCCGTATCTCTCCATTCTTGCAGCGTGCGGATGCTTACTTTCAGATATTTGGATGCTTCCCGGTTGCTTAGAAACTTTTCACCGTTCAAATGCGGTCTGTTTTTCTTTGCCAGTCGGCTGATACCGTCTAATATTCTATCCATAGACTGAAAGAAGTCCCTAATTATTTCACTGTTGCCGTTTATCAGTTCCATATTGTTATATCGTTCTATTGATTTATAATTCGTTTGAATGATTGACAGACATACACCTGTCAGTTACGCAGATACTCGCCATAGTAAAATATGGAAATACTATCTTTTACCGCATCATAGCCGATATAAAGCCGTTTAAAGGCTTCAACGATGAAGTAACGGTTATCTTCTTTCTGTATCTCGTAAACGGCTGGTTTCGCCTGTCCGTTATCAGATACATGGAGCATCGAAAGGAAATACTTTTTCTTGCTTTGGTATATCATCACCGTAGGATGAAGGTTTAAACTTTCCCAAATTCCGACAATGGCAGACAATTTGAATGACTGGTTTACTTCCGTATTATTTTCTTCTTTCTTTTCCATAGGACAATCTTTATTTATTGTTTGATTGATAATTCGTTATCTTGTTTTCCGTACATTCTGCAATCAGTCTTTCAATATCGGCAGATTTATAGTATAGTTTGTTACCAATTTGGGAGTAGCCCAGTTTACCGCTATCCCGGTAGTTCTGCAAACTTCGGATGATGATACCGAGCAGGGCACACACTTCACGACCTGACAGCCATTCATCCGGCTGGCGGGTATTCTCTTTGCAAATCCGTTCCACCTGACTGGCGAAGCCGGAAAACCGACCGCACACCTGTTTAAAGGTCTGTTCCTCAATAGTTATGATATTCATAGGTTTTTCTCTTTTGGCTGGTTGAATATTCCTTTTTGCATTTCTTCCCGGTAGAGAGCCGAAAGAACATCATTGTGTGTATTCAAATGTTCTTCCAGTACGTTATCAATGAAATTTCCGATACTTACCTGTTTGCCTGTAATCACTCCTACAATTTGCATGATACGTTTCTGTATCTCTCCGCTTATGTACACGCTTTGACGGTTGCAAACCGACCGTTTTTTGAGGAACACCGATTTATAGCTTTCCCGTTCCTTGCTTGCTGTTTCCTGTAATGATTGTTTTACTTCTTCCATTCATTTAATTTTTAATGGTTTATAAATAGGTTGATTGATTTCCGATGCTGATTGAAAGAAAGCCAGTCAGTTTTATCGCTATATTGATTTTTCTTTAAATAGCTTTCAAGCATAGTTTAAAACCTTTTCTAAAGATTGTTTGGCAGTCTTATATATTGCTTTCATTCAATCAATTTCCGGCAAAGAAAAGGGTAAAAACAGATGCTTGTAAAAACAAGGTTACTTTGTCTGTTTGTGTCGTAATTTGGCGTAATAGGTTATATTTCAGGGATTAACTGCTGTCTGTAATTTTGTAACTGATAAACAGACATAGGAGGAAGCCGAACCGCTTGCTTTGGCAATCTGACCATAGGGAAGATTTTTATGTTCATTGGAACATAGCAAGTTGTGTTTTGAGGCACGCACTTCGTTTATTGTGCCTCAAAACCTTGCCACCTTATCAGGTGGTTAGGTTTACTTCGAAGTCGTAAAACCAGTAAATAATTATAATTATGGAACAGAAAAAAAAGTCATTGAACAAAGGTGGACGCAAGCCTAAACTTGACCCACGAACACACCGTTATTCTCTTAATTTGGACGATGTGGAGAACGCCAAGTTCTTAGCCTTTTACGACCAGTCAGGCTACAGGATGAAAGCACATTTTATTAAGAACTGTATCTTTGGGAAGTCATTTAAGGTGCTTAAGATTGATAAAAGCAAGGTTGATTATTATATCCAACTCTCCCAATTGTTTTCACAATTCAGGAGCATAGGCATACTGTATAACCAAACGGTGAAAGAGCTCCATTCCAATTTTGCGGAAAAGAAAGCACTTGCTTTGCTTTATAAACTGGAACAATACACTGTCGAACTGGTAAAGACGAACCAGCAGATTATTGCACTTACCAAACAGTTTGAAGTATCTTATAAGGAAGAGGGGATTATATCAGTAAAGAAATAAATAGATACTTGCCAAAAGAAAAAACATCCCGGAACTGCCACGTGTACAGTTTCGGGATGAATTTCAGCTTTACTTATTCGCTCCGTGTTCTTTTTCGAACTTTCGGAGCGTACCCACATCGAACCGTTCCTTTATGAACTCACGCACATCGGAAGCCCGGTAGTAGGCTTTTCCGCTAATCATCATAAAGGGCAGCAGTTTTTTGCTTCTCAATCTCTGCAATGTCCGTGTACTTACTTTGAATAGCAGGCATAAATCCTGATTATCCAAAAGTTTGTCATTCGGCATCACTTCGGGGTTGGTCTGCAAACTCTTTACATCTTTGCCTACTTCTTCAAGTTTATCAAGTAATTTTTGCATCCAGTCTTTGAACTCGTAATTATCTACATACATATTGCTTCATTTTTCAGATTATACACTAATGATTACCAATCGATTGATGAAGCAAAGTTCGGAAAAGGGAAGCAAACAAATTACAGGGTAGCATACGCTACCCCGTATAAATTGACGCTAAACACCTGATTATCTATACCCTTTATTTTCGTGTTCTTTTCGAATAAGGTTTGCCAGTTGATTAAGGAACTCTGTTAGTTTAGCTGGTTTTCGCTTGATGACATCCATGTGCTTTTGATGGTAATCACCCAACTTGATATTGAAAAGCCATTCAAAGGCTTTGCCTAAATCCGTCAAATGAACGGGTTTGCCATTCTGATATATTATACGCTGGGAAAGAAATAGACCGCTGACAATTTCCATGATATTGATAAGGCTTGTTTTATCAGCTAAATGGAGAGGAGAAAGGAATAGCTTATTTGCGTGTTGCTCGAATTGTTCGGGGTATTTGATATGCAAATTCACTATGCGTATTTCTGTTTTGATTAATTCTATTGCTTCATCAATTAAATGCAAGTAGGGCATTTTTTTCTTGCTCAAACCGTACACGATACGATTTAAGACGATACAAACCAAAAGAGAAATAACGAAGTAAAACGCTATAATCCTGTTCGTTGATACTAAAATCGGCTAAATGGGTAGCCAATTCCTCAATAGCTTCTGTAAACTCTGTTACATAAACTTTACGCTGCGAGTATTCCGATAATAAGCGGAAAAATCTCTGTTCTAATAATCGTTTCATTTTGCAATAAATACTATTTTTGACTACCATTTTTAGATTTATTTTTCAGATAAATTAAATGGTGTGATTCTTTACAAAGTCTTTTTATCTCATAGTCTGATATATCATTATTAAATTGGATACTAATCCAGTATTTAAGACTTGAATTAAAAGGCATACCTACTGCGTTATATCTCGCTTTTAATTCATCAATTTCTATTGGGTTACATTTAATTGTACACTTATCGAATTTATTTATGTCTAAAAAACAAAACATCTTACCTTTTACATAAAAGGCAAGAATATCCTTTGCCCAACGAAATGCCCCAAAGGGCATTTTTTCAGTAACGTTGGGTAAGGATAAACAAAACTCTCTAAATTCTTCTATGTTCATTATAATTATACAATTTCTTTTTCTACTCCGAATTTTTTATCCATAGGTCTGATAAATGACCATGTAGAATGAATAACATGCCATTCTCCATTTGTTTCTTTTTGAAAGACCTCAATACAATTATATTCCATGTCGATAAGATTTGTTTTGGCAAATAGCTGATAGGTCAAAACCGCCATGTCTTGCCCTAACTGTACACGGGCATTACGGAAATCATAGCTATCAGCAAAAAGTTTTCCTTTGATTGTATTCAAGAACTCAACGATAGTAGCATGATTATCGACACGTTCAGTAACCACTGCATCAAAATAAGTAAAGCTACGTTTTGACCAAAGATTTTCATATCCTGATGTATCTCCTTTGAACCATTTGTCGAGCGCTTCTTTCTCCAATCCGATAATATACTCAGCAAGCTGACACTCTTCCTCATTGTTGTACTGCCATACAGCAGTTGCCTTTTGTTGTTCCATATTTTTCTTTTTTAAAAGGTTTGTAATAATACAGATAAATGATAAATAACACATAATCTGTATGTTGAATAATGGATGCAAAGGTAAAGGGAGTTACTTAAAAAACTGTTTCACAAAACAGGAAGTATATTTCACTATTCGGGACTATTGCCGATTACGTTCACGAAATTGACTGGGAGTACATCCCACATTTTTACGGAAAAGACGTACAAAATAGGATGTAGTATTAAAATGAAGCTTTTCGGAAATCTCTGTTATTGACATAGAAGTATAAACAAGAAAACGCTTAGCTTCATTGATTGCACGATTTAAAATATATTGCTTGGTAGATATACCAAGATGTTGACTAACTATCTTGTTCAGATAATTGGGTGTAATGCATAGAGTGTTTGCATAATATTTCACGTCGGTGTGTGTATCAAAATTCTCATCCACATATTTCTTAAAAGCTGAAATATAGCGGAGTGCGGCAATTTCCGTATCGGTATTAATCGTAGTGGTGATGTTTTCTGCTCTGTTCATTAATGTAAGTGTTTCATAAAGCATTGCTCTTAATAAATGTTGGTCTTTATTTGAACTATTGGTATCAATTTCTGATTTCATATTCTTGTATAGATAAACAAGTCTTTCAAATAAGTCTTTTCCAAGATACAAGAAAGAAGATGGACGGTCGGGATGTAAAAAAATAAATTTGTTCAGGAACAATGGGTCATTGAAAAATGACAGTAGAAATTCTTCTTCGAACAGTAAATGTATGCCTTTTAGTTTATAATCTGCCGACCATGTCCAAATATCACCGGGACGGGAACATGCTACCATCCCTTTTCTAATGCACTGCTTATGGTCGTTTATAGCAATATCTTCCTCACCATCCGTAAACAAGATAATACTATAAAACGATGTACAGTACGTGGAAGTCTGACTAATATCCGTTTTCATTGTATCAATGTCAATCACGTCTATAAGTAATTCACTTCCATATTTGTGTTTATAGAATTTATATAGAGGTATTAGTTTCATATTATTCTTTTAGGAAAATTCTATTCTAATATTCTAAGCATTTACAAAGTTACGCAATTATCCGACAAGTAATCTGAAATAATCTTCAAAACTTCTCTTTGTAGTTTCTAAATTTAGCTTGAAAAGACTCTTATACGTAAAATAGTAATTAAGAAATGATAGTCATTATAGCCATTTTCTAAATATTTGTGTATATTTGCACCAATTGATGAATGTTATTTGAAACGGTGTACTTTTAGGTAAAGATAGGAAAAAGGCACGTTGCTAATCCGTTACCCTTTTTTAAAAGATGCTTTATAATAATCTGTATTACAAATAGATATGTTTTAATGCAATAGTTGTGGCGAATGTGTGCCTTGCAAGGTGGAATGTGATATTTTTGTCGATACCACATAGAACGGCAATTTCTTTCAAATAATCATTCATCTTTTGATTGCTGATAACAGGTAACAACTGACCGTTTTTCAATTTCCCTTCGTATTTGTTCAGGATGGCTTTAGGAATATCCAGCAAGCGGATGTTTGATGTTACTTTAGTCTTGTGACGTTTCTTTATAATCCACAGATTATCATCAAATGCCAAACGTATGTCGTTACTGGTTAATTCGCATATATCCACGTATGAAAGTCCCGTATAGCAGCTAAAAATGAAAATATCCCGTACCTGCTCCAATCGCTTTGAAGCAAAATCCTTATTGCATATCCTGCTTATCTCGTCCTTGTCAAGATACCCTCTTTCTATATACTCGAATTTCAGTTTATAATTGGCGAACGGGTCGGCTGTTATCAATCCTGTACCTTGTGCAAAGTTTACCACCGTGCGGAAACGCTGGATAAACTTCATTGCCGTATTGGGTGAACAATCGTGGTTCTTTATTATATACAGGTAGAAATTCTCAATAAATACTTTGTTGATTTGGCGTATTGGCAAATCCGATACACGATATTCGTCTTTCATGTATTGGGTTAAGCGTAACTTTGTCAGTTCGTATCGGCTGTACGTTTTGGGTGTGGCTTCTCCTGCTTCAACCTTTTTCTTGTATTGGTCGTTGTGCTGGGTGAAAAAAGAAATAATGGTATTTGCTTCTTCCTCTTTTCCCAATAGTGCATTTTTCACGCTTTCGGGTGTAACATAGCTATCCCGCATTAATTGATTGTGGAAGTGGGAACGGATATTTGCTTTGATGTCGTCCAGCATGGAATTAAGCCTTTGTATCTCCATTGATTTACCTATGGCTCTGCCGGATTTCCAGTTAGTTTCTAATACTTCTAACTTGGTATTGAATTGGGTTTGTTTGCCGTTGATTGTGATACGGGCATGAATGGGTACTAAACCATTCTTTTTCATCTTGTCTTTTTTCAGGTAAAACAATACGCTGAATGTACTCTTTTCATTTTTCATAATCTCACTTTTTTTAGATTGCAAAACTAATTTTAATCACTGTAAATGAGATAAATAGAGTATAGACAAATCACGTCAAAAGTAAGCCATTTTCCGACAATCGTACCCCCTAATCGTTTTTTGGGGAAGGGGGTACGATTTGGATACTAAAGTGTGTCTTTTCGTGCCCCTTTTTTGTCTTTCAGGCAAGACTGAAACAATAAAAAAAGTCCTACAATACGTTGATATTGTAGGACTTGTCTCTTTTTTGTCGCCGTTTGGCTTTGTTCTTATGTGATCCAGCTGGGGCTCGAACCCAGGACCCCAACATTAAAAGTGTTGTGCTCTACCTGCTGAGCTACTGAATCAATCCTTTATGCTTTCTTTCGAATTGCGGGTGCAAAGGTAGAACATTTTTTTAGAACTCCAAAGCATTTCAAACATTTTTCTTATCTTTGTGCCATTATCAACAATATACAATCATTAATATATGGCTGACGATAAAAAAATCATCTTCTCAATGGTGGGAGTGAGCAAAGCTTTCCAACCAAATAAAAATGTACTGAAAGACATTTACCTGTCGTTCTTCTATGGAGCGAAGATTGGTATTATCGGTCTGAACGGTTCCGGTAAATCTACCTTATTGAAGATTATCGCGGGTCTGGAGAAATCCTATCAGGGAGAAGTGGTCTTCTCTCCGGGATATTCTGTGGGCTATTTGGCACAAGAACCTTATCTGGACGACACAAAGACAGTAAAAGAAGTAGTAATGGAAGGTGTGCAACCGATCGTTGACGCACTGGCAGAATACGAAGAAATCAATCAGAAATTCGGTTTGCCCGAGTATTATGAAGATCAGGACAAGATGGATATACTTTTCGCCCGTCAGGGAGAATTGCAAGATATCATCGACGCAACTGATGCATGGAATCTGGACAGTAAACTGGAACGTGCGATGGATGCGCTCCGTTGTCCGCCCGAAGATCAGCCGGTGGTGAATCTCTCCGGAGGTGAACGCCGTCGTGTCGCTCTTTGCCGTTTGTTGTTGCAGAAACCGGACATCCTGTTGCTCGATGAGCCTACCAACCACTTGGATGCTGAATCTATCGACTGGCTGGAACAACATTTGCAGCAATACGAAGGTACAGTTATCGCCGTAACTCACGACCGTTACTTCCTTGATCACGTTGCCGGATGGATTCTCGAACTCGACCGTGGCGAAGGTATCCCTTGGAAGGGAAACTACTCATCCTGGCTGGAACAGAAGACCAAACGGATGGAAATGGAAGAAAAGACCGCCAGCAAGCGTCGTAAAACACTGGAACGTGAGTTGGAATGGGTGCGCATGGCTCCGAAAGCTCGTCAGGCGAAAGGAAAAGCCCGTCTTAATTCATACGACAAGTTGCTGAATGAAGACTTGAAGGAGAAAGAAGAGAAGCTGGAAATCTTTATTCCGAATGGTCCCCGTCTGGGTAATAAGGTAATCGAGGCAAAACACGTAGCGAAGGCATACGGCGACAAACTGCTGTTCGATGATCTGAACTTTATGCTTCCTCCTAACGGTATTGTCGGTGTCATCGGTCCTAACGGTGCAGGAAAAACAACTCTTTTCCGTCTGATTATGGGATTGGAAACGGTAGATAAAGGTGAGTTTGAAGTAGGAGAGACCGTAAAGGTATCCTATGTAGACCAGCAGCATAAAGACATTGACCCGAACAAGAGCGTCTATCAGGTAATCTCCGGTGGTAATGATTTGATCCGTATGGGTGGACGTGATATCAATGCACGTGCGTACCTGTCCCGTTTCAACTTTGCCGGTGCCGATCAGGAAAAACTTTGTGGTGTTCTTTCCGGTGGTGAAAGAAACCGTCTGCATCTGGCGATCGCTCTGAAAGAAGAAGGTAACGTTCTGCTGCTCGATGAGCCGACCAATGACATTGACGTGAACACCCTTCGTGCTTTGGAGGAAGGTTTGGAAGACTTTGCAGGGTGTGCGGTAGTCATCTCTCACGATCGTTGGTTCCTTGATCGTATCTGTACGCATATCCTCGCTTTTGAAGGAGACTCTAATGTATTCTACTTTGAAGGTTCCTATTCAGAATATGAGGAAAACAAATTGAAGCGTCTAGGCAATGAAGAGCCGAAGCGTGTTCGTTATAGAAACCTAATGACTGACTAGTATTTGCTGACAGATTACAAGTTAAATCTCACTTAATATACGAAAGTGAAAGGCTCTGCAAACATTGCAGGGCCTTTATTGTTTTCGAAAGCAATAAAATGTTTATCTCTCTTAAAAGAATGTAGCATAATTGTCATCTAAGTCTAAATAATATTAATTATCTTTGTGCACAGTTTCAATGAAACAAACAATTAGTATTAACTAATAAATTACATTATGTTGAAGAGAATGCGGTCTTTTTTAGTGGTCGTAATGTTACTGATTACTGCTACGATGAGTGCGCAAGTTACCACAGCAAGTATGAGTGGTAAAGTAACAGCACAAGATGAACCTATTATTGGAGCAACGATCGTTGCTATTCACGAGCCCTCCGGTACCCGCTATGGTACAGTGACCAATGTCAGTGGGCAATTCAATCTGCAAGGTATGCGTACAGGCGGTCCTTACAAAGTCGAAATCACCTATGTCGGCTATCAGTCAGCCATTTACAAGGGCATCCAGTTGTCATTAGGAGAAAACTACGTATTGAATGTTTCTTTGAAAGAAAGTTCAGAGTTGTTGGATGAAGTAGTAGTAACAGCACCAAAAACTATCGAAAAAATAGGTACTGTTACTAATGTAAGTGAACGTCAGATGAACACTTTACCTACTATTAACAGAAGTATAACAGATTTCACAAAGCTCTCTCCTTATGCAGGTGGAAGCAGTTCTTTTGCGGGGCGTGATGGACGTTATAACAATATAACGATTGATGGTGCTTCGTTTAATAATAGTTTCGGATTAAGTTCTAATAATTTACCTGGAGGAGATTCTCAACCCATATCTTTAGATGCAATCGATGAGATTACTGTAAATGTCTCTCCTTACGATGTTAAATATTCCAACTTCACAGGTGCTTCTATTAATGCTGTAACAAAAAGTGGAACAAACTCATTTTCGGGTACTGCATATACCTATCATAAACCAAGAGGATTTGCAGGGAGCTCTATTGACGGTGAGGATATTCTTAAAGCAAAAGAATACAACTCTCATTCATATGGTGTAACTTTTGGAGGTCCAATCATTAAGAATAAGCTTTTCTTCTTCTTGAATGCTGAAATTGAAAATAAGGAAACTCCGGGGGTAACTTGGCTTCCTAATCAAGATCAAAATGGAACAGGGGATAGCGGAAAACGTATCTCACGTACTTGGGTGGGTGATATGCGTACTATCAGTGACTTTGTTAAAACTAAATATGATTATGACCCCGGACAGTATGAGAACTTCAATAATTTCCAAAGTGATAATTGGAAGTTAATGGCTCGTATTGATTGGAATATACATCAGAATCATAAGTTGACAGTGCGTTTTAATTCTGTTTCCTCAGAAGATGACAGAGAAGTAAGCGCTAAGTCCACTATTATAACTAGTACTAATTCTAATCGTTATGGTTTGGATGCCTTTTCTTTTGGTAATTCAAACTATAAGATGAAAAACGTAGTAACATCGATAACAGGCGAGTTAAATAGTCGTTTCTCGAATAATGTTCAGAATAAACTGTTAGCCACATATACTCATATTAGTGATACACGCGAGCAGAAAGGCTCTGATTTTCCTTTTGTCGATATATATAAGGACGGAAAGCAATATATAACTTTAGGTACAGAAGTGTTTACTCCTAATAATCAGGTTATCAATAATGTATTTAGTCTTGTTGATAATGTGAGTATATCATTAGGAAAACATGAATTGCTTGCTGGCGTTTCTTTTGAGCGCCAATATTTTAAAAATTCTTATTTGAGAGGCCCTTACGGATATTATCGTTATGATTCAATGGATGATTTTATGCAGGGAAAAGTACCTACCATTTATGGTATTACATATGGGTATAATGGTAATGATGCTCCAGGTTCTGAGTTGACATTCGGAATGGCTGGTGTGTATGCCCAAGACGTATGGTCTCTTACTCCTAATTTTCGTTTGACTTATGGCTTACGTCTGGATATGCCAATATATATGAATTCATTGGATTCTAACAAGTCAATAGAGGAATTAGCTTTTGTAAATAATACTCATGTCGATATTTCTAAGTGGCCGAAGACACAAGTCTTGTTTTCGCCAAGAGTCGGTTTTAATTGGGATGTAAAAGGTGATCGCTCCGTAATTGTATCAGGAGGTACAGGAATCTTTACTGGATTGTTACCTTTTGTATGGTTCACTAATCAACCAAGTAATTCGGGCCTATACCAAAATATGGTAGAGTATAATACACAAAAAAATCCGGGCTCTTTACCTGCTGACTTTGGTTTTAATCCTAATTATAGAGAAACTCTGCAGAAATATCCCAGTTTATTTCCTTCTACACCTTCAGAGCAAGCACCTGATGTTATAGCATATGTAGATCCTAAGTTTAAGATGCCGCAAGTTTGGCGTAGTAATTTGAATGTGGATATTCAACTGCCGTATGATTTTATGTTATCTGTTGGAGCAATGTATACAAGAGATATTTATAATGTTGCGCAGATCAATATGAATGAGGCTGAGCCTACGGGTGTGTATAATGAACAACCGGATCGTATTTATTGGGCTTCAAAAAAATACGAGTATAATGATTATACTAATGGTAAGAATGTAGTAGTAAAACTTTCTAATGGAGAAGATAAAGGATATCAATATTCTTTTAATGCTATTTTGACAAAGAAATACGATTTTGGTTTTACAGGGTCTATCGGCTATACTTATACAATGGCTAAAGATCTGACTGCAAATCCTGGGTCAGCACCTAATTCAGCATGGCAAAATAATGTGGCAGTAAATTCATTGAATGATCCTGGAGTATCTTATTCTTTATTTTCTACGCCCCATCGTATTATTGCTAATGCTTCTTATGAAATTAATTATGCTAAATGCTTAAAGACAACGTTCTCGTTATTTTATTCAGGATATCATACAGGACGTTATTCCTATACATATTATAATGATATGAATGGTGATGGCAATTATTCGGATTTAATATACGTGCCTAACTCTCAGGATGAAATGACCTTTGTTGATATTACAGATAAAAGTGGTGCTATTACTTATTCTGCTGTAGATCAAGCTAAAGATTTTTGGGATTTTGTGAACAATGATTCTTATCTTAAAGATCGTAAGGGAAAATATGTGGAACGTAATGGATCTTTAACACCTTGGATTAATCGCTTTGATTTTAAAATTGCTCAGGATTTTTATGCAACTTTAGGTGGGCGTAAATATGGAATACAGGTTAGCCTTGATATGCTGAATGTAGGAAATATGATTAATTCAAAATGGGGAGCATATCAATCTTGTGGTCTCAAGAGTTATGACAATGTACAGTTATTAAAAACTGCTAGCAAAGTTGGTGAACCCTTGACTTACCAGATAAATGCTAATTCACGTGAAGCTTTTAAAGAAAGATCATCATGGCAATATACCAATACCATTGGTAGTGCATGGTCTATGCAATTAGGAGTAAAAGTTACTTTCTAATACAAGTTTTAAAGTTAAAAAGAAGGATTTTATTTTAATGGGAAGCCAGTTAATTCATAATGAGTTAACTGGCTTTTTTGTAGCCTTTCTATATAGTGATATACAGCGTAAGGTTTATAACCTCATTCTCATCACCACCGGATTATGATCACTATACTCCAAATCCGGAGAGAAGTAATCTACCCCTTGAAACTCAGACGAATGGAGGATATAGTCGATTCTCAGCAGATGCTTGAAATATCGGAAAGTGTACATATACCCATGTCCGCAGGTCTGAAAACCATCATTCAGTTTTTCTCCTTTTACCGTTTGATATACATATGAAGAAGGGAGAGAGTTGAAGTCACCACATACCAGGGTGGGATAGGGAGAAGCGGAAATCAATTGATTGATATGTTCAGCTTGTGCGGCACGTTTCTTGAAGTTCTCGTGCAGACCATCGGCAAGGGTGAGAGCGGCACGTTCCGCACGGTCGGTATCATCCGCACGAAGTTCTTTTTCCAGTTTGCGCTTGTTGCGGCTGACTTCCGTAGTCTGCAGATGATTGTTGAACAGACGGATTGTTTGGTCGTTAATGTCGATATCACACCACAGGCTGCAGTTGTTGGAATTTGGGTAGGTGACGAGCTGCTTCTCCTTGATGGGATAACGGCTGAACACAGCCAGTTGCAAAAGACTCTCCCCGGCAGGAGAAGAAGGTACATAGTAATACGGCCATTCGGAAAGAACGGTGCGAAGACTGTCAATACCAAATTCATGATTGATCCCAAACTCTTGAAAACAGAAGATATCTACACCGAGCTCCTTCATGTAAGCAGCGATTTGCTTGCATGAGAAACCTGTGTGCTCGTGATTAAAGCTGTTAACGTTATAGGTGGCAATAGTCAGTGCTGATTCGGTGTCCCTTTCGTTTTTCTTCAGAAACGAAGATTCAGTATTCGGTTGGGAAGCCGAATCAAAAAGCGGGAACTGGAGGACACGGGTCAGATACCCCCAATTTCCCAGTATGGCGATTAAAGGAATGAAAACCCAGCATCGCCAGCGAACCATCCAATAGATGGCAGAGGCGACATTAGCCAGCAAAAGTATCGGCAGAACCAATCCGATAAAGGGCATCAGCTTAAAGCCCTCCGGCGAAGCATCTCCGGCGAAGGCTCCGGCTAATGTGAAACCTGCCAGAATACTCGTCAGCAGGATAGACAGGTAGTAAAGTAATCTATATAAGGCTTTCATTTTATGGTAACCATTTATTAATCATATTCTTGAGCTTCGCTTGCGAGATCGGTTTGGCGATGAAGTCGCTGCATCCGGCATCCGTTGCAGCGATCTGATCCTGTTGATAAGCATAAGCACTTTGTGCGATAATGGGCACAGTAGGAGAGAGCTCACGAATGATCTTCGTAGCCTCCAGACCGTCGAGATTAGGCATTTTGATATCCATCAGAATAAGGTCCGGCTTCGCTTCATCGTATGAGGTAACGGCCTCCATACCGTCCCGTGCACGTATAAGCCTGTACTTTCTTCCAAGAATAGCTTTCAGCAAATCGAAGTTACTGTCCTCATCTTCCGCTATCAGAATAGTCCGCTGGCTTGGAGAGGCATTGGCGGAAATACTATCGGAACTATTATCGTCCGTATTTCCGGAAGTCTTTTCAGAATCCTCCTTGACAGACGTTTCTACTGACGTCTCCGTAGAAGCCGTGTCAATCTTTATAGAACCCGTGTCGATCGATTGTTCCGACTCGTAAGGCAGGGTGAACGTGAAAGTCGTCCCTTGACCTACCACCGAAGAAACGGAGATTTCACCTCCCAATCGTTCGACAATTGTTTTACAGATAGACAGTCCGAGTCCCGTCCCCTGCGCATAGTTGTTCAACTTGGCGAAACGTTCGAACACACGTCCTATCTTCTCCGGTTCGATGCCCGTACCGGTATCAGTCACGTGGAAAACGATCTGATTGCCCACCAGTTTATATCCGTAACTGATGCTGCCTGCCTTCGTGAATTTGAATGCGTTACCTATCAGATTCGAGAACACCTGGAACACCCGGTTCTTGTCAGTTTCTATCACCAGTCCGTTTTCGGATGGCTCATAGATCAGTTGTACCCCTTGCGGCGTGCGGAATACGTGGGCGTCATGCACCTCTTTACACAGGCTATGGATATTTACCGGTGCGCTGGTGAACTCGATAATGCCCGATTCGATCTTCGAAAGATCAAGAATTTCGTTGATCAGTTGCAGCAGACGTTCGTTGTTGGCTTCGACAATCTCATAAAATGTTTTACGTTCTTCCTTATTTTCACTTTCGGCTATCAGATGTGAGAAGCCGACGATGGCATTCAGAGGTGTGCGTATTTCATGACTCATGTTGGCGAGGAAAGCAGACTTCAGTTTGTCCGACATTTCGGCTTTCTCTTTGGATGTCTGAAGTTCCCGTTTGATTTTTTCCAGCTCCGTGATGTCCCATTCGATGCTGACGATGATGGGGGAGGAAAGTTCGTCTCCGTCCACCCGTATTTTCCGTTTGTCGAGGATGATCTCGTTTCCGTTTTTGTCTTTCCCTTCGGTTGTCCAGTGCAGTCCCTGTCCGGTGGTGGCAACTAGTGTATCTTCCTCCCTTTTTTTTTCTGCCACTTCGGGAGGATAGTAGTCGAAGTCATTCTTGCCGATAGATTCGCCGATGCACAGATTCCGGTTGTACGATTCCCGGTTGCGGTAGATATATCGGAAATCGTTGTTGATCTCCTTGACGACAATTCCGGCGGGGAGGTTGTCGATGGTAGTATCCATGATCAGATTGAGCCGTTTGATTTGCGCTTCGTAGTGCAGTCGTTCGGATATGTCGTGGGAGAATGACCAGTAACTTTCTTCACCGGAGTCATTGGTGACGTTGTACATGATTCCCTCGTAAGCCAATATATTCTTGCTGACCTTCGAAGGATGATGGGCGACGAAACTTCTGCTTCCTCCGTGCAGGATATCCTTGCAGCGTTCATGCCAGTCTTTCTGCGTGTTCATGTCGCCGGCGATTTCATAGATTTTCAGCTTGCCGATCTCCTCACTTTCCGGGATGCCGTGGTTGTGGAGGAACTGGCGGTTGGCGAAGATCAGCGTACCGTCCTCTTTGGCGGCGAAGATGCTCTCCTTTGCGTTGTTGATAGCGTGCGTCAGCGTGTTGATGTCGTTTCTGCGACGCTGTATGTCAGTGATGTTCTGGATGTAACCTTCGATGTTGCAGCTGCCGTTCGGTAGTTCGTCTCGCAGATAAGCCTGAAGGCGCATATAGTAAATCTCTCCGGCGACACGGACCCGATAGCTGATGCTATCTTCGTTGAGTCCTTCCTCATTTTTCCGGCACCAGTTGGTGAAGCTCATGCGGTCTTCTTCGACAATAAATTCCTGATATTTCTCCAGAGAGATGCTTCTGGAAGATTCCTCGCATAACACTCCGGTGTAGCCCATATAATGGAAGACATTGTCGCGAGTGTTGTACATCCACTGTCCGATCTGAGCCACTTTCTGTATCTCCCTCAGATTTCGGTTTACCTGTTCCAGCTGGCGTTTCACGTTGCTTCGCTGGGTGATGTCCCGATATTGGCAGAGCACCATGTCATCGTAAGGATACATGATACACTTGAAATAATAGGTATTATCCTCCAGTTCCAGCTTGTAGTTCTTGCTGATGCTTCGCTGTTCCCGAAGAACGGTCTGGAAGGTGCTGTAAACCTTCTCACGGGTATGCTCGGGCATACGTTCGAATATATTTTTTCCTAAAAGCCTCTCTTCTTGTAAAAACCATAAATTGCTATGAATATCAATATCAATGCAAATGCCATTTCTATCGACTAATAGCATGGTGTCGGCGGTCAACTTCAGTATTCTTTGCGCATTATCTGCCTCATGTAATGTTCTGTTCATGCTTGTCCGATTAGATTTATAAGATTCTGTTTCATGCAAAGATAGCAAAATATTTGATTCTCTGTTCTTATTTTTCGGCACGTTTTGCTTTTTCCCAGGCGCCGCTTCCTTTTTTTCTTTTCAGATAGTCGATTCCTTTGAGCACATTCACGTTCATGAATAAGAAATAATAGGGAATAAACAGTATTTTATTCTTTATTTGTCTGGTAGAGAGGTAATATCCCCAGTATCCCATTCCGTAGAAAAGAATCTGTAACCCCAGCAGGGTGCCATAAAACAGGGGAGATTCGCCCAATAGCAAAACGACTATATTCAGTGGCAACAGCGCAAACAGCAGGAATGGAGTGACAGACCAGCGCAATACCCGGTGCGACGTGTACTGAAAACTCAGGATTCCGTAACGGAAAGGATTCAGCAACGGGAGCAGACGCCAGATCGACTGTAATCCTCCGGCAGCGATGCGCACTTTTCGTTTTTCCTCTTCACCCATATCTGCCGATCCGCTTTCGATGGCGTAGGCATTGGTGCAGTAGGCGATGGTGTATCCTTTCATGGCGATGCGGAGAGAGAGGATGAAGTCGTCGAGCAGCGTATCCGGTTCCATCGGTTCGAAGAGTTCGCGGCGGACGGCAAACAGTTCTCCGGCAGCGCCTACAGCTGAGTAGAGACGGGAGTCGAGCGCTTTCAGTGTCGATTCGTATTTCCAGTAGATGCCTTCGCCTCCGGCGGCTGCTCCGTCCTTCGTCTGTACGGCTATACGTTTTTCTCCTGCCACGCAGCCCACTTTCGGGTTTTGAAAAGCCAGTACGATTTCACGGATTGCCTCGCTGTTGACCATTGTGTTGGCGTCCGTAAAGACGACAAGCGGGGTCCGGACGAGTGTCATTCCTCGTGTCATGGCGGCTGTCTTTCCCTGCCGTTTCGGCTGGAAGTAGACGGTTGCTTTTCCGTTCCAGCGGGTTTGGAGACGGTCGTTTGTGCCGTCATCGCTTCCGTCCGTCACCCAGACGATGCGGAGTTTGTCCGCAGGGTAGTCCAGGGCGAGGCTGTTCTCCATCTTTTCGTCCACCACGTCTTCTTCGTTGAAGGCGGTGATGAAGAGGGTTACTTCCGGCAGGTCACTGTCCGGTGGCAGCACCCGTTTCACGGGTTTCACGAAAAGCTCTTTCAGCTTGACGAGGACGTAGAGGACGATGCCGTAGCCCAGATAGGTGTAGAACACCATGAACAGGGCGAACCAGAAGATGATTTCGAGGATGAGAGTTTCGTTCATAGCTATATTCTCGTTTAATAGATGTTTGTTGATTTATTTATTGAAGTCGTTTTTTTAGTGCCTCTTTTTTAGCCGATTCTTTCAGTATGTTTACAAAGTAGAGGGCGTCTGCTTTGTTGGAAGCATCGGAAGGATTGGCCTCGTATCGTTTTACGAAGTTCTCGGCGTGTTCAAACAGGTATTTCCGACAGTCGATATTGAGCATGATACCGTCTTTGTAGTCAGCATAAGATAGTCCGGTCAATGCATCATTTCCTTCGATAGAAACAATGTCATACATGCTAATTCCCGGCAAATTGATAGTGGTAGAAGGATAGTAGAAGAACTTTTCTCCCGGTAAATTTACTGTTAATTTGAAAGAACTTGCGTCTATTTGTGCTATACTAATATGGCTGTTTAAACGATAATAGTTATATTCATAATATTCTTCCTGGCTTGGAAACCATAACGAATCATCCCCATCTTTACCATAATTACTATTTAACCATAATAAAAAGTCGATCCAATTGTTGTCCGTACCATGAACACCTATGCAGATTGCTTTACGTTTTTCTTTGGGTAATTTTAGCAGGTCAGTAATCTGTTGTTTAAAATATGCTGGTGAATCGTTAAACTCCCGTTCTATCAGAGATTTTTGTAAAGTTTCAGACACTTGATACGGATATAGGGTAATTGCTCCTGCTTGTGCGGTCATCGTTTGAATTTCCGGACATTGAAGAGCAGCAGTTACGTATGTTTTATTTCCATTGGGTTCAGCAAGAAATTTACATCCCCTTCCTGTGAGTTTCTCTACAATAATGTTTTGGGCAATATCAAAATGTTCCAATATTTGTATTGGATCATTAGCATCTTTTGTCATTACATCATGGAGGGCAATGCCTGTTCCATAGTTCAACATCTCTCGTATGTTATCCCATATAAGTCCGGATTTCATATAAAAACGATAATAGTTTGCAGTAAACCCCGGCAGTACGTTTGTTTCAGCATCCATCCATTTTTCTTCAGGGGCAAGAGTGGTAGTAATAGCAAACCGAACTTCATTTCCTGCTCCGTCTGTACATCCCAAAGATTGGTTGGCGGAAATAATAGTAGGGGGAAGATCCCCTTTTTGCAAATGTTTGATGTCAAAATATAATTGATGTTTCATATTCTGATCAGTGGGAGTTGGAGTAGGATAAGGTATTGAACTTGAGATCGGTTTACCGTTTATTGCAGCCCACGTACGGCAAAAAGCAGCCTGCATGCAGTCGTCTTGTGTTAGCATCAACATCCATGTCTTATTGTATTTTAAATGAGGGATTTCGACATTAATATCTTTGGTCTGTATTTCTTTTTTTGTGTGGATAATGATTTCTGCTGTAACGTTTGCTGTTTCTTTGTCGAAAGGATACATATAGACGGGAGTAGAATCTGTATCTTTTTCGTTATTGTCTTGTCCTGTATTTCTATTCTCATCGTATAGATTCATTTTTCTTATACAGGAAGTATAGGTGAAAAGACAAGCTGTTACTAAGATGATATTTACTATATATTTTGCCATATCCATAATGATTTTGATGAGACCTTATTTGATGAGATTAGAGTCTTTATCTTTGTATGCCGTCTTTTTGATAAAGAGTCCGGTGATTTCTTTCAGTGCTTTGATTACCCGTATCCATATATTATCAATCAGTGATCCTTCAGAATTTAGGGTTCCATTACTTGTAAGCACTCGTGCTTTGCGACTTGTAATAAATACGATTTTTCCATACGGTTTCATAGCTAATGCTAACGAACCGTCTTCTCCGCGGATAATATCTGTACGAAATCCAAACCGACGTCCTATTTCCGTATTAAAACTGAAAGCCATACCTCGCACACAGAGTTCAGGACGCTGGATGGCTTGTAAGCGGAGGTATATATCGCGCAGGCCTTCGTAGCACCATAGTCCGAATCGGGAATGTCTTTCGTCAACCATAAAACTCCATAAACTGAATGTACATGCAACCTTCGGATTCATTAGATATTTTACATGCGTTTCAATGTAATGCGGTGGATATAAAGTATCTGCATCAATACAAATATGATATTTTCCTTTTGCATGGTCCAATCCGCATTGGCGGGCGTATCCCGGACCTTTCTTCGTTTCGTTATAATAGGTAACTCCCAATGATTTTAATACTTCTTCCGTTTTATCCGTTGAATTGTTGTTAACGGCTATTATTTCAATGGGGAAATGGCAATGATTCTCGGAGAGTGACCAGATACAACTTATCAGATGACGTTCCTCATTGTGTGCAATGAGTACAACCGATACCAGTGGAGAATCGTTTTGACGTTCTTTGAGTTGTCTTTTGACTTTGCGGATACTATCGTCAGAAATCTCATCAAAAGATTTCCCGTATACTTCCAGATAAGTTTTATACCACTTTACCATATGTTGTTCTGTTATTTAGAAGAATAAGTTAATGATTCGAATAAGTTTTTCCATTGTGGCATCACATTTTCCGGCAGAAAGCGTTTTACGTTTTCCCTGGCTTTGTGTCCCATCTTGATGCGTACATTTTCATTCTCAATCAGATAGCAGATTTTGTCTGCAAGTTCCTTGATATTTTCTTTCTCCACTAGTAGACCGTCTTCATAGTCTTTTATAATATCCGAAGGACCATGCGGACAGTCAAATGAGACACAGGGTATACCACATGACATTGCTTCTGCCAGAACGAGTCCAAAACCTTCGAAACGGGAACTCATGACATAAAAGTCGCTATCCATGTATTTTTGATAGATATCGAGAGTGGGAGGATGAAATAACACGGAATTTTCCAGTGCCAGATTTTTCCGTTTCTCCAATAACATGGTTTTGTCTTCACCCTCTCCATATATATCAAGAATCCACTCAGGGTGTTTCTGATGTACTTTACTCCAGGCGTCCAGTAATAAGTCATATCCTTTCTGCTCTACCAGTCTTCCTGCGGTAATAATCCGTTTTTGAGTTTTCTTGTCTGGACTGATTTCTGCAGGATACCGGTGCAGCATATTGGGGATGATTCTTGCCTGCGGTGTTATGTCGGACCAGTCTTTCGCATCGTTGTGAGTCAGTGTTACAAAAGCGGACATATGTTTGATATACTGGTGAAGTTGCTTGTCTCTTCTTTTGAATGCCCATCTCATCAATAGATTTCCGGCAGGTGGATTATTTTTTTCAATACTTGTCCTCATGCTATGCGTTTCCAGTATGGTATGCGTTTTTCTTTGAAGTAAATCCATACCAGCCATAGTTGTGAATTCGCAACTAGCTCCGATGACTATGTCGGCTTGAGTTGTATGTACGAAGTTACTGAGTTTTTTAAAAAACTCTTTTTCCATTTTCCACTGCATGAACATGCGTTTGAAAAGCCCATATTGATACTGGCGATAGAATAGTATGCCCCAATCTACATGGGTCACTTTGGGTGATAAAGGGTAAACGATGGAATGTCCCCCTTGCTCCCAAGTAATAATGTATACGTGGTATCCGTAATGTTCTGCCAGATAATTAGCCTTGTCGATAAAGATTCTTTCTACGCCACCAAAAGCCGCTAGTGAGCGATATAAATAGATGATAGTCATTCTTTTCTTCTTTTATTGAGGTGCATATTCCATCAATTCTTCAAATAAACTTTTCCATTGTCGCGAGATTACTTCCATAGTAAAATCTTTGGCCCTGATTTTTGCCTGCCTACCCATTTCTATGCGGATATTCTCGTTCTCAATCAGATAGCAAATTTGCTTGGCCAATTGTTCAATGTTTCCGTTTTCTACCAAGAGCCCGTTTTTTCCATTCGTTATCATGTCCCGCGGACCGCATGGACAGGCAAAGGCAACCGGAGCAATTCCATAAGCCATTGCTTCGCCCAATACCAGAGGTAGCCCTTCGTATCGGCTTGATAAGACAAATATCGAACTCATACAGTATTTTTCGGCTATATTCGATACAGTGTGATGAAGCAGACAATTATTATTTAGTTGTAGTTCATCTATTAGTTTGGTGAACTTCTCTTTCAGGTCGCCTTCTCCATAAATATGTAGTTTCCAGTCCGGATGTCTTTGGGCGACAATGCTCCAGGCGGGGATTAGCATATCAAATCCTTTTTGGGGCGCATATCGCCCTACAGCAATAGCATTATGTGACAGAATATCTGTTTGTTTTCCTTCTACAGGAGTAGAAATAGGATTAGGGATGATGCTGATATTAGTCAGTTCCGGCCAGTCTTTAGCTCCTTCACTTGTAAGTATAATCACTCTGGACAGTTTAGACAGGTTTTTGACAAATCTGTTTGCCCATCTTTTCTTTATCATGTTGACAATCGGGCTTTTACGTTTCAGTGCTTCTGCGCCATAGGCGTAGCGGCTGACGTGAAACTCTCCGATTTTCAGGCTACCGTCTTTCAATTTAGTGATAAAGTTCAGTTCCCGGCGCATGGTTGAGATAGTAATGTCCGGTTTCAGTTCGTTCAATAGATTCGATAGTCGTTGTTTAAACCGATAGTAGCGGAACGGATACTTCAGCACTTTACTTACTATGGATTGAGAGTAGGGCAGGTCGAAAGATACTCCTAAGTCGATATGCTTTACTTTGGGGGATAATGGAAAGTGTGGTGCTTTACCCATTTGTTCGGATGTAATGATGGTGATGTCGTATCCTTCAAAATGTTCTGCAAAATAATTGGCTTTGAATGTAACTATCCGTTCTATTCCGCCAGGTGCCTGTAGTGAGGGCAGGTAATAGGCTATCTTCATGATTTAATAGATTTTAGCAATGATTTGTTTCCGATAAAATTCTCCGGCGTCGGACACTTGTTTTCCGTTGGCGGCTTCGTTTACATATTTTCGTTCCAGCTTTACTTTCCGTTTGGCTCCCATTCGCCACCATTCATATTCTACGTCCACGTGCCCTGCGTCAATTGCTTGATAACCGGACTTGAATAAATCGTAAGCCAGTACAGTAGCCGTAGGTCCTAAAGCAATCAGGAAGAGAGCGGTTTTCTCGAGTTTTTGCGCTTCATTCAGTATTTCTTCGTAGCGGTCAAATGCGTCACGGGGCGGACAAAGAATACGTCTGATGCTTTTTACATTGTCAAAGAGGTCGTTGCCTACCCCCAAACGGCTTTTTTCGCCTTCAATGAATACGACATCCCTGTCTTTCCAGATAGCTTTCATCTGGTGAAACCACCGTGGGCAGTCTTCTTTGGAAGCGAAGTCCATGTAGGGACGGGTGATGAATGTATTGTAGTATAGCCTGTCGGGCAACAGCAAGCGGTCCCACCAACTGCCATACAGAAAGAAGTGAGTTCTCCAGAATCGGCGTGCTTTGCGGTTATAGCGATAAATGTTTTCGAAAGTATCGGAGATACAAACCAAATGTCCTTCTTCATGGCTTGTCAATACTTCCTTGAGACGCTGAGCCAAGAGTACATTTCCTTTTTGGAATCCTATTTCCTTGTCCGGGTTGGTAAGCAGCATCTCACCATCGCCGAAACGGCTCACGGAACATTGGTCTTCTACGATTATCCGAATGGTCTCATCAATGGAAGCTACCTGCGGAGTTCTTTTCTGATGGCATCTGAGAGCCATGTACCAGAAATTGTACCATTCTACAGTAATGCCATAACGCAATTTATAGCGGATAGCATTGATCAGTGGCTGTATATTCATAGTGATATAGTTTTATTCAAAGGTTTCATTAATAACAATTTGCATCTGGGCTTTCCATGAAAGTGATTGCTCTATAGACATCCGTATTTGGAGCGGCGTTGTTTTCAATGATTGATAAAAGCGAATTACTTTTTCGATGTCAAGGGGCGAATCGTCCGGTGCTGCCTTAAGTATGTATGGTTGATGCTCAAAGTCATCATCCGTTTCTGAATAAACAAAAGGAATGCCTCTTGCTGCATATTCACGGTTTTTTAAGGTCTTAATTTTGTCAATACCGCTACGATGGCGAGCCAGACTGCCTATTCCCATGTCCGACTGCTCGAACACGGCATCCAGTTCTTTGCCGTATAAGGCACTATGAAAGATGATATATTTCTCTAACTGATGTTTGGCTACATCTTTTTTATAGCTGTCCACCAGTTCGGGAACCCCGAAGCCTACGATATTGAGATATACTTTATAATCATGAGTGTCCGTATGTGTACGATAGTAATTTGCCATGCCGGCTATAACTCTGTCGAAACCATGCCATGGGTGCATTGTCGCTACGGCAATCAGTTGTAGAGAATGTGCGGTATCATTCTTTGGACCTCTTAAAGGGATTTCGCTGAAATCAATTCCATTTGAGATGCGGATGGTGGGGCGATTCCAAATAATGTCATAGTCCGAAAAAGTGACGATCTTGTCAACATAGCGTGCCAGATGCTGTCGGAAACATTTGTCTATAAATAGGATTCGTTGGTATACGAATGGGAGTCCCTTATATTCTTGGTCGTATGGATATGTCGGGATTTCCATCACTATACGTGCTCCGGTCTTTTTTAGTAGTTTCATCAGCCGTATGCTGAAAGGGCTGGCATTATGGACATAGCGTACATAGATAAAGTCTATGTTTTCTTTCTGTACATAATGTACGATACTGTCAAATTCGATTCTTTTTAGGATTTTTCCTTTGATCCCGAAACCATAGTCGGCGATTATCGATTCATCTACCATACGGCGTTTATGGTTGTCCGTATCGTCTAGCCAACACGTATGCATTTCTAGTCCGCATTCTTTGAGGGCTTTTACTTGATAACGTATCTTTTTACTGATTCCGTTGAATGCTTCGAAACCATGGAATATGAGGAATAATCCTTTCATTGTTTGTTCTTTTGTACTAACTTTCTATTTCTTACAAGAGTCTTCACTTTGCCTGTGATATCATAGGTGTGTGTTACTTGCATATATGTCCCAAAGATAATAAAACTTACGAAACTTTTTGCAATAAGTGTTACGAAAATATTCATATTTTCCATCATATAATATATAGGCGTGAGGAATGCTGTTATTAGTAGGCTGACAAGGAGTGGAGAAAGAAATTGTCTGATAAATATCCATGCGTTTCTTTGGAATGTAACTCGATACATCATCCAATAGCATTGTACGAAATTGATAGTAAAAGTTATCACGATACATATTGCTACAGCTGTCAGTGTACCGAAATAAAATATCCCTGTCAGCATTCCGGTTACATTAAGTATGGACGAAAAGAGTCCGCAGACAAAGAGGCTTCGTGTGTCTCCTGCTGCCTGAAAAATAGAGCCTGAAGAAGAGAGTATGATCTGAATACCGACCGAAAGTGACAGTATCCGGAATACTGGAACCGAAGGCAGCCATTGATCACCAAAAATAATCAGTGTTACCTCTTCCGCCGTAAAGAAAAGCAGTACGCTGAGCGGCAGACCGATGAATGACAGAAAACGGACAATGCGTTCATAGGATGTTGCCAGCTTTTCCTTGTCATTCTGGAAATCGCTGAAGATGGGGTGCATGACCGGTGTGATGACTTGCGTAATATTCTGCAGAGGGAGCATCATCAAGCGGTAGGACTTTTCATAGTATCCTAAATCAGACATACTCATATATTTACCAATCAGCAGTTTATCCAGATTGCGGCTGAAGTAGTTAATCACGTTAAACAAGAATTGATAGGCCGAATAGGAGAATATCTTTCGGAGTACTTTCAGTCCTAACGTGAAACGCAGCCGTTGCGGATAGCGTTGATAGGAAATAACGAATATCAGTATGCTGGAAAGTATAGGATTGATGATCAGCGCATATAAACCGGCTCCGCAAAGCGCGGCAGTTATTGCTCCGGCGCCTCCGGCTATCTGGATGATAAAGCTTCGGATAGCAATAAACTTGAACTCTTTGTTGCGGTAGAACAAGGCTCCCGGCACGATGTTGGCAGAGGCAAAGAACAAGTTGACGGACAGGAGCTGGCACAACGTCCGTAAGATCCCACTTTCGTAGTAATCGGCGATCAGCCAGGAAGCGGCAAAAAAGAGTATGCTGATTCCGATGCCTGTCCATACGGTGAATGAGAAGATGTCCGATAGTTCTTCTTTAGTCAATGATTTATGTTGTACGATAGCAGGCGATATTCCCATATCCGTAAAGAGATTGAAAAATGCAATAATGACCGTAGCGATTGCCACTACTCCGAAGTCATCCGGAGAGAGTAACCGCGCAAGAATCCCTGCCACGACGAGTGATATAATGATTCCACTGTATTTGGCTAGTGCCGTGTAGAATACTCCGGAAAATAACTGATGTTTAATATTGTTTGCCATTGCCTGAATGATCTTTTTCTGGTCTACTTATGAATGATGGATTTTGAATAACAAGACTCCGATGCTTCTTATAGATATGAGTTTTTTGTATCTAAACAGACACCGCCACGCCAGCCGAAGCCGGTACGGGTAAGAGAGCACATGAGCTTGCCAAATGACAGCATTCAGCATTTGCGACAGATATAAATTAATAGTATTCTTGATTTCGTATTCAGAGGTTTGTTGCTTGAATTTGACTATCTCGCGAGTAACAGTGAGATATCCTTTTAAATTTTTGAGTGAAAAATCGCATGTCATAATTGAATTTTCACGGAGGCGGCGGTGAAAGAACGATCGTTGGATACAGCTTGTTCTTCGGGTTTGCAGATAAAGTAAGGTCGTGAATAGCTGATCTTCGTGTACAATATCCGGATAAAAGAGGAGCTGCCGTTCTTCCAGAAAAGCTGTGCGGATAACGTTCAGGCAGGCGGATGGGGTGTACGTTTTGTGCTGCAATTGTATGTTGATAGCTTCGGGACCTGTATAAACCTTGTCTTCTAACTTATCGGTACGTTGATAATTTAGTACGGGAGCATTGCGAATATTCTCTTCAAAAAAGCTCTGAGCATCAAAGAAAACGAAATCCAGTTCTTTTTCTTCGCATTTGTTATAGCATAACTCCATTGCATCCTTTTCCAACAGATCATCACTATCCATGAAATAGATGTATCTTCCGTGGGCATGCGTGATGCCTGCATTGCGTGCCATTGACAATCCTTGGTTGGTTTGCGAATACACCTGTATCCGACTGTCTGCCGCAGCCAGTTCTTCTACAACTTGCAGACTGTTATCTGTGGAGCCGTCATTGATGATGATGATTTCCAATTCCCGCAGTGTCTGATTCATAATGCTTTCTACTGCCTCCCGAACATATTTTTCGGTGTTATAGACAGGTATGACAACACTGACTTTTATTTTTTTATTTTCCATAAATTCTGTGTATGGCTACTCTATTGTTGTTTGTTTTTGAGATCGTTTAAAGAGAGAGATTGGCTAGGTTTCTGTAAAGCTCCGCATATTCTTTTCCTATTTTTCCGCTGTTCATGTTTTCGATGGCATATGCATAGTTGTCTTCCCCCTTCCTTCGGGCGGACAGTTGGCGGGCTGCCTCCAGTGCTCGTATGATATCAAATTGGTTGTCGGGGTGGAAGACGGGGTTGCCCGTATCTTGGAGGATTTCTCCTATATTCCCGATATTGGGACCTATGACCACTTTGTGAAAAAGGAAGGCGAGAGGTATACTGGCAGAGTTCAGAATATCTTTTCGTTGGATGAATATTACATCCGAAGCGGCCATGTAGTAAGGCAGGTCGCAGTTGTCTATAGGTTCGTCGCTGGCTCCGGCGTGCATTCTGCGCAGACGGTTGAGTAAGGGTATAAGCAGGTAATATCCTGCCCGGGATGCCCAGCGCTTGAAGAAGTTGCTGCCATACCTGTTGAATCTCGAAAAGGGGTAGAGTCGTGGAGCAAGCAGGAACTTCTTTGCTTCATCCCATTTTCGGAACGCTCCGGTCACCATCCGCCTCTCTTCACGATTCCGGAACTTGCCGAACGACGTGACGATAAACGCCTCCTGCGGCAGATTGAGATACTGGCGCGCACGTTCCACGCTGATATCCTCCTTGTACGTGTACTGATAAATAGGATGAGGAATGATGACATTCCGGCTGTCCGCGTGTTTGGCTGCAAATTCGTCGAGACTGTAACGTCCCATGTGCACCACCACGTCACTTTGTTCTTCGATAATGTCATAAGCACGGCCGATCACCTCGTCCGCATCATGCGGACGGACATTGTGGCGCGTATACACGAACCGGGCCCCACGGGACCGGAAAAAAGAGATACGCTCTTTCAGGCGGCAAATCCTGTCCAGATCGTCACAATTCCCTTCCATCACCTCTTCGGGCCATTGGAAGTGGATGATGTCGTAAGGTGTATCCGAGTTCCAGAACTCATTCGTGGAACATCGTACGTCAATCCCCGTCGTCCTGATAGCATCGCATAAAATTGGGACAAAAAGATTGTCCGTATCTCCATTCTCTCTGAAAACGATTAATGCTTTTATCGGTGGATTGCCTATTTCATTGTCGTTCATGCTTGATTCTTTGTTTTTGGTGGGCTTTTGCCACATACAAAGGTAATAAAAGATATGATACTTTTCATCTTTTTTGCTTTTTTTCGGTGTTGTGCCTTTATTCTTTGTGTGTCCGTTTTATCTCTCTGTTACTCTATTAGTTGTCAAGCGTGTTCATATCTATGAGAAACAGGCTCCTGTCGAAGGGGATATGCCGCTTATGGAGGTACTTCTGATAGTGGTAGCATATCGTTATGAAACTTTGTACGCTGCATTTGGTCACTTCGTTTTCGTACCGGCTCAGGGTGGAAATACTGAGATTGGTCACATCTGCCGCCTCTTCAAGGTTCAGATTACATAGGTGGCGCAAATGGATGATTCGTTCTATTTGTGCATGACAGTTCGCTTCAATACGCAGCCGGTCGTAAATTTCTTCCTTGGTCGCTCTTTCGTATCCTTTCATAATTTTTTCTTTTTACTAATTATGCCGCAAAGTTCATAGAAAAATGTCAAACATCGTTTGCAGTTCTGCAAGTAGTTTTTCAAAAAAGTATTCGGACCTTTGCAGAACGAATTCGGGACATCCTGAATCACAGTCAATTAATTGTAAGATATGAAGAAAGATCAGTATTTTAATTTAGAGGTAAATTTTTTGAGTAATGACAATATTGTCAGAATGATGATGGAACTTGACGCTGCGCAATCGCTCGGAATCTATATGATGCTTCTTACGCATTTGCGTAAAGCGGACAATTATGAAGCATCTTGTTGTCCGCTTTGTATGGGGGCTTTCGCGCGGATGTATGATTTGGATGCCGATGTGTTGCAAAGGGTTCTCCGTGAGTTCGACCTTTTTGTGCTTGATGAAGAACGGCAAATGTTCCGTTCGCCTTATCTGGACAGGGTGATGGCAAAGCTCGAAGAAAGGCGGATGATTAATGTGGCAAACGGCAAAAAAGGAGGTCGTCCGAAACGCATGGGAAGCACACCGGAAACACCGATGGATAAAGGCGAAAAACCGAATCAAAACCAGAAGAGTAGAGAAGAGGAGAGAAGAGTTACTACTGTTGTCAAAGACAACAACAGTAGTAACGAAGAAAAGACAGAGAAAGAGCACTCTGCCGCCACCGCTTCTGACGGACCTCAGATTGTTCCTCCACCGGAGGATAGGGGACAGTTGCCCCTACAACCGGTTCTTCCGTGGGAGATGCTGGTGGATCAGATGGCCGAATCGGAAAGTTACATGGAGTCGATGGCTATGCACTCCTGTATGGGCAAACTTTTCGTGGAACGGCAGGAGGAGGTGATCGCTGCTTTTAAAGAGCATATCCGACGCTTTGGCAGGGAAGATGGCTTGCTGTTTTTGAGGGATGTGAAACTGTATTTCGGCAATTACCTCTCTCCGGGCGGACGTCCGGCTCAGGAGCTGAAGAAAAGGCTGCTCGGCAGTTGCCGGCAAGCAGCTGAGGAAGAACTGTATCGCTTTGAACAACTCATTGGCGGGCAACGGACGTATCTTGGGCATCCGATTCCGAAGGATGCGCCTCCAAGACCGGACAGGTCTGCCGTGTGGGATGAAGTGCATTGGAAGTGGGGAAATTAGCTCCGGATTTCTCCGACATCCGGCTACGTGAGCGTTGCCTTTCAGCTCGGTGCTCGTTCATGCTTGGCTCGCTGCTCGTTCATGCTTGGCTCGGTGCTCGTTCATGCTTGGCTCGCTGCTCGTTCATGCTTGGCTCGGTGCTCGTTCATGCTTGGCTCGCTGCTCGTTCGTGCTTAGCTCGGTGCTCGTTCATGCTTGGCTCGCTGCTCATTCATGCTCGGCTCGCTGCTTATCGGTGTTCAGCTCGCTGCTTATCGGTGTTCAGCTCGCTGCCCATCGGTGTTTAGCTCGGTACCCATTGATGCTTAGCTTTCCGCCTGCATTGGGAACTGATAGAAAAATTATTAACTGAAGTTTCGCAAGTTCTTTATAATATTGACAAACAATAGTATCTCAATTGGGGTTGACTAAAAAGTCGGTTCTACCTTTATTCTCCTCCTTCCTGAAGGAGGGGAATTAAGATAGTTTTGATAACGCAAAGGTAACCTGCGAAACTTGAATTATTAATACAACTTAAAATCTCCTTTTCGAAAGGGAGGAATAGAAATACAGAAATATGAGAAATTTTGCTAATTATCATGTCGATGTCCGCAGACACACCAGCGGTGTCGTTAAAACCATTTGCGAGCAATGCCTCCCGACGAGGCACAACAAGCGTGACCGTTCGCTGCGAGTCAATATCGACACAGGACATTGCCATTGCTACCATTGCGGAGCCGACTTCTACGTCCCCGACGATGCCGAAGAGCGTGAGAAAGCCGAGCGACAGGCTGCTCGTAAACGTCGTGCGGCATCTGCCGTTCCCCAGCATTTCCACCGTCCGGTGTTCGACGCTTCGAAGACGACGCTTTCCGAAGCTACGGAGCGTTGGCTGGTAGAGACGCGTTGCATTCCGCAGTCCGTCATCGCCGGTCTGCGCATCACGGAGCAGGAAGAGTTCATGTCGCAATCCGGCACGAAAGAGCGGTGCGTCTGTTTCAATTATTTTGAGGACGGGAAACTCGTCAACACCAAGTTCCGCAGCGGTGCCAAAAATTTCAAAATGGTGCAGGGAGCCGAACTGATTCCCTACAATATCGATTCCGTGCTGGGACAGGACACCTGCATCATCCACGAAGGCGAACTGGATGCCGCGTCCTCCCTTGCCGCCGGATTCAAAAGCGTGATCTCCGTACCTGCCGGAGCAAATGCGAACCTTTCGTGGCTCGACCGCTTCATGGAGTCGCACTTCGAGAATCTGAAAGACATCGTCATAGCCGTAGACACCGACTCTGCCGGGCTCAAACTGCGTGACGAACTGGTCAACCGTCTGGGTGCCGAACGCTGCCGTGTGGCCGTCTACGGACCGGGCTGCAAGGATGCCAATGAACATCTTGTCAAATATGGGATCGACAGCCTTCGCATCGCCATCGAGCAGGCGGAAGAAATCCCTCTTGAAGGCATCTTCACCGCCGCCGATCTGCACGAAGACCTGCGGGCATTGTTCGACAACGGCTTCGGTCCCGGAGCGGAGACGGGCTGGGAGGAGATGGATAAGATTTGTACGTACGAACGTAGGCGGCTGGTCATTGTTACGGGCATACCGGGGGCCGGAAAATCGGAATGGCTGGACGAACTGGTGTTGCGCCTCTGTATGCGCCATCAGTGGAAGATCGCGTTTTTCAGTCCGGAGAATAATCCTATCGTCTACCATCTCCGCAAGTTGATCGAGAAACTGACCGGACGCCGTTTTCAAAACGGTTGCGGCATGACGGAAGGACTTCTGCTCCGTTCGGAAGAGTTTCTTGCCGAAAACGTCTGTCACATCGCCCTCAAAGGCAGCGCCACTCCGGAACGGGTGCTTGCCAAAGCCCGTGAGCTTGTCCTGCGTCGGGGATGCCGCATCTTCGTCTTCGACCCGGTCAACCGTTTCGAGCATACCCCCGCACCGGGGCAATCGGAAACACAGTATCTTTCCAATTTTCTGAATCTGTTTACGGAGTTTGCCACGCAATATAATTGTCTGGTGATTCTTGTGGCGCACCCCCGAAAGATGAACCGCAATCCGGTGACGAACCATACTCCGCGTCCGGAAATGTACGACGTAAACGGGTCTGCCGATTTCTTCAACAAGGCGGATTATGGCTTGGTAGTGGAGCGTGACAAGGAGGTCGGAGTGACACGTGTCTATGTCGAAAAAGTGAAGTTCAAACACCTCGGAGCAGGTGGTGTGGCTACTTTTGTCTACGATCCCGTCAGCGGACGTTACCTCCCCTGCGAAGAGTCCCAAGACCCGTCCGTCCCACCGGAACAACGGGTCAGAAATACTGTCAATGACAGCTCGTGCTGGTTGCCGGAGAAGGAGCTGTTTGAATAGGTAATAGGTAATAAGTAATAGGTAATAATCGTAGCTGGTGAGGAGGGTGGTGGGTAACAGGTCACGGGGGATGAGTAACGGTGCGGATCACTGGTTGAATGGTGATTCATTTTGATACCGGTTTACTTTATTTTCGCACAGTTTTGAGGTAAATACGGATTCATGAAACGTCATCCGATAGAATGATTATATTTGCATTTCGATTCTAAGAAACAAATAATAAACCATTAATCTGTAAACAATGAGATTTAGTAACGTAAGATTATTAGTAAAGGACTTCGCCGGATGCTTCAAATTCTACACCGAACAACTCGGATTAGAGCCGGCCTGGGGAGATGAGAATAGCGGATACGCCAGTTTTAAAGTAGCCGACGGAATAGAAGGTCTCGCCCTTTTTGTATCCGACTGGATGGCGCCTTCGGCAGGTAATGCAGATAAGCAGCAGCCTGTTGGGATGCGTGAAAAATTAATGATCTCATTCAGTGTGGATAACGTGGACGAAACCTTTGTCGCACTGAAAGCAAAAGGCGTGACGTTTATCAGTGAGCCTACGGATATGCCCGATTGGGGGATGCGTACCCTGTACCTGCGCGATCCCGAAGAAAATCTTATAGAACTCTTTACCCCTTTGGCACCGGAGAAATTTAGCCAGGAACTTATCGAAGAAGATCAGAAATTTCATTAAGAGACACGGCTGAAAAGCAACGTGTTCATCCGAGTGAACCGGAAAATGATATTGAATGGAGTTGTCCGAAAAGAGAACGTCTGCTATCGTTTTGCTCTGTCATCCTAAGTCTGCCGAAGAATCAGCTCTTTATATTAGTCAAAGAAGAGATTCTTCTTCGTGTGCTGAATGATAGATTGATAGTATTTATCTTCTTTTCGGACAGCTTTATACGTTAATCGGGTATCTTGTCCGGAACTATTCTTATTTTGTTTTAACTGCTGATTGGCAGCAATACTTGTTGCCTGTTTTCATGGCTCCTGCAGCACTTCTACGATCAGTCGTACTTGTGCGGGTGTGTAGTGTCTGCTTCGGGGATTCATGCCGGTGGATAGCAAGCGTTCTTTTAGTCCGGGTGCGGCTTCGATCCATTCGTTGAAGCGGTCTACTGCGCTTTGTTGCTGGATGTTGGGGATATATAGCATGGCGAGTTCTCCTTTTCCGTAGCTGCGGTATTGGAAGGATTTTTCTTCTTCCTGTTTTTGCAGGGTATCTGTATTTGCTTTCATTTTTGATTTAATTGTAGGGTTTGTAATGGGTATAAAGTTACTGTTTTTTACTGGATTTAGCAAATTTGTTGCTCATGAAAGTGTTGCTTTTATGCTTGTATTATTTAGTTGTTATTCACGTTGTCTGCTTGTCTTTTTGGGGGGTGTTTATTCGGGGTTGGTTGGGAGCTTTTTCAGCTTTTATCTGCTTTATGGTTACTTTGTATTCGCTTTTAGTATGCTTTCAATCTGTTTCTAATTCACTTTATTCTGCTTTATGCTGTCTTAATCCGTCTTTATCCGTTTTATCCCGTCATAGTCCGGTGCAGTCCGTTGTAATCCGGGAAATCGCCGATGCACTGCCGTATCTTTGTTTCACCAACAGAAAGGGAGAATGTCCTTCTTTTCTTTAATACAAATTTAGTATGGCAACAGTGTCTGTGGTGCGCTATCAGCGCAAAAAAAAGATTGGTGACGACAAATCGCCGATGGTGTATGTGCTCAAACCCAAGCCGGGGGAATCGAAACTTTATTCTATCGAGTCGCTGGCGCGTGAGATCGAGTCGATCGGTTCGCTTTCGGTGGAGGATGTGGAGCACGTGATGCAATCCTTTGTCCGTTCGATGAAGAAGGTGCTCGTAGCGGGGAATAAGGTAAAAGTTGATGGCTTGGGGATTTTCTATACCACGCTTACTTGTCCCGGTGTGGAACTGGAAAAGGACTGTACGGTGAGGAATATCACTCGTGTCAACCTTCGTTTCAAGGTCGATAATTCTCTGCGGCTTGCCAACGACAGTACGGCAACCACACGTGGCGGGGATAATAACATGGTCTTCGAACTCATCTCCAAGAATGCGCCGGCTTCGGGAGGCAACGGTGATGGCGGAGGCTCCGGTAGTGGCGGCGGCAGCGGCTCCGGTGGCGGTTCCGGTTCCGGTGGCGATGGAGGGGAGGAGGAAGCTCCTGATCCTACCGTTTAGTCCGGCAAGTACATCAGCATCATTAATGCGTGATACCTGTAAATGAATAACCTGTAAAAATGAAAAGTTATGATTGACAAGATTTTGGAGATTGCATTGGAAATCCTGTTTTTCTTCCGTAGGAAGAGAAAAGGAAAACGAATGAAAGGGCAGGTCGATGAGGAAGATTGACCTGATTGTGATCCACTGTTCCGCCTCTAGGGCGGACAGGGATTTCACGGAAACAGACCTTGAAGTGTGCCACCGCCGGCGGGGATTTAACGGGATCGGCTACCACTTTTATATCCGGAAAAATGGCGACATCAAGACTACCCGCCCCATTGAACGGATAGGAGCTCATGCGAAAGGATTCAACCGGACAAGTATCGGCATTTGCTATGAGGGCGGACTTGACTGTCACGGGCGGCCTGCCGATACCCGTACCGAATGGCAGGTACACTCGATGCATGTGCTTGTGCTTACGTTGCTGCGTGATTATCCCGGTTGCCGGGTGTGCGGGCATCGTGATCTGAGCCCTGATCTGAACGGGAACGGGGAGATCGAACCGGAGGAATGGGTGAAGGCTTGTCCGTGCTTTGATGCGGAGGAGGAGTGGGCTTGACGAAGGCCTTATTCTTCTCCGTGCTCAGTATGAATAAACTTTTTGTTTGCTCCTTTCAGTCGGAACATATTGGCTATCATTGCCAGTGCCAGTGCCGGAATTTGCAGGATTGCTTTTCCTAATTTCCGGTTCAGCAACTTTCCCGGCACAGGTATGATCATGGCGGCAACTTGGGCGGCTGATAGTATCCACCATTTGATGGCCGTATACCACTCGTTTTCTCCGCTTTGCAGACTCATTAGTAAGCCGATTGCGGTAAAGAGTAAAGTGAAACCGAAAACTCCCGCCAGTTGTATCAGACGGGGAGGCAGCATCCATTGAAGAATCTTGTCGCAGTAGTCGATATTTCCCTGAATCAGTGCTTTCGGGAAATCGGGCAAGGAAGCCCGCAATGCACCGTATTGTGCTGCAATCCATCGTTTACGCTGATTTTTGATACCTTCTTTTTTCTGTGTCTTTTCATCGTATACGGACAGTTGTTCCAGATACTCGATATGAATGCGTTGTTTTAGCAACAGGGCTTCCAGCTCCTTGTCTTCGCCCGATGTTTGCAGATGTCCTACATTTCGGCGGAACCAATGAACGTCGAATGCCATTCCGGAACCGGCTAATCCGGCTGACAATCCTATCGCGTTGTGCCCGCTGCGGAAGAATCCGTTGTTTATTTCTTCGCTGATCGCATCCAGAACAGCGATGTCTGTATTCATGTTTTTTCCTGTGCGGTGGGCTTGTACAGCATGCAGGCCGGAGTCAAAAGCACGGTTGATTTCTGCGAGGAAATTGGGTGTCGTTACATTGTCGGCATCCATGATCACTACTACGTCATAAGATTCGTTGGCAGTGACGTTCATTGCCAGCGTAAGGGCTTTGGCTTTGGAACTGTTGGTATAGCCGGCTACTTGCAAACAGATGGGGAGTGCTTGTAGGGCAGCATTCGTGTCCGGCTGCATCTGATCGGAGATGACAAGAACGTCGTACATTTCTTTGGGGTATTCCTGCTTGAGGAAACTACGGATAGTGGAGACGATCACCCTGTCTTCCTTGTATGCAGGGAAGAGTACAAGAAAACGACGCTGGATACGTGCTTCGGAAAGTTTTTGCGGACGATAGAATTTGGAAGCAATGGCGTAGAACAGCAGATAACCGACACAAAGTGCCAGGAGAATAAAGAGAATCCAGTCAATAAAGGTATACATGGTCTTTCATTTTTAAGGGTTATCGGATAGGAGAGGTGACAGAAAAGCTTCTGACAACACCTTTCCATACTGTGGCAAATAAATCGAAACGACCTTTCAGGGCAAACTGAAGGCTGTTTTTTCCGGCAGCTATGGTAGATTGATAAAGAATGGAGAGCAGCCGCTGAGCACCTTTCCGGTTGCGGCGGGTGTAGAGCAAACGGTTGCGCGTCATGTAGAAAGTACGTAGCTTGCTGAACTGTCCGGTGCTCTGGCTTTCTTTGTGGAAGATGGTGCAACGAGGCTCATACCATAGTTCGTAACCGGCATTTGTCATCTGTGTACACCAGTCCATTTCTTCATAATACAGGAAGAATATTTCCGGCATTTCTCCTACTTTCTCAATGACTTCACGTTTTACCATGAGTGCCGCCCCATGCAGGTAGGGGGTCGTGTGCGGGGTGTCGAACGTGCCGTCGTCCGGACAGCCGAAACCTGTCATTTCGTTGCGTATAGTGATTGCCGACAGGGAGGTGAATCCGGCAAACTGTATGTTTTGCGGAGGAAAGGCAAAGCGTATCTTCGGAGAGACGGCTCCGATGTTTTTCAGACTTTCCAGTCGCTCTGTCAGGTAGTGGAATCCGTCTGATTCAACATAAGTGTCATTGTTTATCAGAAAGATATAGGCTCCTTTGGCTACTCTGATCCCCAGATTATTTCCGCCAGAGAAGCCTAGGTTAGACTCGCTCCGCAGGGTGACTATATCGGAATATAGCTCCTTGATTTTAGTCGCTTCGTCTTCGCGCGAAGCATTGTCTACGACGATGATTTCATAGCTCACGGAATGTACATGTGTTTGCAGCGATTCTATTAATTCGCAAGTGTCTTTAAAGCCGTTGTAGCAAACTGTGATAAAGGAGACTTGAGGTTCGTTCATCATAATCTATTGTTCGTTTTTCAGTTCTGTTTCTTTACTTTGCTGCATCCGCTTGTCAATGTACGGTCCTGCGAAGCAGAGGGCAAAGGCTGTGTATATGGGGATGGAGTTGGGATATTGCATCACGTCGTTGGCATAGGCTGCCAGATAGAATCCGGCAGCGGTACAGAGCCAGGCAGTAAGTAAGCCTCGCAGGCGTTTGTTCATGATCTTGAACATCAGTATCCATCCGCACCATGCAAAAAGGACTCCGTGAACAGCCAGGTAGAGAACTAGACCGATGATTCCGGTTTCTACCCATACTGAGACTAACCAGGAATCCGGTGGATAGGGCATACGTTCTTTGGGATAGAAACGGTCGCCTTTGGATAACCCTATCCCATATCCAAAAGGCTTGTGAATCATCAATTCTCTCATTTTCTTTCGATTGTCTACACGTAATTGATAGGAAGCGTCTTGGCTAGGACGAAATGCAGAACGCATCTTGCGGATATATTGATTGTCATCTCCTATATTGGTACATACAAAAAACAAGAATAACAAGGCAAGAACTGAAATACCTGTAATACATGCTTTGCGATTGCGTGAAAGAATAATGAAACTCCCTAAAGCACCGATAGGCAGAGCTATCGCAGCCCGTGTTCCAGAAATTCCCATTCCGTAAATGGCGGCAATAATGACAATTATAAAATAGATTTTCAGCCATACACCTTTTATATAAAAAAGTGAAATTCCAAAAAGTGAAACACCCATAGCCATGTGTACGCCGAAGTTCGCTGCATCACTGAAGAATGAGAAATAACGAATACCGGACCAAATAATATGAGTTCTTGCTCCTCCCAAAACGTATAAAAAATACTGCTCACGTTCATTAAAACCACAGTTTTTTTGCCAATATCCTTTGGCTGCTGCCAAGAGGATGAAAAGAGACCATATAATTAGAAGCCACTGAATCCCCTTGATGTTACGGATTGCTAACGGTACGATGACAGCACATACAATAGGATATATGAGATAATGGGTGATGGAGATATTCCATGCTGCCTGAACATTGTTCGGATTAGCTATCTCTAATATGCAATAAACTCCCCATATCAGAAAAAGCATAAGCATACCATTACGACTTTCCGACCAGTCAATTTTTTCATGCATTCCGTACGCAAAGAGCAAAACAACGGCAAACAATGTACACATTAATGTTGCTACTCCCAATGGTATGTCTGTCACTGCATAAGCTGCTGCCAGCAGGAATTGGAGAATGAAAAGTGTATAGAAACTTTGCTTTGAATATTTGATAATTAATAAGAAAATAACTGTCATTAAAGGCAATGAACTAATCGTCAGAAAGAAAGGAAGGGAAGTACGAAAGAACATTTTGTATAATATATACAATCCTCCTGCCAATAGTAAATGTACCCATCCTTTATTGGCAAAATAGTTACCGGCTACTGTTAAGTATTGACTGTATTTTCCTTTATCATTCGTCATCTTCATCTCCTGATGTTGCCGGCTGCTTCTTTCTTTTTGTGAACGTAAATATACTTTCTGTCAATGCTAATTGTGACAGTCGGTATACTATTTTCCTCCAAAGTGTATATGGTGGAAGCATACCAGTGTAGTCTTCAACCACATTGCGGGATGCGTGTGTCAAGTAAACATAAAGTGGAGTTTTACCTACTTGTTGACTTAGCTTTTCTGACAAGAGCTTATCGGTCTCTTTCCAACCACGGTCAGCACGGGCTACGAGTATATTTAGATTAGCTTCTTGTAGTAATTCCAGCGATATGCTAGCTTCCCGCAGATTGGGATATTCAACGATGAGAATATCTTCTTCCTCTGATGTGTATAGATCGGTAATGCTTTTGGCCAGGTTGTATTCTCGTGAATCAATTCTGAAGTCTGACTTCCATGTTATTACTTTTGTTTTAAGTCCGATACTGTTCCAGTATTTTTTTAGGGCTTCGATCACATAACTTTTGCCTTCCCCGCCTTCTGTGCTAATAAAATTGATAATGTAGGGCAATCCTTCTTTCTTTTGCTGACAGAAACGAAGGATACTATTGCTTAACTGTTTTGTAGCTATACTTTTTGATTCTTCAACATAATTGTGATACTCTAAAATAGAGTCTTTTGGAAAGGCGCCTAACATCGGAAGTCCAATCAAACGACGTGTACGAATAGAATCGCGTAGAGTACGGTCTAATAATTCAAGAATTAAGAAGAACCCCAAAATAAATATGAAGGTACCGGCACACGCTGCCATCACCATTTTTTTCAAAGGAGTGGGCATGGCACTGATCGGATATGCCGGAGCATTTAATACTTTTAATGCAGCGGAGGTCATTTCCAAATTTTTTCTACGCATGAGGGCATCATTATAGCTTTTCAATACAGACAAGTAATTTTGCTCTATAAAAGTTATGTTACGCTCTTGACGTTTGATAGTGGAACCTACTGGTGCAAACTGTCTGTATTTCTCGTTGAGGTCTATACGGCTTTGCTGTATAATTTGTAAGTCTGATTTGGCTTTTTCGTATTGCATGGTTACTTCAAGCCACTGTTCTATGATGTTCTCTTTAGCTATTCCTTCTTTGGTATATTTGTTCTCTACATATTTATTTGAAAGCTCGGAAAGCTCCTTGCGTGTTTGATTTAAGCGATTCTTATATTCCTGTAATGAGGCTTCTTGATTCTGATGATCACTTGAAATTGTTTCCATTTCTGAGATTTTTCCTGTAAGCGAAGCGGCTTCATTTAGTTTATCCAAGAACTGAAGATTGTTGATTACATGTTTGGCATTGCTGCCCATTTGCTTTTCTAGTTCGTTTAACATTGCTTTGGCGCTGTTGTATGCAATCAATACGTTTTGTTCACGTAACTCAAACTCTTTGTTGATGGCAGCGATTTCTTTGGTCTCATCGTAATAATTAATAACACGTTTTTCTACGTTATATTGCGTTAGTGAGTCTTCTTTAAGCCGAAGTTCCTTTCCGATGCGTTGAAGTTCGCTTTTAAAATATTCGATAACTTTATCTGTTTCACCATAGCGGATTGCACTGTATTCGTTTACAAATTCTTTGGTCAGGATGTCGATGGTATTATAGGCGATACCCGGATCACTTGCCGTATAACTTATTTCAATCAGATCGCTGGCACCTTTACGCGCTACTCTGATTGCTTTGAGATCATTATAAGAGTAATAGGGCAAATTATAATAGAATACTCCATAGAGATAGTTTGCTTGGGTCGGTCTCAAGTAATTGAAAAAGTTGGCTACCGTTTTATCTTCGCTGTTTTTATCTATTAATGACAGTATTTCTTTCCCGTTCGGACTATTTTTTAGGTGTTCATATATTCTGTTGTAATTGCTGGCTTTGATGAATTCATTGTCTTCTTTTGGATTACCTTTGATCAGACTTCGGGCATATAATCGGATAGATACCCGTTTGAGTGTACTTTCAGCCTTGATAATGTTCATTAGGTTATCCATAGCGTTCTGAGTTGTCGCCCAATCCACTTTGTTATTTCCACCTTCTAGATTGTAGCCGGAAGCAGCACCAGTGTAGAGGGTTGCCTCTACGTTATATGTTTTGCCTATCATGCGTTTCCCAAAATAGTAAACAGCAAATGTTATAATGGCTGTTCCAATAAGTAACCACCAACGGATACGATATAGGAATCTGCTGATATAAAGGATGTATTCCATAAATGTATGTTTATTTGTTTCTTAAAATGGGAGTGTGGGTGACTAACTCAAGTATCATTAAACTCTTGCTTAGCTCGAATTTGCTGTTTTCGAATTTCTCTTGTGCGTCAGATTGGCGAGATTTTTCAGATGATAAAGTTCCCGAATCAATAGCTCCATTCGAGAAATCCTTTTCAGCTATACTATATTGTACATTAGCAAGCATGAGGGCTTCGGCATTAAGTTTAAGAATGTTTAATTGGGAGGTCGCAGTTGCGTATAGAAGGATAATTTCCTTTTTCATTTCCTCAAACTTAACTTCTCTTTCAAGTTGGGCGGTACGTACATTCAGTTTTTGGCGTTTTACCCGCGCTGTCAAGTCAAAGAGACCGTCCAAAGGAATGTTGACTCCTGCACCTACTGTATATCCGTTCTGTGCCTGTGTTGCATAGGTCAGGTAAGGTGCAATTGCTACATCTGTATAAGTAGACTCGTTACCGAACATACCATACTGGTAGCTGCCCCGTAAACTGAAGAAGCCTAAGAAGGCACGCTTCTCTTTTGCCAGAAGCTTCCGTTCAATTTGTTCTTTTACTGTAGCTAATTCATAGGTCGGAGCGCTTTTTGCGTTCTCGAAAAGAAGATCCAGCGGTGGAAGTGTAATGCTGGAATAATCATTTGGTTGTAGTTTTGAGTAATCGCTTACCTCTTGCGCAGTTACGCTTCCAGTGGAGGCAAACAAAAATAGTAATCCTCCGAAGAGGTATCTGATTTGTTTCATAAATTAACCCTATTATCTGCTTTTGCTGTGTTATAGCAACGCAAATATAAGGATTAATTTTATTTAATGATGTTCTTATGGAAGCATTTTATCATCTTTCTTGTTAATTATGAGCAAATACTTGTTTAGAATGCCTCCGTCATGTTGAAATAGAATAAATTCTGCTTGTTCACCATGTCTCTGCCGAAGTCGAGACGGACGTTCATACGGGGCTGAACTTCAATGCGTAAACCGAGTCCCAGATTAGGAAGTACACCTTCGATTTTGCCCGGAGTAGGGCCCATGAAGCCGCATCCTCCCCATGCTACGTAGCCTACATGATTCAGCATCTTCTTCACCCAATTGCTTTTGTCCGTATTTATCATCTGACGGTATTCTGCCATCATCACGTGGGATGACTTGTCGCGAAACTGTCCCATATAATAACCACGAAGGTCGAAAGGAGTGCCGCTGAGTGCGTATTTAGTCAATGGAACATTGCCGAATACATTCTTTGTCTGCACTGTCCAAGCCAATACTTTACGTTTGCCTAGGGTCTTGTATTGGCGGTAGTCTATTTCCAAACGGTAGAAATTATTATCGCTTCCGAAGGCTTTGTTGTACATCATCCCACGAAAGTCCAGATACGTTCCCCGATAAGCATTGGCGGGAACGTCACGGGTGTCGTACGTCAGCAGGAAACCGAGTCCGGAACTGAGGTTAGAGTAGCCGTGATCCGTACCGCCGGCGGCAATATACGATGGTTGCTCTATCATTCCTGCGGCAGGTTTAGTGATCTTGTCATAATTGAAGTCGATCTGCGGGCCGGCAAAGAAGTTGCTTTTCCCCAGACGGAATAAAAACCACGGATTCACCTGCACACCGCTATAACGGTATTCGCTGGTGTCTTCGCCACGCGGATAGTCCTTGTTGGTGCTGTATCCGATGCCGTAGAAATTTTCCAGTGTATTCTTATATGCAAAGACTCCGAAGATGCGGAATCGGTCGCCTTTGAAGAAAAGCTGCGGTTTGGTGAACAGGTTCAGTCCTCCTTCGAACATCAGGGCGATGGCCATCGGCACCACCGAACGTTGTTGGGTAGTATCACTCGGATTCATCCGAAACGTCATCAATGCACTACCGCCGATCAGTAATCCGAAGTCAGGAGTATAGCTGGGGCCACCTAATATATTATAATGTAGATTACGTTTGGCTACACGCTGGCGTCGCAATTCTTTTTTGGAAAGGGTGGGGGTGGAATCTGCCGGGGCTACCCCGACTTCGTCAACAGAAGTTGTAGTCGTTTGCAGTTCATCGCTTTTTACTGCCGTGTCAGCCGTTTGAGCTAACGAAATATTGATGAATAGAAACATCATCAATATACCTATTGTATATCTTTTCATATTCTTTCTTGAAATCCGCTGCAAAGGAAACTATTTTATTTCGATTAGTTTTCATTCTCATAGATAATAAATCTAAAAAAGAATCGTATTTTTGCCAATTAATAATATGTAAAACGAAATTGCCAACGGATTACTATTAGCATACAGGCAAAGTTAATTTATAAACGATCTATAATGAATAAACGAATTTTATCAGTTTTTGTTTGCTGTGCCCTTTACTATTCTGCACAGGCACAGGACGCGAAAGGCGGCATCAGCGCTGACATGATGCAGCAAATCAAACAGAGTTATCAAGGCACTTCTACCGACAAGGCTATCCGGAACGCCATCAGCAACAACGACATCCGCAAGCTTGCCCTGAACCAGGACAATATGAAGGGGATGGATACGCATTTTTCTGTCAAAGTGAACTCCAAGGGGATCACCGACCAGAAATCATCCGGACGCTGCTGGCTCTTCACCGGTCTGAACGTAATGCGTGCCAAAGCCATCGACAAATACAATCTGGGTTCTTTCGAATTCTCGCAAACCTATCCTTTCTTTTTCGACCAACTGGAAAAGGCCAACCTTTTCCTTCAAGGCGTCATCGACACCAGCGACAAGCCTATGAACGATAAAATGGTGGAATGGCTGTTCCGCAATCCGTTGAGCGACGGCGGTACATTCACCGGAGTAGCGGACATCGTAAGCAAATACGGTCTCGTCCCCAAAGACGTGATGCCCGAAACAAACAGCAGCGAAAACACCGCCCGTATGGCGAATCTGATCGCTCTGAAACTTCGCGAACAGGGGTTACAACTCCGTGACATGGCTTCGAAAAAAGCTAAACCTGCCGCTATAGAGAACGCTAAAGTGGAAATGTTGAGCACCATTTACCGTATGCTTGTCCTGAACTTGGGCGTACCTCCCACAGAATTTACCTGGACGCAATATAATGTCAAAGGCGAGCCTGTAGAAACCGCCACCTACACCCCGCTTTCTTTCCTGAAGAAATACGGTGACGGAAAGTTGATCGACAACTACGTCATGCTCATGAACGACCCCAGTCGCGAATACTACAAATGTTATGAAATAGACTACGACCGCCACCGCTACGACGGCAAGAACTGGACATACGTCAACCTCCCGATCGAGGACATCAAGGAGATGGCCATCGCCTCTCTGAAAGACAGCACCATGATGTATTACTCCTGCGACGTCGGCAAGTTCCTGAACTCTGACCGTGGTCTGCTCGACGTCAAAAACTATGATTACGACTCATTGATGGGCACCACCTTCGGCATGGACAAGAAGCAGCGTATCCAAAGCTTTGCCAGCAGCTCCAGTCACGCCATGACCCTCATGGCAGTCGATCTGGACAAAAACGGAAAACCGACCAAATGGATGGTTGAAAATAGTTGGGGTGCCGGAGCCGGTTATCAAGGCCACCTCATCATGACAGATGAATGGTTCAACGAATATACCTTCCGTCTCGTTGTGGAAACGAAATACGTGACCCCGAAAGCACTCGAAGTCTTGAAACAAAAACCGATCCGCCTGCCGGCATGGGATCCAATGTTTGCCGGCGAAGAATAATCAACCGACAATCATGCTGCATCGACTTATACGCCGCAAGGTCTTCCAGCCTACTTTATTAAAGAACGTGTGCGAACACAAAAGGAATTACGGATATTTTTCCGTAATTCCTTTCTTTTTTCCTCCCGAATCACATTATTATTTATTACTTTTGCGGCAAATTTTATGAAACCATTATTTTATATAGCATGGCAAATGTAATAAAGTTACGTAAAGGCCTTGACATAAACCTGAAAGGTAAAGCTGCTGAGACGTACACAACAGTGAAAGAGCCGGGATTTTACGCACTCGTACCCGATGATTTTCCTGGAGTGACACCGAAAGTGGTTGTGAAAGAGCAGGAATATGTGATGGCCGGTGGACCCTTGTTTATCGACAAGTATCATCCTGAAGTGAAATTTGTTTCGCCCGTGAGTGGCGTAGTGACGAGCGTTGAACGTGGTGCTCGCCGTAAGGTATTGAACATCGTAGTGGAAGCTGCCGCAGAGCAGGACTACGAAGAATTTGGTAAGAAGAACGTATCCTCGATGGATGCAGATGCTGTGAAGTCCGCGCTTCTTGAAGCAGGTCTGTTTGCGTTTATCAAGCAACGTCCGTATGACATCATTGCAGACCCGACGGTAACACCGAAGGGCATCTTCGTTTCCGCATTCGATACCAATCCGCTGGCTCCCGACTTCGAATTTGCTCTGAAAGGCGAAGAAGCAAACTTCCAGACTGGTCTTGATGCCCTCGCCAAAATGGCAAAAACTTACCTGAGCATCAGCGTGAAACAGAAAGCCGCTGCACTGACACAGGCTAAGAACGTTACAATCACCGCTTTCGACGGACCGAACCCTGCCGGTAACGTAGGTGTTCAGATCAACCACCTCGACCCCGTTTCAAAGGGCGAAACTGTGTGGACAATTGATCCGCAAGCCGTTATCTTCATCGGTCGTCTCTTCAATACAGGCCGTGTGAATTTCACCCGCACAGTAGCCGTGACAGGTTCCGAAGTGTTGAAACCTGCTTACTGCAAACTTCAGGTAGGTGCATTGCTGACTAACGTATTTGCCGGAAACGTAACAACTGACAAAGATTTGCGCTACATCAGTGGTAACGTGCTGAGTGGCAAACAAGTTTCTCCTAACGGATTCCTGGGTGCTTTCCACAGCCAACTGACTGTAATCCCCGAAGGTGATGACGTTCACGAAATGTTCGGATGGATCATGCCGCGCTTCAACCAGTTCAGTGCCAACCACTCATATTTCAGCTGGTTGATGGGCAAAAAGGAATATACGCTGGATGCACGTATTAAAGGCGGCGAACGCCACATGATCATGTCCGGCGAATATGATAAGGTATTCCCCATGGATATCATGCCCGAATATCTGATTAAAGCGATCATCGCTGGTGATATCGACCGTATGGAAGCGCTGGGTATCTACGAAGTGGCTCCCGAAGACTTCGCACTCTGCGAATTCGTCTGCTCTTCGAAGATGGAACTCCAACGCATCGTCCGTGTTGGACTCGACATGCTCCGTGCTGAAATGGCATAATCCGCATGGCAAATTGTAAATTGTAAATCGTAAAATAGTAATATATTAATGAAAGCGTTAAGAAATTATCTCGATAAGATAAAGCCGAACTTTGAAGAGGGCGGTAAATTCCACGCATTCCAGTCGGTGTTCGACGGCTTCGAAACATTCCTGTTCGTGCCCAGCAAGACTGCGAAAACGGGAACGCACATACACGACGCGATCGACAGCAAGCGTATTATGTCGATTGTGGTTATTTCGTTAGTACCGGCGCTGCTGTTCGGTATGTACAACGTAGGTTACCAGCATTTCACCCACACGGGTGCTACTGGCAGCTTCATCGAAATGTTTATCTACGGATTTCTGGCTGTATTGCCTAAAATTATCGTATCATACGTTGTCGGTCTGGGTATTGAGTTCGTCGTAGCTCAATGGAAGAAGGAGGAAATTCAGGAAGGATTTCTTGTTTCCGGTATTCTGATCCCGATGATCGTTCCGGTAGACTGTCCGCTTTGGATTCTTGCCGTAGCAACTGCATTCTCTGTTATCTTTGCAAAAGAAGTATTCGGTGGTACGGGTATGAATGTGTTCAACGTAGCGTTGATCACCCGTGCATTCCTGTTCTTCGCATATCCTACCAAGATGTCCGGTGATGCCGTTTGGGTATCCGGCGATACCATTTTTGGTATGGGACAGGCTGTAGACGGTCTGACTGTGGCTACCCCGCTGGGACAAGCTGCTACATCGGGCACGGTTCCTGCATTCAACATGGATATGATAACAGGTTTTATTCCCGGTTCTATCGGTGAAACAAGTGTGATCGCCATTCTGATCGGTGCCGTTATCCTGTTGTGGACAGGTGTTGCAAGCTGGAAGACGATGCTTTCCGTATTCGTTGGTGGTGCATTCATGGCCTGGGTATTCAATGCTATCGGCATGGAAAACAACACAATGGCTCAGATGCCTTGGTACGAGCACCTTGTATTGGGTGGTTTCTGCTTCGGTGCCGTATTCATGGCTACCGACCCTGTGACATCCGCACGTACGGAAAGAGGTAAATACATCTTCGGATTCCTGATCGGTGTGATGGCTATCGTTATCCGCGTACTGAATCCGGGTTATCCCGAAGGTATGATGCTCGCCATCCTGCTGATGAACATCTTCGCTCCGCTGATCGACTACTGTGTAGTACAGAGTAATATCAGCCGTCGCGAGAAACGCGCTGTTAAGTCTAACCAATAATACCGAATGAAAATGAATACAAATAGTAATAGTTATACTATCATTTATGCTTCGGTAATGGTTGTTATCGTTGCATTCCTGCTGGCATTCGTTAGTTCTTCACTGAAAGCTACACAAGACAAGAATGTGCAGTTGGACACTAAAAAGCAGATTCTTGCTGCATTGAACATTAAAAATGTAGAAGATGCTGATGCCGAATATCAGAAATATGTAAAAGGTGATATGCTGATGAACGTAGACGGCACGCTGACTGAAAACACAGGTGAGTTTGCCACTAACTACGAGAAAGAAGTGAAAGAACACCAACGTCTGCACGTATTTGTATGTGATGTAGATGGTCAGACTAAATATGTGGTTCCTGTATACGGTGCCGGTCTTTGGGGCGGTATCTGGGGATACGTTGCTCTGAACGAGGACAAAGACACTGTTTACGGTGTATACTTCTCACACGCAAGTGAAACTCCGGGTTTGGGTGCTGAAATCGCTACTGACTGGTTCCAGCATGAATTCGCAGGCAAGAAGACACTGGAAAACGGTGCCGTTGCTCTGGGTGTTGTTAAGAATGGTAAGGTAGAAAAAGCTGATTACCAAGTGGACGGTATCTCTGGTGGTACGATCACTTCGGTAGGTGTGGATGCTATGCTGAAGGCTTGTCTGAATAATTACATAAGTTTTTTAACTAAATAATAAGGAGGAGGATAAAGAATATGGGACAACTGTTTTCAAAGAAGAATAAAGAAGTATTCTCTGCTCCGTTGGGAATCGATAATCCGGTAACCGTACAGGTGCTTGGTATCTGTTCTGCACTTGCTGTTACTGCCAAGCTGGAACCCGCCATTGTGATGGGACTTTCAGTTACTGTGATTACAGCGTTTGCCAATGTCGTTATTTCACTGTTGCGTAAGACGATTCCAAATCGTATCCGTATCATCGTTCAGTTGGTAGTGGTTGCTGCTTTGGTTACCATCGTTAGTGAAATTCTGAAAGCGTTTGCATACGATGTAAGTGTACAGCTCTCTGTTTATGTAGGTTTGATCATTACCAACTGTATCCTGATGGGACGTCTGGAAGCATTTGCCATGCAGAACGGTCCTTGGGAATCATTCCTTGACGGAGTTGGTAACGGTTTGGGTTATGCCAAGATTCTGGTAATCGTAGCTTTCTTCCGCGAACTGCTCGGTTCGGGAACTTTGCTTGGTTTCAATATCCTGAATTATGAGCCTATCCAGAATATCGGTTATGTAAACAACGGTCTGATGTTGATGCCGCCGATGGCATTGATTATCGTAGCTTGCATCATCTGGTATCAGCGTGCACGTCACAAAGAACTGCAAGAAGAAAGTAATTAATATAAATGAAGGGTGAAGAAGGATGAATGAAGGTAACACTCATAAACTCGAAATTCTTCATTCTTAATTCTTAATTAAAATATATGGAACATTTATTAAGTTTATTCGTCCGCTCCATCTTTGTGGACAACATGATATTCGCGTTCTTCTTGGGTATGTGCTCATATCTGGCTGTATCGAAGAATGTGAAGACTGCCGTAGGACTGGGTATAGCCGTAACATTCGTGTTGCTGGTTACGCTTCCGGTGAACTATTTATTGCAAACCAAGGTGCTGGCTGCCAACGCTATCATTGAAGGTGTTGACCTCAGCTTCCTGAGTTTTATTCTTTTCATTGCCGTTATTGCCGGTATCGTGCAATTGGTGGAGATGGTGGTAGAACGTTTCAGCCCGTCGCTGTATGCTTCACTGGGTATCTTTCTGCCGTTGATCGCCGTTAACTGTGCTATCATGGGTGCTTCTTTGTTTATGCAACAACGCATCAACCTGGGTGCAAGCGATCCGAAATACATCGGTGATGTATGGGATGCGCTGTCTTACGCACTCGGTTCGGGTATCGGCTGGCTGCTGGCTATCGTCGGTCTGGCTGCTATCCGTGAGAAAATGGCTTACTCTGATGTACCTGCTCCGCTGAAAGGTCTGGGTATCACATTTATCACTGTAGGTCTGATGGCAATCGCATTTATGTGTTTCTCTGGTTTGAACATCTAAAAAGAAAGGAATAAGACAATGGATATGAATTTAATATTATCAAGCATTGGGGTATTCCTTGTGGTTATTCTGTTGCTTGTTGTTATCTTGCTGGTTGCCAAGAAATTTCTGGTACCGTCAGGTAACGTGAAACTAACGATCAATGGCGAAACAGGACTGGAAGTTGAGTCTGGTTCCACATTGCTTAATACGCTGGCCGTAAACGGTGTATTCCTGTCATCCGCTTGTGGTGGCAAGGGTTCTTGCGGACAGTGCAAATGTCAGGTACTCGAAGGTGGTGGCGAAATCCTGCCTTCTGAAGTTCCTCACTTCAGCCGTAAACAGCAACAAGACCACTGGCGTCTGGGCTGTCAGGTGAAAGTGAAGAGTGACATGGCTATCAAGATTGACGAGTCTGTACTCGGCGTGAAAGAGTGGGAGTGCGAAGTGATCTCCAACAAGAATGTGGCTACATTTATCAAAGAGTTTATCGTGGCATTGCCTAAAGGCGAACACATGGACTTTATCCCGGGTTCTTACGCACAGATCAAGATACCTAAATTCTCAATGGATTATGATAAGGACATTGATAAGAGCCTGATCGGTGAAGAATATCTGCCTGCATGGGAGAAATTCGGTTTGCTGGGCTTGAAATGTAAGAATGAAGAGGAAACAATCCGTGCTTACTCTATGGCCAACTATCCTGCAGAAGGTGACCGTATCATGCTGACTGTACGTATCGCTACCCCTCCGTTCAAGCCGAAAGAACAAGGTCCCGGATTTATGGATGTAATGCCGGGTATCGCTTCTTCTTATATCTTTACGCTGAAACCGGGTGACAAGGTAATAATGAGTGGTCCTTATGGAGACTTCCATCCGATTTTCGACTCTAACAAGGAAATGATGTGGATCGGTGGTGGTGCCGGTATGGCTCCGTTGCGTGCACAGATCATGCACTTGACGAAAACATTGCATACGACCGACCGCAAGATGTCATACTTCTATGGTGCCCGTGCGCTGAACGAAGTATTCTATCTGGAAGACTTCCTGCAAATTGAAAAGGATTTCCCGAACTTCACATTCCATCTGGCACTCGACCGTCCGGATCCTGCTGCTGATGCTGCCGGTGTGAAATATACTCCGGGCTTCGTACACAACGTAATTTATGAAACTTACTTGAAGAACCACGAAGCTCCTGAAGATATTGAATACTATATGTGTGGTCCTGGTCCAATGTCGAAAGCTGTTGAGAAGATGCTCGACGATCTGGGTGTTCCGGCTCAGAACCTGATGTTCGATAACTTTGGAGGATAATCTTTGGAAGTTGATCTCCGGTCGGAAAGGACCGGAAGAATAACATAAAGAAACTGGCGGGAAATCTGCAAAAGACAATGGTGCTTTTCAGATTTCCCGCTTTCTTTATGCGCTATCTTACCGAATCTTTTCGTCCTTTTTGTATCTTTGTCCCCATGTTAGAGAAAAATGAAATAATACAGTCCGCTCTTCAGAATTTGAAGATTGAATCTTTGAACCCGATGCAGGAAGCTGCGCTCGAACAGGGCACGGGCAGGAAAGATGTTATCCTGTTGTCACCGACAGGATCGGGCAAGACATTGGCTTATCTTTTGCCTCTGTTGCTTACCCTAAAACCGAATGATGACAGCGTGCAGGTGCTGATTCTGGTGCCTTCCCGTGAGTTGGCTTTACAGATAGATACCGTATTCCGGAGCATGGGAACTTCCTGGAAAACGTGTTGCTGCTACGGCGGGCATCCCATTGCCGAAGAAAAGAAAAGCATTGCAGGAAATCATCCTGCCATCATTATCGGTACTCCGGGACGTATCACCGACCATCTGTCCAAAGGGAACTTTGATCCCGAAACAATCGAGACTTTGATTATCGATGAGTTTGATAAATCGCTGGAGTTCGGTTTTCATGATGAGATGGCAGAGATCATTACCCAGCTTCCGGGATTAAAGAAACGTATGCTGCTGTCGGCTACTGATGCCGAAGAAATTCCTCAGTTTACGGGACTGAACCGGACAGTCAAACTGGATTTTCTTCCGGAGGCAACCGAAGAACAGGAAAACCGGTTGAAGCTGATGAAGGTGCTTTCTCCTTCCAAAGATAAGATTGCTACGCTTTACAACTTGCTTTGTACATTGGGAAGCAGTTCCAGCATTGTTTTCTGCAATCATCGGGATGCGGTGGATCGTGTGCATAAGCTGCTCGAAGATAAGAAACTATCAGCCGAACGTTTTCATGGTGGTATGGAACAGCCGGATCGGGAACGGGCATTGTATAAGTTCCGTAACGGAAGCTGTCATGTACTGATCTCTACCGACCTTGCTGCCCGTGGACTTGATATTCCGGAGATAGAGCACATCATTCACTATCATCTGCCTGTGAACGAAGAAGCGTTTACACATCGTAACGGACGTACGGCACGTTGGGATGCAACAGGTACTTCTTATCTGATTCTTCACACAGAAGAGAAACTACCTGAATATATTCCCGAAGATATAGAAACGATGGAACTGCCGGAAAATCCTTCGCGTCCTCCCAAATCAGTCTGGACTACTATATATATAGGTAAAGGAAAGAAGGAGAAACTGAGCCGGATGGACATTGCCGGATTCCTTTATAAGAAAGGTAATCTGACGCGTGAAGATGTAGGTGCGATTGATGTGAAAGAGCATTATGCTTTTGTTGCCGTTCGTCGGGCAAAAGTGAAGCAACTCCTGAATCTTATTCAAGGGGAAAAAATCAAAGGAATGAAGACTATCATTGAGGAAGCTAAATAAAGGGAGCCGAAAAACAACAGGTGTTCTCAAAGCTGAAAGGGGAATTTCAAGAACCAAATAGGTGATTGGGATGCTGCAATGACGAAATGATCGGCTTTGTCATTACAAATAATATCACTTTTCTGAAGTGGGAGATATCTTCCCCGGATGACAGAGTAAAATGATAGTAGAAAAATATTTCTGTGACAGTCTCCATTTCTTTTCTTTTAGGAAGGTATTGGAGACTCCTTTCTTTCTGACTTATTTTTATAATTTTAGTCTCGTCGCTTGTTAGGGTGAGAAATCCTCGTTTTTCTCTGTCTTTCTTAATAAATATTCATTTTATAACCGTTTTCCTTTCACTCTATAACCGATTATTTCCCACGGGTTATATTTTCGCCTTTTATCCCTTGCTTGATATGTATGGATAACAATATGGTGTATATATCTTGTATAAACCAATAAAAAGAAAGAGAAATCTGCTTTAGAACAGTATTTTTATAAGGAAAGATTTGTGCACCGGAAATAAATTCGTAAATTCGCAAGGTCAAAAGACATAAACTAACGAAATGTTAAACCAAAAACAAACTTCAAATGAAAAAGCATAATTTCAATGCAGGACCTTCCATTCTTCCGCGTGAGGTGATAGAGGATACAGCGAAGGCTATTTTAGATTTCAACGGCTCTGGTCTCTCCCTGATGGAAATCAGTCACCGTGCCAAAGACTTCCAACCTGTGGTTGACGAAGCAGAGGCATTATTCAAGGAATTACTCAATATCCCCGAAGGTTATTCGGTACTGTTCCTTGGTGGTGGTGCTAGTATGGAGTTCTGCATGGTACCTTTCAACTTCCTTGAAAAAAAGGCTGCTTATCTGAATACAGGTGTGTGGGCAAAGAAAGCGATGAAAGAAGCTAAGGGGTTTGGTGAAGTCGTAGAAGTTGCTTCTTCCGCTGAAGCTACATATACTTACATCCCGAAAGATTACACAATTCCTGCTGACGCAGATTATTTCCACATAACTACCAATAACACGATTTACGGTACAGAATTAAAAGAAGATCTCAACTCTCCGGTTCCGATGGTTGCCGATATGTCTTCTGATATTTTCTCTCGTCCGGTCGACGTTTCCAAATATATCTGTATCTATGGTGGTGCGCAGAAAAATCTGGCTCCTGCCGGTGTTACATTCGTTATCGTGAAGAATGATGCGGTAGGTAAAGTTTCTCGTTACATCCCGTCAATGCTGAACTATCAGACTCATATCGATAACGGTTCTATGTTCAACACTCCTCCGGTAGTGCCTATCTATGCTGCACTGTTGAACCTGCGTTGGATTAAGGCACAGGGTGGTGTGAAAGAAATGGAACGTCGTGCTATCGAAAAGGCTGATATGCTGTACGCTGAAATCGACCGTAACAAACTGTTCGTAGGTACTGCTGCCAAAGAAGACCGTTCACGCATGAACATCTGTTTCGTGATGGCTCCCGAATACAAGGATCTGGAAGCTGACTTCATGAAGTTCGCTACAGAAAAAGGTATGGTAGGTATCAAAGGACATCGTTCAGTGGGTGGTTTCCGTGCATCTTGCTACAATGCTCTGCCGAAAGAAAGTGTACAAGCTTTGATCGACTGCATGCAGGAATTTGAAAAACTTCATTAATAATATAAATAGAGTCACCACAGATTGCACGGATTTACACTGAAATCTTATTGAATATAGTGTGTAGGCCGGTGAAGTCTGTGGTGAATCTTTTTTAAAAGATACAGATAAATTATGAAAGTACTTGTAGCTACTGAAAAACCGTTTGCCAAAGTTGCTGTAGACGGTATCCGTAAAGAAATCGAAGCAGCCGGATATGAGCTTGCTTTGCTGGAGAAATATACCGATAAAGCACAGTTGCTGGATGCAGTGAAAGATGCTAATGCTATCATTATCCGTAGTGATATTATTGATGCAGAGGTGCTGGATGCTGCTAAAGAACTGAAGATTGTAGTTCGTGCTGGTGCCGGATACGATAATGTAGACCTGACTGCCGCTACCGCTCACAATGTTTGCGTGATGAATACTCCGGGACAGAACTCCAATGCTGTTGCCGAACTGGCTTTGGGCATGATGGTATACGCCGTTCGTAACTTCTATAACGGTACTTCCGGTACAGAATTGATGGGCAAGAAACTGGGTATCCATGCATACGGAAACGTTGGTCGTAACGTTGCCCGTGTAGCTAAAGGCTTCGGAATGGAAGTGTACGCCTACGACGCTTTCTGTCCGAAAGAAGTGATTGAGAAAGATGGCGTGAAGGCACTTGACTCTGCAGAAGAACTGTACAAGACTTGTCAGGTAGTGTCTCTTCATATCCCGGCAACTGCTGAAACGAAGAACTCTATCAACTACGCTTTGCTGAAAGAGATGCCAAAAGGCGCTATGCTGGTGAACACTGCCCGTAAGGAAGTGATCAACGAAGCCGAGCTGATCAAATTGATGGAAGACCGTGCCGACTTCAAGTATATGACAGATATCATGCCTGCTGCTAATGCGGAATTTGCTGAGAAGTTTGCAGGACGTTATTTCTCTACTCCGAAGAAGATGGGTGCACAGACTGCCGAAGCAAATATCAATGCCGGTATTGCTGCCGCTCAACAGATTGTTGGTTTCCTGAAAGACGGTTGCGAGAAGTTCAGAGTAAACAAATAATGAGATGAATAGTAAGACTGCTTATCGTTGTTCAGTCACTTATTTGATGATAGGTGCTGGTGTACATTAAGTAGTATATTCAGAAATATGTTATCAGATTTCGCCCTCGGCTTTTGCGAGGGCGTATCTGTTGTACTAATCTTAAAAACATACCATGACTTATGGCTATTATCAAACCTTTTAAGGGCGTTCGCCCTCCACAAGACCTGGTTGAACAGGTTGCTTCCCGTCCTTACGATGTATTAAACTCAGAAGAAGCGCGTACAGAAGCAGCTGGAAATGAAAAATCCCTTTATCATATCATTAAGCCCGAGATTGACTTTCCTGTTGGTACGGATGAACACGATGAACGTGTTTATGAGAAAGCTGCCGAAAACTTCCGGCTGTTTCAGGATAAAGGCTGGTTAGTGCAGGATGCAAAGGAAAACTATTACATCTATGCCCAGACCATGAACGGGAAAACTCAGTATGGACTGGTAGTAGGCGCTTATGTTCCTGACTATATGAACGGTATCATCAAGAAGCATGAGCTTACCCGTCGTGATAAGGAAGAAGACCGTATGAAGCACGTTCGTGTGAACAATGCGAATATCGAACCTGTATTCTTTGCCTATCCCGATAATGCGAAATTGGATACAATCATTCGGAAATACACAGCCGAAAAGCCTGTTTACGACTTTATCGCTCCGGGTGATGGCTTCGGACATACTTTCTGGATTGTTGACCAGGACGAAGATATCGCTGCAATTACTGCAGAATTTGCTAAAATGCCGGCATTATATATTGCCGACGGGCATCATCGTTCCGCTGCTGCTGCTCTGGTAGGTGCCGAGAAAGCAAAGCAAAACGCGAACCATCGTGGCGATGAAGAGTATAACTATTTCATGGCTGTATGTTTCCCTGCCAATCAATTGACTATCATCGACTATAACCGTGTAGTAAAAGACCTCAACGGGCTGACTCCCGAACAATTTCTTGCTGCATTGGATAAGAATTTTGTTGTAGAAGAAAAGGGTACAGATATCTATAAACCGTCCGGTTTGCACAATTTCTCCCTCTATCTTGGCGACAAGTGGTATAGTCTGATGGCAAAGGCAGGTACATACAATGACAATGATCCTATCGGCGTGCTTGACGTTACTATTTCTTCCAATCTGATTTTAGATGAGATTTTAGGAATCAAAGACCTCCGTTCGGATAAGCGTATTGACTTTGTAGGCGGTATCCGCGGTTTGGGAGAATTGAAGAAGCGTGTTGACAGTGGAGAAATGAAAGTAGCTCTGGCTCTTTATCCCGTATCCATGAAGCAATTGATGGATATTGCCGATACTGGCAACATTATGCCTCCCAAAACGACTTGGTTTGAACCGAAACTTCGTTCAGGACTGGTTATCCATAAGTTGGATTAAGACATATTCTATATAGAAAATAGAGCGGTCAATCTCTCACAATCAACAGGACATTTGTGAGAGATTGACCGCTTGTTTTTGTATAAATGACCGCCCGATTCCGTTAAAACGACCACCCGACTACCTCCAATTGACTGCTTGATTGCACCCCATCGACCGTTTGACTGCATGAAATGAAGCGCTCGTTTCAATGAGAAGCTCTAATATTTTCGAACAGCAGATGGAATTTCGTCAAGAAAGCCGTATCTTTGCGGCATGACTGCTGAAGATACTTATAAAACTATCGTCGAACCTTCCGAAGGTATTTATACAGAAAAGCGAAGCAAGTTTATTGCCATCGCCTTGCCTGTGCGTACCCTTGATGAGATAAAAGCGCATCTTGAAACGTATCAGAAGAAGTATTATGATGCACGGCACGTGTGCTATGCTTATATGTTAGGTGCAGCGCGAAAAGATTTTCGAGCCAATGATAACGGTGAACCTTCGGGAACGGCGGGAAAGCCCATTCTCGGGCAAATTAACTCTAATGAACTGACCGATATTCTGATTATTGTAGTCCGTTATTTCGGTGGAATCAAGTTAGGAACGAGCGGACTGATTGTAGCTTATAAAGCAGCTGCTGCCGAAGCAATATCTGCCGCTACCATTATAGAAAAAACGGTAGATGAAGAAGTGACCGTAATGTTTGAATATCCTTTTATGAACGATATCATGCGTATTGTAAAGGAGGAAGAACCGGAAATTCTCAGTCAATCGTACGATATGGATTGCAGCATGACGTTGTGTATTCGTCGTTCCATGATGCCCAAACTGCGTGCACGATTGGAGAAAGTGGAGACCGCAAGGATTCTTGATGAAGAGTAAAATAAAGAAAAATAAGAATATATGGCATTTGGAGCAACAAAAAGAGAATGGTGTGAACTGTATACTTTCTTTCGTCTGCTGACAGAAGGAAAAGTAACGTTGGGTACGGCTAAGGCAAAGAAAGGAGAAATCAACTGGCCTATCGCAATGATTCAACGGGAGGAACATGACGGAACGCGCTGCTACTATATAGAAAAAGAGATGGTCCGCATCAAAGGAGAAAATAGTGAGAAATCCGTTCCCCGGGAAGATTTCGGGATTGTGGCAGATTTGATTTTGCAGGCTGTCAAGTCCTCTTCGGAGGATGAAGTCACTTCTCCGGATGGAGTGGAAGAGTTTTTGGATGAAGTCGCAATTTTCGATCTGGAAGCGAAGACGGAAGATCGTACCGATTTTTATATTGCCTTCTGGCATCCGGAGGCACCGTTGAGCGGGTTCAGCGTTCGTTCGCGATTGGGTGCTATGAATCCGCTGTTGGACGGAGGCCGTGCAGCTAACTTGAAACTGGAACAGAGCGGAGTCAAATTTGCAACACCTACGGTGAATAAGATTAATGCGTTGCCGGAAGCCCCTAATGAAGTAGCAGAACGAATGTTGCTGATTGAGCGCTTGGGTGGTGTACTCAAATACTCGGACGTGGCAGATCGGGTATTCCGTAGCAATCTTTTAATGATTGACTTACACTTTCCTCGTGTGCTGACAGAAATGGTGCGCATCATGCACTTGGACGACATCACCCGTATCAGTGAACTGACGGAAGTAATCAAACAGATGAACCCGTTGAAAATAAAAGATGAATTGGTAAACAAACATGGTTTCTATGAGTTTAAAGTGAAGCAATTCCTGATGGCATTAGCCTTGGGTATGCGTCCGGCAAAGATATATACTGGACAGGATTCGGCTGTTGAAGGTATCCTGTTGATGGATGGGAGTGGGGAAGTTCTTTGCTATCACAAGTCAGAGAAACCGGTTATGGAGGACTTCCTGTTCTTGAATACCCGTTTGGAGAAAGGCTCTCTGGATAAGGACAAATACGGCTTTTTGGAAAGAGAGAACGGAACGTATTACTTCAAACTGAATGCCAAGATCGGATTGGTAAAACGATGATGCAAGTGGTGAACGAGTTGTAAGTATAGTAAAATATAGTATATGAAAACGAATGAAGTTTTAGAAAACATCAAAGCACGTCGTAGTGTACGGGCTTATACTGACCGGCAAGTTTCGGAAGAAGACTTGCAGGCTATTCTGGAAGCTGCCACTTTTGCACCCAGTGGGATGCATTTGGAGACATGGCATTTTACCGCTATTCAGAATGCGGATAAACTGGCAGAATTGAATGAACGGATTAAAGGCGCTTTTGCTAAAAGCGATGAACCGAAATTACAGGAACGTGGTCATAGCAAGGCGTATTGCTGCTATTATCATGCCCCGACTTTGGTGATCGTGTCCAACGAACCCACTCAATGGTGGGCCGGTATGGATTGTGCCTGTGCGATTGAGAATATGTTTTTGGCGGCTCATTCTCTGGGAATCGGATCTTGCTGGATCAATCAGTTGGGTACGACTTGTGATGATCCCGAAGTTCGTGAATTTATAAGCTCTTTGGGGGTACCGGAGAATCACAAAGTATATGGCTGTGTAGCTTTAGGATATGCTGATCCTAAAATCTCACTAAGGGAGAAAACGGTAAAAGCCGGAACAGTGACTGTTGTCAGATAGAACCACCAGGCTATGTTTCCGACAAACATGGAATGAAGAGCAGCATGATAACCGTAAGGTTTCGACATCGCTTCTTATGTTCACTTAGCTCGGTGCTTATCGGAATACGCTCGGTGCTTAACAAAGGTAAGCCCGGAGCTCAGCAGATGCGAGCTCCGGGCTTATTTTTTCATGTACGGATATCCTTTGGAAGTTTCTTCTTATTCGAACGTTCCGTAGCGGGTCGGCAATAATTTCCGGTCTCCCAACGTATTGTCTACGCGAGCCACATTCACCCAGAACTTATTCTCACGCACACTTTCTATCGGGTATGCCGCTTTCTCACGTGTGTAGGAATGTTCCCAGTTATCATTCACAATTTCATATTCCGGATGCGGGGCATTGACTAATACATTATCATTCTTATCCGCTTCTTCGTTCTTCACTTCCTGAATTTCTTTCCATATATTCAGCATGACGTCTACAAAGTTGTCCAACTCCGCCAGGCTTTCGCTTTCGGTAGGTTCAATCATTAATGTGCCGTGAACAGGGAAAGAGAGAGTCGGTGCATGATAACCATAGTCCATCAGACGCTTCGCAATGTCATTTTCTGAGATACCCGTTTCTTCATGTACCTTGCGGCATTCCAGAATCATTTCATGTCCGACGAAACCGGTAGCTCCCCGATAAACAATGCCATAAGTATCTTTCAGACAAGCAGCCAGATAGTTGGCATTGAGAATGGCTATTTTAGTAGCCTGGGTCAAGCCTTCGGTACCCATCATCCGGATGTAGCCGTATGTGATAGGCAAGATACCCGCACTGCCGAACGGAGCTGCGGAAACCTGATTTTGCGTACTGCCGAAGATCGAATGTCCCGGCAAGAATGGAACCAGATGCTCAGCTACACAGATAGGGCCTACACCCGGACCGCCGCCACCGTGTGGTGAAGCAAATGTCTTGTGCAAATTCAAGTGACAAACGTCTGCACCTATAAATCCCGGATTGGTCAATCCTACCTGTGCATTCATGTTGGCACCGTCCATATATACTTGTGCACCACAAGCGTGGATGATTTCACAGATTTCCTTTATTTCCGTCTCGAAGATACCATGCGTTGACGGATAGGTGATCATTAGTGCAGCCAGTGCTTCCTTGTTCTCTTCGGCTTTGGCACGCAGGTCGCCCATATCCACGTTTCCTTGCTCGTCGCAAGCGCAGGTGACGGTTTCAAATCCGGCCTGTATGGCAGATGCAGGATTCGTGCCGTGTGCCGAAGCCGGAATCAATATTTTGTTGCGATGTCCCTGACCGATACTTTCAAGATAGGCACGGATAACTCGCAGACCGGCATATTCTCCCGCAGCACCCGAGTTTGGTTGCAGGCTGACACCTGCAAATCCGGTAATAACCTTCAAGTCCTCACTCAAATTGCTGATCAATTCACGATATCCTTCCGCCTGATCTTCCGGCACCAACGGATGCATGCTCATAAATTCCGGACGGCTTAAAGGAAGCATTTCAGCGGCTGCGTTGAGCTTCATCGTACACGATCCAAGGGAAATCATGGACTGGGCCAATGAAATATCCTTCCGGTCCAGACGTTTGATGTAGCGCATCATTTCCGTTTCCGTATGATAGTTGGAGAACACCTCGTGCGTGAGGAAAGGCGTGGTACGTTTCAGTGCTTTGTCAATATTGCTCTTTTCCGGCACGTCCTCTACCTTCTGATAATCCTTGCCGGCGGCAATAGCGAAGATGGAAAGCAGCACGTTCGTAGCTGCTACGTCTGTCGTCTCATCGATGCTAAAGCCTACGTCACCGTTTTCATAATAGCGCAGGTTCACTTCCTTGCTCAGTGCGATCGTGCGAATCTGCTGCGCCGAAACGTGTTCCGGCAACTCGAAACGCAGCGTATCGAAATATTGTGCATTGACTTGCGTATATCCGAATTTCTTTAATTGCTTGTCGAGGAAGACAGTGATGCTATGAATACGCGAAGCAATCGTTTTGATTCCTTCCTGTCCGTGATATACAGCGTAGAAACCTGCCATCGTAGCGAGCAATGCCTGAGCCGTACAAATATTGGAAGTGGCTTTTTCGCGTTTGATATGCTGTTCGCGTGTCTGCAAAGCCATTCGGTAGCAGAGCTTGCCGTATTTGTCTTTGGACCATCCGATGATACGTCCCGGCATATTCCGCTTGTACTCGTCACGTGTGGCGAAGTAGCCTGCCGAAGGCCCGCCGTAAAACATCGGTGTACCCAGTCGCTGTGTTGTACCGAATACGATATCCGCTCCCCATTCTCCGGGAGGAGTCAGCAGGGCAAGACTCAGAATATCGGCGGCAACGGCAACTTTGCAGTCTGCTTCATGTGCCTTCTTTGTGAAGTCGGCATAGTCTTCCACATTACCGCTGGAGTTAGGATATTGCAGGATGCAGGCGAAGATTTCCGGTGAGGGTTCAAATTCTTTGTATTTGCCTACCCGCAATTCGATGCCTTGTGGAATGGCACGTGTGGTCATTACTGCCAAGGTCTGCGGGAAGATGTTTTCGTCCACAAAGACCACGTTGGCACCTGCTTTTTGCTGGGTACGCGAACGCAGAGCATACATCATGGTTACGGCTTCGGCGGCGGCAGTCGCTTCATCCAGCAGTGAGCAGTTGGCGAGCGGCATAGCGGTGAGGTCACAGACGGCAGTCTGGAAATTCATCAACGCTTCCAGTCTTCCTTGCGACACTTCTGTCTGATAAGGCGTGTAAGAAGTATACCACACGGGATTTTCGAATACATTCCGTTGGATAACGGCAGGAGTAATCGTATTATACCACCCCAATCCGATGTACGTAGTATACAGTTTGTTTTTACTTGCCAGTCCGGCAATGTGTTTTCCAAATTCGTATTCCGTCAACGGCTTGGCCAGTGCCAGCGGTTCCTTTAGCCGGATGTTGGCAGGGATGGTTTTGTTGATCAGTTCATCCAGTGAGTCTACGCCTATTTTGCGGAGCATCACAGCTGTGTCTTCTTCATTGATGCCGATGTGACGGCTAGCTAACAAATCTGTTTTCATAATTTATGGGGGATGTTTTTAAGTAATAGGTAATAAGTAATAAGTAATAAGTAATATCCATGCGGATAAATATACTGGCAGCTACGATTATTACCTGTTACTTATTACCTATTACTTGTATTCTTTTTTTTATCTGAAAAATGGATTCTCTGCCTTCTCCATTCCGATGGTCGTTGGCGCACCGTGTCCGGGGTAGACGACTGTCTCGTTGGGAAGTACGAATAAACGGCTGCAAATGTGATCGATCAGTTCGTCGAAGTTGCCACCCGACAGATCGGCACGACCGATGCTGCCTTGAAACAATACGTCGCCGGAGAACATGCAGTTTTCTTCCTTGCAATAATACACCAGGCTACCGGGCGAATGTCCGGGGACATGGATTGCTTCCAGTTTGGTGTGTCCGAAAGTGATGATATCTCCGTCATGCAGATATTTCCCCAGTGGAACCGGTTCTTCCTGCAATTGGAAGCCGAACATACGGCTCTGTTTCGGAGCTTCATCGATCCAGAACTCATCCGCCTTATTGGCTTCTGCCGACAGACCGAACTCTTTCAGCATAAACGGATTGCCGAAGATGTGATCCAGATGTAAGTGAGTATTCAGCAGATGTTTCACTGTTAACTCATTGGTGAGGATGAACTTCTTTAGTGCTTGTTTTTCCTCTTCGTAGAAGCAGCCCGGATCGATGACAACCGCCTCTTTTGTGTCATCCCATAAAACGTAGCAATTTACGGGAAACATATTAAACTCAAATCTCTTTATTTTCATGGTTTTGATAACTCCTGATTCCTATATTTGTGAATATACTACCTTCTTTGTTTCAAAGAACTCTTCCTCGAAGTTTTCGCTCAGGCTGTGGATGACTGTTTTATGCTTGAACGGCATCGTTTCATGCTCCAGTTCGCCTCCTTTAAGACAGATCAGTCCGTTGGGCATAGCATTCTGCTGCTTGGGGGAAATGTTCTTCCGGATGATCTTGATCAGATCCGCCAAAGGCATTACGGCACGGCTCACGACGAAGTCGAACAGTTGTTTTTCCTCTTCGGCACGGGCATGACGGAAAGTGACGTTTTTCAGTCCGATGGCATTGGCCACTTCTGTCGCCACACGTACTTTCTTGCCGATGCTGTCTACCAGATGAAACTTGGTTTCGGGGAACAGGATGGCGAGCGGAATGCCGGGAAATCCTCCTCCTGTACCCAAATCCATGACCTTGGTTCCGGGACGGAATTGAATCACTTTGGCGATGCCTAATGAATGGAGCACATGATGCTCGTACAGATTTTCGATGTCTTTGCGGGAGATAACGTTGATTTTCGCATTCCAGTCGATGTAGAGGTCGTATAGAGCGGCAAACTGTTTACGCTGCTCTTCCGTCAGATCCGGAAAATATTTCAGTATGATTTCCACTTTAAGTATTTTGAATGGTGAATTTTGATTTATAAGTGAAATGAATATCCTTCTGCATCACACGGGGCAATAACAACAGGATATTCATTGGTGTTCAATCTTTTAATAGCTGTTTAATCTTTCAGGTCTCCAAGAATTGGGTTGCTGCCCAGCAGATGTTCCATCATAGAGTATGGAATGGTGACTTTGACAGGGCCCATCGAATACGGCGTGATGTCGTATATATTATAGTAGAAGGTGATACCTTCTTTACTCAGATAGAAGTTCTCTGTCGGGGCGATGTCTCCGGTCGAAGCATATCCCATGTCTTCCAGCGCTTCGTGAGTAGTTACTTTGTTGTCAGCCATCAGTTGGTTCCAGATCAGATCCGTCAGGGCTTCCTGGAAGTCGCCTACAAAAATATCATCGAGGCGGAGCGGACGCATCAGAGTGAGATCCATGTTCAGGAAAGTCGACATATACATACCGTGTGCGCCTCCGGTATATTCGTTGTAGTCAACGCGATATACTAGCAGGTCTTTCTCATAAAGTTGCACATGGCTTTCGATGCTCTTGTAATAGGAGTACCATGCGCCTACCACTGCATCGCTTTCTTTATTCTTTTCGTCTTCGGCGTACATCGGCTCTTGGTCGTGGCGATACTCGTCAATGTAATTCTTGGCGTATTGCTTCACTACCGCTTCTGGCTTTTCGCCGATATATTTGTCTCCGAAGCAGACGGAGATGAAGTAAGCGTTCAGACTGTCTTTCAGCATCTCGTCCGACGACTTGACGGGATAGGCGAAGTTGATGATAATATTGCACGCGGGTTTGGCGGTGTCATTAAAGAGGTGTGCCGTCTCGTTAACCTGTATACTATCGAATTGTAATGCTCCCGTGTTTTTGTTCATCTTGTCATGACAAGAAAACAAAAAGCCGCTTACCGAAAGTATAACCGCAAGCAGACTGACATATTGTTTTTTCATACTCGTTTTTTCTATAAATTCAACATTGATCATATCTATCACTATCGACAAATATAAATGAAATTACCGAATACTGCGAATAAAAAAGGAAAAATATTCAGCTACTTTCTCCGGCAATGTATATAGGGGATGCCATTGTTAATGATTCTTTTTTTCTTGCTTCTGTATCATATGTTACAGTTTTAATCTGTACGCCGTACTTATCTTTGCAGAAAAAATAGATTATGGAACAGTTACATGCACACGAAGTCCTTCACATGATGGAGGGAAATAGTTATACTGAGGCATCTCTGAGGGCTGCAATTGTAGAGAAGTTTGGCGAACATCAGCGTTTTTATACTTGTTCGGCAGATAATATGGAAGTGGATGAACTGATCGGATTTCTTAAACGAAAAGGGAAGTTCATGCCTGCCGGTGAGGAATTTACGGTCGATATCAGTAAGGTATGCAGTCATTGATTCTCTGTGGCGGACGGTATGATAGATAAGCCAATAGGGTAGTTGAGAGAAGAAATGTTAGTAGTCATAGGTTATACCTGTCATTTTTCATAGATAGGGAAATCCCTATTTGCAAGTAGGAAGAAGTCTTTGCGAAGGGAATTTTCTCATACTACATTTGGGGTATTCAAAAAAACTACTAAACTATACCTATTATGAAAAAGAGTCAGATCCTTATGTCTTTGCTGCTGGTGATATTGCTCAGCAGTTGTTATGCAAGCAGAATTACTTATGAGAATTTGAGTATTATCCAACGTGGGATGTCTTCAAAAGAAGTAATAGCCATTATGGGTAAACCGAGCTATCGAAGTTTTGACGAAGAGAGTGAGATGCTGGAATTTCGTACTTCCGAATCAAGTATTGCAGGAGTCGTTAATATTTGGTTCGTTGATGACCGGGTGACTAAGATGAAAAGTTATTATACTAATGGCTGTATGGACAGAAACAGAGCCATAGAGGATAAGAAGGAGGAGGAATCTGCAAAGAAGGAAAAGAAAGAAAAAGAGGAAACAAGCTCCCGAATACGTGTGACGACGGACGGAAAGCATATCATACAGACCGGTTCCATCATAGTCACTCCGGATGGAAAACACGAGACGGTGGTCAGTGATTGTGGCGGAGTAATCATAACAGCTTCGGGGGAGCATATACTTGCCCCTTAACGCCTTCCGTCAATTCACCATACCCTTGTCAATACCGAACTTCTCGTCTGTCTGACATTCACCGGCAGGTTCTACGTGTACTAAGATATCATAGACATTGTCTATAGAGCTTTTTATGCTTTTCTCCACAGCGTCGGCTATCTGATGGGCCTGTGTGATGGTTATCTGCGGATTTACCTCGATATCGAGGGTAATCATATAAAGATTTCCGATCATTCTTGATCTTACCCGGTGTGGATTGCTCGCACCGGGAACTGTTTCTACCGCTTCGAATATCTTATTGTACACATTCACATCTTTGACGCCATCCATCAATTCCACATTCGAATCGATGAAAATGCCAATCGAAGATTTTATGATAAAGAGGCTGATGATTAGTCCTGTGATGGAGTCGAGTATAGGCAGTTTGAATATGAACGTGAATATCAGTCCCAGCAGCACACCGGAGGAAATGATAACATCATTGCGCATATTGATGGCATTGGCCGTCAGCATGGAGCTATCTATCTTTTTCCCTTGTTTGTACTGATATAAAGCCAGGAGAAGTTTGCCGATAATCGAAAAGATCGTGACGTATATAGCAATGGCTGACGGAATTTCTTTTGCTTCTTCGGAAAAGATACTTCCGATAGATGATATCAACATTTGCACCCCTGCATAGAATATCACAAGCGAAAGAATTTTAGTCGCAATCCCTTCGGCTTTCTCATAGCCGAATACGTACTTCTTGGAAGGCGGCTGGCTGATAATGCGTGCTGTGAAAATCATGACAATGGAGATGATCACATCCGTTGCCGAATCAATACCGTCGCCTAGCACGGCAAGACTGCCGGCCCATAAACCTACGATGATTTTTGATGTGGAAAGTATGGCATTACCAATAGTACTAATCCAGGAAGTTCTGATTAATATCTGCTCTCTTTTAGCTTTCATGTGATTAAGCCTTTGACATTCCGGTTAGTATATAGCTGCCTTTCAAGTTATTTTCTTTCATATAATTGACGACTTCTATCCGGCAAGCTGACATTAAAGCGTATCCTGTTAAGTTCCCGTTTATAGCTTTAATGAACGAATACTCTGTATCGTTGTGGATGAAAGATATACGATGATATTCCATGACATGATGTATTTAAAAGAACTAATATGCGGTCAAATATACGGATAATATCAGTAGTACGAATAAAAATGGAGAATTATTTAATTTGATATTGTTGCCGGAATACCTTATCTTTGTCTCCCGAAATGAAGAGACTAGCCTACATAACAGCAGTGATCCTTTCTCTCCTGATTATCTATTCAGGGGCGGGAGTATCTATTGTTCATTATTGCTGTTCCCGTTGTGAGACTGTGCAGGGCTGTTGTGCCGATGGCTGTCCCAAATGTAAGAAGTCTCATACTTGCGATTCAAAGAAAGATTGCAGAGAAAAGGGCTGTACGGCAACTATCTATAAGCCCGATTTGATGAAGCATATTTCCGAACTGACGGTTTCCGTTCCGGTGATAACACTTTTCTGTGAACAGTATTGTCAGCTATTTGCTTTCACTTCTATAGACCGGACGGTGGACTTTTCCAGTCTTCCTTCTCCGCCATCTCCCTGTCCGAGGCAGAAGCTGGCGTTACATTCCGTTTTTCTGATTTAGCTGTTATTTCATCTTTTTTGTCCGATTGTACTTTGTTTTCAGCCTTTGCAGGGTATGAAAACAAGGAGAATGAATGCAACTCAGTTGCAAGAGAAATGAATTAATTTTGTATCGCAAAACTAAGTCCAAGAAAGAATGAAATATATAATAATGGGACTGTTCTCATTACTTGCAGTTACGACACAAGCGCAGGTGCGGGGAATAGTCAAAGATAATACCGGAGAGCCTGTTCCGGGTGCTAATGTATTCTGGGTGAATACGGGTCAGGGTGTAACTACCAAGGAAGATGGCAGCTTTTCTATCTCCAAACCTTCGAAGAGTCACATGCTGGTAATCAGTTTTATCGGTTTTCAGAATGACACGGTTCATGTCAGCAAGAAGAATCAGGAACTGGATATTACCCTTCGGGAAGGTGTAGAACTGAACGAAGTGAATGTAGTCAGCCGCAGAATGGGAACGATGAAGTTGCGCAGCAGCGTAATGAACGAAGAGATGATAAGCAGTGCCGAATTGAGCAGGGCTGCCTGCTGTAATCTGGGAGAAAGTTTCGTGACCAACCCTTCGGTGGACGTGAGCTATTCGGATGCGGCAACGGGAGCCAAGCAGATCAAACTGCTCGGATTGTCCGGAACTTATGTACAGATGCTCACGGAGAATATCCCGAACTATCGCGGTGCGGCATCTCCTTATGGTCTGGGATATGTCCCCGGTCCGTGGATGCAAAGCATACAGGTTTCCAAAGGAATCTCATCAGTGAAGAATGGCTACGAAGCCATCACGGGGCAGATTAATGTAGAGTTCAAAAAGCCGCAGTTGCCGGAGGCCGACTGGGTATCTGCCAATCTTTTCGCAAGCAGTACCAACCGGTATGAGGCGAATGCGGACGCCACCTTAAAGTTGTCAAAACGTTGGAGTACCTCTTTACTGGCGCATTATGAAAACGAAACCAAAGCGCACGACGGCAATGATGACGGCTTCGTGGATATCCCCCAAGTAGAGCAGTATAACGTGTGGAACCGATGGGCCTATATGGGAGATCATTATGTCTTTCAGGCAGGCTTCAAGGCCCTTTCCGAAAGTCGCACTAGCGGGCAGGCACATCATACGGATATGCAGACGGGTGATCTTTATAAAGTAGGAATCGATACCGAACGTTACGAACTTTTCACCAAGAATGCTTATATATTTAATAAGGAGAAGAATACGAATCTGGCACTGATTCTTTCTGCCAGTTGGCACAATCAGGATGCCATGTACGGACGAAAACTATACAATGTAGACCAGACAAATGTGTATGCCTCTTTGATGTTTGAAACAGAGTTTAATAAGCAGAACAGTTTCTCGGCGGGGCTGAGTTTCAACTATGACGCTTATGACCAGCATTATCGGTTGGAGAATCAAACGGAATTGCCGCTCATCAAGGCTTTTGCCAAAGAAGCGGTTCCCGGAGCTTATGCGCAATACACGCTGAATCTGAATGATCAATGGATGCTGATGGCAGGTCTGCGTGGTGACTATAGCAGTGAGCATGGTTTCTTCGTGACTCCCCGTGCACATCTTAAATACAATCCGAATGAGTACGTACACTTCCGCCTTTCTGCCGGAAAAGGTTACCGTACGAATCATGTACTGGCAGAAAACAACTACCTGCTTTCCAGCAGCCGAAAGGTCGAAATAGCGAAAGGACTGGACATGGAAGAAGCATGGAACTATGGCGCCAGCGTATCTACCTACATACCTGTATTTGGCAAAACGCTGAATATCAATGCCGAATATTATTACACAGACTTCCTGAAGCAAGTCGTAGTGGATATGGACAGTAATCCTCACGAAGTAGCCTTTTACAATCTGGACGGGCGTTCCTATTCGCATGTATTCCAAGTGGAGGCAAGCTATCCTTTCTTTAAAGGATTTACTTTGACGGGAGCTTACCGTCTGACGGATGCTCAGACCACCTACAAAGGCCAGCGGATGGAGAAACCGTTGACCAGCAAATACAAAGGACTGCTGACCGCTTCGTACCAGACTCCACTCGGAATATGGCAGTTTGATGCTACGCTTCAGCTCAATGGCGGAGGAAGAATGCCCGCCCCTTATGAACTGGCAGACGGTCAGCTATCTTGGGAGCGCCGCTACGGCAGCTTCGAGCAACTGAGTGCTCAGGTTACCCGCTATTTCCGCCGCTGGTCTATCTACGTAGGAGGGGAGAACCTGACAAATTTCAAACAGAAGAATCTGATCATCGACGCAGCAAACCCGTGGGGAGGAAACTTCGACTCAACGATGATATGGGGACCTGTGCACGGGGCAAAAGCCTATATCGGAATACGTTTCAATCTGGCAAGAAATGAATAATAACCATTAAACGAATAAGAAAAATGAGAACAAAAAGATGGATGGCCACTTGCGTGGTGGCTCTTTTGAGCGTAGCAGCCGTGTTGGCAAAGGATATCCGTGTAGTCATATTCAAGGTCTCTCAGATGCACTGCGAGAACTGCGAGAAGAAAGTGAAAAATAACATGCGCTTCGAGAAAGGCGTGAAGGAACTTTCCACCGAACTGAAGAACAAAACCGTGTCCATCACCTACGATGCCGAAAAGACAGATGTGAAGAAGTTGCAGGCAGGATTCAAGAAGTTCAATTACGAGGCCGAGTTTGTGAAGGAAACCAAGCAGGACGGCAAGAAAGATGGCAAACAAGAATCTAAAAAAGAGGATAAGAAGGCCGATAAGAAGTAATCGAACAAATACCCGTATTTGCTTGTTTTATATATACTAACCAATTAAAGAGTAAAGGATTATATGGGTAATATAGCAAAGAATGCGTTTCCCGTGCTCAATATGCATTGTGCGGGATGCGCTAGCAATGTAGAAAAAACAGTGAAAAAGTTGCCGGGAGTCGTTGATGCTTCCGTCAACTTTGCTTCAAATACATTGACGATTTCTTATGAGGACGACAAGCTCACCCCCGGAGAAATCCGTGCAGCGGTACTTGCTGCCGGTTACGATCTGATAGTAGAAGAAGCGAATAAAGAAGAACGCCGGGAAGAAGAACAGCATAAGCGCTACCTTCGTCTGAAACGGAAAGTGATCGGTGCGTGGATATTTGTAGTGCCGCTGCTTATCTTTTCGATGTTATTAATGCACATGCCATATTCTAACGAGATACAAATGTTGCTCGCTATTCCGGTAATGGTGCTCTTCGGAGGAAGTTTCTTCACGGGGGCATGGAAACAGGCGAAGATCGGGCGTAGCAATATGGATACGCTGGTCGCGTTGAGTACCTCGATAGCCTTCCTTTTCAGTTTGTTCAACACTTTCTTTCCGCAGTTCTGGACAGATCGCGGACTGGAACCGCACGTCTATTACGAAGCTTCCGCAGTGATCATTGCCTTCGTTCTGACCGGAAAGATGATGGAGGAACGCGCCAAAGGAAATACCTCGGATGCCATTCGCAAACTGATGGGAATGCAGCCCAAAGTGGCACGTGTATTGCGTGGTGGGGTAGAGGAAGAGATACAAATAGACCTGTTGCAGGTAGGCGATATGGTGGTAGTCCGTCCCGGCGAACAGATTCCCGTGGATGGTCAGCTTTCGGAGGGCGATTCGTATGTGGATGAAAGTATGATTAGCGGTGAGCCGATTCCGGTAGAGAAGAAAAAGGGCGATAAGGTCCTTGCCGGAACAATCAATCAGCGCGGTTCCTTCATCATTCGTGCTTCTCAGGTGGGAAGTGATACTGTGTTGGCACGCATCATTCACATGGTGCAGGAAGCACAAGGCAGCAAAGCTCCTGTGCAGCGTATCGTAGACCGTATTACAGGCATCTTCGTTCCTGTCGTGTTGGGAATTGCCATTCTGACGTTTGTGCTGTGGGTAGCTATCGGTGGCAGTGAGTATATTTCTTATGGTATTCTTTCTGCCGTATCCGTTCTGGTCATAGCCTGTCCCTGTGCTCTGGGACTTGCCACACCTACTGCGCTGATGGTGGGAATCGGTAAAGCTGCCGGACAGCATATTCTGATAAAAGACGCCGTCGCTCTGGAGCAGATGCGTAAGGTAGATGTGGTGGTACTGGATAAAACCGGTACATTGACCGAAGGACATCCTACCGCTACCGGATGGTTGTGGGCACAGCCGCAGGAAGAACACTTCAAAGATGTACTTCTTGCTGCCGAGCTGAAATCGGAACACCCGTTGGCAGGCGCGATTGTAGCCGTACTCCAAGACGAGGAAAAGATAACTCCCGCTCCTTTGAGCAGTTTTGAAAGCATCACAGGCAAAGGTATAAAGGTGTCTTATCAAGGTAAGACTTACTGGGTGGGCAGCCATAAACTTCTGAAAGATTTCAGCGCTACAGTAAGCGATGTCATGGCTGATATGCTGGTACACTACGAATCAGACGGAAACGGAATCATATACTTCGGACGTGAGAATGAACTTTTGGCTATCATTGCCGTTTCCGACCCGATCAAGGCTACTTCTGCCGAGGCAGTGAAAGAACTGAAACGTCAGGGCATTGATATCTGTATGCTTACCGGTGACGGTCAGCGGACGGCTCTGGCAGTCTCTTCCCGTCTGGGTATCGAGCGATTTGTGGCAGATGCCTTGCCGGACGACAAAGCCGAATTTGTGCGTGAACTGCAAATGCAGGGAAAGAAAGTGGCAATGGTGGGCGATGGTATCAATGACTCACAGGCACTGGCATTGGCTGACGTCAGCATTGCTATGGGAAAGGGTACGGATATTGCTATGGATGTCGCTATGGTGACGCTGATGACGTCCGACTTGCTGTTACTCCCCAAAGCCTTCGAACTGTCCAGGCAGACTGTACGACTGATTCATCAGAACCTTTTCTGGGCATTCATCTACAATCTGATCGGTATTCCTATCGCTGCCGGAGTATTGTTCCCTATAAACGGATTGTTGCTGAATCCGATGCTGGCAAGTGCCGCAATGGCGTTCTCCAGTGTGAGTGTAGTGCTCAATTCGTTGAGTTTGGGAAGAAGGAAGATTTAAACATCGAAAGGGAGCGTGGTAAAGCTCCTTTATAACTTTAAATTAGGCATGGATTACGCGGATTAACACGGATTTTAAACCTTTAGAACTGTGTAATTCGCGTAATTCGTGCCTAAATAATATCATAATGAAGATTGGTCATATGTAGCCTCCATCCATGATATAGCCTTTGATTACAAACCTCAACTATTTCTAAATTCCAGCGGTGACATCCCTACATGCCGTCTGAAGAACTTGCAGAAGAAAGAGGGATTCGGGAAATTCAGCGAATAAGCTATCTCCTGAATAGTCATATCCGTACCCTTTAGCTGTGCTTTGGCGTCGATAATGACAATATAAGCAATAGTATCCAATACACTTTTCCCCGTCACTTGTTTTACGGTAGTGCTCAGATGTTGCAGAGAGATTCCCAGCTGATCGGCATAGAACTGTGCACAACGCTGGTCTTTGTAGTGCTCAGTGATCAGTTGAATCAGCTTCCGGCAAATCTCCTTCTTGCGGTTCGAATGATTGTTTCCCGAATAATTCCGGTACATCAGCTGGACACTTGTCAGAATAGTCTGGAGTGATAAGTCCGCCAGTTTGGAGTTCATCTTGAAAGACTCGTCACAACTGGCATGAGACAATAAGGCAAAATACTCCTTCAGATACTCGGAAATATTCTCGGAAAGAGGAATGATCGGCTGTTCTATCAGCTTGGGATAGGCGCTTCCGATGGTGGCCAGCAGATTGATATGTCCGATACATTTCGCGGAGAATCCGGCAAAACAAAGACTTACCTTTTCCGCTTTCTCACGGAACTGTATGATTGTTCCGGGAAGTAATGTAATCAGATCATTCGGGTGAACCTCATATTCCAGCAGATTGATGGAGACTTTCATTGTGCCTTCCGTACAGATGGCGAAAATACACGCCTGTAGCCGGCACGATTGCTTGTAGATGTTCAGAATATCTTCAGTTACTTTGGTCCATGCTAACACCTCCAGGGGCAAATCGACTTGTGGAACTTCCATTTTCATAAGAGTGTTTGTTATCTTTGGTTTAGAGTGCTTGTTATATTCGATCTACAAATGTACGATTTTTCTTTTTATTTCTTACTTTTGTCCTCATGAAAACTGTATTAGTAGACTGGAATTTGATTCCGTACGCCGAGGCATGGCAGCGGCAGACGGAATGGTTTGATACTCTTGTCCGCGCAAAAGCGCAGGGAGAAGCGTATGAAAACCGTATTATTATGTGCGAACATCCGCACGTCTATACTTTGGGACGTAGCGGAAAAGAAAATAATATGCTGTTGAATGACGATCAGCTGAAAGCCATTCAGGCTACCCTTTTCCATATAGATCGGGGAGGGGATATCACGTACCACGGTCCCGGACAGCTAGTCTGTTATCCGATCTTGAATCTGGAAGAGTTTCATCTGGGGCTAAAGGAATATGTGCACCTGCTCGAAGAGGCTGTGATACGTGTCTGTGCCTCCTATGGCATTGAAGCGGGACGGCTTGAAAAGGCAACAGGTGTCTGGCTGGAAGGGAGTACGCCCCGTGCCCGTAAGATTTGTGCGATCGGGGTGAGGAGCAGCCACTACGTCACCATGCACGGACTGGCCTTGAATGTGAATACGGATTTACGCTATTTCAGCTATATTCATCCTTGTGGCTTTATAGATAAAGGCGTCACTTCTCTTCGTCAGGAACTGAAGCACGAAGTGCCTATGGACGAAGTGAAGCAACGCCTTGAATGCGAGCTTGGCAGACTGCTGAACGAAAAAAAACAGCAGATTGCTCAATGAAAGAACCCGGCAGACTCTGCTCAATGATAAAACTTAGCGGACTGCCCGAAGGAAAAGCCTAGAAAACGATTCCAATGCCGAGCTGCCATGTCTTATGCATGAAACAGTCTTTATCAGCCAGTGCATAAGAGAAATCCGCGCGAATCGGCCAGAAGTTGATTCCGCAGCCCAGTGTACCGTAGTTGCCTGTTCCTTTGTCGTTATCCCCGAAGTGATATCCTCCACGGATAATTCCATATTTCAGGAAATTATATTCCGCTCCGATGCCGGCTTGAAGATGGCGGTACTCGGACGGGAGCAGGTAATTGAAGTCAAGAGCCACCTGCAAGCGGTTGTCCATACTGAACGGCAGGTCGATGGCACCACCCAGTCCCAGTCGGGCAGGCAGTTTCTGTCCGTCCAGCTTGCTACCCAGGTTGGCGGCTTGAAATCCGATTGTCCATGAAGCCATTTCGTCCAGAATACCCATGCTGCGATGATAGCTGGCACCGAGGTCCACGGAGACTGACCCTTTGCTGTCCGCATCCTTATAGGCTTTTGCCTGCAGATATCTGAGTGTTAATGAAAGGGACAGGTTTTTGGCTACATTTCTGAAGTATGCGGCTTCTACGTTCCATGCGCGGGCATGATCTTCCGCACCGTCCTGCCAATGAAAATCGGCATCCTTGTAGTGACGGAGTCCTACGCTAAATCCGTGCTTTCCTTCCCGTCCGATGCGGTAGAAAAGGGATGCGCTATGCATTCCAAAGTCTTTATTTATGTCAGCGTATGAGTAGCTGGCACCCATTACATCCTGCGAGAAAGCGATGGTGGAAGCGTTATGAAAGATAGCCGTGCTTCCATTGTCAGTGATAGCCAGTCCTGTGCCGGCCATACCTGCCGATTGGGCATCCGGAGTAATCTCCAGAAAAGAGGCGCTTGCCACTCCCTGTGCTCCCAGAAAAGTAGGCAACAGACACGACGCGAGAAGGAAATGTTTTACTCGTTTCATAATCATTTGTTTTAAGGGTGAGACATCCGGACGACACGTATGCCGCTCCATGATTTATTCTTGTGAAGCATTTGGTTGAGAGGCTCTTCGCTGACAACAACCTTGCCAAGCGTAGAAGAGGCGTGAAGCAAATGCAACTTTCCGTTTATATATTCGGCTATCCCTACATGAGCTACATCCAGTCCCGGAAGATTCGTGGTGATGGCGATGATATCACCGTCCATGATCCACGGAAGTCCTGCGTCGGGGAGTTTTCCTTTAGGTAGCCAGTGTACCTTTTTCCCGGACAATGCCTTTTCATGCTCGGCCATCCGTTTCACGTTCTCCGGCGAATCCGCCAGTTGCCTGTACTTTTGGGGATGGGTGGACATATAAGAGAGAGACAGTTTGGTGGTCTGCGTACTGTTTTGTGCAGTAACGTCTTCCAGAAATCCTTGGCGGACACCGTTCTCAATCCAGTCGGAGGTATAGTGCAACCGCGAAGTGTATCCGTCGATCACACCGTCCCGATAACGTATCTTTTGCAGATTATCGGCAAAAGAAGCTCCCATCGCCTGAGCCAGCGTATATTCGACGAAAGTAAGGCAATCTACCGTTTGGGGCAGGATGACTAACTTTTCTTCCGTTCCCTGATCCAGTGTGTTGGCTACATACTTTGTTCCAAGGTACGTCTTTCCGATTCTCAACATCGGTGCTGTCTCCTTCGGAAATACGACACCCTCACGCAACCACTTTTCGAGTTCCTGTGTCCATTGTTGCTTATACTTGAAGTTGTCCCGGAATCCCCAGCCATGTCCGCCGGTAGGGTAGACATGAAGCGATGCGGGAACATTGTTTTTCTGTAAAGCGAGATAATAGTTCACTCCGTTGGAAGGAGGCACGGCACCGTCATCAGAAGACAGGACGATAAAGGCTTGCGGAGTATCGGGCGTCACTTGCAGTTCGTTGGAGAAGAGTACCTTTTGTTCTGTGGGCGGATTTCCGCCCAGAAGCTCTTTTCTCGAACCGCCATGAGTACTTTGCGTCATGGTGACCACCGGATAAAGCAGAATCTGAAAGTCGGGACGGGATGCCGCACTGTAATGGGTGGCAAGGGTAGAGGCGAGATGTCCTCCGGCGGATGCTCCCATGATTCCTATTTTGCGGGGATGGATATTCCATTCTCCGGCATGCTCGCGTACGATGCGAATCGCTCTTTCCGCATCCGATAAGGGGACTTCGCAATGACCGTTCGGCATCCGGTACTTTAATACAACGTAAGTGATGCCCTGTCCGCAGAACCAAGGTGCCATGTCATGCCCTTCATGATCCATGGCGAGGCGGCTGTAGCCACCTCCGGGACACATGATGACAGCCATTCCGTTCGGCTGCGGTGCACGATAAACGGTTATGGTGGGGTCGGTGACATTGCTGAGTCTATGGGGTGACACTTCCTTTTCCCCGCCGGTCAGCCCGTTGGAGTTGGGAGCACCGTCGGGCCACAAAGGTAGCTCGACGGGCTGTTGTGCAAATGTCATTGCAGTCATAAGTGATACTATAACAGATAACAGTTTCCTCATCTTATTTTACTTTCATGGAAGCCTTGATAAAGTAGAGGATCAATAAAGCGTAAGCTCCTAATGCTAACACTTCCGACCAGGTATTGTTCAGCCAGGCTTCGTTGACCAGATTGATACCGCCGAAACGCATTGCCGCGCTCACTACTCCCATCAATGCGCCTCCGGCAATGAAACCGGATGCCAGCAACGTACCTTTTTCACCTCTTTCCGTATTGAGTGCCGTATCCTTGCTGCGGCTTGTTACATACCAGTTGACGGCACCACCTACTACCAGCGGCACATTCAGTTCCAACGGAATAAACATACCCAGCGCAAAGGCCAGTGCGGGAATCTTGAAGAATGTCAGCACGATAGCAAGGATTGCACCGATGCCATACAGCAGCCAGGGGGCACCTACGCCGCTCATCAGCGGTTCGATAACGGCAGCCATCGCATTGGCCTGTGGTGCAGCCAGTGCGCCGCTGGTGAAGCCGTATGTCTTGTTCAGTATAATCATTACACCGCCTACCGTAGCAGCAGAAACGATGGTTCCCAAGAATTTCCATGTTTCCTGTTTGGCAGGCGTACTACCCAGCCAGTAACCGATCTTCAAGTCGGTGATGAAACCGCCCGCCATAGACAGTGCCGTACATACTACGCCACCCATCACAAGTGCGGCCACCATGCCCGAAGGACCTTTCAGTCCGACAGCTACCATCACTACGGAAGCCAGAATCAGTGTCATCAATGTCATTCCCGATACCGGATTGGTGCCTACAATGGCAATCGCATTGGCAGCTACCGTCGTGAACAGGAAGGAAATGCCTGCTACCAGCGCAATCGCTACCAGCGTATGGACGATATTTCCCTGCATGATATCGAAGTAGAAGAACAGCACGATCAGAATCAGCGTAAGGATAGAGCCGATAGCGATGATTTTCATCGAAAGATCACGCTGTGTACGCACGATATTCTTTTCTACATTGCCTTTACCGCCCATTTCTTTGGCAGCCAGTCCGACGGCACTCTTGATGATTCCCCATGAACGGATGATACCGATGACACCCGCCATGGCAATACCGCCGATACCGATGCTCTTGGCGTAATACTTGAAGATTTCTTCGGGGCTCATCATGCCTACCGTAGAAGTGATTTCGGGGTTCCATGCGTTCAGCACGCTGTCTCCCCAGATGGCGGACATTCCCGGAATGATGATCCACCATACTGCCAGTGATCCGGCACAGATGATGGAAGCATATTTCAGTCCGACGATATAGCCCAGACCGAGTACGGCAGCTCCCGTATTTACTTTGAATACCAGTTTCGCTTTCTCAGCCAGCATTTCTCCGGCTCCGCATACGCGGGTGGTGAAGTTCTCGTTCCACCAGCCGAAAGTGGCCACGATGAAGTCATACAATCCACCGATCATTCCCGCCATCAACAGCGGTTTGGCCTGGCTGCCGCTCTTTTCTCCGGACACCAGCACCTGTGTAGTAGCGGTTGCTTCGGGGAAAGGATATTTGCCGTGCATATCGCTGACGAAATATTTGCGGAAAGGAATCAGAAACAGGATACCCAGTACGCCACCCAGCAGCGAGCTGATAAATACCTGCATAAAGCTGACTGTCATCTCAGGATATTTGACTTGAAGGATATAAAGGGCGGGGAGGGTAAAGATGGCTCCGGCAACGATTACACCGGAACACGCTCCGATAGACTGGATAATTACATTTTCTCCTAACGCATTTTTTCTTTTGGCTGCACCGGAGACTCCTACGGCAATGATGGCTATCGGAATAGCGGCTTCGAATACTTGTCCCACTTTCAGCCCCAGATAGGCGGCGGCTGCCGAGAAAAGGATGGCCATGGCGATACCCCATGTTACTGACCAGAAGTTTACTTCCGGATAATTTTTGGAAGGACTCATCAGGGGATTGTACACTTCTCCTGCTTTTAACTCTCTGAACGCGTTCTCGGGTAGTCCGGTGAATTTGTCTTCTTCTTGTTTCATATTATATTTTTAGTAGTTTATGCTTAATGGACTTCAAAGTAAACAAAAAAAAAGGAGAATCGAAAGATTCTCCTTTACGTTATGTCTATTTTTTCTTACTTCTCGTCTTTCGGGGTCATATCGCCTTCGATATAGAGGCGTACCATTTCGGTTTTTGCGTTGGTACGCAGGGTAATCGACTTTTTGAAGTGTCCCGGATATTTACCTGTTCCGTTGTAAGTTACTTTGATTGTACCTTTCTTTCCCGGCTGGATCGGTTCTTTGGTATATTCGGGCACTGTGCATCCGCAAGACGCTACCGCCTGATGAATTACTAAAGGAGCATCACCGATATTAGTGAAAGTGAATACGCAGCTTACTACCGGACTGTTTTCTGAGAATTTTCCAAAGTCGTGTGTTGTTTTGTCAAACTTGATATCAGCGTTAGTCTGGGCAAAAGCGAAACTTACTCCTACCACTAACAAGGTCATTAAAAAAAGTATCTTTTTCATTTTTCCTTCTTTTTATTGATTACAAACGCCAAAGGTAACGCTTTTCCCTGAAATTATCCCGTCGGCAGAGTTAATTTTATCGAAAAAGGGAATAAAATAACTTCTGTTTATCATCGTCCTTGGGCTTGGCAATCCTGACCACCGAGGTGAGGAACACTGAGCACCGAGCTGGATGAGAATAAGCAGCGAGGTGAAAAACGCTGAGCGCCGAGACGAGCAGAAGTGAGCACCGAGGTGAATACTGCCGATCTCTGTTCGCTAAATTAATTCATTTCAACACGCTAATGAATACTCATATTTTTTGTTTATCGCATAAAAAATTACTATATTTGGAACAAACCCATAAAATCCAGCTATTATGAAAACAAAACTTGATTTCTATCATATGACTCCCTTTTATGAGTTGAATTACTTTATAGCATTTATTGTTAAGTTGTACAAACGCATTCAACAACGTAAAGAACAGAAAGAACATCGAATCAAAGATGAACTGGTCTGATTCATTTCTGTTCTGAAAGTGAATCGGCAGCGGCGAAATTCTTTCTTCTCTTTCTTAGTAATTCTATTTCTTTAGAATAGAATTATATACTCTACTCTTCTCTACTGGTTAAGGTTCGGTTTCCCTTTCGGTTAGGATTCGGTTTTCGAGCCCTGCCAGAAGGCGTTTCAGAGCTTTTGGATTTGCAAATAAAACACTATTTCTTCAACCCGAATCCCAGCATCATCCCGTCGTAGTTTTCAGCCAGTGAGCTGACAGTTTTCAGTGCTGTGCTGTTTGTCTTGCTGCCGAGGAATGTCATTAATTTAAGCAGCTTGTCGGAGTTGAACAATAAATCCATAGAGTTGGAAGTGCAGTTCACTTTCGCGTGCAGGTTCAGTAGTTTCAAGTACTTTAAGTCTACCTGCTTGGTGGAAGCATTGTATGAATAAGTGCCGTTCAGTTTCTTTTTTCCGACGGTGCTGGTGAAAGTACTGTCGGCGTTGAACGTGAAGCTCATTTGTCCTTCTTTGATGCCCACTTTACTCAATTGCTCGTTCAATTTGTTTTCTGCCATCGTGGCGGCTGCGGCTCCTCCTGCTTTCATCAGCAGATTGTCCGATTCAAATTCTACTGCCGAACCGCTGTAAGTCCATGTACCTGTCATGTCTATCGTTTCGGGTGTCCCGGTGATGGCATTTACTACTTTGGAGATGTTGTCTTTGTTGAGCAGATCCTTTAATGATTGTGCCTGACTGTTGCTTGCAAAGAGTGAGAATAATGCAACCCATGCAATAAATAAAATGTTCTTTTTCATTTTCGTTTACTTATTTTTATAGACTTCTTTACTGATGTTTTCTATGTAGTCGAGGATTTCCGTGCGTCCTGTGCGGTTTTCCGATGAAGATATGAAATACGGGGGAAGTTCTTCCCATTCCTTGCTCAGTTCACGCAGGTAGTTGTTGATATTCATTTTCAGACGTCCGCCTTTCAGTTTGTCTGCTTTGGTGAAGATGATGGAGAAAGGGATACCGTTTTCGCCCAGCCATTCCATAAATTCCAAGTCTATTTTCTGCGGTTCCAGGCGACTGTCTATCAGTACAAACAGGTTGGTCATCTGTTCCCGTTCGAGGATGTAGTCTTCGATGATGGTACGTATCTGGTCTTTTCCTTTTTGTCCGCGTCTGGCGTAGCCGTATCCGGGAAGATCGACCAGGTACCAGCTTTGGTTGATCAGGAAGTGGTTGATAAGCATTGTCTTTCCCGGTGTGGCGGAGGTCATCGCCAGTCCTTTGCGGGCAGTCAGCATATTGATAAGGCTCGACTTTCCTACATTCGACCGCCCGATGAAGGCGTATTCGGGAAATACTCCTGTCGGACATTTCTTCACGTCCGTGTTGCTAATCACAAATTCTGCACTCGTTATTTCCATTTTATTGTCATTTATTTCTTTGTTTTTCTACTTCTAATAAACTCTCTTATCGTTTATAATAAACTATGGTCACGTTTATAATAAACTCCACTACTTTTTATTATAAACTCCGGACGCCAGTTTTCAAGGCGTTTTCGCCGTTTTCTCTTTTCCGGACAGCAGCATGAGCCCCGCAAAGGTAAGGCTTCCGTTCAACATTAGCAATTCATAGCCAAATTTATATCCGGTTTCTTTGTTTATCCACCAGTCCAGAGCGTAGCAGAGCACTGGGGAGGCGATGGCGATGAGCGGGACCAGCCGGTCCTTAGTCCGGCGCCGGGTGAACAGTCCGAAGGCGAACATGCCCAGCAAAGGCCCGTATGTGTAGGAGGCGATGATGTAGATCGCGTCAATCACGCTTTTGTTGTTCAGCATCTCCACCAGGCAGATAAAGAAAGCCAGCAGGATGGAGAGGGACAGGTGTACTTTCTTTCTTTTGCGACGGGCTGTTTCTTCCGTGTCTTTGTCCGTGTTCAGCAGGTCTATACATACGCTGGTGGTCATGGCGGTCAGCGCGGAGTCTGAGTTGCTGAAAGCTGCGGCGATGATGCCGATGGTGAAAAGAACCAGTACCGACTGTCCCAGATATCCTTGTGTGGCAAACATGGGAAGGATATCGTCATTCATGGCCGGTAGTTCCAGTTGCATTTGTCCCGCTAATGCAATCAGCAGAATGCCCAGGCACAGAAACAGGAAATTCAGCGGGATGAATGAGAATCCGTAGCAGTACATATTCTTTTGGGCTTCGTGCAGATTGCGGCAGGAGAGGTTCTTCTGCATCATGTCCTGATCGAGTCCGGTCATGACGATGACGATAAAGATGCCGCTGAAGAACTGTTTGAAGAAGTTCTGACGGGACATCCAGTCGTCGAATACGAAGATGCGGCTGTGTTCGCTGTGGCGGATGGTCTGTACGATGCCGTCGAAGCCCACATCCAGCTTCTGTATGGTGAAGTAGATGATGAATAGCAGGGCTGCGATCAGACAGAATGTTTGCAGGGTGTCCGTCCATACGATTGTCTTGATGCCGCTTTTGTGGGTATATATCCACACGAGGGCCACGGAGCCGACGGCAATCACCCAGAAAGGGATGTGCATATCCTGAAATACGTGCGTATGCAGGATCAGACAGACGAGATACAGTTTGGCTGCCGTTCCCAGCATACGGGAGAGCAGGAAGAAGAAAGAGCCGGTACGGTAGGCATTCACGCCGATGCGTGTACCGAGGTATCCGTAGATACTTGTCAGATTCAGCCTGTAGTAAAGAGGCAGCAATATGTGTGCTACGATCATATAGCCGAAGAAGAATCCGAATACGGTCTGCATATACGTCATGTCCATTCCGCGAACCATGCCCGGTACGGATACGAAAGTCACGCCGGAAATTGTAGCGCCAATCATGCCGAAGGAGACTATATACCAGGGTGATTTGTTTTCTCCTTTAAAGAACGCTGCATTTGATCCGCCTTTATGTCCGGTGATGTGGGCTATTAACAACAAGCCCGCAAAATAGCATATAATAATGACTAATATCATCATATCGGCTGCAAAGGTAATACTTTCTTTGTATTAAAAACAATAATCCGTATCTTTGCGCCCGAAACAGATAGAATTTCATTCGTAATCTATGAACCAACAATATCCTTCCGTACTGCTCGAAAAGGCAGTAGGCGAATTTTCCAAACTTCCGGGCATCGGGCGCAAGACGGCAATGCGGCTTGTATTACATCTGCTCCGGCAGGACACGGCTACTGTGGAGGCATTCGGCAACTCCATCATTACGCTGAAGCGTGAAGTAAAGTACTGTAAAGTATGTCATAATATATCTGATACCGAGACTTGTCAGATTTGTGCCAATCCGCAGCGTGACGCCTCTACTGTCTGTGTGGTAGAGAATATCCGTGACGTGATGGCGGTAGAAGCCACCCAGCAGTATCGGGGACTTTACCACGTACTGGGCGGAGTGATCTCGCCAATGGACGGGGTAGGACCGAGCGACCTGCAAATAGAAAGTCTCGTACAGCGGGTATCCGAAGGAGGAATCAAGGAAGTCATCCTCGCTTTGAGCACCACGATGGAAGGAGATACCACCAACTTCTACATCTACCGTAAACTGGAGAAGATGGGGGTCAAACTCAGCGTAATAGCACGGGGCATCTCCGTTGGTGATGAACTGGAGTATGCCGATGAGATCACTCTGGGACGCAGTATTGTCAACCGGACTCTTTTTACCGGAATCGTATAATCTAACTTTATTATTTGAACGAATATCGTAACTAACATGGAAGAACAGATAAAACGCGCAGTGAGAAATTTGAATATCAGTTATGTTTTCTTTTGGGTGCTTCCCGCCTTTTTGCTTGGGGCAGGGGAGTTCGACCTTCTTCCTGTGGGAGCTTTGGTCGATAACCCACAGGCCACCTATTATATGGAGACGGCAGGCATCTTGCTGACCGCCTTGTGTGTGCCGCTTGCTTTGAAACTGTTCAGTCTGGTACTGAAAAAGAAGATAGACCTCCTGACGATTCCTCTTGCGTTGAAGCGTTATGTGCAGTGGAGCATGGTACGCCTCGGATTGCTCGAAGTGGCTATCGTCCTCAACGTATTATGCTATTATCTGACTCTTAGCAACACCGGAAATCTCTGTATGCTGATCGGGCTGACCGCTTCCCTTTTTTGTCTGCCCAGTGAGAAAAGACTTCGTAACGAACTCCATATTAATAAAGAATAAGCCGGTATGAAACAGTCTTTTTTAAGTAATGACCGCATCTATCTTCGTGCGGTAGAGCCGGAAGATATGGATGTGATGTATGAGATGGAGAATGACCCTTCCATGTGGGATATCAGTAATTTTACCGTTCCTTATTCCCGCTACGTGCTCCGGCAATATATAGAGGGTTCCCAGTGTGATGTGTTTGCCGACAAGCAGTTGCGCCTGATGATAATGAGTAAGTCCGATCATCGGATATTGGGGACGATTGATATCACGGATTTTGTTCCTCTCCACTCTCGTGGTGAGGTCGGCATAGCCGTTCATAAAGACTATCGCCGGCAAGGTTACGCATCGGACGCTTTGCAGTTGCTGTGCGAGTATGCTTTCGATTTCTTGTCGCTGACTCAACTTTATGCTCATGTGGCTACGGACAATGAAGTCTGTATGAAACTGTTTACTTCCTGCGGTTTCGTCCAATGCGGACTGTTGAAGGATTGGTTACAGGTCGGTGGATGTTACAAAGATGCTGCTATCTTCCAGTATCTGAATCCGAAGAGACATTAATTGAAAGTCGGCACTTGCGGAAAGCGTGACCAGGTTTCATACTTGCTGCCTAGTTTCTCCAAGGCTTGTTTCCACATATCCTTGGTATCTCCGTTCATCAGATAGGCATTCTCTTCTTTGGAGACGAGCCATGTGTTCTCTTTGAGTTCGGTGCTCAGTTGTTCGCTTTCCCAGCCGGAGTATCCCAGGAAGAAGCGGATGTAGCGGTCTACTTTGTTTCCTTGCAGTATGTATTTCTTTATCTCATCAAAGTCACCGTTCAGATACAGTCCTTTGCTGATAGGTATGGCACCCGGAATGTCTGCCAGTGTATGAAGGTAGAACAGGGTATCTGTAGCGATAGGTCCGCCTTTGTATAAAGGTATATTTTCGATATACTTGAATTCTTTGATAATGTCGTTGACAAATATCGGCAGTTGTTTGTTGATAATCAGCCCCATGCTGCCTTCTTCGGTATGGTCGATCAACAGAACTACAGATCTGCCGAATGTGGCATCACGAAGGAAAGGTTCGGAGATGAGAATCTTTCCTCGTGATGGCAATACATTATTCGATTGAATTTTAAATATGTCAGAGTCTATATTCATGCCATCAGATTGATATTCGTGCCACTAATATAAGAAAAGAAATGGAATAATAGCCATACTTTCCCATTTTTTTTGTTTTAAGAGCAGCTTTTATGAATATCCGCATCTGACATGAACATCAGTTCCGGCATAAATACGCTATTCGGCTGTCAGGCAATCGGGTGATGTTCGGCAAACAGCTTCATTCTTTCGTCAAGCTGTGCGTACTGGTGGTCTTTAATAAAAGAGGTACACGCGCGCAATCCTTCCTGGTGGCTTCCGGTGGTGACCAGTGAAATGGCGCTCACTCCATAGTACATCAGTTCTTTGGCAAGTTCGCCGCTTGTCATTCCCGGATAGCCGATGGTGAAGTAAAATCCGTCGGCAATCGGATCGCCCAAGTCATTGTCATATACCAGATAGAATCCGTGACGGAGGAAAATCTCTTTTAACTTCTGCGCTCTGTCACCATATACCTTCACTTCGCTGAGGAAGTTGTATTGACCTTCATTGGCAGCTTTCAGCATGGCAGCCATCGCATACTGTGCGGAGTGGCTTGTGCCGGAAGACAGTGCATAGAGTACGCGGTGGATGAAGACCGTGCCGAATGTTCCCCCGCCATAACGCTTCGTCAGTCCGGGATAGCTGCGGTGATACAACTTATCGGAAATGCAGCTCACGCCGATACGTTGTCCGGCATAGCTGAAGGCTTTGGAACCGGAAATCAGCAACACATAATTATCTGTGTAGTGAGCTACCGAAGGCTGGAACGGAGCTTGATAAGGAGTGCTCAGATCCTGACGGAAATCCATTGCAAAGTATGCCAGGTCTTCCAGTACGATTACGTCATATTGGGTGGCAAGTTCGCCGATGATGCGCAACTCTTCGTCTTTCAGGCAAATCCAGCTCGGGTTATTGGGGTTTGAGTAGATAATAGCCGATATATTTCCTTTTCTCAGATAGCTTTCCAGCTTTTCTTTCAGCTTGTCACCGCGGTAGTCGTAGACATCAAATGTCTTATACTTTTGTCCCATCACTACCAACTGCTGTTTCTGTACGGGAAATCCCGGATCGATAAACAGGATCGTGTCTTTCTTTTCATCGCACTGGCTGCAAGTAAGGAACGAAGCGAATGTTCCCTGCATAGAGCCGGTAACGGGTACGCATCCCTCCGGGCTTAAATCTACATTGATGAATGCTTTGATAAAGTCGGACGCTTCTTTTTTGAGTTCCGGCAATCCGTTGATATCGGGATACAGGCTGGCAATTCCGTTTTGCAGCGCTTCGATTTCCGCTTTTACTCCTACGGCAGAGGCCGGAAGTCCCGGAACACCCATTTCCATCTTGATAAATTCAACGCCTGATACTGCTTCCGCCTTTGAAGCTATCGCTTTCACTTCACGGATAGTAGCCTTCGAAAAGTCGACAATTTGAAACTCATTAATCGTTTCGTCAATCACATTTCGTTCGATTGGTGTATTTTTCATTCTATTTTCTATTTATAGTAATGCTTGCAAATGTACATGATAATTCTTAATAAACACACTTTTTCAGAAAAAAGATACTCTTGCTATTGTAGGTTTCAAAAAAATGTCTACCTTTGCATCCGCAATCGAGAGAGATGCGAATTAAAAAGGAAATTTTGGTGCGTTAGTTCAGTTGGTTAGAATACATGCCTGTCACGCATGGGGTCACGGGTTCGAGTCCCGTACGCACCGCAATAAATATTGAAAATCAATATTTTACAAATAGAACACCCACTTTTACACC